>ERZ808266.88-NODE-88-length-38572-cov-4.462341_pt1 | contig 38572 bp, 24 predicted proteins | sample MGYA00521278_ERZ808266 | MGnify/ENA primary metagenome ERZ808266 (study PRJEB31516, sample SAMN03275591) | gut metagenome | biome: mammalia-associated habitat; material: feces | host: Papio cynocephalus | place: Kenya | collected 2012-08-02 ... | reverse complement strand
GAAATCCCGTTTTGCCGATAACGGATTTTAAGTTAATTTTAATCGGCAAATAAAAATTATGGAGTGATATTATGAAAACCAAAAAGACAGCAAAAATCATAAGCAGTGTTTTGGCATTGGTTATGTTAGTTTGTTCTTTATCAGCTGTTTCGGGTTTTGTTACTTCGGCAGAAAATGAAGCAAACACCGAAGCCGAGCTCGTAAGCGCGTTAAAAACTTCATGGACTAAGATGTACACCAATGATTATTTTGCGACTTTTAATAGTGCATCAAACAGAACTTCATTAACCACCAATGATAAGGTGAATGAAAATCCCGAAGTACCTGCCGATAAGCTTGTTGATACAGGTGACGATGTATTGGGCTTTGATATGGTAAATGGCGGCGGATATTTCACTTTTTTGCTTTACAAAAAGGATACTGACAATGAATATAATTCGCTTGCAAATGCAATAAAGAATTACGACAATGTAAATTTCAGCATTTACACGGGTAATGTTACTAAAAACGGAACAATTACCTTATCACTTAGGGCGCCCTATGATACAAGCACTAAAAAAGAAGATATCATAGATTCTTACCAACTTAGTTTAACTACTGCTGAATCAGAGCAATGGATTAATATTGACCTCCTTGAGGTGTTCAAGTGTGCCGATATGGAAGGATTCTTAAATAAGGGCACTTTGAACAGAATAATTTTATCTGTAACAGGCGGCTTGAAAGCCGAGGGAATGATATTAGGTATGTTTACCGGAAAGACCTTTGCCAAGCTTCCGGATAACAGCGACACAATGACGGCGCTTGAGCTTTACAACGAGGCTAAGAATATAAATGCTGCAGATTACATAGATTCGGCAGATTTTACAGTCGCTCGCAATGCTTTGGAAACCTATCTTGAACCCGAACTCTTAAAGAATGAGCTGACAAATGCATGGAGCTCAATGTACAGCGAGACAGAGGTGGCGGTTCTTAAGACCGACAAGGTTATTAGTTACTTTAGTCAGGGCGGCGACCCGTCGACAATGGGTCTGACCTTTAACGGCAATGCTGTAGATAAGGCGACTTCTGAACATGACGATTTACATACCGGAGTAATATTTAAAGTATCAACCGGATTCTTTGACAGCGGCTATAGTAAATTCGCTGATATTTTTAATAATAACGACGCATTGAGCGTCACACTTAAACTTGGAACCGTTAAATCGGCGGGTAAGGTTTATTTGCTTCGCACTTATGCAAGTTACAATTCTTTCAAATCAACAGTAATTGATATAACGCCTGAAGACAGCGGCAAGACAATAACCCTTGATACTAAAACCCTTTTCGGAATGGAGCTTTCTGAGTTGCTTACAAGGCAAAAGGTTGACGGCAGCGAAGATGCCCTTAAGTTAATTAAAATAGGCTTCTCAAAGGATTTGGCGTTTGAAGGCGGAGAAATTTCAAATTTGAACGCAGTAAAATATGCGGAAGCACCGAATGTAAGCGATAATGAACTGTTGGCAGGTAAGGCTTTGCGTATAGATACAAACGCATATAAGAATACCGCTGAATTCATCGAAAAGAAAGACAGCTTCTATGCTTCGCTTATGAGCGGTAAAACTCTCGGCGATGTAAACGGACTTGACAGCATTAACATATGCGACCTTGTTGCTCTCAACGACTTAATGCCGGAGGGCTATGACACAGACACCACATACAGCATAACAGGCGATATGAATACCGACGGTTATATTACAGCCGATGATACAGCGCTTCTCAGAGCAGAGCTTTTAAAGTAAAAGTAAAGCAAATTTCAAAAGCAGTATAAAACTGTAAGTTCAGGGGGGAATATACCCCGTAAGCGGAGTATATTCCTTCCGTGTATTATTTAAAGCTTAGCGGCGGAATGGAGAAATTTATGTACAACCCTATTAAAAAATGCGTTGCCGTTTTACTTTGTGCGGCGACACTTTTCGTGACATGTCAAATTGCTTCTTTCGCAAGCAATGCTTTGGCAGACGATTATGTTTCGGACTTAAAAGACGCATGGACGGAAATGTATACCGAAACCAGAATAGCGGATCTGAATACCAAAAAGGTTGTTGGAAACTTTGCAACCTCTGCGGAGCCGTCAACAATAGGATTTACCTTTAACGCCGATAACACGGTAGATAAGACGGCTGCGGATTACGATGATAAAAATATCGGCATAGTATTTAAAAATGAAGATAAATGGGGTTCTGCGTGGTTTGACAAGGACAACCGTTTCCGCAAATATTCGGATGTTTTTGACGACAGCAAATATGACGCTTTAAGCGTTACATTAAGCACCGAAACCGTTAAATCGGCAGGCAAAGCGTATTTGCTCTGCACATACAGCGACTACAACTCCTTAAAGTCGCAGGAAATAAATATAAGCACCGAGGACAGCGGCAAGACTATAACTCTCGACACAAAAACTCTCTTTGGTAAAAAGCTTTCCGAGCTGCTTAAAAAGGGAACAAGCGATCTTAAAATAATTAAAATAGGCTTTTCGAAAGATTTGGCGTTTGAGGGCGCAAATATTTCGGAGCTTAATGCACTGAACTATGTAAAATTGCCCGAAGGCTCGGACAAATTCAGCGCGATTGACTGGTATAACGCCGCTTTGGCGGTTAATACCGCAGTATACAAGAATACAGAGAATTTCACTGCAGCGCTTAAAGCGTTAGGTGATTATCTTGCGGAAAATGACGACGACTTTACAAAAAATGAGCTTATCAATTCATGGCGCGCTATGTATACGGAAACCAAAACAGCCGATTTGAATACAAGCAAGGTCGTATCTAATTTTGCGACATCCGCCGATCTTTCGGCAATGGGAATTGCCTTAAATGAGGACAATACCTTAACCAAAGCCCCCGCAGATTATGACGACTTGAATACAGGTATGATATTTAAAAATTCGGATAACTGGGGAAGCTTTTGGTTTGACAACGGCACCAATAACCGCGGCCCGAAATATGCAGATGTATTTAATGACGCTAATTACGATACATTAAGGGTTACATTCAAGGCGGGAACCGTAACAGCGGCAGGTAAGGCTTATCTTCTTTGCACATACAGCGATTATAATTCGGTAAAATCGCAGGAAATTGAAATCGGCACGGAAGACAGCGGTAAAGAGATAACCCTTGATACCCAAAAGCTTTTTGGTAAAAAGCTTTCCGAACTGCTTACAAAGGGCAAGGATAAAGACAACAAAGATATAACTTTGAAAATAATTAAAGTGGGCTTTTCCAAGAATTTGGGCTTTGAAAGTGCCGAGGTTTCGGAATTGAACGCATTGAAATATGCACAGCTGCCCGAAAACAGCGATAATTTCAGCCTGCTTGATTGGTATAACGCGGCGGTTAAATTCAATACTGCCGTATATAAGAACACAGAACCGTTTGCGGAATGTGTTAAGAATTTAAAGAACAAGCTCTTCACTCCCGAGGAGATTGCGGTACAGGATTTGAAAGCGGCATGGAGCAAGATGTATACAAATACATTTTTTGCTACGCTTTACAGCCCCGACAACCTGAAAATAAGCGGCGAAAAGGGTGTTACCGTAAACAGTAACGCCGCCGCGGAAGCAGGTATGCTTTACGCTACCGGTGATGAGATTTTCAGTTTTAACAAGCCTAAGGGCATTGATTTTACACTGACATTTTATGACAGAGGCGGTAAATACCGGTGTCTCGGTCTTTATGAAAAAATAGAAAAATACGATACCATAACCGTAAGTATTTATACGGGCACCGTTAAAAATGCGGGTACGGTTGATGTATGCGTTGTGGACCATGCTTGGAAAACAACAAAAATACCGATAAACCTGAAGCCCGAGGATTCAAACAAATGGATTGAAATTGATGTGCTTACCTCTTTGGGCTTTGATAATATGAAGGAATTTGTTGAGCGTGAGGACGAAAAACAAATTCCGAGCCTGCTTAATTTGCATACCGACGGCACTTTTGAAGCCGACGGAATGACGGTAGGTATGGTTGCGGGAAGAAGCTATGCGGAGCTGCCCGACGGCAATTTGAGCCCGAAACAGCTTTTAACCGCCGCTTTGGAGCTTGACACGGACGGTTATCTCGGCACAGAGGACTTTGACATCGCATTAAATTCATTGTATAAAGCAATCAACGGCAGAGACCTGCCTAATTTGCCTTTGCTTGATTTCAGTAACGCTGAAGCCGATATGAGAATCAATATAAAAAGGCTTAATAAGGTCGATGAAATTTCCGTTTCGGGCGTCAAGGTAGGCAAAGTGCCTGTAAGCAATGAGATAGCAAATTGGATCTCGGATAAAGGCTTCGCCGCAATCAGCAATTCATTTTCGGTTGATTTGGTTGACGGAAAGGCAAAGCCGGTGGACATCGGCGAGAGAAGCACGGAGATTTCCTTTAATCTGCCTGACGGCGTTAATGCGAATGAAGTGAACTTATTGGAAATAGACGGAGATAATTTTAAACTTGTAAACTGCGTTTATTATGAAGACAAATTGGTTTTTGATACAAACAATTTTACAAACGGTAAATCGTATGCAATTTTAATCTTATCATAGCTTACAAAAGCTTAGGGCGGCAGTACGATTTGTATTGCCGCCCCTTTTTTCGACAATTTTCGGGGGAAAGGTTTAGAAAATGGATATATATAAGCTTATAAAAGAAATGACATTAAAGGAAAAAATTGCTCAGCTTACGCAGATTTCTTTTAATTTCAAAAACTTTGAAGAGGTTAAGGAAAAAATCGAGAATTATCAGGTCGGTTCGCTTATTTTGGGCGGCAGCGCGTTTGTAGGCGACGGTGACGAGGCGGCGGTTGAAAAGCATAAAATAAGGGAGCTGCAAAAGGCCGCAACCGAAAATACAAGACTCGGTATACCGCTTCTTTTCGGCAGAGATGTAATTCACGGTCACGAAACGATTTTTCCCGTAAACCTCGCAATGGCGGCTTCCTTTAATCCGGAGCTTTTAAGATTATGCTACGATAGGATAAGGGAAGAAGCGGCATACGACGGCATAAACTGGACCTTTTGCCCGATGCTTGATTTTTGTCACGATCCCCGTTGGGGAAGAATTATAGAATGTCAGGGTGAGGACCCCTATCTTGCGTCAAAATTGGCTGAGGCGATAGTCAAGGGATTTCAGACCGACTCGCTTTCAAACGAAGGTGCGGTTGCGGCTTGCGCCAAGCATTATATAGGCTACGGAGCAAGCGAGGGCGGCAGAGACTACAATCATACCGAAATATCGGATTATGCGCTTTGGAATAATTACATTCCCGCATTCAGAAGCGCTGTTGACAGCGGCGTGGCGACCGTAATGAATTCATTTAACGAAATGAACGGCATACCGGTTGCGGCAAGCAGGCGATTGCTTACCGATATTCTGCGTGGAAGGCTTGGCTTTGACGGCTTTGTTATAAGCGACTGGGGCGCAATCTCCCAGCTTAAAAATCACTGTATGGCGGAAAATGACGCCGATGCGGCAGAGCTTGCGCTTAAAGCCGGCATTGATATGGATATGGTGGACGATTGCTATTTCAACCACCTTGAGGAGCTTGTCGCTTCGGGCAGGATTTCAGAGGAGCTTATAAACCTTTCGGTTGAAAGAGTGCTTAAAATCAAGGATAAAATGGGTCTTTTCGAAAAGCCGATACGAAGCTTTAGCAGACCCGATATTAAAGAAAACGCAAAGCTTGCCGGCAAAATGTGCGCGGAAACGGCGGTCCTGCTTAAAAACGAGGGCAATTTGTTGCCGCTTGACAAAAGTCAAAGAATAACCGTAACGGGACCGTTTGCGGGCGTTGTCGGCGAACATTCCGGCTCATGGGTAATACTTACCGAGGCTTACAAGCCCCAATCCTTTATAGACGCAATAAGGGCTTATGCACCGAATACTCGTATAGAGTATAAAGACAATTTGGCGTCTTCTTACCTTGCGGCAAGAAATTCAGATGTTGTGATATGCGCGTTGGGCGAACCGCCGTATGTAACGGGGGAAATGCACAGCGTATCAAGCATAGAAATACCCGAGGCGCAAAAACAGCTGCTTATAGACCTTAAAAAGCAGGGCAAAAAAATTGTGGGACTGTTATTCTTCGGCCGCCCTGTGGCTTTACAGTCGGTTGAGCCGTTTATGGACGCAATACTGTATATGTGGCACGGCGGCGTTTCCGCTACAAAAACAGCGGCAAAGGTTTTGTTCGGCGACGCGGAGCCGTCGGGCAGACTGCCTGTTACATTCCCGAGGGTTACAGGTCAGATACCGATTTATTATAACGCATTGCCCGCAGGCAGAGATGTAAACGGCTATTACGGCGACGACGGCAAATATATGCGCAATTATGAGGATTGCTCCGGCACGCCGATGTATCCGTTCGGATACGGTCTTTCATATACTGAATTTGAATATTCGAATATAACTGCGGAAAATTCCGAAATTTCCTTAGAGGATATAAAAAACGGCAGGAAATTCAAATTTACGGTTGAGGTTAAAAATATCGGAAACCGTCCCGGCGCTGAGGTCGTTCAGCTTTACATTCACGATGTTGTTGCCTCCCGCGTGCGCCCCTTAAGAGAATTAAAGGGCTTTAAAAAGGTTTATATTAAGCCCGGCGAAAAGGCAGCGGTTGATTTTGAATTGGGCTATGCCGAGCTTGGATATTATATTGAAAACGGCGAATATACGGTCGAAGCCGGAAATTTCAGGGTGTATATAGGCGGCAGCAGCCTTGCCCAAAATTCTGCCCAAATAAGGATTGGTGATTAAATGGAAAAGTTTCAGAAATCCTCTTGGATTTGGTATACCGAGGATAAAAAAGCCGACTCCTACGGTGATTTTACGGATTCGTTTGAATATAACGGCGGAGAAGCTGTTTTCAGCATATCGGTTGACGGCGATTATGAGCTTTACATAAACGGCAAATTCGTTTCCTCCAATCAGTACGGAGACTTTGAGCATTATAAAATTTATGACGATATTGATATTACGGGCTTTTTAAAAACGGGGAAAAACGACATTTATATTCTTGTGTGGCACATAGGCGTTGATTCCTCAAGATATAAATCAGCCGAGCCGGGTCTTATATATCAGCTTGATATCGACGGCAAGACCGCGCTTTACAGCAGTGCGGAAACGCTTTCAAGGGAAAACCCGAATTACAAATCGGGTTATTGCAAAATTATAACCGGTCAAATCGGAATAAGCTTTCTGTATGACAACAGCCGCGGCGGTAATACGACATATACAAAAAGTGTCGTTACGGACAAAAAATGCAATTTGTTCAGAAGACCTGTAAAAAAGCTTGAATTTGCCGAGGAAATTCTGCCGACCCTAATAAAACAGGAAGAAAACTATTATCTTTACGATTTGGGACGCGAGTCTTTAGGAGTTGTTTCCTTTGAGCTGTTCTCCGAAAGCAATCAAAAAATTACGGTTGCCTGGGGCGAGCATATTTTGGACGGCTGCGTAAGGATTTCAAAGGAAAAGCACAGAGATTTCACCTTTGAGTATATCACTAAGGCAGGCGACAACTCATTCTGCAATCATATGTTAAGGCTCGGCTGCCGTTATCTCGAAATTCATACGGAAGCACCCGTAAAAATCAATAAGCTTGCTTTTATTCCGCAGATTTTTCCCGTAAAGGAAAAGGAAATCTATATAGGCGAAAAGCTTGACAGAAAAATTTATGATACCTGTGTATACACTCTAAAGCTTTGTATGATGGAGCATTATGTCGATACGCCGTGGAGGGAGCAGTCGTTTTATTCGTTTGATTCGAGAAATCAGATGCTTTGCGGCTACAAGGTTTTTGAAAACGGAAACAAAGAATATGCCAGAGCAAATCTTCTTTTAATCAGCAAGGATGAAAGGGACGACGGACTTCTTTCGATAACCTATCCGAGCGGCGGAAGGCTTGCGATACCGTCTTTTTCTCTTTATTACTTTATTGCGGTTAAGGAATATGTGGAAAACACGGGCGACATAAAGCTTGCGGACGAGGTGTTCGACAAGCTTATCTCCCTTACGGAAACATTCCTTAAAAATATGTACGGCGATTTGATTTTCACATTTGAGGATAAAAACGCATGGAATTTTTACGATTGGTCTCCTTATATGGACGAGGGCTTCGGGAAAACGGACTCAAGACCCGATTTGATGATTAACTGTTTGTTCATAAGGGCGCTTGACAGCCTTAAATACATATGTGAAAAAACAGGCAGAGAATTTGTTTATGACGAGGTTTTGAAAAACATACGCTCTAAGGTGAAATCGGTCTTTTTCAGAGAAAAGGACGGTTTGTTCTTTATGGATAAGCACAACAGCGAGTACACGGAATTGGCTAATGCTATGGCTGTTCTTGCGGGAATTACCGATGAAAACGAATCAAAGCATATAGCCGAAGCGCTTGCGGGCGGAAAACTGCTTGAATGTTCTCTCAGTATGAAGTGCTTTAAATATGACGCTATGCTCTCCGTGGACAGCGGATACCGTAAAGAGGTTTTGGCGGAGATACGCGAAACCTACGGAAAAATGCTGGATAAGGGCGCAACAACCGTTTGGGAGGTTGCCGGGGGCGCCGCCGCATTTGATAAAGCCGGCAGCCTTTGCCACGGATGGAGCGCCGTTCCCGTATTGTACTTAATATAAGAAAATTACCGATTTATCATAATTGTCAGTCAGAATGGAGATTACTATGCTTGATGAATATATTAGCAATAAATTCGACGAATGTGTGAGAACAAATAAGGAGGACAACGGCTCTCTTATCGGACTGCCGTTTCCGTATACTGTTCCGTCCGTGGCGGATCGGTTTCAGGAAATGTATTATTGGGACACTTATTTTGCAAACAAGGGTCTGATTATTTGCAATAAGACCGAACAGGCAAAAAACAATGTGGATAATGTCATTTATATGGTAGAAAAATTCGGATATATGCCAAACGGCAACCGAACTCATTATCTCAAATCCTCACAGCCGCCGTTTTTGTCGCTTATGGTACTTGATATTTACAAGGAAATCGGTGATAAGGAATGGCTGAGCGGCGCGGTATCGGCACTTGAAAAGGAATACTCCTTCTGGATGAACCGCAGAGGCACCGTTACGGGTCTTAACCGTTACGGATGCAACCCGGGTCAACCGGGCTATGACGGTATGGCGGACGCGCTTGAGGGCAGAATAGGAGTAAAAACGGGGCTTAAAACCGATGAGGAAAAAGCAGAACACTTTATAGCGTGCTGCGAGAGCGGCTGGGATATGACGCCCCGCTTTGAATTTAAAGCCTTTGAATATCTTCCGATATGCCTTAACAGCCTTATGTACGCGCTTGAAAGCAATATGGCATACTTTAACAGCGAGCTTGGCAATGCCGAGGCGGAGCTGTGGAAGAGACTTGCGGAAAACCGCGCAAAGCTTATGAGAGAGCTAATGCTTGATAAAGACGGCATATTCTTAGATTATGACTTTGCGGACAAAAAATTCAGTCCTATTTTTTCGGCGGCGTCGGCATACCCTCTGTTTTGCGGTTTGGCTTCAAACGAGGAGGCCGCCCGTCTTAAAGACAAATTGGTTTTAGAGCTTGAAACCGATTACGGTGTTTTAGCCTGCGCCAAAAATGATTTTCCGGGAAAGTATCAGTGGAATTACCCCAACGGCTGGGCACCGCTTCAATATATTACGGTATGGGGACTTTATAAATACGGCTTTAAAGCGGACGCGCTGCGGATTGCCGAAAAATATGCAGCCCTTGTAGAGAAAAACTTTGAAGCAACAAATAATTTATGGGAAAAATACAATGTTGTCGAGGGTACGGTAAACACTAACAATGAAATCTTTAAAATGCCGCCTATGATAGGGTGGACCGCAGGAGTTTATTTAAGCTGTAAAAGGCTTATTAAAGAAAATAAGGCTCAGTAATCCATTTAGGCATCCTAGCCTCCGAAAAGTATAAATTTTATAGTAAATATTACTATATTTATCTTATTGTTGCGGCTTATTTAGTTTGATATAATATATTCGTAAATGGAGGAGGGATGTATGGAAATCGCCTTATTTGTACAGCCGAAATTTAGGTATGCATTTGATTGTAAAAAAATAATCGAGGGAATTGTTGATGAATCTTACAAAAAGCGCTATCGGCTTTTTATGCAAAAGAACAGTCATGACAAGGAATCAATTTGTATTATTATTGCCGATGACAAGGCATGGCTTGATTCAAAGATAAAAACCCTTAAGGTCAATTATGACAAGATTATTTTGATTAACAATTTTTACGAAGACTTTAATATCAATTATGTTTTAAGCGATTACGAAATTGCGGTCAATGATTTAATTAAAAAAAGCTTATACAGAATTGACAGATTCGCTTTATACGGCGTCAAGCGTGATAATTACCTTGACTGCAATAAGGAGCGCTGTTTTCTTTCCAATCATCCCAAGGGCAGAGTATTTTACAACGATTCGGGATTTCGGGAGTTATACAGAGAGTTTTCGGGGCATTTAAAGGATTTCGACGCTGTAATATGCACGGATGATATCATCGCTACTTCGTTGGTTCATCATTTAAAATCAGAACATTTGTTGGGTGAAATTCCCATATTAAGCCTTGAGAGATACAAGCTTACAAGCTTCTTACAAACTCCGGTGTCTTCAATAGATAACGACTTGTATTTCTTGGGAACACAGGCAGTTGTATTGGCTTCTTTTATTTATAAGAGCAATGTTGAGTCGTCAATAGTTTTTAAGCTTAATACCTGCACAAGCTATGATGACTCAAAAAAAAGGTTAAATGTAGGAAAATTCGAATCTATGATATGCGAAAAGAAAACCGACGATACAGAGGAAGGTGAACTGATAAGAATAGAAACATTTATGCGAAGCTGCGATACATTGGATTTTGATATTTTAACCTATGTATTGCAGGGAAATATTTCTTACCAAAATATTTCCGAGCTTCTGTTTATTACGGAAAACACCTTAAAATATCGCATTAAACGATTGAAGGAGCTGCTCGGAGTATCGCACAAATCCGAAATGACCGCCCTTCTTTCGAAGTATATGATTTAAACGGAGGTACAACAATGAAAAATATGAGAAAATTTGTATTGGTTCTGTTGGCGGGCTTGTTGGCTGTTGCACCGATGAGCGCCTGTAAGAAGACCGCATATATAGACGAAAGCTCGATTGTTGCGGGAACAGATGACGAAACTGGCGCGGATGTTTCCGAAGAAACCGGCAATGATACTCAAAGCGGAGGAACGGGCAGCGGAAGCACAAGCACAAAAAGCAACAGCAGCAAGGGAACAAAAATCGATTCCGGCAATAAGGGCGGCGACGGCGGCTCCGGCGCTCAGAACACAGCAAAGATCGATGACAACATTAAAATTAAGGAAGGCAGCACTCCGGTAGAAAACGGCGTAAATTACGGCGGCAAGACCCTTGTTTACCTTTCTGCTTGGGATCCTAACAGCGACGATGTCAAGGAATTTGAAAAAACTTATAATTGTAAGCTTGATGTCAGAAAGGTAAACTTCAACCTTTATGCTCAGCAGGCGGCGGCGCTCGTTAACAGCGGAACAAAAATAGATATAGGCTACATATTCTCGGGTCATTATCCGCAGGTACTTATTTCAGGCTTGTGGCAGCCGCTTCAGGATCATTTCACCACTGCGGATTTGGTAAACACAAACAGCTCCGATAAAAAAGGAATCGACCTTGAAAAATCAAAGCAGTTCTCATGGAACAAGAACCTGTACGGAGTTACCTATTATTACAGCACATATACAGGCGTGCTTTTCTACAATAAAAAGCTTGTTAAGGATTTCGGCGCAAAGGACCCGATGGATTATTATAACGCGGGCACATGGAATTACGAAAATCTGCTTTCATTTGCGCGCTCGGTTACCGATACCAACTCGGGAATTTATTTCGGCGCTACGGCTATGTACAGCGGCTGGCTCCAGAGCAACAACACCGGCTACATAAAATATGTAAACGGCGTACCTACGGAAAATATGTCGGATCCCGCGGTATATGACGCTTTGAAATTGGTTCGCGATATGGCTGTCGGTCAAAATAAGGTGCTCGGCGATGTCGGAGACGACGCAAGAGAAGCATTCTTAAAGGGTAAGACCGTAGCATACAAGGATTATATGTCAGATTCAAGCGTTTTAAGAAAGAGAGCCGCTTCTGCTGAGGCATTCGGCAAAAATGCGGATAATGTAGGCAGAGTTTTATTGCCCACAGGTCCTAACAACACCGACAATGTACCGACTACCGCAGGCGTCGAGGCATTCGGCAGCAGTATAGGAAGCCAGCATCCCGAGGCTGCCATACTTTGGGCTAAGCTTGTCGGAAAGAATACAAAGGCAAGATATATGAGCAGCTGGAGTGTAAATGACGCAGAGTGGAATATGTTTATGGAAGAGCCTTTAAAGAAATCTCTTCCCCGTCCTTACGGCGGATTTGCCACATCAAGCACCACAATGAACGGAATTATTTCGGATATTGAATCTAAGGTTTATCTCGGTTCGGATATAACCTCTGTTCTTAACAGATACCGCACACAGGTCAGAAACTGCATAAATGTATCAATGAAACAACAAGGATAAAAACCGCCGAGGGGGTATATATGTGAAAAAAACGCAAATTACAGTCAGTTTGGTTTTACTTATTGCGTTAATTCTTTCATCTTTTGGATCATATCAGCTTTTTGCACAAACGGCAGACGAGTCTATGACTCTTCATGCCGAGAACAATCTGCTTATAGACGGAAACGGCAATGCGGTAAGACTTATAGGCGCCAATTTTTCACTGGATGAGCTTAATCCCTCCGGCAGCGGAATGATTATTTCTCCCGAGCTTGAAAAAACCACATTCAAAAGGCTTGATTTATTACTTAACGATTTCAGCTCAAATATAGTCCGCGTGGTGGTTGCGCAAAGAAAATGGTACGACAGCGCCAACCCCGAGGACGAAAAATATTACAGAAGTCTTGTTAAAAAAGTGATTGCCGAGACCACAAAAGCAGGCAAGTACGTATGGATAGACAATCACTCCGGCAGATACGGCGGCTTGCCCGATGCCGAAACCGAAGAATTTTGGCGTGAAATGGTTGCTCTTTATAAAAATCAGCCTAATATTCTGTTCGGTCTTTTCAATGAACCCGTAAACTGCGACTGGGAACAATGGTACAACGGAACGGGCAGCGATAAGGTAGAGGGACACACCGGTACGATGGTAAGCTCAAACGGTATGCAGTATCTTGTAAATATGATAAGAGAGCTGGGAGCTAAAAATGCCGTTATTGTCGATACTCCCGCATGGAGCAGTATGTTTGACGGAATTTTAAGCGGCGAATATGCCCTTAAGGACCCGAACGGCAACGGAGTAATATACGATCCGCACATATATACCGAGGTCAGCGACAATCATCAAAATATTATCGAGCTTTCAAAATCATACCCCGTAGTGGTTGGCGAGGTCAACTCAAGAATGGGCCATGTCAATATGGTGGCACAGGCGGATTTTGATTTCTTTGACGACTTCTTTAAAACAGCGGAGGAATATCAGTTCGGCATATGCCCGTGGGTATTCGCCTTAGAGGGCAACTCATGGGGTATGCTGAAGCTCGGAAAATCCGGCGATATTGAAAGTATGACTTATACCAATATCGGTAATTGCTTCAGAGATAACTTTAAAAAGATAGAAGCCACCAAAGCCGTACAGCTAATATCGGAAAACGGCTCGGCGGCTCTCTATCACGGAAAATTCACAAAGGCGGAGTTAAAAAAGCAAGGCTTTGATTTGGAAAAAATCGGCAGTGTAACAAAATCAAACACATATTTTAACTATAAGATATGCCTTTATGAAAAGAGCGATTTTTCGGGCAAAACCGTAGAGTTCTACAATAAATGCAGTGATTTGAAGAGCATCGGACTTGATTTTGCTCCGGAGGCTGTATCGGTAACACAGGTCGGCGGGGAAAACATACTTAAAAACAGTACAATAATAGCAAGCGGCGCAACCAACCTTACAAAGGCGTTGGTTGACGGAACCGATGATTTCTGGCAGGACAGCACACCCGGTGTTAAAACCGTGATTTTTGAGCTTGACAGACCCTATTTATTGCTGTCAACGGGCTTAAAATCCTCTGCAATGGGAACGGACTATGTACTTTCCGATTACAATATTTCCGTCAGCACAAACGGTACAAACTATAAGCGGCTTGCGGAAATTGTTAACAGCGACAGGACCGAAAAGCTGAACAACTACGAGGGCGTTGTTACAAAGTATCTTAAAATAACAATTAACAAGGGCTGCCGTCTTGACAGCGATGAGGCAACCATAGTTGAAATGACTGCCATAGGTGCTGAATATAACGGAACCGTTACATCCCCGATACCGTTTTCCTACATAAAAACGGGCGATGATTTTGAAGACGAGGATTTCAGCTACGACGAGCTTGATCCGCCGTTTGACGGCTCTGAGGATATAATTAAGTCGGAAACCCGTAAAAACGGCAAGGATAAGGTTGTAAGAAACAGAAAGCTTGTATACCTTAACGATTGGACTACGACAATAATTATAATAGCCGCTTCGGTGGTTGCCGCGGCAGCAATTACGGTTACTGTTATTCTTTTGATTAAAAAGAAACGAAAAAAGGCGTTAAGCCTGCCGGAGGTAAAATAATATGAAATTATACATTAAAATATTTTCTCTGGTTTTGGCTGTTGCCGCCGTTTTAACCACTGCCGTAAGCGCGGAGGATGAAACGGTATACACGCCCTTACATTCCAAAAACCTGCTTGCCGGCAAGGAAGTTGCAATGGCGGGCGGAACCGTAAACAACTACGATTTTGCGGAATGGAACGGTATTACCAATATAGATCAGTTAAATGACGGCATACTTTCCGTAAACGGCAGGCGGCAGACCGCAATAGTACACGGTGTGCCCGATTACCGCAAAAACGGCGCCGTATATTTTATCGTTTACGATTTGGGAGCCTATTACGATTTAACCTCCGCCGCGCTTTATTCAAATGTTGAGGATAAGAGCTATGCGGTAGACGGTTGGGATTTCTATGCGGGAGAAACCATTGAGGATTATACCAAGGCGGCTAATAAAACCGTAGGAAAGACCGAGGAAAACAAAAAGCTTGATTATCAGGTGGCGCTTGTATACCGCAAGGTGAGGTATGTTGCTTTCTCAATAAGAAGGCTCTCCGATGTCACAAGCGTAAGAATAAGCGAGCTTGAGGTTTTCGGAAGGCTTTCAAAGGACCAAAGCGTAAAGCCTACATCTCAAGATGTCAAGGTATCGGGCGGAAATTCCGTTAAGGTGACCCTTGATACCGTATGGAATTTGAAAAGCGGAGAGGGCGTACCGAACAAGGTCTCCGTGGATATTTTAGGCGCTGACGAAAGAAAAGCCGCATTTGAAAAGGCGAATTATGCCTATAAAATCTACGAATCATTCTTTGTAGATGTGTATTCCGCGGATGGAGCTACGGATAACCGCAACCAACCGTATACGGTAACGGTCGAGGTTCCCGAGAAGCTTAAAAATATTGACGGTCTCAAGCTTTTGGCGGTAGACGGTATAGCGGAAGAGCTGTCTGCGGAGTATAAAGACGGAAAATTCACTTTCACCGCAAACAGTATGGGTGAATTTGCGTTCGGCGTTCCCAATTACAAGGAAGACGCGGAAATTTCGGTAACAGACGATTTCTATCCGGCAGATTAGACCGAAAGAGAGGAAATATCAGTGTTTAACAAATTTAAAAAGACAGCAGCTCTTGCGTGTGCGGCAGTAACGGCTGTTTATCTGTTGTCACCGTTGTCCGCAACCGCAGAGCAAGCGAATACACAGTCGGACTCTGCCGCGGTTGCAGAGACTTCGGATACCGATAACAGCTATTTGGCATATTACAATAAATATGGGGACACCGAGAGAGTTACCGACAGCATTACGCTTGGCATAGATAAGCTTTCGGGTCTTGAAAACAGCGCTGCTGTTTCCTCGGAACTTGACAGGCAGGCTGTAAAGCTAAATGCTGAAAATTCCTTTGCAGAATTTTCCTTCGATGTAAAAAAAGCCGGCTTTTATGCCTTCACCCCCGAATATTTGTGCTATAAGGGCAGTGACAAGGATATAACCTTTTCCCTGTATTTAGACGGGGAGCTGCCCTATACCGAGGCAGGCTCGCTTGAAATCCCGAGATTTTGGAAGGAAGACGGCGAGGTTTTAACCGACGCCGACGGCAACGATCTCAGACCCTCGCAGGTAGAAATATACGAATGGAATACCGCAAAGGTATGGAATGCGCAGGGGTTATATGCGGAGCCGTATCAGATATATCTCGAAGAGGGAACGCACACATTAAAAATAGGTTTTTTACAGGAACCCTTTGCAATCACAAATTTAGTGCTGGGAAACGAAAAAACAGCGCCGAATTACAAGGACTATATTTCCGAATTTGATAAATCGGATTATGTTGAGTCCGACAGCGTAATTTTACAGGCGGAGGATTCGCTTAAAAAAAGCAAGGCTACCATTTACCGTACCTACGATAACGCCTCCGCCGCTACAATGCCTAATGATTTTAAGCACATCAAGCTTAATACGATAGGTCAGTCAAACTGGAAAAAAGCGGGAGACACCCTGTATTGGGAGGTGCCCGAGTGCAAGGAAGGACTTTATAAGATTTCGTTTCGCTCAAGGCAGAATATACAGTACGGTATGATTTCCTTCAGAACGCTTCGCATAAACGGCGAAATTCCGTTTAAGGAAGCGGAATATCTGGACTTTAAGTATAAAACGGATTGGTATATGAAAACATTGGGCGACGACGAGCCAATGTATATATACATAAAACCCGGCGATATTATTTCGCTTGAATGTATACCCGGACCTACAAGCTCCATTATGAGGGAGCTTCAGGTTCTTACAAACAAGCTTAACTCGCTTTACAGAGAAATTATGGTTCTGACAGGCTCATCGCCCGATGTGAACCGCGATTACAATTTGGAAATGCAGATACCCGACCTTGAAAAGAATATGCTTGCTTTAAGCAAGGAGGCGGATGTCCTTTATAAGCAAATTGAAAAAACAATGCAGTCCTCGGGCTCGCAGGCGTCTACTATTAAGGAAATGTCGGTAATGCTTAAGGAGCTTGCGGCAAAGCCGACGGACATAACCCTCAGATTTGATTCCTTTAAATCAAATATCGAGAGTCTCGGCTCGCTTATTCTGCTTTTGCAGGAACAGCCGCTGGAGCTTGATTATATTGTCTTTTCGCCTAAAAATCAGGATGTTCCGAGCGGAAAGGTCAATATCTTCAAAAGCTTCTGGTATTCTGTAAGAAGACTTGCCGCCTCGTTTTCAAACAACGGCGACTACAATCCCGACGCCAAAAAGCAGGAGCTTGTTGTTTGGGTAGCGACGGGCAGAGACCAGTCGCAGATAATCTGGCGTTTGATTACGGAAAAATATATGCCGAACGCCAAGTGCAGTATAAAGCTTAATTTGGTGGATACCGGAGATACGCTTATTAAAGCCGCACTTGCGGGGAAGGGACCGGATGTTGCTTTATCAATTCCACAGGATAAGCCGGTAAACCTCGCAATGCGTAACGCGCTTTTGGATTTGTCGGATTACGACCTTACAGATTTGAAAAACAGCACGCATGAATCCGCATGGACTCCGTTCTACTATAAAAACGGTCTTTATGCCGTTCCGCAAACGGAAAGCTTTGATATGCTTTTCTACCGTACCGATATTTTCAGTGAATTGGGTATTGAGGTTCCCGAAACATGGGATGAGTTTTACGATGTGGTTAAAAAGCTGCAAAGTAAAAATTTTGAGGTAGGTATGTCGGAAATCGACAGCGCAAATCAGGGCGTCTCACTCGGAATAGGTCTTTTCAACAAGTTCCTCTTCCAAAACGGCGAAACATATTATAACACCGATTATACCAAAACTAATTTCGATTCAAAGGTCTCCAATCAGGTATTTAAGTCATGGACCGAGCTTTACACCGTTTACGGTATGGAGAGATCCTTTGATTTTTACAGCCGTTTCAGAAGCGGCGATATGCCTATGGGTATACAAGGATACACTATGTATAACCAGTTAGAGCAGGCGGCGCCCGAAATACGGGGCTTGTGGAGCTTTGCGCCGATTCCCGGAACAAGAAAGGAAAACGGCGAAATTGACCGCACTCAGGCAACAAGCATAAGCGCAAGCATTGTTTTGAATTCCGCTAAGGAAAAGGGCATAGCGGATGAAGCCGTTGAGTTTGTAAAATGGTGGTCAGGCGCCGAAATTCAGGGAGCGTATGCTAAGGAGCTTGAAACCACAATGGGCATAGCGGCAAGATATACTCCCGCAAACATTGAGGCATTTTCTTCTATTTCCTGGACAGACAGCGAAAAAGCGTTGCTTATGAAGCAGTGGGAAAGCTCACGCAATGTAAGAGAAATTCCCGGAAACTATATGATTTCCCGTTCACTTACAAACGCTTTGAGAGATACGATTTCAGGAAAGAATAACGCTTTCAGAAGTCTCTCGATTTATAACGATGTTATAAACGATGAGATTGAAAGAAAGCAGCAAGAGTTTAAATAGACGGAAAGGGTAGTCAAATGACAAACAGAAGGTTATCTTTAAAAAATGAACTAAAAAGGGATCTTCCTCATTATGTGATGCTGTTGCCCTTTTCAATACTTTTCTTTTTATTCATATTAATACCGGTGGGCTTCTCCGTTTATTTAAGCTTTACACAGTTTGATATGGTTCAGACGCCGATATTTATCGGGCTTAAAAACTACATACGCATTTTCACCGAGGACGATGTATTTATGATTGCGTTCAAAAATACTATTGTTCTGGCGTTGATAAGCGGACCGATAGGATACATTTTAAGCTTTGTGCTGGCATGGCTTATTAATGAGCTGAGCCGAACCATGAGGAGCATTGTAACGCTTATAGTTTATTCTCCGGTTTTGGCGGGTAATATATATTTTATTTGGCTTTACATATTCTCGTCTGACAGAAGAGGTTTCTTAAACAACCTGCTTATCAATCTTGGAATTCTCTCGGACCCGATTGCTTGGCTTTCTGACACTAAGTATGCAATGCTTATCGTAATTATAGTTACGATATGGTCGGGCTTCGGCGTAGGCTTTTTGTCGTTCATTTCGGGACTTCAGTCGCTTGACAGATCGTATTACGAGGCGGCTGCGATAGACGGTCTTAAAAATCGCTGGCAGGAGCTTTACTATGTAACTCTTCCGCAGATAGGACCCCAGCTGTTGTTCGGAGCCGTTATGACGATAACAAACGCTTTCTCGGCAGGCGCGATAAGCAGAACCCTGACCGGCTTCCCGAGCCCCGGATATTCGACACATACTATGGTGCTTCATATAAGCGATTACGGAAGTATCAGATACGAAATGGGTTACGCTTCCGCATTGTCTATGATACTGTTTATCCTTATGCTTGTTTCATGGCTGCTGGTAAACAAACTGCTGAGAAGATTTAATACCTGACAGAAAGGATTGCTGTTGATATGCATAGAATAAAAGGCTTCTTTAAAAAGCTGATATTGGAACATAAAGCGAAAAAGCAGGTAGTCCTTTCAAGGTCAAAATTCGGAACATTTGTATTGTTTTTGTTTTTATTGCTCTTTTGTTCTTTTATGATTTTGCCGATGTTTTATTCGGTAATACAGTCATTAAAGCCGATAGATGAGATTTTTGCGTTTCCTCCGAGGTTTTTTGTTAAAAACCCGACATTAAGCAACTTTGCTCAGATATTTCAGCTTTCGGACAATTTGTGGGTGCCGTTTTCAAGATATTTGCTTAACAGCGTTATTGTTTCGGCAATAGGAACATTTTTAAATATAATTATCGCTACAATGGCGGCGTATTCTCTTTCAAAATCAAAAATCAGATTCAGAAACGCCTATACAAGTATGGTAGTTATAGCGATGATGTTCCAGGGAGAGGTAACCGCAATACCGCAGTATCTTGTTATTTCAAAGCTGAAGCTTGTAGATACATACGGCGCTATGATTTTGCCGGCGCTTGCAAGCACTATGGGTCTTTACCTTATGAAGCAGTTTATAATTTCCTCAATTCCCGACGCCACTCTTGAGGCTGCGAGAATTGACGGAGCCGGTGAATTCAGAATACTTTTTAATATCGTAATGCCGAGCGTAAAGCCGGCAATGATGACATTGCTTATATTCACATTCCAGACCTTTTGGAACGGCACGGGAACGCAGTACATTTTCAGCGAGGAGTTAAAACAGCTCCCCTCGGTACTGTCAACCATCTCGGCAGGAGGTATTGTAAGAGCCGGCGCCGCGTCTGCGGTAAGCGTTATGATGATGATCCCTCCGATTTTGATTTTTATCTATTCGCAAAGCTCCGTTATGGAAACAATGTCGCATTCCGGTTTAAAATAAGGGGGATTATGAGTTGAAGATTAAAGGTTTAAAAATAATTTCTCTATTTGTAATGTCGGCACTTATGTTTTCGGTTGCCGCTTCGGCTCATTCGGTACAGAATATTCCGTATGAGGGATATGAGTATAACGATTATGAGGAATCGGTCGCGGCGCCCGAGGGTTACAGGGAAAGCGAGGTCATATCGGCTCATACTTTGGGACTTGAAGAGGACTTTAATGCCCCCGCCGATATGTATTATGATAAGAATAAGGGACTTTATATCCTTGACAGCGGAAATTCGCGAATTGTGCTTATAAGCGAAGACGGGAAATTGATAGAGGAGTTTTCCGGCTTTAAAACAGAGGACGGTTCTCCGCTTGATTTTTCCGGTGCGCAGGGCTTTGCGGTTGCGGAGGACGGCAGATTTTATATAGCCGATACCGAGCATAACCGTGTAGTCTCTGTATATAACAACACAGTTGATTTGATAATAGAACGGCCCGACAGCGTGCTTGTCAACACCGATGCGGCGTTTAGGGCTACAAAGGTTGCGTTTAATTCGGACGGCAACATATTTGTAATTGCCGCGGGTATAGATCAGGGCGTATTCGTATTTGAAAAGGACGGAAGCTTTTCGCACTTCTCCGGAAGTAACGAGGTCAAGGTTACCGCCGAGGTCGTTTTAAACAATATCTTAAAGCGCTTCCTGACCCGCACTCAGATTAAGGGCCTTTCAAGCGCAACGCCTATCAGTATAGACAATTTTGATATGGACAGCAGCGGACTTCTTTATGTTGTAACTCAGGGCGAGGGTACCGTTGCCGAGGAGGGTACTGTAAGATGCCTTAATTTCAAGGGCTCCGATATACTTTCCGCAAAACAGCCTTTCGGCGATCTTGAGTGGGACAGACTTATATGGTCGGAAAGCAAGGTCACAAAGTTTACGGATGTAGATGTTGACGACAAGGGCTTTTTAAATCTTCTTGATACCGACCGCGGCAAGGTAATGCAGTATACAAAGGAAGCAAAGCTTGTCGCGTCATTCGGCGGCTTCGGAAATCAGCACGGTATGTTCAGCTCGCCCGTGGCGGTTGAGTCAATAGGCGACAAGGTTGCGGTGCTGGACGCACTCAACAACACCGTTACGATTTTTGCGCCGACAGACTACGGCGAGAAGATACGCACGGCATTTACTCTTATTGATAATAATGAGATTACATCCTCGATAACCGTTCTGAACGATTTGCTTAAAAGCAACACAAATACGCAATATGTGTATTACGGTCTCGGAATTTGCTATGACGCGCAGGGCGATTACCTTAAGGCAATGCACAACTTCAAGCTTGCGGGAGACCACGAGAGCTATTCAAAATCCTTCAGACAGTACAGAAAAGATTTTATCGCAAATAATTATTACTGGGTAATTTTATCGGTTGCGGTATTGATAATCGCGGTTGTGATTATTAAAAAGGTTCTCGGTAAGGTATTGGCAAAGGCGGACGGCGAGGTTTATTCACCGCTTGAAAGCAAATACAGCTTCCCGTTTTACACGCTGTTTCATCCGGCTGACGGATTTGACCAGTTTAAGACCCGAAACTTGTTCTCATACAAAATTATCGGCGTAATATTTGCGGTGTGGTTTTTGCTTTGCTCGTTGGAGTATTTCAATCAGGGCTTTATCTTTAACAGCAACCGCGCAATAGATTACAGTCTTGCGACTATGCTTGTTAAGACAATAGGAATTTACATTATGTTTGTTGTCGCGAACTGGTCTGTTTGTACCATTTTCGACGGCAAAGGCACCTTTAATGAAATACTTTCGGTTACTGCGTATGCGATACTGCCGATGATTATTACAAAAGCGATTACCGTTATACTTTCAAACGTACTCACAGCCGAGGAAGCCGTCATAATGAGTATGATTTCAACGGTCGGTATAATATGGTTTGCGTTGATACTGATAATAGGACTTTCGTCAATACACCATTATTCCGTTTCAAAAACAATACTGCTGATTATAGTTTCAGTAATAGGTATGGCTGTAATTGCATTGCTTATAGTTTTATTCTATACATTGCTTAAACAGGCTTACAATTTCGCAATGTCAATCGTCAGCGAGCTGCAGCTGCGCTAAGGGGGAGAAATAATAAATGAACGCAAAAATTAAAAGTATATTTGTTGTTTTACTTACCCTCTGTTTAGCGTTTCAGACAGGTGTTGTTCTTATTAACGCGGAAAATCCGACCGAACAGGCGTCCGCTCCGACGCAAATCGGCGTTTCCGACGATACCGACAGCAATTTGATTGCGGAATATGAAACCGCGGCTCAAAACCGCAAATATACTCTTTTCTATGATAAGAAAAATGCGTGGTTTGCACTGCGCGAAAACGAAAACGGTTATATTTGGTACAGTGTTCCAAACGACTTTTTGAGTGATGAGGTCACAAAGCTTCAAAACAAGATGAATGTAAGGTCACAGCTTATAGTGGATTACATATACAATCCCGACGAGGCTTCAACCTCTGCCTCAAAGTTCGTTAACAGCCATGTCGGCTGTCTTTTGAACGGAAGGATTGAAACCGAAAAGGTAGACGGCGGATTCAGGGCAGTATATTACTTTGATGAATTCGGCTTTGAAATTCCGGTGGAATATAAAATCGACGACGATTGCTTTGTTGTAACCGTTGCCGTGCCCCAAATTAAGGAAACAAAGGATTACAGAATTACCGCCGTTAATGTTTTGCCTATGTTCGGAGCGGGAAATTCGACCGATAATGGGTATGTGTTTGTGCCCGACGGCTGCGGAGCTTTGGTAGAGTTCAATAACGGGAAAAAGAGCAGTCTTAAATATGATAAAATGCTTTACGGCAAAGAGGTTACGGATACGCCGGAAACCCAAATGTCAAGGTACGAATCGGTTTATCTGCCGGTAATTTCAACCGTTAAAAACGGAAACAACGCTTTAACGGGAATTATTACAGAGGGCGACTCCAATGCTTCGATAGCCCTTATAAACGGCAACAGCGACTGTGCGTATACTGCGGTAAGCAGTAAGGTTAATTTAAGGAACATTACCGAAAAAATCCTTTTTGCGCAGACCAACAGCCGAAAGGAAATTTACAGCACGGATGATATAAGCGATTTTAAGTCCGATTATCAGGTTAAATATTATACCCATTCGAGCGACAAAGCAAATTATGCGGGAGCCGCCGAAATATACAGGAACTACCTGATAAAAGAAAAAGGACTTACGAAAAAGACTTCGGATGTCGGCGCGCATTTGAATTTATACGGTGCGGTCACCGTAAATTCGGCTTTCTTCGGTATTCCTTACACAAAAACGGTTCCGTTGACCACTTTCGCTCAGGCGCAGGAAATCGCAAGGGATTTCGGTGATTATCTTTCATCCGTGAGAGTGCTCGGTTGGTCCGGCGATATTTTAAATAAAGCAGTGCCGAGTAAGCTTAAAATAAGCGGGAAAATAGGCGGCAGCAAAGGCTACAGCCAATTTGCCGAATATCTTTCAAAGAATGATATTGAGCTTTATTTGGATGTCGATTTTACAACCTTAAGAAAAAACAGCGGCAAATACTCTATAAAGACAGTATTTAATGAAATTCCCAAGCAAAAGGAATATCTCCGTTCGGTATATTCTTCAAAGCTTGACTGCGATCCGTATTATCTGTTGTCACCGAACAAGCTGAAGCAGGTTTCTGATAAATTCCTCAGCTCCGCAAAGAAAAATAAGATTTCGGGAATTTGCCTTAGCGGTATAACAAATACGCTTTACAGCGATTATAACAAGGACAGCAGAGTTTACAGAAATCAGGCACAGGATAAAATATCCGCTGTGATTAAGAACTATTCGGGCAGTGTTTCGCTTGCGGGAAAAACGGCAAACGAGTACGCCGCTCCGTATATGAACATAATCTATCAGACTCCGGTATATTCAAGCGGATATGAGCTGTTTGATAAGGAAATACCGTTTTATCAGATAGTCTTTCACGGATATATTCCGATGACCTCGCCTGAAATATATCAGACGCAGGAGCCGGATGTGACAATGCTTAATTCCGTAGAGGGCGGAATAGAACCGCTTTACGCGGCAATTTACAAGGATGCGGATGTACTCACCGATACGAGATACGACAGTCTGTATTCATCTACCTATTCGCTGTGGAGCAGTGACGCAAAGGAAGCTATGAAGGACTATTTACCGCTTCTTAAACGCATTGCAAATGCCACGATAGCTGCACATTCCGAAATTGCCGAAAATGTCGACAGCACCGTTTACGACAATAATATAGAAGTTGCGGTAAATTATTCGGACAGCGATTATTTATACAATGATACGGTTATTAAGGCAAAGAGCTATGCCGTAATAGAAAGGGGATAGCAAATTGAATAAGAAGTCTTACAGCTTAAGAAAACAACAGGCAAAATCAGGCAGAATATTTGCAATCCCGTTCTATTTGGGCTTTTTGTTCTTTTTTCTGAAACCGATGTTTCAGTCGATTATGTTTGTATTCCAAAGGGTCACAATGCAGGAATTCGGTTACAAGCGTGTGTTTGTGGGCTTAAGTAACTTAAAATACATTTTTACCGAGGATACATATTATACAACCAATCTTGTAAGCTCGGTTGTTAAAATGCTGTGGCAGGTGCCCGTAATATTGGTGCTTTCCTTGTTCTTTGCCCTCATTTTAAATCAGAAATTCCACGGCAGAACCTTTGTAAGGGCGGTCTTTTTCCTTCCGGTTATTTTGGCTTCGGGTATAATACTTGAGCTTATCAATTCGGATGTTGCCGCAAACCAGATAATGTCGGGCAATGCCGTAGCAGGCGGTGAAATAACGCAAAGCGACGCTTTGGCAACGTTGTTGACCGATTTGGGACTTTCAAGCAAGGTGATAAATTTCGCCACTAACATATCGGATAACCTGTTTAATTTGGCGTGGCTTACTGGTATACAAACGGTTATATTCCTGGCGGCTGTTCAAAGCATATCCGGTTCGCTGTATGAAGCGGCAATGGTTGAGGGCGCCTCATCGTGGGAAATCTTTTGGAAAATAACCTTGCCTATGATTTCTCCGATGATACTAACCAACTTTATTTACTCGGTGGTGGACTGCTTTACGCTGAATACCAACGCGGTAATGAAACAGGTTCTGAATACGGCGGCGCAGTTGAAATACGGTTGGTCCGCCGCAATGGCGTGGGTTTATTTCCTTATTATTTTTGCTGTAATACTGATAGTTATTAAGATCTTCTCGGCGCTTGAAGCCGATAAGCCAAAGGGGAAAAAGCGATATGAAAAGACTTAATATTTTGAGCAAGAACACAGCCTCCGCCGCTGTATACAAAAGAAAATTTTCTTCCTTTGTGTTTAAGCTTTTCAGAACGCTGTTTATAATAGGACTGTGCTATTTGTTCCTGTTTCCTATTTTTTATATGTTTTCTGTGGCTTTTCAGGATCCGTCGGCAGTTAACGACCCTACGGTTTTATGGATACCGAAGACCATTTCGCTTAAATCCATAAAGGCAGTCAGCAAGTTTATCAATTATAAGGATTCGTTAATTCTGACACTGACAATATCTGTTTTAAGCACGCTCGGAACGCTTATTTCCTGCTCGATGGTCGGGTACAGCATTGCAAGGTTCAAGTATTTTGAGAATAAGATACTTTACTTTATTGTTTTAATAACTATTGTTGTTCCGCCTCCGGCATTGCTTTCCGCTACGTATATTAATTACAGCTATTTTGATTTCGGCGGTATTTTGTCTCTGTTCGGAAAAACAATAAATCTGATAAATACCCCGTGGACATTTATTTTACCCGCGTTTTTCGCTTCGGGTCTGCGGTCGGGACTGTTTATATTCATATTTATTCAGGCCTTTAAGGGGATGCCTAAGGATTTGGAAGAAGCTGCTGCCATTGACGGATGCGGCCCGTTCGGGACTTATGTAAAAATTATTATACCTTTGGCTGTACCTACAATAATCACGGTTATGTTGTTCTCGTTTATATGGCATTGGAACGATTATTATAATTCCACCATGTATTTCAATTCAAATTTAAAACCGTTGACAGTTGAGCTGAGCGGTTTAAAGACCTTGCTTGAAAACAGCAAGATAGTAGCAAGCGGACTTGATACCTACGGAATGAGAACCTATCTGCAGGCAGGCGCCTGTCTGGTTGTATTCCCGCCGCTCTTTATATATGTATTCACCCAACGGTATTTTACCGAGAGTATAGAAAGAACCGGTATAGTAGGATAAACCGTGATTTTAGTTATAGGAGATTACTTCAATGAAACCTTGTGTAGTTAACATTATTAATTTTGTCAGAGCCGTTGAACCGCGGAACAAGAACTTAGATTTGCTGAAGCCGGTAAAGGAGCAGCTGAAGCTGCAGAAAAAATACAACTTTCCCTTTACATTCTTACTGCAATATGATACTCTTACCTCAAAGGAATTTGTAAACTTATTTGAGGGTGAAAAGGAAAATATCGAACTCGGTCTGTGGCTTGAAATGGTTCAGTCTCTTGTAGAGAAGGTAGGAATCAAGTGGAACGGAAGACCCGGCTTCTCGTGGGATTACCATGTAGACCCCGACTTTTTGATTGCATATCATAAGGAGCAGAGAAAGCGTCTTATTGATGAGGCTATGATGCAGTTCTTCAGAGTTTTCGGGCATTTCCCGAAGGTAGTCGGCTCATGGCTGCTTGACAGCTATTCAATGAATTATCTTTCATCTGCTTATAAAATAGACGCATTCTGTATATGCCGTGAGCAGTACGGCACGGACGGCTACACACTTTGGGGCGGATATTATAACCAAGGCTATTTTCCAAGCAAGTACAATATGCTTCATCCGGCGCAAAGCGATACAATGCAGCTTTCCACTCCGACATTCAGAATGCTTGGTGTAGACCCGATATATGAGTATGATTCGGGTCTTAAGGAAGACCTTTCGCACGATGATTACAGGAAACAGATATACACTTTTGAGCCTATCTGGAAAACGGGTAAAAGTCCCGAATGGGTAGACTGGTATTTTAACGATGTTGTTAAAAATGAATGTATGTCTATGTCTTATGTTCAAATCGGGCAGGAAAACAGCTTCGGTTGGGATAGCATGAAGGACGGCTATTTTATGCAGATGGAGAAGCTGAAGCAGTACAGCGAAGAGGGTATTGTTAAAATCGAGAGCCTGAGCGCCACAGGCAGAAGGTTCAGGGAGGAATACAGCAAATCACCCGCAACCTCAATGGTGGCACTTAAGGACTGGAAAAACGAGGGTCATCAGACAGCGTGGTACTACAATAGCAATTACCGTATAAATCTGATGGTTTCAAGCGATAAAACCTGGATAAGAGATATTCAGCTGTTTAATGAAAATTATATGGATCCGCACTTTATAGTTCCGGCTACCGAGGCTACAACAGGCTACTATGCATTGCCGATAATAGACGGCTATTTATGGAGCAGTGACGGAAAAAGAGCCGGAATATATATGCTCGACGCATTAAACGGCGAGGATATTAAGTGCAAAATAACAGATTCTAAAAAAGACGGTGAAAGCTTGGTTTTAAGCGTTTTGCTTAATGACAAGACCGGAAAAATTGTCTTCTCTGAAAATTCTATCGAGGTTATCTGCCCCGATATTGAGCTTGCGTGGCGTTGGCAGGCAAATATAGCCGAAAACACAACGGTAAGCGCTTCCGATAATTCCACACTTACATTTAAGAACAATAATTTCTCTTATAAGCTCAAAGCAAAGGGCGTAGCGGAGAATAAGGACGGTTCGTACACTCTGTTAGGTAAAAAGCTTGAATTTTTAATTTCTTAATTAAACGGGATTGCTAAGCAGGGAAGTGGTTTGATATGGTAGAATTTAAAAACAGCACAAAAGCAGCAGTAACCGAAGAGGAAATGCAGAGAGTGTATGAAAAGATAAAAACTCCGCATAAGCTCGGAGCGGTTATGAAGCTGGACGGTTGTTTTACCGACAGTCCCACGGTTTTTAAAAAAGACGGTATATTCTATATGTATTTTATTGCAATAAATAAGAATTGCAGTGATTCCGGCTACGAGACGCATCTTGCAAAATCAAAGGATCTGATTAACTGGGTATACTGCGGAACGGTTTTTCGCAGAAATAACCTTGATTGGTGGGACAGTAAGCAGTGCGCGGGCTATGCCGCGTTTCCGGATATTAATTATGACGGAACCGGTGAACTGCAAAAAATAAACGGCAGCTACTACATTTCTTATCTTGCGGGCAATAATGACGGTTATGAGCCGGATCCGCTTTATATGGGTCTTGCAAAAACTCTTGACCCGACCGATCCCGACGGATTTACACGGCTGCCGAACCCGATATTGCGCCCCGATGACAGTGACTGCCGCAAAGCATCGAGCAGAACGCTTTATAAAAGCTTTTTATTTGAGGATAAGCTTGGCGTTACAGGGTATAAATATGTCAATATGTACAATGCCAAGGGTGCGGATTATAAGGAAAGAATTTTGCTTGCCGTATCCGATGACGCAGAGCATTGGGAGCGCTACGGAGACCGACCTGTTATAGATTTGGTGAGCGGCGATTCCAAGGGTCTTATTTGCGGCGATCCGCAGGTAATTTTAATAGATGATATTTATGTTGCTTTTTTCTTTAGACTTATAAGCGGAAAACCTGCCTTTAATACCTTTGCCTGCTCGCGTGATTTGATAAATTGGAACTGTTGGGACGGAAAACCGCTTATAGAAAGCGAATACGATTGGGAAAAAAGCCACGCGCATAAAACATGGTTTGTAAGAATTGGCGGAAGAAACTATCATTTTTACTGCGCTGTGGATGATGAAAAAAACGAGCGCTTCATAGCGTTAGCCGTTTCCGATTAAGAGGATAACATTATGAGCTGAAAGCTTTTTAAAATCACATATTGCCGTTTCTGTGGCGAGCTACGGTTCGGCAATATGTGATTTTGTTATTTTCTGAAAGCCGAGAATAAATACCGCAAGGGTTTTGATATTTACATTGATTTTTTCCGGAGGAAATTATTATGGCAGACTGTAATTTCAGCAAAAGAGTATTTAATATATGGCCTGACGGATACCGTGACGAGGTACTGATGAGCGAGGTCATACCGCAGAACAAAACCTCACGCTGCGCGATGATAGTGTTTCCGGGCGGAGCGTATTGGGGTCATGCCTCTTACGAGGGTATAGATTACGCCGAATTTTTTGCGGAGCACGGGATCACCTCATTTTCCGTTGATTACAGGGTCACTCCCCACAGATACCCCGACGCACTGTACGACGCGAGACGGGCTGTTCAGTATGTGCGCGCAAATGCGGAGAAATACGGTATTGATACTGATAAAATAGCCGTTGTCGGTTCTTCGGCGGGCGGACATTTGGCGGCGCTTCTTTCCACAAGCAGTGCGGAGCTTGCCGACGAGGTATTCGATAATATAAGTAAGACGGAATATATTCCCAACGCGCAGATACTTTGCTATCCCGTAATATGCAATCCCGAGTTTTCGGATATTTCGCATAAGGACAGCTACAAAAATCTTATAGGCAGTGAAAAAAGCGGATTTGAATGTTCGGTTGACCCGTATTTGTTGATGCGTAAGGACACACCGCAGGCGTTTATATGGCACACGGCAGGCGACGACGGCGTTAATGTTATCAACAGTTACAGATATGCCGAGCATCTGAAAAGAAACCGAGTTCCCGTGGAAATGCATATTTTTCCCGACGGTCGGCACGGGCTTGCGTTGGCGGAGGACACGCCGCATGTTGCCCAGTGGAAGAATTTGGTTATAAACTGGCTTTCATACATAAATTGGATTGATTGCTTAGCGTGAGGAGATAGGCTATGAATAGAGACAACTGTTTGGGCGTGATGATTGATTGCTCGCGTAATGCGGTAATGAATATCAACACCTTAAAAAAATTCATTGTAAATCTTGAAAAAATGGGATATAACAGCCTTATGCTTTATACCGAGGATACCTATGAGGTGGATAATCAGCCGTATTTCGGACATCTTCGCGGAAGATATTCAAAGGATGAAATAAGAGAAATAGACTCCTTTGCAAAGCAGCATAATATTGAGCTTATGCCATGTATTCAGACTTTGGCTCACCTTGAGGGCATAATACGCTGGGACAATTACAAGGCAATATCGGATATAGATAATATTATCTGCATAGGCGAAGAAAAGGTATATGAGCTTATAGACGATATGTTTTCAACCATAAAGAGCTGTTTTTCAAGCAATATCGTTCATATAGGTATGGACGAGGCGGACAATATGGGTCTCGGCAGATATTTAAGAAAGAACGGTTACAGAAACAGAATTGATATTTACCTTGAGCATTTGAACCGTATTTCCGAAATTGCCGAGAAGTACGGCTTGCAGCTGCTCATATGGCACGATATGTTTTTCCATTTTGCCAATAACTCCGAATATTGCAAGGACGGTAAAATAGACCCGTCCATAAAGGAAAAAATACCGAAAAACGTAACGCTTGTATACTGGACCTACTATTTTAACGAACAGCCTCCCTATGACGAGAGCATATCGCTTATAAAATCCGTTCAGGATACGGCTTGGTTCGCGGGCGGCTACTGGACATGGACAGGATTTGCGCCGCATATCAAATGGTCGTTAGAGGCAACAGAGGCGGCGGTTAAAAGCTGTAATAAATACGGAATAAAGGATATGTTTTTTACAATGTGGGGCGATAACGGAGCGGAATGCTCTAAATTTTCCGTTTTGCCCGCAATGTACGCAGGCGCTCAGTTCGCAAAGGGCAATTTCGATATGAAATCGGTAAAGAAAGGCTTTAAAGAGATGTTCGGGATTGATTTTGACGAATTTTCGTTTATAGAGCTTCCGCTTACCGATAATATTGTAAAATACAACAATCCCGATAAGTATATGCTTTATAATGATTGCTTTTCGGGTGTGTTTGACTGCAAGGTAAGAGACGGTCAGCCTGAAAAATACCGCGAATCCGCCGAACGGCTCCGAAAGATAAGTACGGGGAACGAGTATTCGTACATATTTGAAAACATTGCGAATTTGTGCGAGGTGTTGGCGGTTAAGTACGATTTGGGCGTAAGAACACGCAAGGCGTACACCGAGGGCAAAAGGGACGAGCTGGCAAGATTACTTTCCGATTATGACGGTCTTATTTTAAAAATCGAACGGTTTTATGAATCGTTTGAAAAGCAGTGGATGCGTGAAAACAAGCCCTTTGGCTTTGAAGTGCAGGATGTGCGGATAGGCGGACTTATAATGCGCATAAAGCACTGCGCAAAGCGAATCGGCGCTTACTTAAACGGCGAGACAGACCGCATAGAAGAACTGGAGGCTCCTGTCCTTAATTTTTACGGAGAAAACGATACCACCGCAAACGAGGCGGTAGTATTCAATAATTGGGCAAAAACCTTTACGGTAAATAATGTTTAATGTACTGCGGACGGTGTTATCAAATGAGAACTGAGATTTTATTAAATAACGATTGGAATTTTCACAAGGGCGATATTAAGGTGGAAACCCCGTACTGGAAGGGACCTGTATACAGCCAAAGCAAAACAGAACGCAAAAAATCGGGCCCTGCGGCTTATTCATATCAGGATGTGCCGGATCAGTTTTATTCAAAAACGGGTATCCTGACCCACGAAAAATGGGAAAAGGTGAATATTCCCCACGATTATATCGTCAATCAGGATTTGAGCGAGAATGAGAATAACTCTCTTGGCTATCTTCATTACGATAACGCATGGTACAGAAAAAGATTTTGTTTGCCTGAAAACAGTCTCGGCAAACGGATACTTTTAAGATTTGACGGTATTGCGGGCAGCTCGGTGATTTATTTGAACGGCTGTCTTATGAAGCATAATTTTTCAAGATACAACACCTTTGAAATCGATATTACAAACAATGCTTATTACGATAAGGAAAATGTCTTAGCGGTTTATGTAAATACCGAGGAATTTGAAGGCTGGTGGTATCAGGGCGGCGGAATATACAGAGATGTTCATTTAACCGTTACCGAGCCTGTTGCGGTCGATTTGTGGGGAGTTTACGCTCCCTATAAGAAGCTTGACAACAATAGCTGGCAGATAGATTTTGAAACAACTGTGGTAAACAGTCTTTATTCCGACGAGGGGGTACGGGTGGAAAGTACGGTTTGCGACACAAACGGCAATGCTGTTGCAAAGGGTATCGGAAACGGTCTTATTCCGCTTCGTGAAAAGGGTGTAATCAAATATTCGGCTTTGGCGGAAAATCCGCTTTTGTGGGATTGCGACAGCCCGAACCTTTACACCGTCGAGACCCGTGTATTTTGCGGTGAAGAGCTTACAGATGTCTGCTTTACAAGGATAGGCTTCAGAGCAGTGGAATTTACCGTGGACCGAGGACTGTTGCTCAACGGCAAAAAAACTGTAATAAAGGGCGTTTGCGGTCATCAGGATTACGGTCTTACGGGACTTGCCGTACCGAGGAATGTCGCAAAATACAAGATAGGTCTTTTAAAGGAAATGGGAGCAAACGGTTACAGGACGAGCCATTACCAGCAGACAGAGTATTATATGGACGCCTTTGACGAGATGGGCTTTCTTGTTATGGACGAGACCAGATGGTTCCAAACGACAGAGGAAACAAATGAACAGCTTGAATATTTAATAAAGAGGGACAGAAACAGACCCAGCGTTATAATGTGGTCGACAGGAAACGAAGAGCCGAGCCATATAACACAAAACGGCGCCTTGACGCAGAGGGCTATGGCGGCTTTTATACGCAAGCTGGATTATACAAGACCGATAACCGCCGCAGAGGATAAAACTCCCGACAAATCAACAATATACGATTACTGCGATATTATAGGCATTAACTATAATTTGGATATTTACGATAAGGTTCACGAAATGTGTCCCGACAAGCCGGTGTTCTCATCCGAATGCTGTGCTACGGGCACAACGAGGGACTGGAATTATCCGCCCTTCGGGAATATGCGCCTTACCGATAAGGATAGGGATACAAATTCATGGTTTAAGGGCAGAGAGGATACATGGAAGTTCCTTATGAGCCGTCCGTATGTTTTCGGAGCGTATCAGTGGATAGGCGTAGAGCATAGGGGCGAAGCGGCTTGGCCGGCTATTTGCTCAAAATCGGGTGCGCTTGATTTATTCTTACAAAAAAAGGGCGCGTTTTACCAGAATAAATCGCTTTGGACAGATAAGCCTATGGTGCATATCGTTCCCCACTGGAATTTTGAGGGGCAGGAGGGAACTCCTATTGCAGTAACGGTTTATACGAATTGCGAGGAATTGGAGCTTATTTTAAACGGCAGGTCGTTAGGCGTAAAGCAAATAGAAAAGTACGGTCACGGCGAGTGGACCGTAGTCTATGAAAAGGGAGAGCTGACGGCAAAGGGATATATTAAAGGCGCCCTTGCGGCAGAGGATGTTAAGCGTACCACAGGAAAGCCGGAGGCTTTATGGCTTACGCTTGAAAACAGCTTTGAAGCAAACGGCAGTGATTTGGCTATATTCACCTGCGAGTGTACCGATAAGGACGGAAATGTCGTTCCCGACGCTTCGGAATATGTCCGTTTCTCGGTTGCCGACCCTGCGGTGATTGTGGGCACAGGCTCTGACAACTGCGACCATAACCGTGTAGGGGCTGCGGAAAGGCGTATGTATATGGGCAAGATTTCAATAGCTGTAAAGCCGGCTTATAAACAGGAAGAAATTATGCTTATGGCGCAAAGCGATAATTTAAAAACCGCCGTTTTCCGCCGAATAATATCAGAAGCCTGATTAAGGAGCTTGTAGGGATATGACCGTAACCGATTTTTTTGAAAAAGTTGTAACAGGAAAAGACGCCGTGCTTTGCTGTGTAGGGGACAGTATAACCTACGGGCTTATACACTGCACTGCGGAGGAAACCTATACCGCAAAGCTTGCGGCTCAGTTCGGATTTAAGTACCCTGATACTGCCGTACTGCGTTATGACGGCAACTGCGGCACAGGTGATTATGATACCATTGACGGCTATACAGGTCCGGTATTGGTACATTCGGGAGAAAAGGGCAGCCTTACGGTTATCAGAAACGGCGTCGGCGGAAACACGGTGTCAAGGCTTATAAGAAGAGTTGACGATTTTACGGTGCTTTTGCCAAACGGTATTAAGCCTGATGTAATGACAGTTATGACGGGGATAAACGACGCTTTGAGCGAAGACCCGAACAAATATGTAACCCCCGAACAGTTCAAGCTGAATTACCGTGATTTACTTAAATTGCTGGCGGAACGCCTGCCCGATACGGCGGTCGTGCTTTTAACACCGTCTTATAATGATATGGGTGTTGATGATAAAAGCCGACTGGAGCCTTATTGCGAGGCTGTAAAGTCTTTGGCGGAGGAATACTCGTTACCGCTTATTGATGTACATTTTCTTTGGATGAACCATTTGATACCGGGAAGCGAGCATTTCGGACAGCGCGATTGGCTGAGTGACAGTAAATATGACTCATGCCATCCGACGCCGCTCGGAGCCGAAATGACCGCGCGGTACATATTTGACAGTATGGTTTCTTTATCAAAACAGGGAAAGGAAAATTAAAATGATTATTTCATGCATCGGCGACAGCCTGACAGAGGGAGATTACGGCGTAAAGGGTAAAACGGGAATAGCAAATGTGCATAAGGAAAATTATCCGTTTTATTTATCCGAAATAACGGGAGCGACAGTCCGTAATTTCGGCAAATGCGGTTTTAACCCCATGAGCTATAAAAAATATTATGACGAGGGCAAGGTTGATGTTAAAGGTTCCGATATTATCATAATTATGCTCGGAACAAACGGCTGTCTTGACCCGAAAGAGGATATTAAGGGTAATCACGATTATGAATACTTGGTGAAAAAGTGCTGTGAGGATGCGCCCGAAGCCGAAATAATACTTTGTACGCCGCCGCACGCCACAAAAAACCCCGAGTATTCAAATTGCGGTTACGCGGATCGGGTTGAAAAGGCCGTGCTGTTTGTAAGGAATTTTGCCTTGAAGAACGATTTTAAGCTGATAGATACGGCAAAATGCCCCGATTTTACCGAGGAGAACGAAGCCGTGATGCAACCGAATGACGGACTGCATTTCGGCGCGGCAGGTTATAAGAAGCTTGCCGAATATATAGCGGCTCATTTGGGGTGAATCTATGAAAAAGACAATAGATTACAGCTTAAATAGTCTCCCGAACGGAGTGGCGGTCGAGCTTTGCGGAAATTACAGCATTAAGGGGATCTATGCCGCTGTAAATTCCGAGGCGGAAATTAAGTATGCCCAAAACTCTGTTACCGATGTCTTAATAGAGCTTGGCAGCTTTAAGCCCGATAAGGACGGGAAGCTAAAAATAGATCTGAATGAACCTATTACCGCTTCCCATATATTCATTTATTCAAATAAAGCGGTATCGGATATAACCGTAGCCGAGTACGACGGTGTAAACCTTCTTAACATATATCCGAAATGCTTTGATTATAAGCTTCGGGAAAATCATTACCTTGATACCGTAACCGTCTACACACAAAAGGCGGACTTTTCCCACTATTCCCTTTATACAAGCCTTAACGGAAGAGATTTTGAGCTTGCCGCCGTTAAAAATGACTGTAAGCCTTGCGGAGAAAACGGTGATATATACAGCCTTAACGGTAAAGAGGCGCGGGTAATACGGGTATATTACGAATATAATTCGGCGTCCCCCGAGGCGGCGTTTGACAGGCTGGAATTTTCCGGCAGACCGAGCGGCACGCCCGTAATTAAAAGACCCGAAATAAACATATGTAATTTTGAACGGTCCGAATATAATGTCCCAGTTACAAATGAGGACGCCGCAAACGAGGTTTTCGGAATTGTTGAGCGGCGGCTCGGCAAGGAATACATAGAATGGTTTGATTTTTGCATAGGTGAAGAAAAGAAATACGACTATTTCAGTATTGCGGGCGTTAACGGGAAAGTAAAAATAACGGGTAACACGGGTGTTTCGGTTGCGGCCGGTCTGAATTTTTATCTCAAATATTATTGCAAGGTGAATATTTCACAGGTGGGCGATCAGGTAAGAATGCCTGACAGAATAGTTGTGCCCGAAAAGCCTGTGTACCGTGAAACAAAGGCACGGATACGCTATGCGTACAATTTTTGCACGCTTTCATACAGCTACGCCTTTTGGGGTGAAAAGGAATGGAGAAACGAGCTTGACTGGTTAGCCTTAAACGGCGTCAATACAGTCCTTGACATAATAGGTCAGGAGGAGGTATGGCGGCGGTTTTTGGGCAAGCTCGGATACAGCCTTGACGAAGTAAAGGCTTTTCTTCCCGGCCCCGCGCATTACGCATGGTTCTGTATGGCAAATATATTCGGAATTAACGGCCCTGTGCACGATTCATGGTTTGAGGAGCGCACACGCCTTGCAAGGCGTAATCATCTTATTATGAAAAAGCTCGGTATGCGCCCCGTATTGCAGGGGTACAGCGGAATGGTGCCTACCGACATTAGGGAACATGATTATAAGGCTGAGATAATACCGCAGGGAACATGGTGCGGAATGCAAAGACCCGCAATGCTGAAAACCGATACGGATACATTTTCACGCTATGCCGAGATATTTTACAGCGTTCAGAAAGAGATTTTCGGAGACGCGCTGTATTTCGCCGCCGACCCGTTCCACGAGGGCGGCGTAACAGGCGGTATGTCGCCTAAGATGATAGCGTCTGCCGTTTTATCCGAAATGCTCAAAGCAAATCCGAACGCCGTTTGGGTAATACAGTCATGGGAGCAAAACCCGTCTTCAGAGTTGTTGGCAGGGCTTTCGGATGTTGAAAACGGTAAAAAGCACGCCGTTGTTCTTGATTTGTATGCTGAAAAAAAGCCGAATTACGGCAACGGAAGACCGGATAATCGAAGGCACGGATATTCACCCGAGTTTGACGGCACTCCGTGGGTATACTGTATGCTTAATAATTTCGGAGGAAGGCTCGGACTTCACGGCCATCTTGATAATATGGTAAGCGGAATACCGAAGGTATTAAACGAGTGCGAATACTTTTCGGGAATAGGTATTACCTGCGAAGCGAGTGAAAACAATCCGGTTCTTTATGACTTCCTTTTTGAGAGTGTATGGCAGGAAAATGCAGAAGAAAAAGCCGAGTCAACCGATATAGACCGTTGGATAAAGGAATACGCCGAAAGACGGTACGGCGGACAGAGTGACGCCGCCGATGAAGCATGGAAAATTATGCTTGATACCGTCTATAAGGCGGAATGTAATATGATAGGGCAGGGAGCGCCCGAATGTATGGTTGACGCAAGACCGAAGCTCGGACTTAAAAGCGCGTCAACATGGGGTAATGCTCTGTTGGGATATTCCGCGGAGCTGCTTGAAAGGGCGGAGGAGCTGCTCTCAGAGAATTACGACAGATTTTCAGAAAGTAAAGGCTACCTGTACGATATTGTATCGCTGAGGCAACAGGTACTTTCAAATAAAGCGCTGGCGTGCTATAATAATATCTGCAAGGCTTATGACGAAAAGGACGCAGAGAGCTTTAAAAAATACTCTGAGCACTTTTTGCAGCTTGCGGACAAAATGGATAAGATAACCGGTGAAAACGAGTATTATCACCTTTCAAGGTATATGGGCTTTGTAAACAGCCTTACCGAAGATAAGGATGATTTTGCGAAACGAGTATATAAAATAAGCGCAAGGTCATTGATAACGACTTTGGGTTCTTATATTATGTCCGAAAACAGAGGGCATGACTATTCGAACAGGCAGTGGTCGGGTCTTATAAGCGACTTTTATAAAAAAAGATGGGAAATGTTTTTCCAAAAGTGTTTAAAGGAGCTTTCGGGAGCTTCGGCAGAAGAAATTAACTGGTTTGAATGGGAATGGAATTGGGTAAGAAATGCTGATTGATTACCCCGTGAATACGGCAGGGAGATTAAAATGAAATTTATAACGGTAGAAACATACGAAAAAATGAGCCGTCACGCGGCAAATATAATATCCGCGCAGGTAATAATAAAGCCTG
>ERZ808266.87-NODE-87-length-39558-cov-4.720123_pt1 | contig 39558 bp, 26 predicted proteins | sample MGYA00521278_ERZ808266 | MGnify/ENA primary metagenome ERZ808266 (study PRJEB31516, sample SAMN03275591) | gut metagenome | biome: mammalia-associated habitat; material: feces | host: Papio cynocephalus | place: Kenya | collected 2012-08-02 ... | reverse complement strand
GCATCTGAGCCAAGTTGCGGTTCAATTCTTGTCTATTTTCTGCCATAATTCTATTATTTTATTGTTTTATGCTGCAAAGGAAACACTTTTTGCCGAAACTAAAGAAAAAAGTTCCGATTAATGCAAACTTTGCGTCACTTTGTATAAGAAACTGCCTCGCCTGGGCAATATATTGCCCTGCCTAGGGCAAACTTTTGCCCAGGCGAGGCAGAAAATGGAACTAGGCCAAGCAGGAAATGGAATAAGCCTAAGCAGGAAATAGAATAAGCCTAAGCAGAAAACCAGGGAAGCTCTTTTCTATTTTATACTACACACTACACCATTTCCATGCAACTACTTATCTATCATATACTTAAGTGGGTGTAATGTGCTTTCCGACACTACACCCACACTACACCACACTTCACCATTGTCTTGACTGAGGGTGTAATGTGGTGTAGTGTGGGTGCTATGTGAGACTAGACACTACACCACGCTAATCAACTAGCAATCAATAACTTACAACAGAAAGGTGTAGTGTGAAGTAGATTTAGCAATTTCTCTTTCTGCGGAAATCAGATGGTGTTACCCCTCTCATCTTCTTGAAGAACTTGGTGAGATGGGCTTGCGAGGAGAAGCCGAAGCGATTGGCTATCTCCTGCACGGTATGCGTAGTGGTGGAAAGCTCTCGTTCTATCTCCTTCACGATGTACTCGTCGATGATTGCCTTCGGGGTCTTGCCCGAGATGCGACGGGTAACCTGGGCGAGATAGCGACTGCTCACATTGAGCTGGTCGGCATAGAAATGCACGTCGCTATAGGTGCGGCAAAAGTTATTGACCTGCGAGATAAACTGGTTGTAAAGATCCGAACTTCTGCCTTGCAGGTTGCTCTCCCTCGCCAGTTCCACATTGATGAAGTCTTGCGCCATCGCCAAGGCCTCCTCCAGTTTCTTGCCTTGGTTCAGATACACGGCAAGGGCGGAAGAGAAACGGTTGATGAGACCATGCGAGTTGGCATTGTCGAGCTTATATACATGCAAGCCCTTGTCTTCTGCCAAGCGCAGTTGCTTGGTGTCTTGCAGGATGATGTCGCTCTCCTTCTTCCTCGCCACAACCACCGAGCAGAGCGGCAAGAGGCGATACTTGATTTGGCTCACTACATCCTCCGTCATCAGCGCATCGCCGTTGCTCGACCAGATGGCAGGGGCATAAATGATATGGTCGGGGCGATACTTGGTCAAGGCATCGATGACCACATCGAGCGTCTCCACCTTGCGTATCATACCCACCTTCACGATGTCGGGCTGCATATCGTTCATGATGGCCTCTATCTGTCCCGACACAATCTCTGCCGGAAGGTCGAAGAACTCCTGGATGCCCAGGGTGTTCTGCACGGTGATACTGGTTATCGCCGAGACGGCGTAACCACCTAATTCGGCGATGGTCCTGATGTCTGCCTGGACACCAGAACCACCTGTGCTATCAGAACCTGTTATCGTCAATATCATTTTTCTAACTCCTCATATATTCCGTAGGTGTCATACCAAATGCCTTGGAGAAGCACTTGGAGAAATAGCTACTGTTAGAGAATCCCACGGTGTACATCACCTCCGACACGCTGAACTTGCCTGCCTTCAAGAGCTTGGCAGCCTTCTTCATGCGCATATCTCGGATTAACTCCACAGGAGTATGACCCGTCAGTGCCTTCACCTTGCGATAGAGCTGCTTGTTGCCCATGCCCATCTTCTCTTGGAGCATCGTCACATTGAAGTCGGAATCCACCATGTTTTCTTCGATGGCTGCCGTTATCTGGTCGAGCAATCGCTGGTCGATCGCATCCAGCACAATCTTCGGCTTGGTCTTTTCTCCCTCATCGCCCATGAGCAAAGGCTGGTTTTCATCCTTTGAGGCATCCACATCGAGTGTAGAGCTAACCAATTGGCTCACCTCCTCGAACGAGCGATGTGCCACGGCTGCCTTCAGTTTCTCTGCCAAGTTGGAGTAGAACGCCATACGCGCCTTCACCTGTTCCAAGATTTCAGCCTTCTGCTTCTGGGTTTCCTTCAGTTGCTTGCTCACGAAGTGGGCGTTGACAACCCAAGCGATGAACACCACCAAGAGCGAGAGATAGAATATCTTGCACCAGATGGTGAGATACCATGGCGGAAGCACGGAGATGTCGAGCGAATAGACCTCGTCACCGATGTTGCCCTCGCCATCCACTACATGCACGGTGAGATGATAGTCGCCATACGATAAGCCATTGTAGGTAATATCGAGATTGCCCTTGTCGAGATAGTGCCAGTCGTGGTCGCTACCCTCCAGCTTGTAAGCATAGACGGCGGTAGGATGGTCGGCAAAAGGAAGGTCGGAGAGCTGCAAGGTAAAATTGTTCTCGTCGCTATTCAGCTGCAAGGTCTTCAAGCCCACAGGCGAGACACCAGGAGTCTCCTCTATCGACTCGTCGAGCAAGGCATCCTGGGTCTGCTTGCCATTCACCACGATACCCGCCAAGAGCAACTGCGCCTTGTCATCCTTCGGCATCGAGAGGTCGGCACGAATGGCAACAAAGCCATCGTTTCCACCCATCACCACCTCGTGGTTCAACTTGGAATAATAGATATTTTGCGGACTCACCATCGGGATGAGGAATCGGAAACTGGTGTTCTCGGCATCTATCACGCAGCAAACATTGCCTGTGGCTATCCAAATCTTTCCTTCTACATCGCACATAGAGACTACCTTGTCGCCAATTCTCCATTCACGACTTTCCAAGTCCTTACCTCTCGTCGGCAAGTTCACCATATAGCACTTCACCTTGGCATTATAGCCCACCCATACATTGCCATTGTCGGCAACCATCAAGTAGTTGATGGCCTCATCGCCAGCAATATGGGTTACACGCAGTGTGCGAGGGTCGATGCGGTCGAGATGATTGAAGGTGGAAGCCCACACCATCCCCTTGCCGTCGAGCACCATCTGCCCCACGTGCAAGCCAGAGAGGGCATTCTTGCCCTTGTCGGAGAAATGATAATCTGCCACACAGGTAGCGGTAGCCGAAGCCCCTTGGGCAATGGCTGCCACCAGACGTTTCTTGTCGATGACGAAGATGCCTCCTTGATAAGAAGCCATCCACATCCTACCCTCCTTGTCTTCCAAAATATCGTAAGCCCAGGCGGTGGAATACTTGCCAGTCTTGTCATAGACGATGAAATTGAGCATCTGTCCCGAGGCGCGGTTGTATAGGTTGATTCCGTGGTCGGTGCAAACCCATACATCGCCATCCCTGTCTTCATAAATCTTACGCACACGATTATGGGTAAGTGGCGAGGCAGGATTGTTCTGCTTGTACCAAGCCACATTCTGATATTCCGACACGGCACCCTGAACGCGCACGCCCTCGGTGTAGTGAATCAAGCCGTTGGTACCACCCATCCACCACTCGCCGTTGCGAGTCTGGAGGATAGCGTGCAGACAGTTGCCCTCGCCCGAGAGTGTAATCTTGTCGAGCGAAGTGTAGCGATAAAAGGTATGGGTGGAGAAACGGGAAAGTCCATTGTCGGTACCAATCCACACATTCTGCCACTTATCTACAAAGCAAGCCCACACGATATTGTTGGGGATGGTAGCTGCATTGCGTGAATCATGTACGAAATGCTCCAGCGTATTGTCCATCGCCATGCGATAGAGACCGTTGTCGGTACCGATATAGAGGTTTCCGTCCTGATCTTCGTCAAGACACTTCACGGAGTTTCCGTTCAAAGCCTCAATCTTGGAGAAATTCTGCAAGCCACGGTCGGCGCAATACAAGGCGCCCTCTGTTCCTATCCAATAACAATGACGCACAGCATCATAAGCCAGGGCATTGACCAAAGGCTGCTTGCCTGCGGCAAGCGGAATCTGACGGTTGTTAAGGCGAAGTCCCGAAAGGGAACCTACGAGCAGTCCCTTCGGCGTATGCAAGAGCGCATACACATCGCTGCCGAAAGCATTCTTCTTTCCCTTCATGTCGAGCACTCGCAATTCCTTCATCGTCTTTCGCTTGCTCTCATCTCCAAATCCATCCATGGCTGGAGTATGGGCGTATGTTTCCGTTTGGGTGTCAAACTGCAAAACTCCATTGCCCGTGGCAAGATAGAGCATATTGCCATCGAAGCCGAGCGCATTGACACGCATATTGCTGAACGAATGGGGGGCATAGTGACGGTAGTCATGATAACCATCATAACTGTAAAGACCATTGTCGGTGCCGAGCCAAACCACACCCTTGTTGTCTTGCGTAATGGCGCAAACGGTCTGGGCACCATTGAGCATGGTGTTGACAAAACGTTGGGCAAAGCCTAAGTTGGAACAAAAGAGCATGACCATCGTCACGCAAAAGGTTATTATCGAATGCTTCATTGCTTTTATATTTAACAGGATATGTTGTCTTATCCTGCAAAGTTAAGCATTTATAGGGACATAGCCAAATAATCAGAGCGAAAAAGTGGATTGCCTACAAAAAAATCCCTTGGAAGCAGAGACTCATACTTCCAAGGGATTCAATTTATAGAGTTTTCAATGTAATCGCTTTTTCGATGCCTCTCTTGGCATCTTTCACCTTCAGGGTGATGTCGCCCTTCTGATGGGTGCTCTGCACGATGACCACGAGCTTGCCCGAGAAGAGTTTCATCTGTGGCTGGGTAAAGGATTCGAGCGAAGTGGCATCGCCATTGCAAGCCGCCTTGTAGGTTCCTGCACCCGTCACCTCGAAGGTCAACTCATCGTCTGCCAACGGACACTCGTTGCCATCCTTGTCGAGGAGACTTACCGTGATGAAAGCCAAGTCGTTGCCATTTGCCTTCAGATGAGTGCCGTGCTCGATGGTACAGCCCTCCACCATGCAAGCCACGCCTGAGTCTGGATTGTCCGGGCACTCTGCCACAAGCTGCATCTGGGTTGGCTCGCCGGCGGTACGACGCACGTCCTCGCCCACCTTGTCGCCATACTGATTATAAGTAACCACACGGATCTCGCCTGGCTCATACTTCACGTTGTTCCAACGCAAACGGTAGCGGTCGAGGCGACTACTCTTGTCTTTCTTGATTCTTCCCTGGCTCTTGCCGTTGACGAAAAGTTCGCCCTCCACACCATCGGTGTAGCAATACACAGGAGTAACCTGTCCCTCTCTGCCCTGCCAGTTCCAGTGTGGCAACAAGTGGGTGGTGTGCTGATGCTCGTTCCAGTGGGCACGATACATATAATAGCGGTCCTTTGGCAGACCAGCGAGGTCGCAAATGCCGAAGTAGCTGCTGCGTGACGGCCAATAGGTATCGTATGGAGTAGGCTCACCGAGATAATCATATCCTGTCCAAACAAACTCGCCGATTACCCAACTATAGTCGTCCTGCATCTTCCAGTCATCATCCGGCAGGTTGCTCCAAGAGCACCATTCCGTATCATAGCTAGAGCACTGACCGTCTGGATAAGGATTGTTGTCGTTAGCCCTTACTTCTATCGGGAATTTATACACGCCACGGGAGCTAACCGTGGATGCGGTCTCCGAACCGAGGAGGAAGCCCTGTGGCAACTGCTCGATGTTCTTGAAGTATTTATGTACACGATAGTTGAAACCCGGCACATCCATCGCCTGGGCGAAACCACTCTTCAAGGCAGCCTCAGCCTTGTCCATGCCCTGGGTAACAGGTCGAGATGGGTCGTACTGGTGGCAGATGTCCTGCAGGTGCTTGGCTATCTCCACGCCTTCCTTGCTCCACTGCTCGGGAATCTCGTTGCCGATGCTCCACATGATGATGCTAGGATGGTTGCGATGGTGCTTCACGAGATTGGTGATGTCCTTGTCGCTCCATTCCTTGAAGAACTTGGCATAGCCGTTCTTGCACTTCGGATAAATCCACATGTCGAAACTCTCCGCCATCACCATCATACCGAGCGAATCGCAAAGCTCCATCTGCATGGTGCTAGGCATGTTGTGAGCAGTACGGATAGCATCGCATCCCATCGCCTTCATCGTCTTGATTTGGCGGATGAGCGCCGCCTTGTTCTCTGCTGCGCCAAGCGGACCGAGGTCGTGGTGGAGGCACACGCCCTTAATCTTTCGGGTTATGCCATTGAGTTGGAAACCATTCTCCTTCGAAACAGAGATGGTTCGGATACCCGTCTTCAAGGTCTGCATATCAGCCACCTTCTTGCCCTCGTATCGAGTGAGGCTTACATGATATAAATAAGGTGACTCTGGTGACCAAAGCTGAGGATTCTGAACCTTCAGGGTGGTCTTGATGGCAGGAGTTGCGCCATTGACGGTTTGCTCAGCCACCTTCTTGCCCTCCTTGTCGGTCAAGGTGATAACAGTCTTGCCTCCCTTGCCGAGTTTTCCTTGCAAGAGCGCATTCACCTCCAGTTCGGCCTCTTCCTTCGAAGCCTTTAATGTTCGGACGAAAGTATCCCAAGTAGAGAAGTTCTCATTGCCATAAAGTTCGACGGAAACTGGGCGATAGAGACCACCACCTGGATACCAGCGGCTGCTCTCCTCCACATTGTTGAGATGCACCTCGATGAGATTACTCTTGCCAAACTGGATGTATGGAGTGATGTCGATGCGGAAGGCATTATAGCCGTAAGCCCATCTGCCCGCCTCCTTACCATTCACCTTGACTATTGGTTGGCTCATCGCTCCATCGAATACCAAGACGGCACGCTTGTAATTCTTCGGGGCAGTCCAATTCATCTTGTACATTCCCTCACCTATCCAAGGCAAGGCACCCGAGCGACCCGACTTCTCGGTCTTCTCCTTCTCGCCATTCTGCTCGATGGCAACCATCTGGAGGTCCCACTTCTTGTCGAACGGTCCAGAGATAGCCCAGTCGTGAGGCACCTGCACCTGAGACCAAGAATTGCCATCGCGAGAAAACTCCCACGATGGCAAATTGATAACCTTGCGGCTTTGCGCCTGGCACATCGCTGAGAGTGCCAGGGCAAAGGTCGCCATTGTCATTAAACGTTTTGTATGAATCATATATCTTCTTTTCTTTGTTGTTTCATCTTTCATGCAGGTTGCCCACATCTTAAGACCCACGGCTTAAGACTTACTTGAAGGCATCCAATGCAGCGGTAGGTTTTCCGTCGTTGTCGAAGGCTCCCTTGTCATAGCCATTCCAAGCGTTGTTGCACTCTGGCTCCCAATAGAACACACCCTCGCAAGTGGAGATTGCCTTGCAGCCATCCACCACCTTCTTGAGGAATGGAGCTGCATTCTCGGAGTTCCAAACCATACCAATCTCGGAAATGATGACATCGCAACCGTACTTATCAGACAAGGTTTTGATGTTGCCGAGGCAATCATCGGAAACCTGCTCCCAAGTCTGGTCTGTAATCCAGTCTGGATAAAGCGACATTCCGATGACATCCCACTTGGCTCCATTCTGTTTCAAGCCATCAAACATCCAGGTGTATTGACCAAGGTTGTTGCCCTTGTCGAGGTGCACGATGACCTTAGCGTCAGGATAGACAGCCTTCACGGCATCATAGCCCGCATTGATGTAAGCAGCAAAGTTTGCCATATTCTTGGAGGCACGACCTGTCACCTTCAAGGCATCGTCGCCCTCTGCATCGTTCCAGAGCATACCATCGGTGGTTTCATTACCCACTTGCACCCACTCTACGTCGATGTTTCTCTCCTTCAAGGCAGAGAGCACATCCTTGGTGTGGTTGGCTACAGCCTGCTTCATCTCCTCGAAACTATAGTTTTTCCAAGCAGCAGGAACTCCCTGCTTGCTAGGATCCGCCCAAGTGTCGCTGTAGTGGAAGTCTATCATCAATCGCATACCGAGCTGCTGCGCACGCCAAGCCTTGGCGACAACATCGTTCTTGCCATTCCACCCATCCTCAGGGTTCACCCACACACGAAGGCGGATGGAATTCATACCGAGGTTGCGAAGCAGAGCCATGCACTCGGTAGCCTTTCCATTGGCATTATAAAACTTCTTTCCGCTTTGCTCCATCTCTGTGAGCCAAGACACATCCGCACCCTTGGCGAATCCTCTCATATCGTATGTTTTCTCCTGCTCCGGAGTTACGCTGTCGTCATTGCTGCAACTTGTTCCTGTGATAGAGAACAAGAGAGCTGAAGCCAACAATACAGCTTTTCCTAAAATATTCTTCATTGTTATTCTTTCGGTTTAGAGCTATCTTCGCAAAGTGCAGCTTATCTTCTACAAAGATAGCTAAATTATTATGATTTTGTTGCCTAAGGCAAACTCTTTTAATTTTATTTAGTGCAAAGATTTGCACACGGTTACTCATACTTCCAAGTCATGGTGTTGAGGTCGGCAGTGACAGTAAACTCTGTCTTGCCATTCTCATCGCCAAACCAAATGTCCCAAGCGCCATCACCAGAAGTCAACTTAAACTGCTCGCCATCAGCACCATACCAAACTTGCTTGTCATCCTTGTTCTCACCCACGAAGATGAAACGGAAGTTCTCCCAAGAGCTTGGCTTGTATTTACAAGTATAAACACCATCGCTCACCTTGTCCATTACTGCCAACAGGGAACTGCCATCCTTCGTAAACATACAGAGTGTATGGCTTGCCTCTGGTTCTGGCGCAGTCTGATCGCCCGAAACTACAGAATAAGTAAGCTCTGCATTCTCGCCCACCTTCACAGTGATGGTATAAGTGCCAGCCTTGGCGATGTTCACGCTACCGGCTGCATCAGCATGGGTCATCTTACCCTCGGCGAGCGTATAGTTCAAAGTCTTGGCTACAGCCGCTGCATCGTCGGTATCGGTAGCCTTGCTGTACTCAGCGCCTGTACCTACGATACTAATTGGCGTATTGTCGGCAGATGTCTTGATGACTTTCACCCAAGAATAGCTAGGTGCGTCGTAGCTCATCGCCTCACCATTCACACTCATCGCCGTGATGGCAGTAGCCTTCCATTCCTTGTCGTTTGTGTCGATTACCGTATAGTAGATACCTGCAGGTGATGGGAACCAGAAGTTCCATGCGCTCTCAGTGTTGTCGATGGCGAAAGTCCCATCGGTGGCAGAGTTGCCCCACATCGTTCCATCATTCTCCTTTGCCCAGAAGTTCATCCAGGAAGAAGCGTTCATGTAACCTGTGTAGATTCCATTCTCACTTGGTGAGTAAAGGGTGGTCAAAATATCGGTTTTGTCCTTGTTCCAAAGGGCTATGGAATTCATGTGTATAATATAAGGTGTAACGTTCACCTGACAAACATTGCTGTAAGCAGCATCGAGATTGGCTCCTAGCTGGCTCTTGATGCGGAAGTAGAGAGGAGAAGCTTCTCCCGGAGTCAAGCCACAATCCTTGGCGAGGGTGTTGAGGTCGGCACCTGCGAAAGCCTTGGAGAGGTCGGTTACCGTATATTCCTTGACGGTTGTGAAGTCTTGGGAAGCAGAAGCCTGCAAGTAAGTCTTCAGCACACCATTGCCCGCAGGCTTGGTCTCGTCGCTCGAAAGCAAAGTTGGGTTCTTCCACGCCATGGAGAGCACGATGTCCTTGGTATTGTCGATGCTCAGCTCCACATCGGATGCCGATGCCATCAAACTGGATGCTGCAAAGCCATCCAAATATATCTTGTCGCCACTCTCGTCGCAACTCACCAAGGCGGTGAGTGCGCAGAGAAGCATCATCAGGTTTCTAAATATCTTATTCATGTTTCGTCTTTTTTAGTTGTGTCGTAAAAAACTATCGAATTCTTCACTCTTCATTCTTCACTCTTCACTTAATAATTGTCGTTATGAAGATTTGGATTGGCGGTAAGCTCGGTGTTAGGGATAGGATAAATGTTGTACTTGCTATCCACTGCCTGACCATCGTGGATACCACCCTTCCACTGCCAGATGTACTTGCTGGTAGTGAACTCGCCGAAACGAATCAAGTCGGTGCGGCGATAACCCTCATGGTAAAGCTCACGGGCACGCTCATCGAGGATGAACTGGAGGAAGGCATTATCGTCGGTAAAGTTGTTTTTCCAAACATCGGCTGCGCCGGCACGCTCACGGACTAAGTTAATCCAATAGATGGCTCCTTTCTTACGACTAGCAATAACTGCTGGGTCGCTGGCATCGGTCGCACCATCTGGCCATGGGTCCCAATCCTCACCACTGGTACGAGCCACACACTCGGCATACATCAGATAGACATCGGCGAGACGGAAGAGTGGATAGTCGGTATCCACACCATCATTGCCTGTATTGGATGCGGTAGAGCCATCATCCTTCAAGTTGCTCCACTTCTCAGAGAGATAGCCCGACTTTTCATCGGTCATGCTAGCAACGTCTTTGGTTTGGTCGGTGGTGAAAAAGGTACAACGCTTGTCGGCTCCCTCCTTGCGGTCGATGTCGTTCTGGGTGAACTTATCCACAAACTCCGGACGCAGACGGAACTCGCTCCAACCATTGGTTACGCCGAAATCACCAGGTTTCTGATTGGCGTTCGACATGCTAAGCTGTCCACAAACCACGTATGTGGAAGCACCCCAGCTTACGGTATGCTCTGCCGAAACAGGCAAGGCGAAGATAATCTCATTGGTTCGCTTATCGTTGTCGGCATTGAAAAGCTTGCTGTAGTCGCTCTCCAAGGAGTAGCCCATATCCATTACCTTCTCGCAAGCCTCCTTGCACTCGGCATACTTGGCTACGCCAGTATAGACCTCACTGTTCAAATAAAGTTTGGCAAGCAAGGTATAGGCTGCACCCTGCGATGCCTCACCGTATGGGCAAGTGGATGCTGGCAGCAAGTCGCCCACACAATCCTTCAACTCGCTCTCGATGTAATCGAAAGTCTGCTGAGGGGTAGAACGTGGAGGAATGAAGCTGCCCACTGGGTCGTTCTCCGTTACCATCGGGATGTTGCGATAGAGGTCGAGCGCATGATAGTAGAACAAGGCACGCATAAAGCGAACCTCAGCCTTATACTGTTTCATCTTCACCTCGTCCTCGCCTGTAAAGCTGGCATTGTTGGCATTGCGAAGGAACTCGTTGCAGAGGGCGATGTTGTAATAGATGCGATAATACATATCTGATACCCAAGCATCGTTGGCATCCCAAGAGAGATAGGTCAAGCCTGTGGTCTGCTCACCTGTGAGCCAAGTGGAAGCCACCTCATCGGTACCACATTCCTGGAGGTTCCAGAACATACGCATGTAATCGAATCCACTGCCACCATTCAACACGGACGACATATCCTTGTTGTCGCCACCCTTGCCCTGGCCACTGGTCACCATGGCGGCATAAATCTTACCCAGCACTGCCTGATAGTTGGCAAGCGAAGTATAAACATCCTTGGAGGTAGTCTCCGTCTGAGGATATTGGTCGAGATCGGAAACACAGCTGGTAGCACTGGCCAGTACCGCTGTTCCCATCATCACACTATATAATATATTCTTTAGTTTCATTGTTGTTTCTTCTTTAAGATAATTGAAATCTTACTTTTCCAAAAGAAAAGCATTAGAATTCTTCACTCTTCTATTGGCTTACCATTCGGTCGCCGATTTTCAATTCTTCACTCTTCACTTAAAACTGGAATCCGAGACTCACAGAGTAAGTGCGAGGACGTGGATAGAACGAGTTGTCCATTCCGTTTGGCACCTCTGGGTCTGTACCAGAATAGCCTGTAATCGTAAAGACATTCTGCACCATCGCAGATACGGTGAGCGAAGCCCACTTAGAAATCTTGCCCACATTGTAGCTGAGGCTCAGGTTGTCGAGCTTCAAGAACGAAGCATTCTCCACGTAGTAATCAGAGAGATACTGGCGAGTCTTGAAACCTGTCTTCAAGAAACTGGTGTTGAGGTTGTTGAGCTGTGAGTTGTTGTAGCTCACGGTTTCCCAAGCACCTGTGCTCATGCCCATACCATTATATACGTAGTTGCCGATATTGGCACGGAAACTCATACCCAAGGTGAACTGCTTGTAACGCAAGGAAGAGCTCAATCCCATGATGTACTTAGGGGCTGGAGAATGATAACGATAGAGGTCGGCATCATTGATTTCTCCATCGCCATTGAGGTCGGCGTAAGCGCCCTCGATTGGCTTGCCTGTCTCTGGGTCATAGAGCTGATGATAAACATAGAACATATATGGCTCATAACCCTCAGACAATACCTGGAACTGATAAGCGTCGATGGATGGACCTACCTTCACGTTGGTCTGTGTGCCACCCTTGACGAGCGAGAGGTTCTTCACCTTCATGTGCTGCCAAGTGAAGTTGTAGCTCAAGTTCCATTCCCAATCCTTGGTCTGGATAGGTGTAGCATTGAGCGAAACCTCGATACCCTGGCTATCCACATTACCCACATTGGTAAGGATAGTTTTGGAGAAGTTGGTACCTGCGGCTGTTGGAACGGAAGCCAAGAGATCCTTGGTCTTGCGAGTATAGAAATCGACTGCACCACCAATGCGACCATTCAAGAATCCGAAGTCGAGACCGAAGTTCCAAGAGGTGGTTGTCTCCCACTTCAAGTTCTCCACGTATGCCTCAGGACGATAAGTGGTGATGTAACGGCCGTCGATGAGAGCCTCGGCACCAGCAACACTGGAGGTATAAACTGGCAAGTAGTTGTAGTTGCCGATACCATCCTGCTGACCGGTGACACCATAGCTGGCACGGAGCTTCAAGTTAGAGAGCACCTTCTGCTCTTTCAACCAAGGCTCCTCGGTCAAAGTCCAACCCAAGGCTACAGATGGGAAAGTACCCCAACGGTTATCCTTGGAGAATCGGGATGAAGCATCTCGACGCACGGTAGCCGTCAAGAGGTACTTTCCATCAAATGAATAGTTGATACGTCCGTAGTAGGACAACAGAACATGACGATAATCTGATGCCTTTACGGTTGACAGGGTAGTGCCTGCCGCACTTTTGGTTAAATAAGATGGAGTGTTGCTCTTCCAGTACTGGTAATCGTAACCAGCGGTCAAGTCAACATTACTCTTGATATTCTCGAAATACTTCGCATAGTTGGCATAGAGGGTAAGGAGTCGGTTCTCATTCTTCTGAGGACCGTACTTGTAATCGCTACCACTCAAAGCCTCATCTCTATTGAATGACTGTGCAGCGTAGGCAGGAACATAGATGGTACCATCGCCCTTGGCATAGTCGGCACCCACCGTAGCGTGGAGCTTGAGGTCTGGCAAGAAATGCACCTTGTAATCGACATCCATCGAACCGATGAAGCGGCTCACCTTACTCTTGGAATCATAGAGGTCAACCAAGCCACGTGGGTTGCGAACACCTGCATTCACAGGATAGCCCTCGGCATCGAGTGCCTCGTTGTAGCCACCATAATTGCTGTTGCCTGAATATACAGGAATGGTTGGATTGAATGTAGCGGCTGCCCAAACGGCGCCACCATTATTGAATGAGTTATTGTTGAGTGTACCCTTGGCGTTAATGGTCAACTTCAAGTGGTCCTGGAAGAAGCTAGGAGTCAAGACCACGTTACCTGTCCAACGCTCCACATTGTCCTTGCGAACGAGACCGCTCTGGTTGTAGTAGCCAGCTGATACACGGAAAGGCAACCACTTGCCGAAGCTACCGCTCAAGCTAAGGTTGTTGTCTGTACCGAAAGCTGTGCGATACACTTCGTCGTTCCAATCGGTGTGTGCATCACCAAGAAGAGACTTCTGGTTGTCGGTACCATACTTATTAATCACACTTACAAAGTCATCGTAGTCGAGCATATCCACCAACTGCGCACGAGTCTGCACACTGTTGGTGGTATTGAAGTTGACCTTCAATCCGCCCTGCTGACCTTTCTTAGTAGTGATGATGATGACACCATTAGAAGCACGAGAACCATAGATGGCGGTAGAGGAAGCATCCTTCAATACCGTCATGCTCTCGATGTCGGAAGGGTTAATCATGCTGAGGAAGTTGCTGGAGTTACCAGAAATACCACCCTGCTCCAATGGCACGCCATCGAGCACGATAAGAGGGTCGTTGCTGGCATTCAGAGAAGCACCACCACGCACACGGATGGTACTACCTGCAGAGGCAGAACCACTGTTTGACATGATTTGCACACCCGACACCTTACCATTGATAAGCTGTTCTGGAGAAGAAACGAGACCCTTGTTGAAGTCCTTCGCCTTGACGGTAGCCACGGAACCGGTGAGGTCGCTCTTACGAGCCGTACCATAACCGATCACCACGACATCCGTCAAAGTCTGACTGTCGGACTCAAGTTTCACCTTCATATTATCAGATATAGCGATAACTTTATCCACATATCCAATATAGGAGACTTTCACCTTCTTGGCAGAAGAAGGCACTTGAAGAACAAAGTTACCATCTAAGTCGGTAACCGTACCGCCCTTTTCGCCGTCCACCATAACCGTGGCTCCGATAAGGGCTTCACCATTTTGCGCATCTGTCACCTCACCTTTGATGGTGCGTGTTTGAGCCAAGAGCTGCAAACATCCCATGAGGAACAATGCAACGAGAAGGAAACTTCTCTGTTTTGTTTTGCCTAAAATTGCATTCATTTGCTTAGCTAATTTATCAGGTTCTTATTGATTTAATGAATTGTTTCGGTTGCAAAAGTAGGAAAAACGCCCATTCACCTGCACTAGAAATTAGACAAAAGGAGCAACAGAAAAGACAAAATTCCAATATATTATCAAGAAAAAGAGCAAAGGATAGAGAAAAGACAGGTTTTACCCATCTGTTTTGATTAAAGAAGAGAATATACAGATTTGGAGGATGCAGATCATCTGGTTACATAATAAACACGGCGAGTAAGTAAAAATAAACAAAAAGCCGAACCTCTTTGAAGAAGTTCGGCTTTTTGAAGTGGTACCACCAGGAATCGAACCGGGGACACAAGGATTTTCAGTCCTTTGCTCTACCAACTGAGCTATGGCACCATTACTTTTACAGATGATTTCTCATTTGCGGGTGCAAAGGTACAACAAATAATCGGTTCCACCAAATTTTTAAGTGAAAATCTTTTCAAAAAAGATAAAAAAGTGCTTTTTTATTTGGTTTTATGCGAAATTTAGCGTAACTTTGCAGCACATTTGCAATGTTCTTGCGGCATAAGCAACCAAAATCGGGATTTAGCGCAGTTGGTAGCGCACGTCGTTCGGGACGATGAGGTCGCTGGTTCGAGTCCAGTAATCCCGACTTAACATCTAAAGCGAAGGGCTTATGCATATCAAGGACCTATTTTACCTGCAAAAGAATGATCGACAAGCACTCTTCGTCTTGCTTGCCATTATTATCGTGTGTTTTTCTCTCACCTTCATCATCGGGAAACTGGACGGGGAGAAAAGTACCGACAATCAGACTATCATCAAACACTCTTCTAAAGAACATCCTGTATATTCCAAGGAGGATGGCTTGGTTCATGAGTTATTCCCCTTCGACCCCAACACTGCCACTGTCGATGACCTACTACGACTCGGCTTGGCACCCTGGCAAACCAGAAGCATCATCAGATTTCGAGAAAAAGGCGGAATCTTCAGCCGCCCTTCCGACTTCGCACGGGTCTATGGCATTACCAAGAAAACCTACGAGACCCTACTTCCCTTCATCCATATCGCAGACGACTACAAACCCGCCTCAGAGTTCTACGGACACAAGACGAGGAAAAGAGCCGAATCCTATTCCAATAATGAAGGAAGCGGAAGCTATCATGAAAGTGAGAGCGGAAGCTATCATAAAGACGAAAACAAAAACTATCATGAAAGTGAGAGTGGAAACACAGAAAGACCATATACAAACAAATACAGCCACACACAAAAGCTGAAGGCTGGCGAACAGATTAATATCAACACCGCAGACACCACGGAACTACAAAAGATTCCTGGGATAGGTAACTATTTTGCCAAAGCCATCGTAAGATATAGAAACCAGCTAGGCGGTTTTATCCATATTGAACAGTTGGCAGAAATCAAGAATTTCCCAAGTTCTGCCATAGACTTCATCAAGATTGACGCGGCACGCATCAGCAAAATCAATATCAACAAGCTCTCGTTCTCCCAACTCTGCCATCATCCTTACATCAACACCAGCCAAGCCAAGGAGATTCGCGACTATAGAAACAAAAAAGGTCCGTTGAAAAACCTTGACGAGCTAAAACTCCTCAAAGGTTTTTCAACGGACGAAATAGAACGGCTAAAGCCTTATATCACATTCTAGCAATTATTAAATTACGTTCTACCAATTCTTAAATTACGTTCCAGCAGCTTTCAAATTACGTTCTAATTCTTAATCGAATTATAACATCTCTTAAATCACTCCAAACTGATGCAGGAAAATCAGCAAGATGCAGACCGGACTGACGAAACGAATCATAAAGAGGAACACAGGGAAGAACTTGCCACTCACCGTGCCCCAGTTGGTGAACTCATCACGAACAATCTTCTTTGGCACATACCAACCCAAGAACAAACAGGTGACAAACGAGCCTAACGGCATCAACAACTGAGCCGTAAAGTTATCACAATTGGTGAGGAAATCCTTTCCGAAGAAGCCCAATCCTGGCACTGCTCCTTGCGAGAGAGAACAGAACACGGCTATCACACAGCAAGCGATGGTCTCTATCCAAGCGCCATTTTTGCGGCTAATCTTACGCTCCTCATAGAAGAATGCCGTTCCTATCTCATGCATGGATATGGTAGATGTCAACGCTGCCAACACCAATAAGGCATAAAACAATACCGAAATAACGTAACAAACCACAGGCATATTGCCAAACGCCTGTTGGAACACATTAGGCAGCGTGATGAAGATGAGCGAAGGACCGCTATCTGGATTCACGCCTACAGAGAATGCCGCAGGGAAAATCATCAAGCCCGCCAACACTGCTATCAAGGTATCGATAACCACAATTTGGCTTGCAGACTTCAAGAGATTGGTCTGACGACTGAAATAGGAAGCATAGGTGCAAAGACAAGCCGTACCCATACTCAGCGAGAAGAACGCCTGTCCCAAGGCCTCCAACAACACATTCTCATCCACCTTCGAGAAATCTGGCTTCAACAAAAACTCCACACCCTTCATCGCCCCAGGTAACGAACAAGATGCCGCAACAATGACAATGAGCAACACAAAGAGCAGCGGCATCAATATCTTAGATGCCTTCTCTATACCGTTGCGCACGCCTCGAACCACCACCATGTGGGTCAGCAAGATAAAAGCTATCGCCCACAAGGTAGGCCGTATAGGGTCGGCGGCAAAAGTCTGAAAGTAATTTTTCACATACTCTGGGTCTCCATGTACACCGCCCATAATACTGGCATAGAGATACTGCAGGCACCAACCTGCCACCACGGCATAAAAGCCAAGGATAATCATGGAAGTGATAACTCCCATCAATCCCACTGCACCCCAAGCCTTATGACCATTGCCTAAATTGCTATAAGCACGGGCAGCATTGGAGGCCGAGTGGCGGCCGATGATAAACTCGTTCATCATGCCTGGCAAGCCCAGCAAGATGATGCAAACCAAATAGATGAGAATGAAAGCTGCGCCACCATTCTGACCTGCCATATAAGGAAAGCGCCATACGTTGCCCAAGCCCACGGCTGAACCCGCTGTGGCTAGGATGACGCCTAATTTACTTCCGAAATTTCCTCTATTTTCCATTGAATGTAATGTTTTGTGCGTAAAATACGTTATTACATATATTACACCTTATAATATATAATGAGCCTTATCCGAAGACTCCAAACTGATTCAAGAACACCAAGAATATCAGCACTGGGCAAATATATCTGATTAAGAAAAGATAGATGCCGAAAAGGTTTCCCTTCAAAGTTCCCCAGTTGGTGAACTCATCCTGCACAATCTTCTTTGGCACATACCAGCCCAAGAACAAACAAGTAAAGAAGCCCGCCATCGGCAGGAACACCTGTCCCGTAACAAAGTCGAACCAGTCGAACAGTGTCTTGCCCAGGAATGTGAGCTTATCCGTCGCACCCAACGAGAGAGAACAGAAGGCTCCTATCACGGCACAAGATATGGTCACGATGGTTGCCCCCTTCTTGCGGTCTATCTTCAGCTCCTCATAGAAGAACGAGGTATTCACCTCGTGCAGCGACATCAGCGATGTAAGGGCAGCCACCGAAAGGAGCACATAGAAGAGCAGCGAGATAATCCATCCCAACACAGGCATGGAGGCAAATGCCTCATTGAAGACATTTGGCAGAGTGATGAAGATGAGCGAAGGACCACTATCAGGCGATACACCCACAGAGAACGCTGCAGGGAAAATCATCAAACCAGCCATCACCGCAACAATCAAGTCGATGGCAGAAATCTGCAAGGCAGACTTGAAGAGATTGGTCTGGCGAGTGAAATAAGAGGCATACGTACAGATGCAACCCATACCGATGCTCATGGAGTAGAACGACTGTCCCAAGGCATTGAGGAATACGTTTCTATCCACCTTGCCAAAGTCTGGCTTCAGCAAGAACTCGATGCCACTCCCGGCATTAGGCAACATACAAGCTGCCACCACGATGATAAGCAAGAGGATGAACAAGAGGGGCATCATCACCTTGGATGCCTTCTCGATGCCACCTCGCACACCGTGGATAATCACGAAGTGACAAACCAGGAAGATAGCCACCGTCCACATCACAGGGCGAATCGGGTCGGAAGAAAACTCCTTGAAATAGTTTGCCACGAAGGTTGGGTCGCCATGCAGCTCCCCCATGATGCTAGCATAGACATACTGCAAGCACCATCCCGAGACCACGGCATAATAACCAGTTATCAGGAAGCCAGTAAGCACCTCCAGGTAGCCTACCCATCGCCAAGGCGTTCCATTGGCGAGTTTGGTATAGGCACGCGCCGTATTGGAAGCACCGTGACGACCGATGACAAACTCTGATATCATACAAGGGATGCCGAGCAAGAGCACGCATCCGATATACACCAAGATAAAGGCTGCGCCACCTTCCTGACCAGCCATATAAGGGAAGCGCCATACGTTACCCAAACCTACGGCGCCACCTGCCGTAGCAAGAATCATTCCTATCTTGCTACCAAAACTTCCTCTATTTGTTTCTGCCATTTTCTATATTTTCTCTTTTTATGCGCTTATATTTTATCCGTTTCAAAACGTTTCACGTGGAGCATTTTCACGGTTTCACCGTTTATTTTATTAACGCTCCCTCTTTACAAGGTGCAAAATTATAAAATAATTCCCATATAAGCGTATAAATCGAAAGCGAAAATGGAAGAAACCCTAATATTTATGCAAAATCACAGGGAATCGCGCCATTTTGAGAAGGGATTTGTCAAAAGATGCGAATTGTAGAAGCGCTTGTCGCCCGTCACTTCCCTGTCGATGAAATCGGGTTTCTCGTATGGCTCGTCCTCACAAGACAGCTCTACCTCCGCCATCACCAGTCCCTCGTTGTCGCCATAAAACTCATCCACCTCGAATGTATGTTCTCCACTCTTCACCAGATAACGTCGCTTGTCGATGACACCCCCCTGACAAAGTTGCAGGAGATGCTTCGCCTCGTCCATCGTTATCTCTTTTTCAAACTCATAGCGGGTCATGCCGCCATTCACCGACTTGCCTTTGATGGTAAGGTAAGCCTTATCGTCTCGTGTACGAACTCGCACGGTAGCCCCCTCGGCAGGAATATAACCCTGCTGGATATGGCTACTAGAAAAGGCGGCACTCTTGTAAGCGTCGCCCTTCTTGACGAGGAATTTTCTTTCTATTTCCAATCCACTCATACTAAATTCTGTTAGAAGTAAAAAGTCTGAAAGCTAAAGCTCAGACATTAGAAACTTGAAGCTTAAGCATTGATATTAGAAACTTGAAGCTTAAGTTTTGATATTAGAAGCTTAAGTTTTGATATTAGAAACTTGAAGCTAAGAAATCTGAAATCAAGCTTTTCTTCCCGGCTTATTTTATGCGATAGAAGCAGCATAAATGGCAAAGACTATTGCCAGTCCTATCAAAAAGCCGAAAATATACTTGATAACTTTCTCGCCCTTGGCTGCTTGTTTCTTCTCATAAGCCTCATGCTTGGCTCTTCTCAAATCTTTATTTCCACTCATAGTCGTTATATTTTTAGGTTGTTATTGTTTAAAAGGTGAGCCAAGTCCTCGACAAGAAGCTTGGCTCTACCTTGCTTAATCTTATTTTTTAATTCTCTTCTTCGTCTGCAGTAGGGAACTCCATTAAGTAAGCCTTGATGAATCCATCTATCTTGCCGTCCATCACGCCATCCACATCTGATGTCTGATAGCCCGTGCGATGGTCTTTCACGCGGCGGTCGTCGAAAACGTAGCTACGTATCTGGCTTCCCCACTCTATCTTTTTCTTACCAGCCTCTATCTTTGCCTTGGCTTCGAGGCGCTTCTTCATGGCGCGGTCGTAGAGTTGACTCTTCAAGAGCAACAATGCCTTGGCACGGTTTTTTGGCTGGTCGCGTGTCTCGGTGTTCTCGATGAGGATTTCCTCTTCCTCGCCCGTATCTGGGTCGGTGTACCAATAGCGCAGACGGACACCCGACTCCACCTTGTTCACATTCTGACCACCAGCACCACTCGAGCGGAAAGTATCCCAAGAGAGTTTGGCTGGATCCACATAAACCTCGATGGTATCATCCACCAATGGGGTGACGAAAACAGAGGCAAAGCTGGTCATTCGTTTGCCCTGGGCATTGAAAGGAGAGACACGCACCAAACGGTGCACACCATTCTCACTCTTCAGATAGCCATAAGCATACTCGCCTCCCTCAATGGTCATGGTAACGCTCTTGATGCCCGCCTCGTCACCTTCCTGCATATCGGTGATGGTTACCTTGTAGCCATGAGCCTCTGCCCAACGCATGTACATACGCATCAGCATCGAAGCCCAGTCCTGGCTCTCTGTACCACCGGCACCTGAGTTAATCTTCAGCACGCAGTCCATCGGGTCTTCCTTTTGGCGCAACATGTTCTTGAGTTCCAAGTCCTCGATGGCCTTGATAGCCTTGTCGTAATCGGCATCCACTTCTTCCTCGGTCACCATTTGGTCCTTATAGAAGTCGAAGGCAAGCTGAAGTTCATCAGCATAAAGGCGAACAGTCTTATAGCCATCGAGCCACTTCTGGATGCTTTTTACCTTCTTCATCTGCTCCTGCGCATACTTGGGGTCTTCCCAAAAGTCGGGAGCTTGGGTGCGGAGCTGCTCCTCCTCGAATTCTACTTTCTTCTGGTCTATATTGAGATAGCGATGGAGGGCATCTGCACGCTCCATCACATCTTTCAATTGGTCAGCTGTAATCATTAATGTATAATTAATAATTTATATTTTACTATTTAAAATTTGAGTTTCATTCTTTGTACATGAGTTTCATTCTTTGTACATGAGTTTCATTCTTTGTACATAAGTTTCATTCTCTGTACGTGAGATTCTTTATTCGTACTTGAAATTAATCTTCGTACATTTTGTCTATCTCAGCCTTGTAGTTCTTGTTGATAATCGGACGGCGAATCTTCAGCGTGTTGGTCAACTCGCCCGACTCCATCGAGAAGTGATGCGCCAAGAGCGTGATGCGCTTAATTTGCTCGTAGTAAGCCAAATGCTGCTGCAAGATTTGGATACGATCCATCAACATCTTCTGCACCTTCTCGTTGGCACACAAATCTTCACGACTATTAAAGTCGATGTGATGCTCGCGAGCCCAGTCTTCCACCAAGCGGAACTCTGGCACGACGAGCGCTGAGACGAACTTGCGCTGGTCGGCAATGACTGCCACCTGATCGATAAACTTATCCACCAGGAGCAAAGACTCCACCTGCTGAGGGGCGATATACTTACCGTTAGAAGTCTTGAACAAATCCTTGATGCGCTCAGTGAGGTAAAGCTCGCCGTCCTTCAGATAGCCAGCGTCACCCGTATGGAAGAATCCATCCTTGTCGAACGCCTTGGCATTGGTGGTGTCACGATGGAAATATCCTGGAGTGATGGTAGGACCTTTCAACAAAACCTCACTGTCCTCACCTATCTTAATCTGGATACCAGAGATAGGGCGTCCCACAGAGCCAATGGTATATTTCTTGTCGAGATTGTCGCAGGAGACCGTGGCAAGGCTCTCGGTCAGACCATAGCCTACAATCATGCCGATGCCAATAGAGTGAACGAACTGCTCCACCTCTGGACTTACATAAGCTCCTGCCGTAGGGAAGATATTAGGATTCTCCAAACCGAGCTGCTTGCGCACCATGCTCAAGATGGTCTTATTGATAATCTTATATTGCAACTCCAGAGTCAAAGGAGGGCGCTTGCCATTGGCTACATAATCTATGTTGCGCTTCTTGCCCACTGCCAAAGCATGATAGAACATCTTCTTCTGCAAAGGACTCGCATCATCCATCTTTGCCTTCACTGCGATATATACCTTCTCCCAGAAACGTGGTACACTACTCATACAGGTAGGATGTACCTCTCGCATACTCTCCTGTATCTCATGAGGATTGGTGTTGATGAAGAGCTGGGCGCCCATCGACAATGCGAGATAAGCCCATCCACGCTCGAAGATGTGAGTGAATGGCAGGAAGTCAATCACACGGTCTTTGTCTGTGATAGGCACACACTTACCATTCGCCTCCAAGGCAGCATGATACTGTCCATAGGTCAACATCACGCCCTTGCTATCGCCTGTGGTTCCACTTGTGTAGAGGATATTGGCAAGGTCTTCCATATTCGCCTGCTTGTAGAGTTCCTCCACCTCGCTTTGGCGTGGGAAGTTCTCGCCCAACTTGATGAAGTCGGAAAAATAGAGTGCAGCAGGATCATGAGTGCTGATGCGCACACTGGAGTCGAAGATGATGATGCGCTCCAAGGATGGGCAGAGTGCGAAGACACGGTGTGCCTTGTCGTACTGCTCCTGTTCGCCCACAAAGAGGAAGCGAATCTGCGCATCATTGATCATATATTGTATCTGTTGCTCGCTGCTGGTAGCATAGAACGGAACGGAGCACACACGCACTCCGTATGCACCGAAGTCGGTGTATAGATAATGCACGCAGTTCTGCGAGAACACGGCGATTTTGTCTTGTGGTTTAACGCCGAGGTTCAACAAGGCGTTGCTTACTTGTTTCACTCTCAGCGAGAACTGATTCCATGAAACGGCTTGCCACTGATCACTGCCAAACTGCTTGAAATTGAGCGCAGGCTTACTGCCCCACTTCTTGGCGAGGTCGTGAATCAGTACCGAAAGATGACTGTTAATCTGCATAAGCTTATTTTTAAATATGCTGCAAAGATACGGTAAATCATAGACAATACAAAATAAAATGATAGTTTTTCCACAATATGTGCTCTTTTTTTCGTAACTTTGCCCCCGAACAAACAAAGAAATTATAAAATAACAGATAATATCACCTAATTTATACAATGGAGAGATTATGATGACACAAGAAGAATATGTAAGCGATGCCGTGACGCTGCTCAAGAAACTCATCGCCACACCATCCATCAGCCGAAACGAGAAGGAGGCTGCCGACATCATGGAGCAAACCATCCGCGGCTACGGATTCGAGCCTCATCGCGAGGCGAATAACGTTTGGACTCTCGACCCTCACTGGGACGACAACCGCCCCACCCTTCTGCTCAACGCCCACATCGACACTGTGAAACCTGTGGCTACCTGGCAGAGAGACCCATTCCACCCTGGTCTTGAAACGCAAGAAGTAGAAGCCCTCACTGAGCAAGGCGACAAGGTTGTCAAAAGCGAAGAAACCCTCTATGGACTGGGGAGCAACGACTGTGGTGGTGGACTGTGCTCGCTACTCCAGATGTTCCGCATGCTCACGGAGAAGCCCCAGCATTACAACCTCATCTATCTGGCATCTGCCGAGGAAGAGGTTTCGGGTAAGGATGGCATCAGCCGAGCATTACCCCTGCTGCCACATATCGACCTCGCCATCGTGGGCGAGCCAACGGGCATGAATCCCGCCGTAGCCGAAAAGGGACTAATGGTACTGGATGTGATTGCCCATGGCAAAAGTGGACACGCAGCTCGCAACGAAGGTGTGAACGCCATCTATGAGGCCTTGGACGACATGCGATGGATTCGTGACTACAAATTCGAAAAGGTGAGCGAGTTTCTGGGACCGACAAAGATGACACTCACCGTGGTGAATGCCGGCACCCAGCACAATGTGATTCCCGACAAGTGTACGATGCTCGTAGATATTCGCACCAACGAGTTTTACGACAACGAAGAAGTGTATCGGTTTATCTGCCAGCACCTCAAAAGCGAATGCAAGGCACACAGTTTCCGCCTGAAGTCTTCTCGCATCGACCCCAAGCACCCACTCATCCAAAAATGTGTGGCAATGGGAATGAAGCCATTCGGCAGTCCGACCCTCAGCGACCAAGCCTTGATGCACTTCCCATCTTTCAAGTTGGGTCCTGGAGAGTCATCCCGCTCCCACTCTGCCGACGAGTTCATCCGCATCAGCGAAATCAAGAATGCCATCGCCCAATATGCCCAATTATTAGACGGAGCTGACATTTAAGAAATACGAAAAAAATCATGGCATCTTTGACAGCTGAGACATGTTTGACAGCTGATATGTTTGGCAGCTGTCTTAGCATACAAAAACGCAAGGTACTCTCTGATTGTACCTTGCGTTTTTGTATTAATACCTTTTAGCTTTCGATTATCTTCTTATCTTCTGATTATCTGATTATCTTCTGATTATCTGATTATCTTCTGATTATCTTCTGATTATCATTCAGATTATCATTCAGATTATCTTCCTAGCCAAGCCTCAGGATTCAGCTTGGCTGTTTCCTTGCGAAGCTGGAACTGCAGGATGTTATCAGCTCCCACAGCACCGAGTGCCTGACGGGCGCTTACATGTTGTCCCTTATGCACACTTACCGATTTTAGGTTGCAATACACAGAGATATAGGCTCCATGGCGAACCAACACGTTCCACATGCCACCATAGCCAAACACTGCACTCACTTCGCCATCATAGATGCTGCGAGCCACACAGCCTGGCTTGCCCTGGATATTGATTCCCTTGTTATCGAGGGTCACACCCTTCAAGCCTTGTACATTATATTGTCCGAAGTGACTCACGATACGATAGCCACCACTGATAGGCATTGGCAAGCGACCACGGTTCGATTCGAATCCGCCGCTCAACATCCTATCCACCGAACTCAAGGTAGAGGCCTCGTCGGCATTTTTCTTGGCTGCGGCAATTTCTCGCTTGCTGCGTTCCTCGTCGGCCTTCGCCTTCAATTCGGCAGCCTGTCGGTCGGCCTCAGCCTTCTTGGCAGCTTGCTCGGCGGCAGCTTGTCGAGCAGCCTGTTCCTCAGCGGCACGCTTGGCAGCCTCTGCCTTGGCACGAGCTTCTGCCTGGGCCTTCGCCTTGGCTTTCGCCTCAGCTTGCGCCTGTGCCAGCTCTTGTGCTCTCTTGGCTTCCTCCTGTGCCTTCCGAGCTTCCTCGGCAGCCTTTCTGCGAGCTTCCTCGGCTGCGGCGGCACGAGCCTTCGCCTCTGCTATGCGGCGTGCGTTCTCACGAGCGGCAGCTTCGGCTGCGGCTTTCTTGCGTGCCAACTCCTCGGCACGTTTTTTGGCAGCTGCTGCGGCGGCAGCTTTCTTCTTTGCCTCGGCTGCGGCACGGGCACGAGCCTTCGCCACCTCTTGTTGTATCAAACGGTCGATTTGGGCATTGATGGCCGCATCCTTCTGACGCTGGTCGGCGATGACAGCCTGGATGGTCTTCTGCTGCTTCTGCAGTCCTTGCACCATCACCTGTTGCTGGGTCTGTTTGCCCACAAGGGCTGTTTTCTCTTGCTTACCTTTATATAGCAGATTGCTTTTATGCCCCTTTACGTTCTCCAGTTGCTTGTGCTTGGCATTCACCTGGTTCTGCTTGGCTTGCACCGCCTGTCCCTGTGCTTTCTGATAAGAAGAATACTGACGTATGAACGCGAGGCGGCGATACATTTGCGTCAGGTTCTTGGCACTGAAGATGAACATCAGCTTGTCCTGCACAGTATGATGGCGGCTCATATAGCGCATGGAGCGTATGTACTTGTTCTTTCTGTCCTGCAACTGCTGCTGCAAGGTTTTGAGCTGCGCCTGGAGAATGCCGATATTGCCGTCGATGTGATGGATGTCTTTCTGGATTCCATCTATTTTCTTCTGGCTCTGGTCGATTTCGCCATTCAGCACCATCAGGTCTTCCAAGCGTTTTTTCACGTCGGCTTGGTTTTGGCGCAAAGCTTGTTCCTGCTCCTTGATTCTGCGCTGGATGTCGGCACGTTGTCCCTGCAATCCTCGGATGGAGGCATTGCTATAAGTAGCCGCACGGCGTTCTGCCGCCGTAGGAGCCTTGGCAGCCCCTCTCTTCCGGTTAGTCCTTACAGCAGCCTTGGGATTCACTCTGGCTGCCTTGGAATTCGCCCTTGCGCCCTTGCCAGCTACTTGTGCCGGACGTCGTTTTGTGGCAACCACCGTCTTCTTGGCTTGCTTTTTCTGCGTATGCTTCTGCGCAAAAGGAGCGAGCGAGAATGTGATAGCCATCAAGAATAATAAGATTCGTTTCATTCTTATTTTAAAATATCATTTTTTTGATTTCGTCTCACGATGAAGCATCTCCGACGATGCGGGATGGTGCGATTACATATTCATCAGTTTGCCAAGCACATCCTCGGGCTGTACCTGCTTGTACTTGCCGGAAACTTCTGTCTGTGCATCCCATTTGTCATCGTTCTTCACGTTGTCCATCTCCAAGTTCATCTTCACCTCTTGCAATTTGTTGTTCACCTTGCCCGAGAGGGTGAGACGAAGGGTGGCAGGGAATTGCTTCACGCCCACATTCTTGAAGTTGGAGTATTTCATGCTCAGGCTTGATTTCCCCGACGACTTGTCCGAGTAAGTTACATGGGTCTCGGTGATGCGCCCTGTGGTGCGATTGGCAGTCCATACATAGTTCATGTTGCCATACTGGATGCTGACAGGGCATTCGTCGCCAACAGTTTCCAGGTTGGCAGCAAACTTTCTCAAATCAGACTCCGCCACGTTCTTGTTTCCTGGCACCAAGAGCTGGTTCCAGAAGAGGGCCTGGAGAGAATAGAAGTTTACACCCTGCTTCTTTAAGAAATCCACTTGGGTATAATCCGCCTTGATGTATTCCTTGTGCAGACGGTCGATGATGAGCACGTAGTTAGGAGTAAACTCCAAGCGTCCCACTTCCGAACCCAGGATAGGGATGAAAAGTTGGATGCGGATTACCTCGTCCTTGCGCATGCTCAGCTTGCCTGGAACCGTGATGTCCTTGCCGCCAGCCTGAAGGTTGAACGACATCTTACCCACGATGTTCTTGGCATAAACCTGATTGTCGTAAACTTTCTGCACGAAGGACAAGTTTGCCACTTCCGAAGACTGCTTTGCATTCGTAGCCTTGGCTGTGGTTTCAGTCTTCTTATGTTCTATGGCAGAGGTGTTGGCCTTCTGAGCTAGCTTGGTGGTTCCGCACGAAGCCATCAGCAGAATGCCCATGGCTGCCACCATCCCATTTATCTGATTCATTTTCATTTCTTCTTACGTTTTTTATTCATCATTTTCTGATTGCCTCCATTCATCATCTTCTTTCTGAACGCCTCCTCGGAGATGTATTGCTTGTGGTCGATCTTCCATTTCAGCACGTCAGTCTTGTGGTCGTCCTCATAGGCTTGCTTCCAGTAATCCAATGCGCCATCCATCATGCCGTTCATGGCGTAGATGTCGCCCGCATGTTCCAGCACGGTACTGTTGTTCTCGGTGGAGTCTCTGTTCTTGAGGGCAGCGTCGATATAGGTCTTTGCGTCGGCGTAACGCTCCTCCATAAACAATATCCAGGCGTAAGTATCGAGATAGGTGCCATTGTTGGGCTCTGCCTTGATGGTCTTGTAGCTCATGGCTTCCGCCTTATGCAAGTCCTTGCCCTGCTCACTCAGATAGTAAGCATAGTTGTTGAGTGCCATGATGTTGTCGTCTTTCCATTGCAGGCAGGAGTCATAGGATGCGATGGACTCATCCTTCTTACCTTTTTTATAGAGAATGTCGCCCATCACGGCGTAGAGGTCGGAGACCAAATCTCGGGAAGACTGCTCGTTGATCTGGGCTACGCCCATACGGAACTCATTGAGTGCCGCATCCTCGTCTTGCTCTTGATAGTAAGCCATTCCACCGAAGTAATAGAAGAGCATTTCCTCTGGATTATACTCGTGGGCAGCCTTTGCCTGGGTGATGACCGCATCATACTTCTTCTGGTTCCAAAGCATCTGGATGACTTGCACACGGGCGTTGGCGTTATCGGGGGCGATGCTGAGCACCTTGTCGAAAGCAGCAATCACGGTATCGGCAGGCATCTTCTTGAGGCTCATGTAGGCGGCACGTAGCTCGGCTATCTCGGGCGATGGATTCGGCACGCCGAGTACTTTGTCGAAGAGAGCCAGCACCTTGATGGAATCGCCTCCGTCCTGATTCTCGTTGTTTTGGATGTAAGAGCGGAACATCAATATCTTGGTATCGGTGTCGGTTTTCTTACCCATCAGAATCTTGTCGAGCATCTCGTGCGCCAAGTCTTCCTGCTTGGTGGCATTGTAGTAGTCGTAGAGCGACATCTGGGCGTAGGCGTTGTCGGGCTCGTCCTTCAGCACATCGCCAAAGCACTTGTAGGCTTCCTTCTGGCGGTTGTGCTGCATCAGCCAGTTGCCGAGCATCGTCTTATACTGGGTGTCGAGCGGATGCTGCTCCGTCAGGGTCTTCAGCTCGTTGTAGGCAGCCTTCTCATCGTGCATCATCTCGTAGATTTGCATCTTGGTCAGCGTAAACTGCTCACTCTCTCCCTCCTCTGTCTCCAGTCGGCTCACGGTGTTGAGCATCATCTTGTAGTTTTTCTGCTGCTGATAGAGTTGTGCCAGGACTCGAAGCACATCGGTGTTGCTGTGGTTCTTGGCATACACACCCTCGTAGGTGTCGATGGCTTTATCATACTGAGCCTTGCCGATGTAATACTGGGCGAGGCGCTCGGCATAAATCAAGTTGTCGGGATCCACCTCTATCGCTTTCTGCAATCTGGCGAGTGCCAACGAGTCTTGCTTCATCGACGAATAATAGAGCGACAGATAGTAATTGGCTGTGGCTGAGCGAGGGTCGATGCCTCGGGCATGCTCATAGAGGTCGAAAGCTGCCGTGTAGTGACCAGCCGCATGCTGTCTAGCCGCCTCGGTCAAGAAGTATTCAAAACGCTTGCGACTGTTGGGCGAAAGCGAATCTACCCACTCCGTCGGTTGCTTGGCTGGTTCTGCCTTCTTCTTTCGGGCTAGCGATGGCACGGCCGTGGCACTTACCAATGCCACGGCAACCCACAAGCCCATATTTCTTAAATCTATCTTCACAATCTATTTTATTCTTAAAGATTTTCCTCAATTCCAAAGATTCTCTTTTTAAATTTCAAAGATTCATCTTCGTTCTTAAAGATTCTTTGATTCCCTATTCCGTTCCATTCATTACTTGACTCCAGTATGGCCGTAGCCACCGGCTCCACGCTCAGTCTCGTCCAGCTGCTCCACCTCGATGAAGTCACACTGCTCGTGCTTGGCTAGTACCATCTGGGCGATGCGTTCGCCGTCGTTGACGACGAAGTCTTGCTGCGAGAAATTGATGAGCAGCACCATGATTTCGCCCCTGTAGTCTGCGTCGATGGTTCCCGGAGTGTTGAGCACGGTGATGCCATGCTTCAGTGCCAAGCCACTGCGAGGGCGAACCTGCGCCTCATAGCCAGCAGGCAGAGCCATGAAAAGCCCCGTAGGGATGAGTCTTCGCTCCATAGGATGAAGCACGATAGGCTCCTCGATGTTGGCACGCAAGTCCATGCCTGCACTCTGAGGGGTGGCGAACGCTGGGAGAGGCTGATGCCCCTTATTGATAATCTGTACTTTCAGCATAATATATTGTTCGTTATATATTTTGTTCGTTTTATTTTCTATACTGTTCGTTTTGTTTCTTACGACAAACGAGGAGCCTGGCATTGCGCTATCACTCAACCAGTCCTCATTTAATCTGCAAAAATACAGTTTTTTAGCCGAATAATCGCATTTTAGACGTGAAAATGATATAATTTATCCTTTTTTATTTTGATTTGTGCCAAGTTTCGTGTATTTTTGTGCCATCAATTCTCATTACGAACAAGAAACATTAATAAGCAAGCATATAAATGGACTGGACACAACTCATATCCAACAAGCGCTTCGGACAGGAACACAAGCACGCCGAACGTCACGACGACCGCTCTGAATTCAAGCGCGACTACGATCGTCTCATTTTCTCATCGGCATTTCGAAGGCTGCAAAACAAGACGCAGGTCTTCCCTTTGCCAGGCAGCATCTTCGTACACAACCGACTCACCCACAGCCTGGAAGTGGCGAGCGTGGGCATGTCGCTAGGCAACGACATCTCCAGCCACATCATCAAGCAGCGCCCCGAGTTGAAAGATACGCTCTTCGAGGAAATCGGCACCATCGTAAGCGCGGCTTGCCTGGCGCACGACTTGGGCAATCCTCCCTTCGGACACTCTGGCGAGAAGGCAATCCAGACCTTCTTTAGCGAGGGAGCGGGCCTGAAGCTGAAAGCGAAAGTTTCACCAGCGTTTTGGGACGACATCACCCACTTCGAGGGTAACGCCAACGCCTTCCGCATCCTCACCCACCAGTTCAAGGGTCGCCGTCTTGGAGGCTTCGTGATGACCTACTCCATGCTTGCCGCCATTGTGAAATATCCTTTCGCAAGTAGCCTGGCAGGAAGCCACGGGAAATTCGGTTTTTTCACCTCCGAGGCCAAAAGCTTTCAAAAAGTGGCCGACGAACTGGGCATCATCCGAAAGTCTGCCGAAGGCGAACCCCTCAGATATGCCCGCCACCCGCTGGTATATATGGTGGAGGCTGCCGACGACATCTGCTACGAGATTATGGATATCGAAGACTCACACAAGCTCAAGATATTGTCATTTGACGAGACTGCCAACTTGCTGCTTGCTTTCTTCGACGACGAGACCCAGGGAGGAATTCGCCAGCGCATCATCGACGAGGGCTTGACCGACGAGAACGAACAAGTGGTGTATATGCGAGCTTGCGTGATAGGAAAGCTGGAGAACGAATGTGTAAAAACTTTTCTTAGCCACGAGGAGGAGATTTTGGCAGGCAATTTCGAAGGAAGCCTCATCGACCATATCGCTGACCATCAGCGCAACGCCTACAAGAAATGCACACTAGTTTCTCGACAGAAAATCTATGCCAGCAAGCCTGTGCTCGATGTAGAGCTCTCGGGTTATAAAATCATGGAGACGCTGATGGAGGTTTTCATTGACGCTGCTGTGAACCCCAACCGTTTCTACAGCAAGCAACTCATCCGACGAGTGGGCAGTCAATACGACATCAACAATGAGAACCTGGAGGAGCGCATCATGGCAGTGCTCGACTACATCAGCGGAATGACTGATGTCTATGCCCTGGACATCTATCAAAAAATCAACGGCATCAGTTTGCCTATCGTGTAATTTGGAAACAACGCCTTTCGCATTTTACCCTTCACTACCCTTCACCCAGAGTTCTTCCTGAATCTTGCCAAGGCTTAGGCAAATCTCTGATCGGCTTCTTCCATATTCTGCCTACCGCTGTTCCAATTTCTGCCTCGCCTGAGCAAGACATTGCCCTGGCTGGGGCAATATTTTGCCCTAGCCTAACAAAAAAAGATTACATACATCGGAAAAAGAAGAGAAAGCACGTCTTGTCGTGCAAACACCGTTTCCCTTTTCTATTACACACTACACCAAGCATCAAACAAACGGCTGATTTTCTGCATGTTACGCAAGTGTAGTATTACCTCTCACAGTACACCCACACTACACCACACTACACTCTTTTCGTTTCCCCTCACTTGTACAAGCTCATTTTTCTTTCAGCCAGCACTTTTTAATCTGTAAAAATTTAGTTGTGGTGTAGTGTAGGTGTAGTGTGGGTGTAGTGTGGGTGCATATACTACACACGCAACTATCTAAACTCCAGAATGTTACAAACAAAAAGTGTAGTGTGTAGTAGTTTTTTTAATCTTGTGATGAAGGTGAAGGGTAAATGCAATATTACTAGTTATTTCTGAATCGCCAACGAGGAAAAGTGGAAAAAGCTATTTAAGCTTTTTCCTTGTAAAAGATTTTGTTGGCTCCGCTGGTAATCTTGAGAGCCTCAGGATGCTCAGCGATAAACGTATTGATGTGACGCACACGCTTCTCCTCCAAGATTTCATCCACGGCTATCAAGATACCCGTCTCCTCTACGTCGCCAAAACCATAGTTGATGGCTGTGCCGAAGAGCTTCATCGTAGGGCTCAAGTTCATATAGGCATTCACCAAAGGTGGAATGTTGAAGCCCAACTCACGCACTTTCTTGTTCAGAATACGATAATCGGCACGAAAATCATCCTCGGTGAAAATGGCTGCCAGCTCGCTTTCCGGTGTATCCAACTTCAGTGGCTTCATCGGAATCACCAAGTTCTCCTTGTCATCGAAGTGCTTCTTGAGGAAATAGAGAATCATATCGCGGCCACGGCGAATGTAAGAAGGATACATCGTCATCTTGCCGAAGAAATATTTCACCTCTGGATAGAGCACGGTCAAGGCTCCCAAACCATCCCACAGATTGTCGAGGGCGAAGATGCTCTTGGTGTTCTTGCGCACGTTCTGGTATTCCAGCGACACAAACGAGCGTCCCAGTTCCACGGTGTAAGGCATGTACTCCTTCAGGAACTTATCGGAGAAATGGAACATGTGGCTTGTGGCAAGCTTAGGCTGCCCCTTCTCGTCGAGCTGCCAGTCCTTGCCCAAGAGATAACGGTAGCCACCGATAATCTCATTGGCCTCAGGATTCCATACGATGAGCTGCTTGTAGCAGTTGTCACCGAAGTCGAATTCGTCAAGGTCCATCGATTTGCCCGTTCCACCACCTGCTTCGCGGAAAGCGATTTCACGAAGGCGTCCTATCTCCTTCAACACATTTGGGGAGTCATTAGCCGTGATGATGTAAATCTCATTATGGCTCTTGTTGGTCATGCGCAGCTGCTTGTCGGGAGTCAACTCGCTCTTCAGCAGCTCGCGGTCAATGGGTTGGATGATTTCTTCTTCCATAACTACTCTTCTCTATATATAATAATACAGTCGATTCTTTATCTTAATCTTTTTCTATTTCTCTTTTCTTTTGTACTCAAGCAATTATCACTTTGTACTCAAGTACTTAGGCTACAACTCGTAAACCTTGTCCTTCACATACTGAGCCCACTCTGTGGCTGTCTTGCTCTTGTCGAAAGTCTGCCAAGGTATAGGCTTTCCGATGGCGATGCGGAAGTGCTTGCCTACATTCTTGTACATCTCATCCACCAAGAAAATCATGGCGAGATTGAACGGCAGGTGCTTGTCACTGAACTTGGCGATGCGATAGAAACGCTCGGAGTTCTGTCCGCCGAAATGGATAGGCACCACGTCGCGCTGGTATTCCACGCTCTTGGAGATGAAAGTCTTCTTCCAAGGCAAGTCGCGAATGGAACCATCAGGCTGCTTTCGGCTGTTCAGGCCCGCAGGGAACATGAGCATGTGGTTATCGCTCTGGAAGCCGGCCTCCACCATTCGAGGGAAGTCGCGGCTCTGTCGCCCCGTCTTGTTGATGCCGATGCTCACAGGCTTCAAGCCTGGCAGGTTGAGCAAGAGATCGTTTACCAGATAGCGGAACTTACCATCGTAATGCTTGCCGATGATGGACCCCAGGCACACGCCGTCTTGCCCACCCAGAGGATGGTTGGACACAAAGGTGTAGAGCTTGCCATCGTTCTTGTCGGGCAGGTTCTCCAAGCCCACTATCTCGACATCCATCTTCAGATAGCGCACGCATTCGGTGAGCCACTCCGTGCCGGAAAGCCCACGGCTCTCCCACAAGAACTTGTTCACCTCGTCCTCGTGGATGATTTTCTTCAGCCAAGACACCAAGAATCTAGGAACAAACTTGGCTTTGCTCCCCATCTTATTTTTCAGTATCTTTTCTATGTCTATCGTTTTCTCTATTGAAGCGCTCATTTCTAGTAAACTTAGTATAAGTACCTGCAAAGTTAGTTTTTCTTTTTCAAAAAAGAGTCATTTTTTCCGAAAAAATGCCCATATTGCCCCAAATAATTGCATTTTCACACCTTTTACGAAGATATTAAGACAAAATTCTACGTTTTTAGCGTATCATCTGTTACATAGTTCAGCCGGCATCCGTTACAGCAAAAACAACTTTTTTGCGCAACTTTTATATTTTTTGTGAGGAAAAGTGGGGCTATGTGGGGAATTTTATGTACCTTTGAACCCGAATTCCTATTTATTTAGGTACATACGCGCATTTAATAAGTACATGCACGCAAGAAAACAAGTTATTAATAAGCAACTTATAAAGAACGAAAAAGGACTTAAAAATGATAAAGACAGCAGAAACATACCACGTACCCGTGCTCCTCAAGGAGAGCGTTGACGGACTGAACATCCACCCCGGAGGCATCTACGTAGATGTAACCTTCGGAGGCGGTGGGCACTCCAAGGAGATACTGTCCCGCATCAGCGAGGGAGGGCATCTCTACAGCTTCGACCAAGATGCCGACGCCGAGCGCAACGTGGTGGCGAGCCCCGACTTCACCTTCGTTTGCTCCAACTTCAGATACTTGAAAAACTGGATGCGATACTACGGCGTGGATGGACTCGATGGTCTGCTAGCCGACCTCGGCGTATCAAGCCACCACTTCGACGACGAGACCCGAGGATTCTCATTCCGCTTCGACTCGCCGCTAGACATGCGCATGAACAAGCGTGCCGGGAAGACTGCTGCCGACATCGTGAACGAATACGAGGAAGAGGCACTCGCCGACATCTTCTACCTCTATGGCGAACTGAAGAACTCGCGACGCATCGCCTCCGCACTGGTGAAGGCGAGAGCCACCGCTCCCATCAAGACCACCAAGGACTTCATGGCAGCCGTGGAGCCTCTCTTCAAGAGAGAACGTGAGAAGAAAGACATGGCTAAACTCTTCCAGGCACTGCGCATCGAGGTGAACCACGAAATGGATGCCCTGAAGGAGATGCTGAGAGCCGCCACAGAACTGCTGAAGCCAGGTGGCAGGCTATCCGTCATCACCTACCACTCGCTGGAAGACCGCATCGTGAAAAACATGATGAAGGCGGGCAACCCAGAAGGAAAGGTAGAACAAGACTTCTTCGGAAGAATAGAAACCCCTTTCAAGCTCGTGAACAACAAAGTCATCATACCCGATGCCGACGAGCAGGAGAGAAACCCGAGAAGCCGCAGCGCTAAGTTAAGAATCGCTGAAAAGAAATAAGAGCAAAAATGAAACAAGATAAAGAAAAACCAGAGGCCAACAGCCAGGAGACAACTTCGCAGGAGCGACCCCCTGTAGCCGGCAAGCCCCACCAAGACGGTGCCGACAAGGAGCAGAAAAACGCTGCTCCGGAAGGAACAGAGCAGAAGAGGGACGCAGAGCAAAAGAAAATTGAGCAGAGCACCCTGGAGGAGGCACCCGAGACTTCGCTCAAGGCGGTCATCGCCAAGCAAGCCATCGAGGAAGAAATGTCTGGCTCAGCCAGCTTCACCCTGCGCAAGATATTGGGTGGCGACATCCTCACCACCCAAATCATACGCAAGCAGATATGGCTGTTTATGCTCATCGTGTTTTTCGTCATCATATACATATCCAACCGATACAGCATCCAAAAGGACCTCATCGAGCTGGACCAACTACAGAAAGAGCTGCAAGACACCAAATACAAGGCTTTGTCAACCAGCAGCCAAATAACCGAGAAGAGTCGAGAGAGCAACGTGCTCGAAGTGCTGAAACACAGTAAGGACAGCACCCTGCACATCGCCACCCAACCTCCTTACATCATTAACGTACCAGAAGAATGAGCAAGTTTGACCATAAGAAAGTAATGCCTCGCTACAGCGCCATCGCCATCATCATGACCCTGATAGCCACAGCCATCGTGGGCAAGGCACTCTATATCATGACGGCAAAGCACGACTACTGGATGAAGGTGGCTGAACGACAAAAGAGAGACTCCGTGACCGTGAAGCCAAACCGAGGAAACATCCTAAGCTGCGCCGGACAACTGATGGCAAGCTCGCTGCCTGAGTTTAAGGTGTTCATGGACTTCCAGGCTCTCAGCGAGGCAGGCAACGACTCGCTCTGGAACGTGAAGCAAGACTCCATCTGCCAAGGACTCCACAAGATATTCCCCGACAAGAGCGCAGAGGAATTCAAGCGTCACCTCATCGAGGGAAGAGGCAAGAAGAGCCGCCACTGGGCTGTGTATGGCAGCCGCATCGACTATAATACATTCACGGAAGTGAAAGATTTGCCAGTATTCCGCCTGTCACCATACAAGAGCGGATTCCACTGGGAAGAATACAATGCCCGCACACGCACCTATGGTTCGCTTGCAGGACGCACCATCGGCGCCATGTTTGGCGCCAAGGATACTGCGAGATTCGGACTGGAGCTGAGCTATGACTCCATCCTGAGAGGAACCAACGGCATCGTGCATCGCCGCAAGGTACGCAACAAGTTCCTTGACATCACCGACACACCGCCTATCGACGGTGCAGACATCGTGACCACCATCGACGTGAGCATGCAAGACCTAGCCGAGCGCTCGCTTATCGAGGAACTGAAGGAAATCAACGCCAACGTGGGCGTAGCCATCGTGATGGATGTACCTACGGGCGACATCAAGGCCATCGTAAACATGGAGAAATGCTTCGACGGCGAATATCGAGAGATTCACAACCATGCCGTGAGCGACCTCCTGGAGCCTGGTTCGGTGTTCAAGCCAGCCTCCATCCTCGTGGCACTCGACGACGGCGTGGTGGACACCACATACCATGTGGAGACAGGCTGCGGCGTATGGCAGATGTACGGCAGAGACATGAAGGACCACAACTGGCGCAAAGGCGGATATGGCATGCTCACCTTGCCACAGACCCTGTGGTATAGCTCCAACATCGGTGTGAGCCGTATCATCGACGACCACTACCGCAATGATCCGGAGAAATTCGTGAGGGGCATCTACCGCACAGGATTGCACGACGACCTGAAGATTCCGCTCGTGGGTGCGACACCTGCCCGAATACGTATGCCTCACAGAAACAGCCACGGGCAGTATGACAACTGGGCGAAAACCAGCTTGCCATGGATGAGCATCGGATACGAGACCCAGATACCTCCTATCTCCACCCTCACCTTCTACAACACCATCGCCAACAACGGAAAGATGATGCGACCAAGATTCGTGAGCAAGGTGGTGAAAAATGGAGAAACCATCATGGAATTTCCACCAGAGGTGATGCGACCACAAATAGCCAAGCCTAAAAGCATCAAGGAGCTGCAAACCATCTTGGAACAAGTGGTGAGCGTGGGACTCGGAAAGAAAGCAGGCTCACCTAACTTCAAGGTAGCGGGCAAGACGGGTACCGCACAAGTTTCGAAAGGTGCGGGCGGCTACAAAAATGGTGGAACCAACTACTTGGTGAGCTTCGCAGGCTACTTCCCTGCCGACAATCCAAGATACAGTTGCATCGTTTGCATCCAGAAATCAGGCTTGCCAGCATCTGGAGGTAGCATGAGCGGAAAGGTGTTCCACGACATCGCCGAAGGCATCATGGCACAAAGCCTGAAGCTCGACGTAAAGGATGCCAAGGACTCCGCATCCATCTTCGTGCCCGACGTAAAAAACGGCAATGTGCTTGCCGCCGACTATGTGCTCACCCACCTGGGCATCAAAACCAACACCAACTGGAGCGGCAGCTACGCCAACGGCAACCCTATCTGGGGAAAAGCAGAAAAAGTGGGCAACAGAAGCGTGAGACTCATCCGGGAGAAGCAATATGGCAAGGGAACAGTGCCAGACATCTATGGCATGGGAGCCCGAGATGCCATCTTCGCCATGGAGAGCAGAGGCATCAAGACCAAGATTTACGGCAGAGGCAAAGTCATCAAGCAGAGCCTCATGCCGGGGACACCAGTCAAGAAGGGATCCGTATGTTCCATAGAATTGAACTAAATGCATTCCTTTATACATAACAAAATGCATTTCTTTAACACAATGCATTTCTCTAAATATAATAATGCATTCCTCTATATATAATAAGGTGTAACAAAACAAAAAACATAATATGAAGTTACAAGAATTACTCAAAAACATCGAGCCGATTCAGATTGTCGGCGATGCAAACGTTGAAGTGTCGGGTGTAAACATCGACTCTCGCAAGATTAAAGATGGACATCTATTCGTTGCTATGAAGGGAACACAGGTAGATGGACACAAGTTTATCCCTAAGGCTATCGAGCTAGGTGCCAAGTCGGTGCTCTGCGAGGACATGCCTGAGGAAAAGGCTGAAGGCGTAACTTACATCCAGGTGGAGAGCACGGAGGATGCTGTGGGCAAGGTTGCCACACTCTTCTATGGCGACCCATCCAGAAAATTGAAGTTGGTTGGCGTGACGGGCACCAATGGCAAGACCACCATCGCCACTTTATTATATAACATGTTCCGCAAGTTCGGACACAAGTGCGGATTGCTCTCTACCGTTTGCAACTACATCGAGGACGAGGCTATCCCTGCCGACCACACCACACCAGACCCTATCGAGCTGAACGAGCTTTTGGGCAAGATGGTGGAGGCTGGTTGTGAATATGCCTTCATGGAGTGTTCTTCGCACGCCATCGCTCAGAAGCGCATCGGCGGATTGAACTTCACAGGCGGCATCTTCACTAACTTGACCCGCGACCACCTCGACTACCACAAGACTTTCGAGAACTATCGCAACGCCAAGAAGGCATTCTTCGATGGCCTGCCTAAGACTGCCTTTGCCATCACCAACGCCGACGACAAGAACGGCATGATTATGGTTCAGAACACCAAGGCAACCATCAAGACCTACTCTACCCGCACCATGGCAGACTTCAAGGCGAAGATTCTGGAGTGTCACTTCGGCGGCATGTACCTGGAGATAGACGGCAGAGAGGTAGGCGTACAGTTCATCGGCAAGTTCAATGTGAGCAATCTGCTCGCCGTATATGGCGCAGCCATCATGCTCGGCAAACAGCCAGAAGACATTCTCGTAGTGATGAGCACCCTGCACAGCGTAAGCGGAAGATTGGAGCCAATCCAGTCGCCAGACGGATATACAGCCATCGTAGATTACGCCCACACACCTGATGCCCTGGAGAATGTGCTCAACGCCATCCACGAAGTGCTCGACGGCAAGGGCGGACACGTCATCACCGTATGTGGTGCCGGCGGAAACCGTGACAAAGGCAAGCGCCCTCTGATGGCACAAGAGGCTGTAAAACAGAGCGACAAGGTCATCATCACCAGCGACAACCCACGCTTCGAGGAACCACAAGACATCATCAACGACATGCTCGCTGGTCTCAATGCCCAACAGATGAAGAAGGTGGTGAGCATCGTGGACCGCAAGGAAGCCATCCGCACAG
>ERZ808266.83-NODE-83-length-40120-cov-24.232722_pt1 | contig 40120 bp, 47 predicted proteins | sample MGYA00521278_ERZ808266 | MGnify/ENA primary metagenome ERZ808266 (study PRJEB31516, sample SAMN03275591) | gut metagenome | biome: mammalia-associated habitat; material: feces | host: Papio cynocephalus | place: Kenya | collected 2012-08-02 ... | reverse complement strand
GAAAAAATATTTTAAACAACAATGAGTAAAGAGCGATTTATCCTTCAGCCATCCCGGAAGCCAGGCTTCTGGGTGGCCACAGACACAGACCATGGGATAGTTATTACTTTCAAAGAACATGATTTCAATGGCTCGCAGAAGGTCACGTTGCTCAATGGGGACACCTTCGGAAGTGTAGAGGAAGCGGCGGCCGTGTCTACGCATCTCCGAGAACTGGCTGATTGGCTGAGTGTCGAGCACTACGATATAGCGATGCCATCATTGGCCGTACAACGCGGCCAGCTGGGTAAGACTATTCGAGACCTCCGCCTCCGACGTGGGTTGACGCAGGAGGAACTGGCCAGACGGGCTGGCATCACTCAATGTAATGTTGCTCGAATTGAGGCTGGTAAATACTCCGTAGGACTCGACGTGCTGAACCGTATCTGTAATGCTATGGGAGTGTCCATAGAAATCAGATAAAAGGAAACAGCCCCGCCCCGCAATCACTGCGGGGCGGGGCTTTCAAAAACTAAATACTAACCAAAACCTATTTATCAAGAGAAAACATCAATTAAAAAAAAACAATCAATTATGCTATGTCGATACGCCCCAGTCCGGCGAGGGGCGGTATGAGATGGCGGTCACTTCTTCCGGCGGATGTAGAACCAGAGCAATGCCGTGACGATTGATGCAAGAACCAGCAATGCCCATGCGTCGCTGCTTCGAGACGTGCGGTATGTTTCCTTTGAGGAGGCAGCCGTGGTGTGGCTGCGTGCGATGGACGTGTCGGTAGCGGCAATGGCGGCCGCAGTGTCCGTAGTGTGCCGCTGTGTAATGCCACTTCCTGCACCATATTCATGGCGGGCTGTATGTTCCTCACGGTAATGGTAGCGGCGGGCGTTGATGGTGACGGTGGTGTAGACGGTATCGGCTACGGTGTATTGAGCCCGCCTGATACTGACCTGTGCGGTGTCCGTGCCCAACTCTGAAGCCTTGGAGGTAACGGCAGCGGTGTCGGTATGATTCGTCGCCGTGATGCCTGTCGCCGTCTGTGTGGTCTGTTGCTGGCTGGCGGCGGCTGCGTGGGTGGTCTCCTGTTGTCGGGTGGTGGCTTCAGCAATGGCCTTCTTCTTCGCTGCGCAGCCCGTCAAGAGCACGAGCAGCAGGAACATCAGTATGAGCGTACTGGCACGGATGATAGTGGGTGATTTTTTCATAATCTGTATATTTATTTAATATTCTTATATTCTTCAATAGCGTTGAAGCAAGGGCACATCTTGTGCCACTTTTGGGGAGTGGCCTCCCCCCAGATAGAGCGGTGTCCGAGGATGCTGGCTTCTAAGTATTTCTCCTTGAGGGTGGTCAGCAAGCGGCGCAGCGCAGCCTTCTGTTCGGGAGTCCGTGTGTCCGACGGCTTCCCGTCTGTGTCTAATCCTCCCATGTAGGCCACGTTGACGGCGTGCTGGTTGTAGCCGCGAACCCCGTTCGACACGTATTCCTCTGGGAGCAGTTGGGAGACCTGCCCGTCTGCGAGCACCACGTAGTGATACCCGGGATGAATCCACCCCTGCGACCGCCATGCGTTGCGCAATGCGGAAATGGTGCCCGTCGGGCGGGTGGCGGTGCAGTGGACGAAGATATATTTTATTTGACGCATTTTGTAAGACTATTTTACCAATTCCACATAGTTCCCGACCAGTTCCGCCAATGTGTTGTACACTGGTATTCCTGTGTCACGAATGCACAGGTAGACCTTGCCGCCCTGCGAGTAGTACTTGCCTTTGAAAAGCTCCATATTGTTGTCGTAGGGTATGGGGTCGTCCTTCGTGCCCTTTGCGCTCTCGACAATCTCAGTATAGAGGCTTTCCGTTCCTTTCCCTGGCTTCCACTGCTCCTGTGCCGTGTGGTCTTGGAGTACCTTCCAGAGCTTCCCGTCATACTGCATTTTGTCGTCTTTTTTGACGGCTTCCCCAACAAGGCTTTCCCATCGTGGGTAAATGGATTTCACTCTAAGGGCTTGCTCGTCGGATATGGCGAGCGTGTTGACCGTCATGGACAACACGGCGGCAATGTCTGAAAGCCGTGGGGTGCCGCCTGTGCTCTGAACGGCTGGCGTTTCCTCATCAAAGTCCTTCCTTACCTGCTGCTTCACATTCTGCACGAATGCCAGATACTCCGAGTATTCGCTTACGATGCCCGCGCCTATATTCATGCCCTGCTGATAAGCGTTGTACTTGTTAACAAGTGCGATTTCTGCCGCTGCAGTGTAAGAAGCACGAATGACGGCGTTGATGATGCTGCCAGTGTCATACGGAGGCCACACCGTGACTTCCTCGCATTGCCACGTGGTTTTCTTCTCGCTCTCGTCGTTTTCTGACTGCTCAGGCGTGATTTCCTGAATGTTCCAACGGTAAAGGTATGAGCCGTTTCCTACTGCCTCCCAGATGGAGGGCTTGTTGTCATAAAATGCCATGATAATTCTGTTTAATAATTGTTTTCAAAAGATGTCTTGAATTGCTGTGTTTCGCCCAGCCGAGCCATGGAGCGATGCCTTGCTTGAAGTCCGCGGGGCTGACAGGCGGCACACGCTTTTTGAGTTTTGCCACCGTCTTGCAGAAATTGCGCTTGATGCTCTTACGCATCAGCTTCTGCTTGCGGTAGAACTTATAACCCACATAGTCCAATGCTCTGCCGTGTTTGTCGTAGCGGTTATTGGCTATCGGGAATATCTGATAGTTGGACTTCACCTGCAACTCCAGCTCCTGCTCAACGTATGGCTTGATGACCTGTGCAAAGGCGGCTCTCAACTTTTCTTTGCTGTCAGAAAAGAAGATGATGTCGTCGGCATACTCTGTGCTGTCCAAGCGCAATCTTTCGTTGACCATGTGCATGAAATAACACAAGGTCAGATTGGCGAGGAACTGCGACAGATAGTTGCCGATGGGCAAGCCGTCCGTGCTGTCTATAATCTCATCAAGAAGCCAAAGCAAATCCTTGTCCTTGATTTTCCGTCTGATGACGCGCTTCAAGACGTGATGCTTTATGGACGGATAGAACTTCTTGATGTCCATCTTCAAGCAAAAGAGCGGCCTGCCCTCGTAACTCTTAATAAGCCGCTCAACCCGCCTTGCACAGCCCTCAATACCACGACCCTTGATGCAGGAATAGGTGTTGTGCGTGAAAGTCTTTACCCAAACAGGCTCTAACACGCTCATAATGGCGTGATGAACTATTCGGTCGGGATAGTACGGTAAACGATAGATGACCCTCTCCTTTGGCTCGTGTATCGTGAAGATGTCATAAGGGGAGGTCTTGAATGTCTTGGTCAGCAGAGCTTCATGTAACGCAAGGATATTCGCTTCCCTGTTCCTGTCATGAACACGGACACCGTATGTGTTAGATTTCCCACAGCGTGCCTTTTCGTCAGCACGATGCAGGTTGTCTATCGATATGATTCTGTCGTACAAATGTCCTATACGTTTCATTGTATTCTCTGCTTTACTTAGTCGGGGTCTTCGATAGCCCATACAACAGGCGTTTCTACCAACTCCTTTCTGTTAACGAAATCTTTTGCCAAGGGGCAGGGTCGCCGCTCTCTGTTATGAAGTCAGGCTTAAATGCCTGTCGTCATACAATTTCAAGCATAGGTGAGAGCCGAAGTACGCAAGCGCACCCGAGGGGGCGTTATGCGAGTCCGCAAAGGCGAGGCCCGCATACGCACCGTAATTCGCATTGCCGCCGAACAAAAGCCCACGGAGCGTCTCTGTCGTCGGAATGTTCGTATAGTGATAGTCACAGAAGTAGGTGGTAGAGCCGCCACCGACCGTCTTTGGTACAATCTCGCCACCGACACCGAAGATGACCTCCTTCACATATCCTTCCGTGCGAGCCTCATTGCCAACGTGAGAGTAGCCATCATAGTTGGTGTCGTTGAACTTGGCGGGGTCATGGCAGACAAAGACCTTTGACAGGCCGTCCCCACCGTTGTCAGTGTCGGGACTGATACGCACGTTTACCCCGTCCGTCCACTGGAAGATATGTCCGAAAGGATTCTCAATTCCTCTGTAACGGGGAACTTGGAACGTCTTTGTTATCGTCCCCGTACTCCCTGCTTCTCCAGTACTCGCTGTGGAGTTGTTGATGGTATAATCCACAACGCCCGTCCTGTTTCCGAGGCTGTCTGTGAGACCGCATGGAACAAACGGATAATAACCGTTGAACGTGTTCCAATCGCTCCAACTGATAGTCGTCACGCCTGCGCCCAAGCCTCCTTGGCGGAAACCCTCTGCTGTCAACTGGCTGTCATAGTCCGCCTGAGAGTTGAGCGTGGCGTACTCAACAACAAAGAGCCAATACAGAGCCTTTTGAGCGTCGTAGGTCATGCAGTTCCATTCAGTGCTGTCCGCCTTGCGCTTGCGGGCGTATGCGCGGAAATTGGTGCGGCTAAGTGAAGTCGCAGGGCGTCCAAGCAGTGTGTTGTACTTTGCGTCATTGTCAGACTTGTTGTTGCCGCCTCTGTAATCTGCGTCGGTGTTGACCACCGAGCAGAGCTTGTTTGTTGACCGCTGCACCGTAGCTTGGTATGCCGACACATACATAAGCGGCACTACCTCGTAGCCTGGCAGTGGCAGCTCTGACAGCAGCACCCTTCGCTTGTTGCCGTCCGTCTCGCACTTGCGGTAGTGTTGCGGTATCTCCACCATGACCTGCCCACGAGAGCCGTCACGCACGTTGCCCGTCCAATCGGTCGGGTCAAGGTACTCCACCACCTTGCCGTCATCGTCAAGAAGACAGCCACGCATACGGCTTTGGATAGGGAGCGACTTGTGGAGGTCGGTCGAGCCAACGCGGGTGCAGGAGGGCGAGCTGACCGTAACATCGAACTCAATGCCGTAGGAGCACTGCTCCTCGGAATAGGGGAGGAGCGTGGCGATGGCGGCTTTCTTACTCTCGCCATCCTCATCAAGAACCTCTGAGTAGAGGTTGAAGGGGTTCGTCCCCGTCAAATCGGGAAGGTCTGCGATATTCTTCCCGTTCTCGAAAGCCGTGAGCATTTTCAGCATCTTGGCTTCCTGTTCACTTGTAAATGCCATTTTATTCAGTTTTTAGAGTCATCGGATTCTGATTATTTGTCAAGCCTTATATCTCCGTTGTTGCTCACACGGACGGCATTGCCTTGGTCAGACAAACGCATTGTCGCAGCGTCGATCGCTGCGTAGATTTCGTCTTTTGTGAGTGCGGTGTCGCTTCCTCCCACCTCAGTCAGTGTCGTATCGCTGGAGGCGTAATAGACCTTGTTCGTCGTGGTGTCGATGTAGAGCTTGTGGGTGTACAGCTTCTGGGAGGCAGCACCGTCATTGTCTGGGGAGAAGCGGTTTAACGTGGTGAATGATTGGTAATATTTCCCAGCCGAATCCTTTACGTAGAATTTCTTTACGGGCACAGTGCCATCACCGACAAGCAGCAGGTCTGACCCCTTCAGTATGCAGAGAGTCTTTCCCGTTCCGTCCACTCCAGAATCCTCAACGGTGGGGGCTTCATCGAGGAATCCCCCGAACAGCACGATGTCGTAGCCTGCCTTTTCCAGCTGCGCCGCGATGCTGCCGCCGTCGCCCATGTTCGTCTCCAACTCTGACACACGTCCGTCGAGGTCGTTCAACTCGCTCCCTGTGGCGAAGGTCGTACCCTTGGTGAGAATGATGCTGTTCTGGTCTACTGAACTTGGGCTTGGGAGAGTAATATCCGTGATGGCGTTGCCGCTACCAGAAGTCTTGAAGGCATCTTTGAAAATGTTACTAAGCGTCAACGATACCGAACCAGTGACTTTCCCCGTAACGGTAGATTTTCCTACGGTCAGATTGAGATTGTGGCTGTGCTCAGACGGCGTGAACGAGTCAGGCTTGTCAGTGATGCCCGACCATGGAACGGACGAAGCAGAGCCAGAGGCATATTCCATATAACCGGCATCGACATTGAGCTTATCCTCGTCTATGACGATGTACATCTTCCCATTAGAGAGCACTTTCACGGTGTCGCCGAGCTGCACCTGTTCGCTGGTGAGCTGGAAGCGTGCGGTATCGTCCTTCACCTGCACCACCCGCTCGAGCGCGCCTTGCGGAATGTGAGATATGTCGATGACACCCTGAATGCCAGAAGCGTCCACCGTATCGGCCTTCTTTGCCGCATTCACCTTCACATTGGGGATAACGTCAGATTTCAGTTTGCTAACGAGGTGGGTAACACCTGTCGAATCAAGATACTTTGCCATGTTGTTAATATTTTTTGCCCCTCCAAAAAAACTCGAAGGCGGCGGATTAAAGATGTTATTGTTATTTATAAATTGTCTATTTCTTTGCTAAGCGGCTCCGATACGCTCCCACAGCAGATAACCCTTTGCGAGGTTCGAGCCGCTCTTTCCGTAGGTGGCCAGTCTGAAATGGTAGGCCGATTGCGCTTGCAGCACCTGCTCGCCCACGATGGAGTCAATGCCGCCGAATTTAACGAGGCACGTATTCGCACCCGTAATGACCGTTCCTTGGTAGAATCCATATCCGCGCTTGATTTCAGAACTATTCAGATTTACCCAGAATTTGTTCTGGTCGGAATAGGAAACGTTAGTAAGGTTCAGGATAAGCGTTTCCGTAAAAGTGAACCCATTAACCCCTGCGGCTGGTGAGGTGAGTACCTCACGCCTTACAGACGGCATCGCCCCGCCCTTGGTGAGGGTAAGGGTGTGTCCACTGATGGAAGCCTCCGTTACCACGTCGCCGCTCCCGTCTGTTGTTACATAGGCCACGCCGTCAGAGATGCCATATCCCGCGAGCGTAGTTGCCTTCAATGCGAAGATTTTTCTCAGCTTCCCCACCAAATGTGAGATGCCCGTCGAATCGAGGAACTTTGCCATAATCTTTATTTTGCTTTTTGTTAAAATATTTCTTTACTCATCACCCAACAATGACGATGCGTGCGGAGCGTTTCGTCGCATCCGTCACAATGGCACGCTTGAGTGTGAGGTTCTCAATCTGCACTGCCGTGGGTTTCTCTGTGTTCACTTTCTTTGCGTTTTGCGCAAGTTGTGCGACTTTCACAACTGCTTTTCCCTTCTTCCCTGCGGCCTGCGTGGAAGTTTCCGCCTTGATGATTTCATCAATTTCCGTTAATGGGATGGACTCTCCTATGACCTCCCCCGATGTGTCCGTGACGATGGGGCGCAGCTCGCTGCCCGTCCACCAGTAGGGTTTGTCGTCCGCTTGGCAGACAAAGAGGTTGCCAGCACGGGGGACGTTGCCGTCATTGTAGATGGCACGCTGTGACCAGTTGTCGAACAGCTGCGACGGCTCTCCGCTGCTTCCCGCACCTCCCACGGACAGCGAACGGGTGGCCACTGCGAATCTGCCCACGGACTTTGCGAACCATACATCCACCCCGAGCAGTCCGCCCGTGGTACTGTTCATGGACACTTCGGCATCATTGGCAAAACCTTTGAAGGAGAGCACACGCCTGTCCTCGCCATCGCCTCCCATGCCCTGAAGGTATGCACGGACGACTTCTGCCGTGACCTTCATCTGCTTTGAGCCAGAAGCCGTAGCTCCCTCGAGCAGGAACTTATCCCCGTTCCATACCGCCGATGCCAGCTCGAATTGATTTGCTATTTCGTTTGCCATAATCTGTACACTTTACATTTTCACGATAGCGTCTTGGCTATCCAGCATCCGTTGTTGTCTTTCTGCCCTATGTAGATGATGAAGATGAGCACATTCCCTGCACTGACCCCACTCGTGCCCGTGTCCTTGCCATCGCAGATGATTCTCTGCCCGTTCGCTCCGATGGTCACGGATGACCCCTGCGAATAAGGCAGCAGGATGTAGTTGTCGCCGTTTACAGGATTCGGCGGCAAGACCACCGTCGCACCGCTTGGGAATACGAGCACCGCGCCAGAGCGCAGGTAGCCGTTCGCACCATTCTCTATGTCTATCCGTCCCGTTCCCGTCTGCTGTGGCTTGTAGGTTGTCTGCGTTGTGTTGAGCAGGTTCACCTTGCCTTTGAGCAGTGCCACCTCTGGGCGGATGCCACGAGTGATGCCTTTGATAATGTCAAGTGCCGTCCCTTGATAGCTTGCATTGTCATTTCCAGTGAGCTGCAATGCGCATGGCCAGAACACGCCCTCGTATGTGCCAGTGGCGAACGCAGCCGTGATGTTCGAGTCGGTGTCGATGATGGCTGCGCCATTCTCGTACATCCTGTTTCTCGCCTCTATTTTCGATGGCGAGATGGTGATGCCCGTCCCCCTTGCGTCGCCGCTTACCATAGAGTCGCTTTGGATGGTGAAGCCGCCAATCGTTCCTCCCGTGGCGTTGATAGTGCCTGTTAGGCAGGCCGAAGATGCGAAAAGGTTGCCCGCTTCATCCACGGCGAATGTGTAGGTGCTGCCGCTAAGTCCTGAGGCATCAGGGTATGGAGTCTTGCTGCCAGCCCAGAACGGGAAGTCGCCACCCATGCCAGCATACGCCTCCGTGCTGTGCTTCTTCCTTACGGAAATGGCGTTCCCCTCAAGGAAGTCTATACGTGCGTTCCTCGCCAAAAGGAACGTGAAGAAGGCAGAGTCGGCATTCACGGCCACCTGCTTCCAGTGTGTAGAATCCTTCGATGGCTGCTGGTGCGTGTCCTTGTGGAAGATGTATGATGCCTTACACTGATAGATATTCCACCCAGATGCCGCAGTGTCGTTTGGTTCTGCAAAGAAGTCAAGATAACAGAATCCATCGGCGGTAATGGTACTGCCGTCGTAGTACTGCTGCCCGTCTGTGAGGGTCTGGTATATTCTGGAGGTGCGGCCGTTCGCTCCTGGCTCGCCCTGCAATCCTTGGTCGCCTTTCTCTCCCTTCTCTCCTTGAATGTGCCCTATCTTCACCCATGCGGTAGTGGTGCCCATGTAGAGGTCGCCCTCGTAGATGTATGCGTCATTCTCCTGCACGGTAAGCGATGCCCATCCGCCCGCCATCATCTTCATGGCAACGGGCGTTCCGCTCGCTCCCGTGTCGATAAGATAGATAGCCCCGTTCAGTGCGACGGCAGGCAGTGCGGCCACGTTCGCCACATGACCCGCCGCAGTCCCCCGCAGCGTCCATGATTTGCCGTCACGCCCGTCAAGGCCATCCTCGCCGCGCTCTCCCTGTGGTCCGCGCTCACCAGTCATGCGCACATATACGGGCGTTCCGTAAACGGCGGGACTATCGTCGGATGTCTTTGTCCAGTCGGTCAAGCGGACCCAGAGGTAGGGCTTGTCCTTGGTGGGGGTGGGTGGCGCATCGCCCCATGAAGTCACGTCTGGTAACGGGCTGTCGCCTATCTTGAGAACTTCAGAGTATGCGGAAATGGCATATTGCCTGCGTGTGCCGTGGGTCGCCCCGTCCTTGCCGTTCTTGCCATCCTGCCCTTTGTCGCCGTCCCGCACTACCTTGATGGTGAAAACGTGCGTGAGGGCTGCGTTCCCCTCGCAGTCCATCGTGGCCTCGACGTATGCCGTGGCACGGTTCTCATAGTCCACGGTGTCCACATAGATGGTGGAGTGGTCGGCGTGCGCCGTGCATCCCACGGGGTTCAGCGAGAGGGCGAACTGGCCTGCGGACGGTGTTCCTCCCTCATCTGCTACGGCGGTAAGCAGCGTCTGCCCCTTGCGAACCTGCAAAGATGTGTGCAGCAGCCATGACTTGTTGCCAGAAGAATCAGTGGAGACGATGGGCTGCTTGAGCTTCCCCGTTGCGTCAAGTGGGAGGGTGTCTGCGATATTGTCTGTGGTGTAGGTGTACGGCTCACTCTCCCCCATTTCTGCCAGCTGTTTGAGGTAGCCGTCAATGTAGATAGAGTTGCAGTAAACCGAATAACCTGCAAGGTCGATGCCATCGGCTGGGCGGAATCCCGTCAGGTCTCCCACCTGCATCTTGATATTGTTCGAGCCGAACTCCCATGTATTCACGCCCGTCAGAAACCGCTCATAAGTGAGGGTTGAGTAGCGTGATGACTGGCGGGTGGTGTCTGTCTTGCTTCCATAAGAAACGAAGTGCATCGATGCTGCGGGGTGGTACTGCTTTGGATAGTTTGTGGAAACGGGGCGGCACGTGTAGGACACCTTTCCATTTTTGAAGGTGATGCCCGTCTCTGCCTCTGTGTAGTCCGATACCTCGGTAATCTCCCAGTAGGCCGTGTAGAAACCTGCGAAGCGGAAATTACCCTTATTATCATCTGCCGATGCCGCTGCGTTGTCTGCCACCGCCTCCGAATGGAAGATACCCATACAAATGTCACCAGCCTTGACCGTTCCGACTTCCCCCTGCTCCAGCTTCAGTAAGAACGTGCCGCCATTCGTGTCAGGCGTTACGCTGCGAATGATGCCGCCACCCGGGGCGCGCCACTGGTTGCCCACATTGATGGTAACTCGATTGTAGCGAAGTTCAGGGACTTCCAGAAACCTGCGCAGCGTCAGCGCATCCATTTCAGCAGTGCCATCCCCGTCAATACGTGCCCCATGCCCCGTCAGGCCAGAGGCAAATGTGCCGTCGGTACTGAACACTGCCTCCCCTTTCACGATGGCAGAAGCGGCCACACTAAGGTTATCTGCCTTCAGTGTACCTGTAACCTCTGAGGATGCCTTTGCCTCAAAACCCTTGTTGAGCGTGATACGTCCCTCTGCGGTATCATCGTTTTTCTTGGAGAGGAACATCCCGACAGCATTGTCCCAGACTGAGTTCAGCCTGTCGCTCAACTCGTTAATCCACGCACGGACTTGTGCGACGAATGACGTAGGAACGCCCGCCGATGCCTGTCCCTGCACGTTGATGGTGGTGCGGGATGTGCCGTCCTTCTTCTTCCCTTTGAGTAATTTTATATTTATCATTTTTTCATACTTCTTTTGCCCTGACCTCTGTCGTGCCCTCCATCAAGTCGCAGCCAACTGAGATTACATAAAAAGTCTTGCCGGGTAGCGCAGGGTGCGTGAACCTTGCAAACGGCGTGGACAGGATGCCGTCGTAGTCGAATGTCAGCTCTATGCGTGGTACGTGGTATTCTACATAATACGAGTCGATATAGTCTTGCTCCGGCTTCACTTCTTTCGACTTGTTCACGTCAAAGATGGAAAGAAGCGGCGAGAATGACCCGTCATCTGCCTTGACCATGGGAACGGTGGGGGCGACAGCGTTCGCACAACCGAGCTTCTCGCATTCGTCAGTGGTGAGGGCGGAATGGAGTGTGAAGTCCAAATCGTCCTTCTTGTTGACGAACGTCTCATCCGTGTCACTCATGAAGCGGTGCGAGGTGTCCGTGTCAGCCCCAGCCATTCCATTGTCCGAGAATATCTGCATACTGAAATCCTTCAGTATGATGGATGATACCGCAGGGAGAAGCGGCTTCGTCTGCGCCGTCCACTTCTCCTTCCTGAACCACGTGCGATGCCTGCGCGTGATGTCGTCGTACTGCTGATTGAACACAGGCCCGAGAATCTCGAAATGCACCTTTCCGCAAAGGTGGTCGGTACTCCTTACGGGAATGGCCATGCCGCTGGTGTCGAGTCCGAGCGTGTAGTCGATGTTGTTCTGAATGTCGAACTCCGTGGCTATCAGATAGTCACCGATTTTCGGGTCGAATCCGAGCGTGATGGTCTGCTGGTAGTATTCGTCGTATGCAGCGTCGAGGTCTCCCTGATGGTCGCTCTTGCACTGCTCGAGCGTCTTGAATTTCTTCCAAGTTATGTTATTTATATTTCCGAATCTGACCGTCACCTCCTTGCCGTTGACCGTCACCACCTTTTCGCCCGACGCATCGAAGTCCTTATCCTCCACGGCCACCATGTCGCCGACACGCAGCATACACTCGAGCGCGCCTACCTTGGAAACTTTGTCAGAGCCGTCTCCAACTTGCGAGAAATTGAAGGGGTAGAACTGAGGGGCATCATCCTCAAAAGGATAATAGCTTTCCCAGTTCTGCTTCACATCATCACGCCAAACGACACCTTTAGGAACTCCATAATCAGCCGTCCCATCTTCATCCTGCGGGGTGCTGCGTGGTGTCTCTGCCTTCCACCATCGAACGGTGAGTCGTCTACCGTCCATGTCCTTCCCCGCCGTGACGGGGTATTGCAATTTGTTGATAACATCTGGCGATTGACCTTTGTCAAGATAATTAATCGACTGAAGGAGTAACGGCACGAGGATTATCTTACCAGAAATCACGATGTAGTTCGTGGTCTGGTCGTCTGAGGGCGAATAATACGACCCCGTTGCGTTGCCGTCCCAGACCGCCACGGGCGCAGCCTTCAGCAAATCATCTGAGGTGGGGTAATATTCATCTTCAGCCGTTTGCCCGTTCCCATTTACCGAAACAACAAGACAGTCGTCCATTTCGATAGTCGAAGTTAGCGAATTATCGGTTGCGTCGCTCTGTTTGTCCACATAACCCATAGAAAGAATGGCCGCACCGATTTGCTTGCGCAGCATTCCCGGGATGCGCTGCTGGTTCGTTTTATCGTTGGTGTCCGTCCAATCCGTGATACCGCCCATGCCGTCATTCTTCCCTGTTCCGAGCTTCCACCCCTGCGCCTTCTTCGCCCAGACGTAGTAATCGACGGTGTGTGCCTCCTTATAGTCCGTGGCCGTCCCATTGAGCAGTGCCTTGAATGCGTCTCTTGCCGTGTCGCCCGTGCCCTTCGTCCATAATGCGGTGCAGTACTTCTGCTTCGAGCTGAACATGGGAGTCATGGTATCGGAGTCGAGCGGGGATGCCACCACGTCGGAGGCATCGTCGGGATTCACCTCGAGAATCAGACGGTTATAGGTCTCTGCCATATCGATGTCCATCTGCGTGCCTGACACGTTCCCTTCGGAAAGCTCTATCGGGGCCAGACTGATATTCAACGAAGTATCGGGGGCAGAATGCCCATCGGGGTAGAGGTGGCTGTTGTTGCGGAATACCGCAGTGTTTTTGTCGTTTTTAGAGAAAGTCTCCCATGAGAAAACGAAATAGTCATATCCACGCTGCACAACGTGCAGGTTGTATAGTTTCAGAATCGCTTCGAGCGTGTCGAGCGAGGTGAACAGGTCGTCCTCGTCGTCTCCGAGGAATACTTTTTCGGAAACAAAGGTCTGGGCGAACGTATCGAAACAGCTCGTCACATCGCTGGCATAGCCCTTACTGGCATCATCCCAGAATGAATGATATTTCTGGCTTTGGGTGGTGCTGTTTTCTGTAAAAACGTCAGCAAGAGAAATCATCCCTGCACTCGCCACGTAATTTTTGTAACTTATGCCAGCACTGCCGATGTTCGCATAATTCTGATATTGGAGGGCGGCGAGCATATCTACGAGGTTCAGCTCGATATCGTTCGAGGTCTGCCCGCCTGAGAAATCCTGCGAAAACTGACGCGGCTCTACGCAGCCGTAGAAAACGCAATCCCCATCCACGTCGGCCGTCACGATAGCGTCGGCGCACTCCTTCTGGTAGAACTCGCTTTGATAATCCTCGCACTCCAGTCGCAGCGTGGCCGTGGCCTGAATCACCACGTCAAAAGTATCATTCAGGCCGCTTTCAATCACGAACGGCTCGGACGCAGGAAACCACAGTCCAGACTTCCCGTCATTGATGACCGCCTCGGTGGTGGTATCGTTCCTCGTGACGATGGACACCGTCACCGTCTGGCCTTTCTTATTGATGAACTGCCCGTGTATCTTCATAGTCTATAGTCTATTTACTTGTTTTGTTCGGTAAGTCATCCTTGCCGCCGCTCCCATTCAGCTTTCCTTCCAGCTCTGCGATAATCTGCCGACGTGTCGATGAAACGTAGAGCGTCAGCCCGAACACTGAACCCGCATAGATGATGGTCTGTGCGAAGTACCACAGCACGGAATCGTCTATGGTATGCTCATCCTCGATGAAGAAACTGAGAAAAGAGAGGATGATGCCGCTGGCAAGCATGATGCACGCCGTGGAGTATTGGATGATTTCTTTGCTATTTCTTTCCATTTCCTTGCCTTTTTCTTATTCGGACGGCTGTCCGTGATAGGCTCCGATGTGGGGGGAATCCATCAAGGCAAGTAAATAAAAATCAAGCAAAAAAATATCTTGATTTTTCATAATCAACTTTCCTGTACTGCCTCACTTCTTCCTCATACTCTCCCGTGTGGACGAATCCGCAGCATTTCAGCTCCCTGCAGAAGCCGCTGTAAACGCAGTTCTTGACCATCTTGTCCGCCATGACCATATCATGCTTTGCGATTTCTGCCTTCACGGCTTTCCATGCTTCCCTTGTTTCTTTTGAAGCTCGGAAACAAAGCCGTTTCCTGCTGATATTGATAAGCGTCTGCGCATTGACGATGAAGTCTTGGTCATTTACTGAACCTTGCGGTAATTCATCCCTGCTGCAATTCAGCTTCCTTCTATCCTCCCGTTGCGAATGGATGAAGGGCAGCACGTGTTCATGCCTAAGCAAATGAACCCCGACCCATTGGCGCAGCCCTTGGAAATGGATGGCGTATTCCACCAGCTTGATGGGGCTGTGCTCTGACAAAAGCATCCTCGCCTTCCAGCTCTCACTGGGTTCTTTGTGTAAAGGTTCTTTACCCATTGTCCGCCGTGCAGCATCCAACGCCCTGCTCCATGGCGTTTCTTGTATTACCGTCACTTTCATATCGTTTCTTTTTTATTTTCTGAAAAAAACGCTGTTATTGAGTTCCACCTGTGCGTCTGGGTACAGGTCGGACACATACGCCCAACGGGCGAAGAAGGGGTGGTTTGTGCCGCAATCCCACAATACGAATGTGGGATTGCGAGGAATGTCCAGAAATGCGAGGTACTGTCTGCCTGGCTCTGGCCGTTCTTTCCTCGCATCATGCCACAGGTTCTGACCGTACCATTTGGCACCTTTGTGAAATCCATCCGCAAAAGACCACACTTCGGGGGCTTCGCTTGAATATACGTATGCGTATTCCTTCGCCCATTTATCTATTTCCTTATCTTCATTCATAATTATTCACGTTTAGTTTACAAGTTGACCGCGGGGGCGGAGTCGAACCGCCCTAATGTCCTACGCTCTTCGACAGTTTTCTTCTGTGTTATTCCGTCGTCTGGCCTATCCGATTAGCCAGCTATCCGCGGCGGGGGTCTGAAGCCCTCTAACGTTCAGTTTTCTTAGCCTTTAAGGCAATTGTGGCAGGATATACGGTGTCGAAACCGTCAAACTGCTCCTCAATGTGCTCTATCTCGATTTCATCAAGCAAGCCATCCTCTGACTTGATTAGCACTTCTTCCTCACTTGATGAGTAAAGAACTTCTATTAGCTCTGATACTTTCATAAGTCTGATGTCGAATGTCTGATATGTCGCCAACAGTGCCTTTTGGATGCTCCATAAACAACAGATACATGGTCGTGTACCTTAGTTTATCCTCTCGCCATTTGTATACACGGTGCACCTTGGCGGATGTTCCTACCTTCCCTATCGTTTCAATGAAACGTGGGGTCTCGTTAAATTTTCTCAAGCAAAAATCATTCAGATTCTGCTCTCCTTCAATCCATTTTGTTATATACATGGCTCAATTATTCTTATCTATTATCTCCGCTGCCGTGGAGCTTGCCTCTAAGCTGCCGTGAATGCAGTTTCTCATAGTTCATCTTCGCTATCTCATCAAGTGAGTAGCCGATGTCGTGTGCGAGGGTGGCAACGTACCAGAGCACATCGCCCAGCTCCTTTGCGATGGCGAGCTTCCTGTCATCGGTGAAAATGGAGTCGTTGTCCCGAAGGACTTTTTTCACTTTGTCAGAGACCTCTCCAGCCTCCCCCGTCAGACCGAGGTCTCTGTCATGCCCGTGTAGGCCTCTTTCAACCATTCTTTCTCCTCATCGGTGAGCAGCTTCCCGCCGTGTAACTTACTGTAGACCGCCGAGAGGTTCTTCTTCCATCCAAACCGCTTCGCAAGGTGGCAGACAGATTCCTCGCAGATGCCGAGCCGTGCGGCGATTTCCTTGTTGAACGTGGTGGGGTAGGCCTCTGCCGCATAGGCGAGTTCCTCTTGCGTGAACTCATAGTAAGCGCGGCCTTTCTTCTTTCTATTTTCTTTACTCATGGCACGTATCTTGGTATGGGATAGTTCTCGAGTTGTTCCTCAACAGAGCCGTACATGGCCTTTTTCTCATCGGGCAAATCGGCAAATGCCTCACGGATGTTCCTCTCAATTCGTGACGGGTCAAACGCCGTGCGGGTCATGTCCTCGAAGACGTACTCGCCTATCTTCGTAATTCTGTCCTTGACGGCAAGAATGTCGATATGATACTTTCTTTGCAAAAGCCGGTCTGCATACTCTGCCACGTCGTCGAGGAAGTACTTGCGCAAAGCCCTGTCCCAGTTGATACCGCTCATTGAGTGCTCGCCACGAATAACGGCGGCGGCTACAGAGCACTGATAGCACGCACAGATGTAGATTTGTGCGACAAACGCCGCATCGAGCGCACGCTCTTGTGGCAGAAGCTCCTTGAAAACGTCATAGGCTGCTGAGCGTGCCCGCTCTATGTTCTTGGTCTGGTCGCCGACGAACGCACCGAAATAGGCTTCGATGAAGTCCGCATCGGCCATCCGCTGGTGATACTTCGTGGCCTTCACCAATGAACGGCGGATGCGTCCAAGGAAATCGCATACCGTCCCATCCATCTCGTTCTTCCTGTGGAATCTGAACCAGTCTACACATCCGAGATAGGCTTGGTATGTCACCTCCGCAAACGCCCCTGCGTGCATCACTGCGAAATGCTCCACACGGCGAATAGACGTGTTCACATCTTCAGGTGTCAGCCCATTTGGCACGATGATTTCCGTGCGCAGCCCCTCGCCATCCGACACCTTTATAAGACGGAACGCACGGAACGGGGCTGGGGCTGTATTGAAATGAAGACGTAGGTCACTCATGGCCGCCTCCTTCCTTCATCCTGTGCGCTTTTTCGCCGCGAAATAGCAGCCAAACGCCGACGAGCAACGCAGTGAAAAACAAAAGGACTCCTACTGTGAGCAGCGTGATAATGGGAAAGAACGCCCATGTCCACGGACACTGGAGCAGCCCGATGGCACGAGCCGCGATGAGTGCGGCCTGCAGCAGTACGAAAATGATAGCTGTTGTTTTCATATTGTATTTTTATTTAAGAGTATTCAATGGAAACCCGCCTATCCGTCACGAACTGGCGGGAGAGTAAAAATAATAAACAATCAATTTATTAAAAGCAAAAAGAATGAATGCCACCGCTGTGGCATGATGATGAGACTAAAAAATAATAATTCAAAAAAACAGAATATACTATTAAACACATACAGTATTTTTTATTCAGTGAAAAGCCGCCAGCAGGGTAGAGAAAGCTCCATCCCCACCAGCGGCACGGGTTTCCTAATACCTCAGTTTGCACTGATTTTTTTGATAAGGTTTGAAGAAAGCCGCCAGTGAGGTATGGGAATGTCCTCCCTCACCAGCGACACAGGTTTCCGCCAAACACCTCAGCTTACGCTGGATTTATTTGAGGTTTGAAGAAAGCCCTTCCACCCTCACGGGCGGTCGGGTGGCTCGCCTTCCTACCCTCACAGACAGTCGGGCAAATGGTGCGACAAAGCAGCCACCGCCGTGGCTGGATAATGTCACAAAAACTAAAAACCTATAACATTAAACTCACATAATAACCTAAAAACTTGATAAAATACTATCAACTCAATAAATAAAACGATTGGAAAAGAATTGTATGCTATAATCCCATTTCTTTCACTTCACTATTTCTTTATAACTTATTAAATATTTATTTCCTTTGTGAAATTCACCGACAGCCCCGCCCGTGCAAGGAAGCACCTTTTGCCTGTTGCAATCCGCACACGGCGGGTTATCTTCGACTCGTTGTTGACTGAGTTCCGCTCGGACATATGCAGCAGCATGATGTCCCGTGTCCGTGAAAGGTCTGCACAGCGGAGGATGCCGATTGCGTTGTTCACCGACAGGTGCGACTGGCGGATGCGTTCCTTCTGTGCCTTCGGTATGTCGGAAAGGTGCAGGATGTAGTCGTCATAGTTTGCTTCGAGCATCCAATGAACGATGCCCGTAAAACGATATGGCACATAGCGCGTTCCGTCTTCCGTGTATTCCTTACGTGCCAACGCCTCTGTGTCGGTGGCGAACAGTATGCGCCCCGTTTCCGGGTGGTCGATGAGAAACCCCACGATAGGACACGGCGTGCCGTCGGGGTCGTAGTGGATGAGCGGAAACGGCAAGACGCGGAAGCGTCCCGCCGCAACCCACCGCCCTTCCTTGATGATATGCAGCGACGGGGCATGGATGGAGGTGCGGCGTGCCACATCCTCGATGGTATACACTGGCACGCCCGCCTCCGACCACATTCTGGCAAAGCCCGCATGGTCGGCGTGATGGTGGGAGACGAACAGCCCCGCAATCCGGGTGAAGTCGTTTTCAAAGCAGCGGTACATGGCCGTTGATGGGCGCACGCCCGCCTCGATGATGACGGCTTCCTCCGAGTTGTGCAGGATGTAGCAGTTTCCTGACGATGAGCTACCGAATACGTTTAGAATCATGGCTTTGCGTTATTTTGTTAAATTTATTATTTAGGCGGAATCAAACGGGGCACTTCCTTGCGCTGTCATCCTCCTTTCCTTCCACCTTGACATCCACCTCGCTTTCCGCATCGTCTGCCGCCAGCTCGTAGGGGTCGGTCTCTGTGGGGGCTGCCGCTGCGATGGACACGTTGGCCTGCTCCCGCTCTATCTCCTTGTGCGGCTCTGCCATGTAGTCCTCACGCTCATCAGACGGGGCGGAATAGCCGTCGGAGGTAGACTCCAATGCCACCTTGCAGGCACGGGCGATGACCGACTTCTTGGCCATCTGGTCTGTGAAGCCACGGTGCGCCATGCTGTTGCCCTTAGCTGCGCCCTGTCCCCATGCGGCGCGTATCATGTCGATGGTCATCACCTCGAGGTGGCGTGTCCCGTCCCTGTTCACTACTACGGCATAGGCCGCCACGATATTTGCCGGGGTCATGTTCTGGATGCTCGTCTTGTGCGACACCAGCTGATAGCGACCGTTTTCATCGACGGTATAGGTGAACTCGTCGCCCTTGTATACCACCTGCGCCGATACGTCGGCTATCTCAGTATCACGCTTCGCCCGCATAAGCTTCCCCGTGTATTTCTCAAAGAAGGACAGCTGGTTGCCAGTCGGAATGAAGTAGCAGTGGCGCATGGGGTGCTCGCCCCGTATCACCATCTCCAGCAGGCAGTTAGCGATGCTGCTCTTTGTGCAGCTTTCTGTGACGGGTCGCCCCGCCTTATCCCTCACGCTCTGGAGGTACAGCCATGCTGACTTCAGGGCGTTGCCCACGTGATAGCCTTCTGGCAGGGTAAGTTCCCCGCCATTCTCCATCGTGGTGACGCGCTGGAGCACCATGTCGGCCACTGATTCCTGCGTTTTCGCTACGGCCGTCGTCGGTTTTGCCGTATTTGTCTTTTCTTCCATTCTGTAAGTATTTTATATTTAATTAAACAAACTCTGCTCGGTCGGTGCGCCCGCATTATCCACCCGAAGTTTCTTCGACGTGGACACCGCCAGCCGTATCTGCTGGCCACGGGTCGGAGTGATGGTGTTGATGGCCTCGGCATTGTCGATGATGACCGGCGCGGTCACGCCACGGCTTAGGGACAGTGCGTCCACCAGCTCAAGCCCTGCGTTGATTCTTTCGGCATGGGACAGGCCGGAGTAGGGCACGCCGTTCACGGTCAGTTCGGTATGTCTCACCTCCTTGCCGTTGATTTGCTCCCGGCTGAATCTGAACCGCACCGTGCGGAACAGGGCGTTGACCCGTTGCTCAAGGTCGGCGGCTTCCATCCTGCGAAGCTCATCGGCGGCCTCCGCATCGGCCTGCCGCTCTGCCACAAACTGCGAGAGCTGCGCCCGCTGCTTGTTCAACTCATCGAGCCGTTTCTCGTAGGCCGCCCGCTGTTCCTCGATGCCGACAATCCGCCGTGCCTCTGTCAGTTCTGCCTCGAGCGCCCTGCGCTTCTCCCTCAGTTCCTTCAGGGTGGGCGGCTCACTGGCGGCGTGCTGGCCGCTGGTAGCCTTGGTTATCTGTTCGTTCAGCTCCTGCCATCGGGCGTTGTCCTTCGCTTCGAGATATGTGACGGTGGCTGCTTCCGCTTCCCCCAGTTCTTTCTCTGCAGCTGGGATGAGCTGTCCGTCGAGTTCCGCTAACCTTCGTTCCGCTGCCTCACGCCGCTTCTTGGCTGTTTCCTTCGAGGCGGCTATCCGTTCCGCCTCTTTGTCGAGGGCATCCTGCTTGGCTGCCTTTCGTGCGTTGAACCGCTCCTCGGCCTTCCGTCTGGCTTCCTCGCCCTGCATGGGTGGAAGATGCTGCCCGCAGGTCGGGCAAATGGCTTCCGTATCATCATCCCATGCAAATCGCATGGCCTCGGTTTCCTGCCATCGCTTGCGAAAGTCGCTCACTTCTTCGTCTATCTGCTCACAGATGCGGATGGCTTCCTCAATCCGGCATGAGCAGCTCGCCTTTTCTAACATCAGCTCTTGGACGGCGTTCTTGGCGGAAAGAAGCCTCTCGCGCGCCACTCGTTCTGCCTCCCTGTTGGTCGTCAAGATATCCCGCTCTATTCCGTCCCGCTCCTTGAGCAGCCGTTCATAGTCCTTGCGGGCGGCCTCATACTGGGCGTTCTCTGCCCTGAATGCCGCTGCCACTGAGTCCATCTGCCCGTTGATTCCGTCAAGCTCTGACGTAATCTCTGTGATGCGCCGCTTCGCCTCGCCGTACTTCGCATGGGCATCGTCGGTCTGGTGGATGAATCCCTGCACCTCTGCGATGCGTGGCGGTATCAGCTCCCGCTCGTTCTTCGCGCGCTGCAGGTCGTAGCGCACGCCCTGCAAGAACTGGTCAATGGTGCGTCCCTCGAGGTGGCCGACCACCTCGAGGGCGCGGGGATTCGGGGCGGCAATCTCTGTCAGGGAGCGAGTGCCCACGATGTCGCAGAGCACGGCGTACTGCATATCCTGCGGCAGGGTGGGGAAGTACAGCGGGTCGGTCACTGCCCTGAACAGCTTCTCCTCGCAGATGCCCGCCACACGGTCGGCGTATTCCTTCAATGGCACGGGGTGGCCGTCGATGTAGCAGGTCGTTCTGTGACCGTCGAGCACCTCTGCGGCGTTCCCTGCCCGCTGCACCCATCGCTCCTCACGCTTGCGCCGGAGCGTCGTGCCCTGACCGTCGATGAGAATGGACAGCGTGACGGCGGTCTCGAGGTGGTGGATGACTCTTCCCCCGTCGTCCATCGGGTCGATGGGGAAGGTGGTGCGCTGCAGCGAGTCCTTGCCGAACAACGTCCACAGGATGGCATCCGCCACGGTGGTCTTGCCCGACCCGTTAGCCCCGCTTATTCTCACCACGCTGCCCTGCAGCTGGAGGTCGAGGGCGACGATGCCGCGGAAGTTCTGAATGCTGATTTTAGTGAAACTGATTTCCATGTTGTAGTCTGATATTTGAGTGTTTGTCGTTTCAAAAGTCGAAGTAGGCGCGCCCGCCCTTCGCCTCGTACTTCTTCCTCATCCGCTCCCAGAAACGGGCATGGGTCTCGAGCGGGTCGCGCTGCCCGTACAGCTTCTTCAGGTTGTCGAGCTTCCAGCGGATGTATTCAGGGCGTTGTATTCTGCCTTTTTTGTCTTTTGCCATGTCGATGGGTTGTTAGGATTGCCGTAGAGCCGTCATAAACGGCCGCTGCCGCGTTTTATTTATCGTTGTGGAGAGTTGCAGGGTAATCATTGATTTCGTTGCTTAGAGGGGCGTTTGCGGCCGTTTCCTGTTCTTCGCCCGCTCAAAATGGTGTCTGACGGCCTCGGCAAGGTGCTTTCCTGCCTCCCTGTCCGAGGGTGCTGCCATGACGGCGCGGATGTCGGAGGGGGTCAGACACTCGCTCAGTCCGATGCGCACCCCGCCTTGGTACACCCTGCCAGCAGCCTCCGCCTCTTGGCGGTCACGTTCCTCTTGCTCCAGCTCAGTGCGGGAGTCGGGGTCGTCGTCCACGCGGCTCACCAGATGCGAGTCCCGGCAGAAGCCGTGCACACCCAGCGGATGGCGGGAGGTCTCCCTGCGGATGTATCTCGCAAGCCCCACGATGCCGCCGTGTGGGTCAACTGAAGTCTTGGCGGGCGCGGCCACTTGGTCGGCGGCCTCTGTCCACTTTTGTTGAAAACGCTGGAACGACAGGACCACGTCCTGTAGGTCGAAGGTGGCGAGCGTGCGCTTGTATTCGGGGTAGTTGGCGAAGTAGGTCATCAGCTGATACAGCGTGCACTGCTTCGCATACCGTCCCACAAACTGACCCACGGCCAAGTCGATGGCCTGCGAGCTGACACTGAACGACGATGACGAGAGGATGGCCAGCGAGTGGAGCTGATTCCGCACGATGGAGCGGGGCAGGTCTTTGTCGCAGTATTCCGCGGCAAGGTCTTGGAGGGTAGGGCATGGACGGACGGCCACCCGCCCGTCAATCGGACCGACAAAAAGCTCCCAGTTGCCGGGCTGGAACCAGTTCGCCACGTCGTTCTGCTCCGGAAACCTCTCCCGGAACTCACTCCAGCGGTGGAAGTCCGTATTTCGCCCGCTCCCGGTTAATGGCCGCGACGTGCGGGTCTTGTCTCTGTCGTTCATGTCGGTTTTCCTTTTTGTTGTTCATCGAAATGTGGATGCGCGCCCAGTCGAAGAAGTGCTGGCGATAATCGGAGCTGTCTCTGTGTGCCTTCACTTTCTCGTTCACCTCACGTGCGAAGAGCTCCAGCAGCGTGTTGATGCTCTCGTCATCCGAGCGAAGTGTCCGCGCTGCATACTTGAGGAAGTGTCTGTCGCTGGCAACGGCTTTCCGAAACTCCTCGTTCTTCACCACCACCACATTGGCCTTTCGCCGGGCTTCTTCGGTTTCTGTAAAATTTTCCGAAAATTCTCGCACACGTGGGGAGGGATGGATGGAGGGGTTATTATCCAAGCTATTACAAGTAGGCAGACAGATTGTACCTTGATATTCTTTACATTTCCAATTTTCTATTTTGATATCTTTAGTGTAAGATGTTTCGGGCTGTTTTTCCGCAAAATCGGCGTTTAGGTGTTCATGTAGGTGTTCACGTAGGTGTTCACCCTTATTTTTCGAGGACACATAACTATCATAATCATAGATAGTTATAAGCGTTGTCTTGGTGTTCATGTAGGTGTTCACGTAGGTGTTCACGTCTTGTATTTCTATCAATTTGTAAGCGGCAAGACGTTGAAGCACTCTGCATGGACTTGGCCATGGTATTCCCACAGCTTCCCCTAACGCTTTTTTGTTGGCAAAAACCTGCCCCCTTTTGATGGCCATTCCTCCCACATCTGTGTCCTCTTTCTCTGCGATGAGCAGCAGGTGGAGGAACAGATGCACCATGCGCGAATCCTGATACCAGTCGCTTTGCATCATCGACGTGGGAATGTGTATCCAGCAGCCACAGCCACTGCCATCACTATCACCATTGCCCGGCTTTGTCGGACGCTTGGATGGTGTGCGCATTGTTATGGGATTTTGATATATTTTGCTAACTATGATTGAAGACGAACGACAGAAACGTCGCACCGAGCGGAGGGCGCAACGGGCGGAGATAGTGTCGTTCGTGTCCATCGCTATTGCTTTAGCAGCATTACTAACATCGCTACTATGCTGACGATAATCGAGAGCCACGCAAGCAACTCTGAGTTGCGTGCGCGGTCGTCGAGGTCTTTCCAGTCCATCGCTATTCCCTTTCTTGTTTTGTTGTTGGATAATATATCGGACGCTTACGCCGGTCACTCTGCGTTCTTCGTGGCTTGTGACACGCAGACCCTGCCAACTCTCGCAAGGTCTGGCCGCATTAACCGGACTTTGTTAGAAGAGCTACACCCACGCATCCGTTTGCGGGGTCGCCTCAACTTCCGTACATCCACCTCTGCTATGTCGTGCCCGTTCGTCGTTCATCGGGCTGCTTGCGGTGCAACTTCCTCGCTGCTGGCGACCTGTTGTTAGTCTCCAACCCCACCCAAACGTGGGGCGCGAGTACGATTCCATCTCGTTGTAGATGCCCTGCTTTCCTTCATCAGCCGCAGGGTGGCTGGTTATGTCGTGCGATTAAGCCCCTTTTGCCTCGTGATTCAGCCTCTTTTGGCTCACGATTCAGCCTCTATTGGCTTGCTTTTCAGGCTCAATCTTCTTCCTTCAATTCTCTGTTCACTGTGCGTATGTCTCTGATGATGCCGTACAACAGGAGCACGTCTATCACGCCGATGATGATTGCCTGTATCACTATCATGATTCTTTCCTTTCTTCTTTCGATTTCTCGGATAATCCGATTTATTTAACACTCTTTGATACTTCAAGGGTGGGGGGCTCCGAAAAAATGCCCCCGTCGGCCATCATACCCACCCGCCGCTCCGAAATGAGCGCGTTTTTTCAAATTCCGACCCCTTCGGGGTTGCGCCTCGAAGGCGGGATGCGCGTGCGCTCCTTCTGCGACTCCATGTGCTCCTTGATGAGCGTCTCCTTGCGAAACTTCACGCGGGCGCTTTTGGAGTCTCCGAATTTGATGTGAGTGAACGCGTCCTTGATGGAGAGGAGGTAGGCCTTCGACAGTCCCAATATCTGGGCGGCTTCGCTCGCACTGACCCACGTACATTCTTCCTCCTGCTTCTTCGTGCGCTTGCTCTTTACCAGCGGCATCATCTTTTCCACCACCGCATCGGCCACGTCATCGACCAGCCTGCGATACTCATTCCTCGACAACTCCATCGGTGTCCTCCTTTCTGGGCTTGTGCCGGGTGATGGTCAGCGTGTTCTTTATGAAGTCCGTGCGCGTGGTAAAACGGCTGTCGATGAGGTACTGGGTTTTATATGCCAGCGCACAGGCGTTCAGTATCTCCCTTGCGGTGGGCAGCTTGAAGACGGTCTCCTTGTTGTAAGGAAGCGCCCGCAGCTGCTTGCAGGTCATCTTTTCGATGCGGATGGTTTCCATTTCCTTCATTTTCTTTTCTTTACATTTATCGCTTGGCGGTCTTTGGAAAATTACTTACCTTTGCCGCGGTTATTCATTTAACTAACTATGGTGGTGCAAAGGTAGAGAAAATTCTTCTCTTAAAAGGAGAAAAGTAGAATTATTTTCTACTTATTTCGCTATTTAGATAATGTGTAAATAAGAAAAATGACACAAGACACTGTAAAACAGAGACTTATTGAATATCTTCAGTATAAAGGAATTGGTAGAAATAAGTTCGAGGCGATAGCAGGGTTATCGCATAGCTACATTGCTAATTTGCGGAATGCCCCCAAAAATGAGATTTTGGAGAAAATACTTCGAGCCGCCCCCGACCTCAATCGTGTCTGGCTGCTGACCGGCGAGGGGGATATGTTGAACGAGATGGGCACGCCGCCTTCGGCTGCGTCACAGGTGAGTCAGCAGACCAGCGGCGACCACTCCCACAACGTGAACGGCACGGGAAACGTCATCGGAAACGCTTGCGGCTCTGCGCTGGAGGACATGGCGGTGGCGCTGCGCAAGGCTTTGGGCACGATTGAGCAGCAGACGAACCACATCAACACCCTCACCAACCTCGTGAGAGACCTCCAGACGAAGCTCGATGAAAAAAAAGATAAGAAAGGGTAAAATTATGGAAAAGAAAAAAAAGGAAAAAACAACAGACATTCTCAATATGTTGAGAGCGAAGAAGGAAAAAGACGGCAAGCTGAGTAAGTTTGGCGAATGGCTGCTGAGCGGAAAGTCCACAGGATGGGTGCTCGAAGATGAAAACGTCAAGTACGTGATGAGGTGAGCGTTGAAATCAATGCAAAATCAGTACACGCACCGCCCGTCCCTGTTCAGTAAGTTCGCAAGTCCATGAAAATTAGGAAATTAGCGTATGCGAAAAGAAAGTGTACAAAAGCCCCCTCTTTCCGCTGGGAAATAAGGGTTTATACTTGATTTTCCATATACATAATTTCCTATATACTTGATTTTTAAGTAGTTAGCAGTTGAGACTATTGGAAAGGCAGGGTTTATTTCCGAGCGAGGGATAAACTACCTTTTGAATTTGTATGCGTTTTTTCGCACAATTTGCGAGCTTTCAAAAGAGTAACGCAATACATTTGTTGTACAGAGATTCGGGAAATGTTGTACACTTGATTTGTAAAGAAAAATAGGAAGATTATGGAGAAAATACCCAAAATCAGCTGGTGTTTCGACCGGCGTAACACGCTTGCCTCTACTGGCTTGGCAAGTATTGAGCTGCGTGTCACTTATGCGCGCCACAGTAAGGTAATGGCGACAGGTGTTCGAGTGGGGCGTGGTGAATGGCGTGACGGCCGTGTCGTACGCCGCTCGGATGCTGTGGAACTGAACAGAATGCTCGAACGGCTTCGCTCTGACGTGCTCCGAGTCATTGACACGATGATGGATGAGGGCATGATTGATATTATGGGCATACCTGACCGCATGGAGCGAATGAAGGGCGAGGGGCGTACCTTCATCGAATGGTGCAAGGAACGTGCGGAGGTAAGGAAGTACGGCCGTGCAGAGGATAGCCAAGAACGCTACGACAGATTCCTCCGATGGTTCGTTGGTTGGGGAAAGATACGCTATTTCTCTGATGTAACCGACCACGGCGTTCTGACCATGGATGCCGCTTTGAAGGAAAAGGGGATGACCGATTATTCAAAATGGAATAACTATCACAGATTCCTCAACTCGTTCATCCTTGATGCCGTCGACGCGGGACTGCTAAGAAGAAACCCCTACAAATGGCTGCATATTCCCCGCGACAAAGAGAGCCATGGGCTGCACAAATACCTAACCCGTGATGAGCTTCATCGTGTGGAGCGTGCTCAGATGGGTACGGAAAGCCTCGAGCGCGTGCGTGACCTTTTCGTGTTCCAGTGCTACACCTGCCTGTCCTACCATGACCTCGCAGCATTTGACGCATCGAAGCTGGTCAAGGTGGGCGAAGGAAGATGGACGTACAGCGGTGAGCGCGGAAAGACCGGGAAGGAGTTCACGTTCCTGCTGCTTCATCCGGCCGTTACTGTCCTTGAGAAATACGGATGGCAGCTCCCTATCCTCTCGAACGTGAAATACAACGAATACCTGAAGGTGGTGGCACAGACGGCGGGCGTGGACAAAGCGATAACAAGTCACTGGGCACGCCATACAGGGGCTACCGTGCTGCTCAACGCCGGCGTGGACATGGAAACCGTGGCACGCATTCTCGGCCATTCCTCAACGAAGGTGACGCGCTCTACCTATGCGAAGCTGCTCGACGATACAGTAGTACGGAAGATGCTTGCGGCAGAGACGCAGTTATCGGACAGCGATTTTTAATATATTTTATCATTTGCCCGGGGACTATTCCCCGGGTTTTTTCTTGTAAAATTCATGAAAAATCTTTACCTTTGTAGAAAATGGCTAAAGAACCTACCACCCCTGCCGGCCGCTCTTGTTCCTCCTTGAAAACAGGCCGCGAGCCGCGTACACACCGAGTCAGCTTCCGTATCTCTGACTCGGACTACCGCGTGTTCTGCTCATTGGCAGAGCGTGGTGGGTTCTGTTCCCTCAGTTCCTTTCTCAGATACCTTGCGTATTGTGCCGTCCGTTCTGCAGGTAGTGAGTACACCAGCAGCATTCCCGAGCCCGTCATGCGTGTTTTCCGCACCACCTATGAGCATGACCTGCAGACGCTTGCCGCAGCCGTCCGTCTTGTAGAGGCAGGGCAGATAGCGCCGCCAGCACCTACGCCACCCGAGATATCGGAGGAAGTGAGAGAGATGTTCCGCACGATGGGCGACGAGGGGGCACGCCTGATGTTCCCCGGAGATATTAATTGGCGGAAATAGTCGCAGCGGTGTCTATTTTATTCAAAACCGCCTAAGAGTATGGACACGCATAAGAAAATTCCACCCCCGAATGGAGGAAGAGCGATTAAGGAAGGGTGGCGAAGCCGCTCCACATGGCACGGAGGGGGCGGCCGGCGTAAAGACTATAAGCGGATAATCCACAGCAAGCGGTGGAACGCCCTACGCACGGCATACATCGCCGAGCATCCATTCTGTGAGGATTGCTTGGCCGCTGGCATCCTCGACCAGAAGGCAGAGGAAGTGCACCATATTCGGCCAATCGGTATGGGGCGTGACTTCGCTGGGATGTGCGCCCTCGCTTTCGACCCGCATAACCTTCGCAGCCTGTGCCACGCTTGCCACGTCCGTGCCCATGGAAAGTTGCGCCGGGGGCGTACTACCACCGATGAGGGGATGGAGGCGTGGCTTCGCCAGTTTTTGTAAAATTAATTCAAATGCCTTATGAAAGAATCAAGCAATGACCGCAGACACTATCTGCTCGAGATTCGTGAACGGCTGGAGAGCCGTGGGCTGTATGACCCCAGCCTCGAGCCAGCCATCGGCGTGCTTGCCGGGCTGCTCTGTCGTCTGGACAGCATCCGGGAAAGCATCGACCGTGACGGGACGATGATAGAGAGCATCACCCGTGAGGGTAATACCCGTGTGTCACTGAATCCTGCCGTACAGGCTGAGATAAGCTGTACCGAGGAGGTGAGGAAGTATTTCCGTGACCTCGGTTTGGCCGTGGCGAAGCCCGCAGGATTCGTCAATCAAGAAAAGGACAGCCGTCCAAGAAGTGGCGACCGGCTGGTGAGTCTAATGGAGAGCCTTGGCAGCTCCCGTCCTGCGGTGCTCAAGCGTGCAAAATCATAGATAGAGCATGACGGACGAAGAGCGGCAACAAGAACGAGAGGCGAAGACCGCCTGCGCTGGATGGCTGCAAGACTGCGACCTCCCATCCTATCATCTGGGACGTATCGACCGCCGTCTGCTCGACTATGCGCGTGGGCTGGTGTCGCACCCCGAGCGGCATAACCTCTATGAGCTGCTCGGGCTTCGCCGTTTCCTCAAATTGCTCGACAAATACGATTTTAGAATTGATAAATACAAGCAGTTTACAGCATTTTACGAGCAACTGAAGTTCAGCGGGATTCGTGGCCGCCAGAGCTACAGACTAACCCCCGTACAGGTGTTCCAGTTTGCGAACATCATGGGGTTCTACACCGACGAGAACCACCGCCTGTTCCATGATGTACTGCTGTTCGTGCCGCGTAAATTCTCCAAGACCACAGAGGTGGCCAGCCTTGCCGTCTACGACCTCTTATTCGGCGACCGCAACGCCCAGTGCTACACCACGGCGAATACGTATCAGCAGGCGAAGATATGCTTTGACGAGATTCGCGGTGTGCTGCGTGGCCTTGACCCCGGTCTTGGTCACTTCAAGCTTAACCGTGAGCTGGTGAGCTGGAAGGACAGCGGGATGCGCGAGAGCTTCGTGCGTTGCCTTGCGTCGAATGCAGACAAACTTGACGGACTGAACGCTTCGACGGTCATCAATGACGAATACAGTCAGGCGGATAGCGCTGACCTCTATAACGTGCTCACGACCTCCATGGGTATGCGTGAGAATCCGCTTGTAGTGACCATCACCACTGCCAGCGATAAGGTGGACAGCCCGTTCGTGTCGATGCTTGAGCACTGCAGGGCCGTGCTACGGGGCGAGTCCACTGACGACCGTACGTTCGCCCACCTGTTCATGCCAGACGTGGACGATGAGGAGGGGGACGTGAATACATGGAGGAAAGTGCAGCCCCACCTCGGAATCACGGTCAAGGAAACCTTCTACGATGATATGTGGCGAAAGGCACAGACCAGCGCGGATGATATGCGAGCCTTTCGCACGAAGCTGCTGAACGTGTTCGAGACGGGTACGCTGGAGACTTGGATAAGCGGCGAGGTCATCCGCTCGCACTTCCGCCGCCTCGACCTCTCCACGCTGGGCTACCGCCCTGAATGTCAGGTGGCCGTGGACTTGAGCGTCCGGGACGATTTCTCTGCGGTGAGCTACTTCCTTCACCTTGACGGGCACGAGGGCGGGCACATGATTACCGACTATTACCTGCCACGCCAGACACTGATGACGCACGAGAATAGGGCGATCTACAAGAAATGGGTGGCTGATGGCTATATGCACGTCTGCGGGGAAGAGACCATCGACTATGACCAGATAGCCCGTGACATTTTCGAGAGGGGAAGCCAGCTGCGCATTCTGCGCATCGGCTTCGACCCAAACCGCGCACAGACGTTCCAGAACACGCTGCGCTCCACAGGTGGCGAACCTTATATGCAGCCATACAAGCAAACGAACTACTATTTCACCAGAGCGGTGGAGGGCACGGAGGAACTGCTTTTCAATGACAAACTTTCCTTTGACCCGAACCCCATCAATGCCTACTGCTACGACAATGCGGTGCTCGATGTTGACAAAATGGGGAATAAGAAGCCGATGAAAAAGCAGAAGAAGGCGAAGATAGACGGATGTGTGACGGGCACGATGGCCATCGGCCTGAGCATTGAGCAGGTACGTGGTGCCTATTCGTCGGATTTGGAATAATTAGAAAACGAAAGCGAGATGCAGAAACTTTGGAAACAGCTTCGAGGAACGATAGGCGACACCGTGGGTGCGATGGCCTCATTGTTCAGCGGCTCGACTTCTGGCAGCAATACCAGCGAGGGCGTGAGCGGCTGGCCTTACCTGTTCCGCCCGGGCACGGTGCTCGGATATGATGATATAGTCGATGCCTATACGGCGGGCACTGTGGCTTGCGTGAAACGGTGCGTTGAAATCAAGGCGGGCAGTGTGGCCAGTCTCGGGCTTCATGTATTCAGGAGGAAGCGAGCCGAAGGGCGCACGTGGTATGAGGATGCGGAGGGAACGTCCAACGATAGAATCCTCTCGCAACGCCCGAATGAGCGTCAGACTGGTTACGACTTTCTTTGGCAAATCGTCTACCAGCGCGAGATGTACGGCAATGCTTATATCGTCCCGTCCTACAGCGGCGGTGTGCTGCAAGCCCTCTACTGCATCCCGCCTGACAGTTCGGTGAGCTATGACCGCCTGACAGGACGGTACACGGTGAATGACCCGTATTATGGCATTTTCGGGGAATACGCCCCGGGAGAAATCATCCACATTCGCAGCTATTGCCGTGACGGCTTCCTCGGGACTCCAGTCACAGAGCTTGCCTCGCTCGTGTTGGGCAATGCTCGTAAGGCGTATAAGCAGGAGGGTGAGATGTTCACCCCCGGCAGCACGCTGCGCGGCTTCATCACTGGAGAGGATTCCGTGCAGGTGGGCTATGGGGGCGTGACGGACAAACAGCTGAAAAGCGTGACGCAGCGGCTGCGTGAGGCCATCGGCAGCGGCCAGAATCTGAACTTCCTCCCCGGTTCGATGAAGTTCGTGCAGACAGGCATGACCCCGTCAGACCTTCAGTTGCTCGACTCTATGAAGTTCCTCAACATGGAGATTTGCAGATTCTTCGGTGTTCCTCCCACGCAGGTGTTCCAAGACACGAATGCGAACTATGCGAGCAGCGAGAGCAGTCAGACCATCTTCATGACCAGTACCCTCGCACCGCTCATGCGGCAGATGGAGGCGGAATTTACTGAAAAGCTGTTTGGAGGGAGCGGGCTATGGCGTGCTCGCTTCAATCTGTCTGATTATTATCAGACCGACCCGTCGGCACAGGCGACCGCACTCTCCACGCTCATACAGACGGGCGTGCTCACTCCGAATGAGGCTCGTATGCGCCTCGGACTCCAGCCGATGGACGGCGGGGACGCACTCGTGGCCAATGTAAGCATCGCAAAACTTGAGGAACAACAGGGGCAGCAGCAGGGGGCGGTGCCTATTTCTAAGAATAACAGCAAAAGTAAAAAGACTTCGCAGAAAAAATGAGCAAACAATATCGTTTCTTTTCGCCCATGCAGCTGCGTGCGAGCACCGACAGCCGCCGTATCGAGGGACGCGTATTCCAATATGGGACGCGTTCCGTGCTGCTCCCAGACTGGGACTACGGGCGGGTTTTTGAGGAAGTGACACGTGGTGCGCTTGCTCAAGATGTCATCGACGCGAGCGACATCGTGTGCTGCCTGAATCATGACCAGAACCAGATGCTCGCCCGTCATCGGGACGGTGGTGGAAGTCTGGAGCTGGAGCTTGACGATGAAGGCTTGATAATGCGATTCGATGCCGCCGATACCATCTGGGGCAACTATGCCATTGAGAGCGTTCGCCGCGGTGATTTCTCTGGGATGAGCTTCGGTTTCATGGCTGACAGCAACACCTTCAGTTATTCAAAAGAGAGCGACGCGGACGGAAAGGAGTATTACGTCCGACATCTGGACAAGATTCCCCAAATGTTCGATGTGAGCATCGTCACGCATCCCGCCTACCCAGCCACCAGCGTATCAGCACGCAGTGCAGATGTGCGTGAGGGATTGGAGCACGCCGGACTGCTGAAGGCAGAACCCGCACCAGCCAGCGACCCCATCGTCCGCAATGACTTCGACACAATCGGCGCATGGCTTCGCCGTACCTTATAAATCTTTAACAAAATTTCAAAAGTTAGACAAATGACCAGACAAGAGTACATGGCGGCCATCCGCCGCCGGAGTGAGATTCGTCAGGAACTTGGAGACCTCCAGCAGACCCTGGCACGTGAGAATCGGGACATGAACGACGCAGAGCGTGCTCAGTTCAATGCGCTTCGCGCAGAAGACGACCGCCTGATGGTGGGGTGCACCCAGTATGAGAGCGCACGCAGCTCTGAGCGTTCGGTGCAGATGGCACAGAGCCGCCGCGAGGACCGCTCGGAGGTGAACTTCGCCCGCTTGCTTCGCAGCATCGTCAGCGGTCGTGGCATTCCGCAGGACTTGGCCGCACAGCGTGACGAAAACGGCAATTTCCGTTTCGCATACAACCGAGCAGACGAGATGCTCCGTGAAGATGCAGGCGACTCCGCAGGTTCTGGAAGCGGCACTGGCTCATCCGGAACTCCATCCGCTACCCCCGTCATTCAGCAGGCAGCCAGCACCGCCAGCATCACGCCCGTCTATATCCAAGACTACATCCGTGAGCTGACCCCCCAGACCATCATCGGTGAGCTTGGCGCAAGAATCCAGAGCGGAATCAACGGTCAGTGGAACTTCCCGACCGTGAAGGGCTTGAAGGCAACGTGGTATGGTGAGAATGAGGAAGTGCTCCCGCAGACCATGGAGTTCGGAGTGAAGACCATCACTCCGCACCGTCTGCCCATCCGTGTGGACATCTCCAACCGCGCTATCAACCAGACGGGCGGCGCAGTCCGTGACATCGTCGTCGAGACTATGCGCCTGAAGCACACCCTCGCACTGAACGAGGCGTTTGTGTCAGAGACCCCGGCTGCCAACGCACCTACCAGTCCGTTCAAGAACATTCCAACTGGAAACGTGCTCGCAGCTACTGGCGCAGTTTCCACACTGAACCGCCAGCTGTTCCTCGACCTCCGCTCGAAGGTGAACGCCGCAAACGTTCCCGTGAATAGCCCCGCCTACCTGATGAGCTGGAACGCATACGCAGCCCTCGCCAATACTCCTATCGATAAGGGTAGCGGCCGCTTCGTACTTGACCTTGCCACGAACACCATCGACGGTGTGAAGGTCGTTGCCAGCAGCCTCGTGAAGGACGGCACTATCTATTACGGAAACTTCGGTTATGCGATGGTCGGACAATTCGGAGCAATGACGATGGGTATCGACACGACTTCGGTCAGTGTCCTTTCCACGAACACCGTGGCAATCGTCATCAACTCCGAGTGGGACTTCTTCGCACCTTATCCTGAAGCATTCGGTAAGATTACTTACACCGTGGCTTAGATAATTAGCGGCGCACCGTGCGGCGGTGCGTTGCTTCATTTTGATTATTAAACGATAAACAATATATAAGAAATGGCAACATCGATGGATTACATGAATGGCAGTGACGTGCTTTTCACGATTGCCGGCAAAGGCTACGGCCACTGCACCACCCACTCGGTCACGTTCAACAGCGAGACGAAGGAACGCGCCGTGAAACCGCCTGTAAAGAACAAGCAGAGCAAGGCGTTGTTCAGTGGAAAGGGCGTGACGAAGATGAGTATCTCTGTTCATGGGGAAGGATTCCGCTATAAGGGCGAGGAAGAGATGAGTCTCGACGAAATCCGCAAGTTGTGGGGAGCAGGCCAAAGCGTTGTTCTCGAGTGCTTCGAGCGCGCCGACAGCCCTGCGCCATACCTCAAAGGTAATTTCGTCATCACCAAGCTCGAGGAAAGCAGCCCTGCGCAGGACGATGCTACCTTCAATGTCGATTTTGAGAATGACGGCGAACCAGAGGTGTACCCCGGCCAGCCGACAACGGGAGGTAGTGATACACCTTGATGAGTGCCGCCCATATCGGGCGGCTACTCATTTTCCCAATCCCATAATTTTACAAAATCCGATAAGCCATGCCACGATACATTGACGCAGACGCGGCCATCCGCTTCAGCCGCTTGCGGTATGCAAGCGACCTCGACAAAGAGGAGGTGTCGCAGTTCATCGACGCAGCCGAGCAGACTCTTGCCGCCGACCTTCAGATAACAGACCTGAAGGAGATGGAGAAAGCCGACGGGACACTTCCCGCCGACCTTGTGCAGGCATTGCTGATTCTGACCGGTGACAATTACAGGGAAAGGGAGAGTATCAGTGCGGCGCAGCTCTATAAAAGCCCACACTACTGGCATCTGATTTATTCACACGTGAAATATCTTTCTGAATGATACGAGCGGGATTATTGGATGAGGTGGCGGATGTTCTTCGCTATGAGAAATCCGTCGATGAGTATGGAGCAGACCATGGAGAATGGAAAGTGGTAGCTGAAGGCGTGCCGTGTCAGGTGAGCCACAGGCGCAGCGGTTTCGGCGAAATCCATGGCGAGGTGGGCTATACCTACCTTACTGCCTTCACGTTCCGATATACGGACGCAGTGAAGGAATATGACCGGCTGAAATGGGACGGACGGCTGTATCAAGTGGAGGGCATAGACCGCAGCCTTCGCCGATATGGAGAGCTGCCCGTGACGTGCAGTCTTGTAGATTTGAATGAGCAATAACGATATGGCAGACCACATGAAAGAAACAGGTTTCAGCTCGCTAAGCAGCGGAGCGGCCATCTACTCAGTGCTGAAATCCTTACTCGGAGACGGCACGGTGAAACCCGTTTTGAGTGAGAGCGACGTGAAGCTCCCCCTCGTGACGTTCCGTCGCACGGACGTGTCGTCGGAGGATTCAAAAGGGTACAGTAACCGCGATTCGGTGACATTCGAGTTCGTCGTGTTCAGTGATGAATATGGCGAAGGGGTGCGTCTGGCAGAAAAGGTGCGCCACGCACTGACCTGTAGAATCACCTACACCCCTGACGGTACGAATAACCGTCTGGTAATGGACTGCGTACGTACCGTGGGCGGTGAGGAGAGCTGGCAGAACGGCGCTTTTGTTCAGACGCTTAGGCTGACGTACCGCGTGTCGGCCTTTTAGACTTTGCAAAACGATATATATCGGGCAGACCACGGCAAGCGGTCTGCCCTTTTTCATGCCGGCACGGTGCCTATACGCCGTTATGCTCGGAATCTAAAAGGGGCATTCTGTGCCTCGTATAACTTATAATTTAGGAAAATATATGAACAGTAACGAGAAAAAAGACAATGAAGGAATCCGCATGGAGCTGAGCGTTTACGGGAAGACTTTTCCCGCTTATCTTACCAACGGCGCACTGCTGCGTTTCCGAGAGCGCACAGGGCATGACCTCGAAACCACCGACGGCGGCTTCAGCGACACGTTCACCCTGCTGTGGTGCTGTGTGGCCAGCGCTTGCAAGCGTGAGGGCGTGAAGTTCGACATGACTGTTGAGGATTTTGCGGATGCTACCACCCCCGCCGATATTGAGCAGTGGGCAGCGACCGTCTTCGGCAAAACGTCGGAAGGAAAAAACGATTCCAGTAAAAAAAAATAACCATCACAGAGATGCTCGGTTATGGGATGGGTGTATGCGGCCTGAGTTTCGCAGACTTCTGCCTGCTGACTCCGAGGGAGTTCGAGGCGGTCTGCGATGCTGTGAACGAGCATGACGATGGGGAACAGCGAGCAGCATGGGAGCGGGCACGGATTATCGGCGCACTCAGCGTCAGCCCATGGAGCAAGGGGAACGTGGAGCTTCGCAAGGTGCTCCCCTTGCCGTGGGATAGTAAGCCGTCCGTCCCTGCGCCTGCTGCGCATAAGATAGCATCGAAAGAGGAAGAAGAGCGCGCCTTTGAGCGATTGATGAAACGGCGCGCCACTTATTCACAAAAGACAACGAGAAATGAACGAGACGGCAACCCTTGATAAGGCATGGAACGACCTGCTGCGAACCTTCGACCGCCGTGAGCTGAAACGGACGTTGAAAGACGCATACAGGCGGACGGGTAAGAAGATTGCGAGCATCGCAAAGATGAGCGTACAGGCTGGTGGTATCAACGATGCGGGCAAGCTGTCCCGTGGCGTGCGTGTTCGTGTATACCCACGGGGTGGCGGTTTCATGATTACCGTGAAGCCCCACGGGAAACAGGGTTTTATCAAGACCCGTCGTGGCGTTGAGAAACCTGTACTGATGTGGGCCGAGGAAGGCACGAAGAGCCGTCAGACTCGCGGCGGGAAGAACGGCTACCTCATAAAGACCGACGAAGGTTATCGCTGGGTTGGAAAGAACCGTGGCAAGATGCCCGCTTACCACTTTCTAAAGGAGGCGGAGGCGCAAGGAGCTGCCATCGTGGAGCAGGAAGTAGGCAAGGAAATAGAGGATGCCACCGTTCGGCGTGCCCAGAAACTCGGTTGGCTGTGACATTATATATATATATATGTAACGAAGAATATGGCAAAGACAATCCCCTTCAATATTCGTCTGAAGATAGACGGCAAGGACGTGGTGGTGACGTGCCGCCGCGACGTGGAAAAACTCGGAGATGCCCTCGGAAATGCCAAGAACAAATCAAGGGAGTTTGGCGAATCCGTGCGCAGCCTTGCGTCTGTGACGATGAGCTTCCGAAACGCATTCGATGCCATCCAGAATCTGACGAGTGCGATGTCCCCGTATATTGAGAAAGCCAATGCCGCAGCCATCGCACAGACGAAGCTGACCACGGTGATGCGTGAGCGCATGGCAGCGACCACCTCGGACGTAAATGCCATCAACGCTGCCGTATCTGCCCAGACGAAGCTCGGTGTCGTAGGTGGGACGGTGCAGCGTTCTGGCCTCCAGCAGTTGGCCACGTTTGCCCGCTACAAGACGACACTGACCACGCTGTTGCCTGCGATGAACAACTTGCTTACCCAGCAGAAGGGACTGAATGCCACCAGCGAGGATGCCGTTACCGTGGCGAACCTTATCGGTAAAGCCCTCACTGGGCAGACCTCAGCACTGAGGCGTGTGGGTATCACCTTCAGTGACGCTCAGGCCAATGCCATCAAGGCAGGGAAGGAAGGGGAGCGTGCCGCCATGATTGCCGAAATCATTACCCAGAATGTGGGTAACATGAACGCAGAGTTGGCCAAGACGGATGCGGGTCGAGTGAAGCAGCTGAGCAACTCCTTCGGCAGCTTGATGGTGCGGATAGGCACGGCTCTATCGCCCTATCAAGCCGCACTCGCACAACTCGGACAGCTCGGAATGGCCGTGACGGGTGCGGTACAGCTTGGTACGGCGTTACTCGGATGTGGGCGTGCGGCAGTAACCGCCGCCGTGAGTATCGCCAAAATCCCCGTCGTCGCCTCCCTCGTTTCACAGGCCAGCGTCGGACTTCGTGCTGTGATGGCCACTCTGACGGCAGCGTTGACTGGCACGGCAGTGGGGGCTACCACTGCAGCCGTGGCCATGCGTACCTTATTAATTGCTTCTGGCGTGGGTATCGCCATAGCCGCCCTTTCTGCCATCGTGGTAGGACTCGGAAGCCAGTTTAGGGAAGCGGCGAAAGCGGAGGATGCTCACAGCGTGGCGATGGAAACCAGTAAGACGAGCGCTGCTGAGCTGAAACAGAAACTGCAGGATTTGAACAGTCAGGTCGAGCAAAACCGTGGGCAGCTGTATCAGGACATTGCCATGACGAAAAACTGGCACGGGACTAAGGCGCAAGAGAAGAAGATAGTCGAGCAGCTGAACAGCAGGTATGGCGAGACGATGGGGTATTTCTCCAGCGTGGCGGAATGGTATCAGGCACTTATCAAAAACAGCGAGGCGTATTGCCGCCAGCTGGTTATCGAGGCACAGATGCGCGCGTATGCGAATCAGATGGCCAAGATAGAGATGCAGAAAAATGAAATCAAGTTTGACGAAACTGGCAAGCCGAAGAAATACTCGACCCAAAGGAGAAAGGAATTTTATCAGGTGGGGAGCACAGGTGGCGCGTATGGGCCGCGTCCTATTTATCGGATAAGGGATGTAGTCGGCTCAAGCCCCTTTGAACAGGCCCAGTCAAGACTGGACAGGCTTAACGGAATCCTTTATGGATATAAACGCCTTCTGAACGGACTTGCCAAGGAAGCGGCCAGCATCAAGATGCCCGAGATGGGCAGCACCACCCGACCCAGTTTTGATGACGGGAAAGGCAAAGGCGGTAAAGGTGGCAAAGGCGGCAAGACTCCGAAAGTGAAAACGGGGACGGGAAAAGATAGGGGAGGAAGCACGCCCTCAACCGTTGATAAAACAGAACCAGACATCACGGATGGCATCTCCAATATCGAGCTGCTCAACGGGGCGCTGCAAGTGCTATACACCAAACTTGCGAACCTTCCACAGGGGAAGATACAGAAAGCCCTCGAGATAAGCGAGAACATCTCCGAGCTGGAATCTTATCGAAAGAAGCTCGAGGACATCGAGACACAGCGCGGGGCGCTCACGCTTAAAGGGGCTATGGAAGGAATCGCAGGGAACACCCCGGGGAATACGCAGCAGGCTAACCTCGCAGGAATGTTCCTGCCATCCGCCGATGACCTTCACAAGCAGATGAGAGGTCTGGCTCGTGTCACTGATACGAGCATCATCGCATCCATCGATATTCGGAACAATCAGGCGGAAGAGCTACGCCGCCAGATAGAGACCGTCATCAACGCCGTGCAGGCGGGGGATATCGGCGAGAATATGGGGCAGCAGCTCGTAGAAGGTCTGAATAATCAGCTGCAGAGTATCGGGAAGAAGGGGAAGCCCTTCAAACAGCTGATGAAGGACAGCGACGCGACTGCCGAGAAGCTCAACTATGCCACTGACGCAGTTAGCAAGATGGGCAGCAGCCTTTCAAGCATGGGCGACACCTTCGAGATGCCAGAGCTGAATATTGCGGGAACTATCGCACAGGCTATAGCGAACATGGTCATGGCTTATTCGCAATCTCAACAGATGGCTGCGAAAATGGGTCCATGGGCATGGGTAGCATTCGCTGCCACGGGTCTTGCCGAACTGGTGGCCATCATCTCAAGTATTCATGGCGCAACGGGATATGCGACGGGTGGTATCATTGGCGGCAATTCTTATTGTGGCGATAAGATTCCCGTACGAGTGAACAGCGGAGAGATGATACTGAATCGTTGGCAGCAGAAGCGGCTCTTCGATATGGCCAACGGAAATGTATTCGGTGGTATTCCTGCATCAAGCACCACCTTCCAGCCACGCCTGAATACTGGAGGGCTTGACCTCGGAGGGCTTCGTGTTGAGGTCAGCGGTCGCCTCGTTGGCCGTGGCCGCCAGCTCGTGGCCGTCATTGGCAACGAAGGGAAGGCACGCGGTGCGGCTGGTTGGCGGTTGCCGTGGAAATAATCCCTGCCCATTCGGGCTCTTTTGTAGTCTTCATTTTTCTTTACTCGCCGCGCGGTTCGTGAGAATAGCGCGGCATTTTTGTTAGGAGAAAGCTGCTTTTTGTAAAGAAAGAAGAAAACCTTCGAGTTTACTCAAAAATAATATATATATTATTTGGTATATTCAAATATACTTCATACCTTTGCAACAAGAAAATGAGAACAATAAACAACTAAGAACTGGCGGCAACAGCAATTCGGCAAATGAGCATTATGAAGACTTATAACGGCAAGAACATCACGAAGAAG
>ERZ808266.82-NODE-82-length-40162-cov-4.214152_pt1 | contig 40162 bp, 30 predicted proteins | sample MGYA00521278_ERZ808266 | MGnify/ENA primary metagenome ERZ808266 (study PRJEB31516, sample SAMN03275591) | gut metagenome | biome: mammalia-associated habitat; material: feces | host: Papio cynocephalus | place: Kenya | collected 2012-08-02 ... | reverse complement strand
CGTTGGTGCGCTTGTTGAAATAATCAACGGTGAAGGTGAGCGCCGAATGGAAGAAGGCGAAGTCGAGGCCGATGTCGGTCTGCTCACTCTCCTCCCATTTCAAGTCGGGGTTGGCCAGGCCGCTTGCCTTTGAGCCAAGCACAAGACTCGCCGGGTTGCCGAAATAATAGTTGTTGCCAGACGCGGTGTTGACCGTGTAGCGGAAGTTGCCGATGTTGTCGTTACCGTTCTTACCCCAAGAGAAACGGGCCTTGAGGATGTTCAACCACTGTGGCATCTTGAGGTATGGCTCGTTGGCTATGTTCCAACCCAACGACACTGACGGGAAGGTGCCGAACTTATGGTTAGCGCCGAAGCGGCTGGAGCCGTCGCGACGGAGCGTGACCTGGGCCATGTAGCGCTCCTGGTAGTTGTATGACAAACGCCCGAAGAGCGAAGTCATCTTGTAAGGGTCGTATGGGTAAGCGTTCACCGAGTGGTCTACCACGGCGCCGTTCACGGTGCCGTCGTCAGCATAAGTCAGGCGATAGTTTCCGTTGGCGTAAGCTATTGAAGGCTTGAGAGGGTTGACAAGGTATTTCTTGGAGCCGTCAATCTGATAGCCGCTGTACGACAGCGCGCTTTGGCCGAGCACGACGTTGAAATGGTGGTCGCCGAAAGTCTTGTCGTAGGTCAAGGTGTTCTCCACCTGCCATGTGGTGTTGCGGCAGTTGTTGACCGTGGCGCCGGTATACTGCGAGTTGTTGTTGGCCGAGTTGTAGAAAGTCTGCAGCGTGGCCGTCTCCGATCCCCAGAAAGCCATGTCGGCCATATATGAGAAACGGTACTTGAGATTGTCTATCACGCCAAGCTCTGCCGTGAAGTTGCCTGTGAAGTGGTGGCTCCAACTTGGCTGCGATGGTTCGAGGAGCAGGCCGAGAGGGTTGTTCATCTCGTTGTAGGCCGTGCCTGGAATCATCACGATGTTGCCGTTCTTGTCTTTCACGTCATCGTATGGGGTGAGCACGCCCTTGGGGTCTTTTGAGTAATCGGTGTATGTGTAGCGGTTGTGCTGCGCCTTGGCCGCGTCGCCCGTCACGAAAGGCGGCAAGATTGGTGAAAGGGCAAGGGCCGAGCCCAGCACGGAGCCCCATGTGGAGTTGGCGTCGATGCTCGTGCTCTTGATTCGGGCATAAGAGAGGCTCACGCCGAGGTCGAGCTTGTTGAGGAAGTTGCGCTCCTTGGTCGCGTCGATGACGTTCATGTTGGTGTTGGAGCGCAAGGTCAGACGATTGTAGTTTGACTTGCCGTAGTTTCCGCCAACGATACCTTCCTGATCGTAGTAGCCCATTGAGAGGTAATACTTCACGCGGTCGTTTCCGCCATTCACCGAGACGTCGTGCTTCTGCACCGGCGCGTTGTCGTTGAACACGAGGTCTTGCCAGTCGGTGCCCGTGGTGACGGCATTGCCGTTGATGTCTGTCAGATGATATGGGTCAGCATAAAGCGGAGCCTGGCCCGAGTTGACATACTGCTCGTTTTGCAGGATGGCGTAATCGGTGGCGTTGAGCACGTCGCGCTTGCGCCATTTAGACTGCCAACCATAAGAGAAATCGTAGTTGATTTGCGCCTTGCCACTCTTGCCCTGCTTGGTGGTGACAAGCACCACGCCATTGGCAGCACGCGCGCCGTAGATGGCACCTGAGGCGGCATCTTTCAGCACCTCTATGCTCTCAATGTCATTAGGGTTGAGTGCGTCGATGCCCGACGAGCCTTCATAAGGAATGCCGTCGATGATATAAAGTGGGTCCGAATTGTTGATCGTGCCAGTACCACGCACGCGGATACGCGCCGCCGCGCCAGGCTGACCAGAGTTTGACGTCACGTTCACGCCGGCGGCGAGACCTTTCAGCGCGTTGTCGACACGCACAGGAGACGTCTCCGCCAAATCGGACGCGTCGACCTTGGCGATTGAAGCCGTGACGACGCTCTTCTTCTGTACGCCATAGCCGATAACGACAATCTCGGAAAGGCTCTTCTGGTCTTCAAGCAGAGTGATGTGCATGTCGGAAGCGCCTTTCTTTTCCTGCGTCACATATCCTATATAGGAAATGACGAGTGTAGAGCCAGGTTGTCCCTTGAAAGAGAAATTGCCGTCGAGATCCGTGACAGAGCCACGGGAACTTCCTTTCTCCATGACGGACGCACCAACGATTGGCTCACCTGACTTGTCGACGATGGTTCCCTTGAACAAAGCGTCCTGGGCCCATGTCGCAACAGTGCACAGCAGAGCTGCCAATAGGGTTATTAGTCTTGCTTGTTTCATGTGAGTTGAAAATTTAGTTTTGGTTTTCTTGGTTGATGTTGCAAAGATAATAAAAAATGACACACGAAATCAAGACATATTCTTAAAAAGTGGATTCAGCAAGTACACAAAAAAGCGTAAGCCGTTGATTTTCAGAATCAACGGCTTACGCTTATACTTATACAAAAGTAGATGACATTTAAATGTCTTGCCTTTACAAAAAGGCTATCTTAAGGGTTACTTATTACATCCAACGCCTTTCTCACGATGTTGCTTTGCTGGTTCATTACCTGGAAATATTGACTCATGTCCCAAATGTCACGGGCTATGAGAGCCTTGAGCTGCGCACGCAGGTAGACGAGTGTACGATCGAGCTCAGACTTGTCCTTTGGCTCTATCTTCTGCTTCTTGCCATCGTTGATGATGCTGTCGACAAGCTGCTGGGGCACGGTGAAATGGTTGAGGTAATCGTCAAATTTTGGATACTTAGCTTTTATCTGCTTGCGATGCGCGTCCATGTATTTAAGGTCGTTGTCCAACACTATTCCCTTCGCCATCAGCTTCCGGTGGAAACCCGTGAACTGCATGGTGTCGAGTGGCACGAAATAGTCTGGCATGATACCGCCTCCCCCATACACTACGCGATGCTTGCGAATGGTATTAAACTTCAAAGAGTCGGCAAAATGAATGCTGTCCGCGGAATAAAGCTCTCCGTGCTTGTAACGTGTGTCAAGCTCCATGTCATAGTCCTTGCGGTCGCCCTTGACGTATGGCTTCTGTATGCATCGGCCAGACGGGGTATAATAATGCGCGATGGTGAGCCTCATCATGGAACCATCAGGAAACTCCACTGGGCGTTGCACCAATCCCTTTCCAAATGAGCGCCTTCCCACAACGGTGCCCCGATCCTGGTCTTGCAATGCACCTGTTACTATCTCGGCGGCAGAGGCCGTAAACTCGTTTATCAAGACCACGACCTTGCCGTCAACAAGCTTGCCATTGCCGCGCGCCACGTATTCGGCCCTTGGTACCTGCCTACCTTGAGTATAGACAATGAGGTCGCCTTTCCTCAAGAACTCATTGGCAATGTTTACGGCAGCCTGCAAATATCCGCCGCCATTGTCTTGCAAGTCGAGGATGAGATTTTGCATACCCTTGCCTTTAAGGTCGTCGACGGCAGCCATGAACTCGTCGTAGGTCGTAGCACCAAAACTCCCGATGCGTATATAGCCAGTCGAAGGAGCTATCATGTACCACCCATCGATGGTCTTCACTGGTATCTTGTCGCGAATCACGGTGAAATGGAGCTTTTCAGCTATTCCGCGCCTTGCTATCGTGAGTTTGACCTTTGTTCCCTTGGGGCCTCTCAGCCTCCTCATTATCTCCTCACGGCTCATCTTCACTCCAGCTATCGCCGTATCGTTTACGGCTATGATACGGTCGCCAGACATGATGCCAACCTTCTCGGAAGGACCTTTCGCCACGGTCTGGATTACGAGCAGCGTGTCTTCCTGCATGTTAAACTGTATGCCTACACCCTCGAAAGAGCCATTGAGCGACTCGTTCATTGCTTTCGTCTCTTTGGCCGTGGCATAAGATGAATGAGGGTCGAGCTTCTCAAGCATCCCGCGAATGCCATCCTCCACAAGCTTGTTTTGGTCAACGGAGTCCACATAGAAGCTATTTATGGCTATTTCCGCTATTTGCAACTTGCGCAAAGGTGAGTCTTTGCCGAAGTCTAATTTCAATTGTGCCCCTGCCGGAGCCGAAAAGAAAAGAGGCAAGAGCAAAAGCGTGACATACAGGAAAACCTTGATATGTTTCATTATAATGCGTGTGTGTTAAAACATCAAATGTACTTGTCGCGTCAGTCTATCAAGTCGGTGTCTTGCGGCAAGTCTTCCTCGATGACAAGATTGTCTATGATAAAGTTTTGTCGCTCCATGGTGTTCTTCCCCATGTAGTATTCGAGAAGCTTCTTCACTTGGTCGTTCTTGTGAAGCGTCACTTGTTCGAGACGTATGTCTGGACCGATGAAATGGACAAATTCATCGGGCGATATCTCACCAAGGCCCTTGAACCTTGTAATCTCCGGATCGGGTCCGAGGTCACGTATGGCGTTGAGCCTTTCCTCTTCGGTATAGCAATATCGAGTGATGAAATCGCCCTTTTTCTCGTTTTTGGCCAATCGCGCGTCAGCGCTGGCAATGACCTTTTTGCTCTTTATCTTGGAACGACGGTTGCGCACGCGGAAGAGAGGCGTCTGAAGCACATAGACGTGGCCTTTCTTGATAAGCTCGGGATAGAATTGAAGGAAGAAGGTGATGAGCAGCAAGCGAATGTGCATGCCATCGACATCGGCATCCGTGGCCACGATAACCTTGTTGTAGCGCAAGTTGTCGAGACCGTCCTCTATGTCGAGGGCTGCCTGCAAGAGGTTGAATTCCTCGTTCTCGTAGACCACTTTCTTGGTCAACCCAAACGAGTTGAGAGGCTTTCCACGCAACGAGAACACGGCTTGCGTGTTCACGTCGCGGCTTTTCGTAATGCTTCCGCTCGCCGAGTCACCCTCTGTTATGAAGATGCTCGACTCTTCCTTGCGGTCGTCTTTCGCGTCACTGTAATGGACCCTGCAATCGCGCAGCTTGCGGTTGTGTAGGTTTGCCTTTTTGGCGCGCTCGCGCGCCAACTTGGTGACGCCAGCCATTGCCTTGCGCTCGTGTTCGCTTTCCTTTATCTTGTTTTCCAGCACGTCGGCTACGTCCTCCTTGTGAATGTGGAGATAGTTGTCCACCTCACGCTTCACGAAGTCGCCAACATACTTGTTTATGGTCTCGCCCCCTGGTTCCATGAGCGTGGAGCCAAGCTTGATCTTCGTCTGCGACTCAAACACCGGTTCTTCCACGTTGATGGCTATGGCCGCCACTATGCCGTTGCGAATGTCGGTGTACTCATAGTTCTTGTCGTAATATTCCTTTATGGTCTTGGCAATGTGCTCCTTGAACGCGCTTTGGTGCGTGCCGCCCTGCGTGGTGTGCTGGCCATTGACAAAACTGTGGTACTCCTCACCATACTGGTTTGTATGGGTAAAGGCTATCTCTATGTCCTCGCCCTTTAGGTGTATTATGGGATATAGTGGGTCTGTAGTCATTGTGTCGACGAGCAAGTCCTCAAGTCCGTTGCGGCTCTTGATGCGCCTGCCATTATACATTATGGTAAGCCCACTGTTGAGATAGGTATAGTTACGGAGCATGGTTTCCACGAATTCATCGTGGAAAGAGTAATTCTTGAAGAGCGTGTTATCAGGCTCGAAGAATATGTAGGTGCCGTTCTCGTCTTGCGTAGGTTCCGTCTTGTCGCTCTTGAGCTTGCCTTTCTCGAACACGAGGGCACGCACGTTGCCTTCGCGATAACTCTTGACCTCGAAACGCGAGCTGAGGGCGTTTACGGCCTTCACGCCGACACCGTTCAATCCGACGCTTTTCTTGAATGCCTTGGAGTCATACTTGCCGCCAGTGTTCAACATCGACACCGCCTCCACGAGCTTGCCTTGCGGAATGCCACGCCCATAGTCGCGCACTGACACGCGCAAGTTGTCCTCTATGTCAACCTCTATGCGATCGCCGGCATTCATCTTGAACTCGTCGATAGAGTTGTCGATAACCTCCTTTAGCAGCACGTAGATGCCGTCCTCGGGCAAGTTGCCGTCGCCCAATCGACCGATATACATGCCCGGGCGCGTGCGGACGTGCTCCATGTCGGACAGGTGCCGGATATTGTCGTCGGTATATGATGGTGTGGATGATGATGTATTGATATCCTTGTCTTCCATGATTTATCTTGCTCCTGTTATAAACATAAGCTCAATCACTCTCTCAGCCTATGTTCTTGCGATAGCAACGCCTTCTCTTGTGGTTGATATGCTCAAGATTTCCCCACTGGCTCTGCACGCTGTTGTTGTCCTCCATCTCCACGTTGGTCTCGCCCCACTTGAAACCGTAGTCTATGTATCTTGGTATGAGGTCGGCGAAAAGCAGGGCATTGGCTCCCTTGGTGCGGTATTCTGGCAAGAAGCCTATCAAGAGCAGGTCCACGCCTTCGGTCTTGTGCCATTTAAGCGCCCTCAGCACATGCCACCAGCCAAACGGGAACAGCCTGCCCCTGTGGCATTTCTGCATGGCGCGCGCCATGGATGGCATGGTGACACCCACGCCGATAAGCTTGTCGTCCTTGTTGCCATCAACCACGAGGGTCACGAGATTGAGGTCGAGCATGGGCAGATACGACTTCACGTATTCGTCTATCTGGCGCTTTGTCAGCTCAACATAGCCGTAGAGATTCTTGTATGTCTCGTTTATGAGATTGAAGATGTCGTAAACTATGCTTTTCTCCTTTACGTCTTTCTTCGTTATCTTCTTGATGTGTAGGTTGTACCGCTTCTCTATCATTGCAGAGAGCTTGGCAAACTTCTCCGGGGTTTTCTCCGGCATGGGGAGGTAATACTCCACATAGTCGTTGTCCTTGACCCATCCGCCAAGCTTCTCCATGTGTTCCGGATAGTAAGGGTAATTGTATATCGTGGGCATGGTGCCAAGCTTGTCGAATCCCATTATGAGCATTCCCTCCGGATCCAGGTCGGTAAATCCAAGCGGCCCCACCATGGCCGTCATGCCCTTGCTCTTGCCCCACGCCTCCACGGCGTCGAAGAGGGCTTTTGATACCTCAATGTCGTCGATAAAGTCTATCCAGCCAAAGCGCACGTCTTTGTTTCCAAACTTTTCGTTGGCGCGCTTGTTGATGATGGCGGCCACACGGCCTACCATCTTGCCGTCTTTGTAGGCCATGAAATACTCGGCCTCACAGAAGTCGAAAGCCACGTTCTTGTCACGGCTAAGCGTGTTCATGTCGTCAAGGAACAAAGTGGGGGCATCGTAGGCATTTCCCTTATAAAGATCGTAGTGGAAATCTATGAACTTGGCAAGATCCCTCTTGCTTTCTACTCGTTTAATCGATATCGACATCTTGAATAAAACTGTGTTTTCTAATGCTAATTTGTTGGAGTCTAAACATTTAGTAGGCAAAAGTAATCAAAAACAGGGAAAAGACAAAGTGGATTTGCATTTTTAAGACAAAAAAAGCTACTTAATTGACCTTACATGACTATTTTGCCTCAAAATCGTTCATCTTGACGAACTTTTCCTTTATAGTCTTCCTGCCTCGGAAAATGTTTATTTTCACTTGCTCTTCGGTCATGTCGAGCAGCTGCGCTATCTCCTTGTACGACTTCCCCTCAAAGTCACGAAGCTGTATGCACGACTTCTGTCTCTCGGGCAACGAGTCGACGATATGGCGCACCATCGCCATTTGGTCATTGACAACGGTTCGCTGCGAAGGGGTGTAAGAATTGTCGGCACGATCGTTTTGCGAAACGTCGAGGCTCTCGCTGCGTGAACCCACGCTCCTGACATAATCGAGCGCCTTGTTGCGGCAAATGGTAAAACAGAAAGCCTCTATGTTGTCAATGTAGGTCCACGACTCTCGGCGATTCCAAACCTTTATCAGCGTTTCCTGCACAATGTCCTCCGCCTCGGCACTGTCGAGCGTGATGCGCAGTGCCAAGCGATAAAGCTGGTTTTTCAGCGGGAGGATATCATTCTGGAAACTTATCATTTATGTCATTCTATCGTGGTGCCGCCATTGGAGCCTAACGCCTCAGCCTTGGTGATAATGACGCGCCTCACGCCCTTGGCCACCGCTGCGAGGGCGTTCTCAATCTTCGGTTTCATGCCGCCGCTGATTGTGCCGTTGGCGGTGAGCGTCGCGAAGTCGTCCTTGGTTATCACTGGAATCACGCTGCCGTCGTCTTCAGGGTTGGCCAGCACGCCAGCTTTCTCAAAGCAATAGACGAGCGTGACATCAAAGAACGGAGTCAACGCCTTGGCCGTCTCCGCGGCTATGGTGTCCGCGTTGGTATTGAGCAATAAGCCTTTGCCGTCGTGGGTAAGCGGAGCCATGACAGGTATGACACCACGCTCCAGCAAGGATGCGAGAGCCTGCCCGTCCGCTTGGTCAATGTCTCCTACGAAACCATAGTCGACACCGTTTCTCGGTGGTCTACGGTGACTGAGCATCACGTTCATGTCGGCACCAGTGAGCCCAAGCGCGTTGACGCCGCGCGCCTGAAGCCGCGCCACGATGTTCTTGTTGACCAATCCGCCATAAACCATCGTCACCACTTCGAGCATGTCGGCATCGGTGACTCGACGACCGTCCACCATCTTCGTCTCTATGCCCAAGGCCGACGCCACCTTCGTGGCCCGTCTGCCTCCTCCGTGGACAAGCACCTTTGGGCCGTCCAAGCCCGCGAAACGGTCGAGGAGATCGTTGAGACGGTCATTGTCTTCAACAATGGCGCCGCCAACCTTGATGATGGTAATATTCTGCATGGTGTCGTTCTGTTTTATAGTATGGTTCATGTAATCGAGATTATCCGGTTACGTCTACGGGCCTTATTCAAGATACGTGTAGCCGTAAAGACCTGAGCGATAGGTGGCGAGGAACTCCTTGCCCTCTTCCAGCGACAGTTTGCCTTCTTTCACGCCCTTGGTGACCCACTGCTCAAGCTGTCGCACGAGTTTCTTTGGATTATACTGCACATATTCGAGCACCTCTTCCACCGTCTCGCCGTCTATTATCTGGTCGATGTGGTAGCTGCCGTCTTTCACGGTGATGTGCGCCGCCGTGGTGTCGCCAAAGAGGTTGTGCATGTCGCCAAGAATCTCTTGATAAGCCCCCACCAGGAAAGCCCCGATATAGTATGGCTCACCCTTCCGCAACACGTGCACGGGGAGCACGCTGCTCTGCGAGCCTCCCACGGCGAAGTTGGCCACCTTGCCGTCGGAGTCGCACGTGATGTCCTGTAAGGTACAGTTGCGCGTGGGTTGCTCGTCGAGCCGCTCGATGGGCATTATGGGGAAGAGCTGGTCTATGCCCCAGCAGTCGGGGAGCGACTGGAAGAGCGAGAAGTTGCAGAAATACTTGTCGGCAAGCAGCGTGTCGAGGCCGCGAAGCTCATCGGGCACATGCTTCATCCGCTTCGCCATGACGTCTATCTCGTGACAAACGCTCCAATACATGGCCTCCACCTCGGCGCGCGTCTTGAGATCCACCATGCCGTGGGCGAACATGTCGAGACAATCTTCGCGTATCTGGTCGGCGTCGTGCCAATCCTCAAGCATCGACTTCGGGCTGATGTGGCACCATATCTCGTAAAGGTCACGCACGAGCTGGTGGTCGGTCGGCTTGGCCTCAAACTCTTCGGGCATCTCCGGCAACGACGCCACGCCAAGCACGTCGAGGATTAGCACGGAATGGTGGGCGGCAAGCGAGCGCCCGCTCTCGGTGATGATGTTTGGATGGGGAATGGAGTTCTTGTTGGCTATGTCGACAAAGGCATACACGCAGTCGTTGATGTATTCCTGGATGGAATAGTTTACCGAGCTTTCAGAGTTGCTCGATCGTGTGCCGTCGTAGTCTACGCCAAGTCCTCCTCCACAATCCACATACTCTATGGCATACCCCATCTTCCTAAGGTTGACATAATATTGTCCGGCCTCGGTCAGGGCGTTCTGTATGCGGCGTATCTTGGTAATCTGCGAGCCTATGTGAAAATGTATCAGCTTCACGCCATCGTGCAATCCATAGTCGTCGAGCCTGCGCAGAGCCTCCAGCAGTTCGGTTGGCGTGAGGCCGAACTTCGACGCGTCGCCGCCGCTCTCCGCCCATTTGCCCGAGCCAGACGAGGCCAGCTTAATGCGTATGCCGATGTTGGGCATCACCTTCAGCCGCTTGGCGGTCTTGGCGATGACGTCTATCTCGTTGAGCTTCTCCACTACTATGAAGATGTGCTTGCCGAGCTTCTGGGCGAGTATGGCAAGCTCTATGTAGCTCTCGTCCTTGTAGCCGTTGCAGATGATGAGCGAGTCGCTCTTGCACTGCTGCGCTATCACGGCATGCAGCTCTGGCTTGGAGCCCGCCTCAAGGCCAAGGTTGAACTTGCGGCCGTGGGAGGTTATCTCGTCGACGACAGGCTGCATCTGGTTCACCTTGATGGGATAGATGACGTAGCTCTGCCCCTTGAAATCGTATTCCTTCTTGGCTTTCTCATAGCACGACGCCATCTTCTCTATGCGGTTGTCGAGGATGTCGGGAAAGCGCAGCAACACCGGTGGCATGACATCGCGGAGCGCCAAGTCGTCCATCACCTCGCGCAGGTCTATCTTCACGTCGCTTTTCACCGGCGACACGTAGACGTGGCCTTTCTCGTTGATGCCAAAATATGAGGTGCCCCAACCATTGATGTTGTAGAGTTCCTCAGAGTCTTCTATTGTCCACTTCTTCATTATATTCCCAATTCGCCGCGTATGGCGTCTACTGTTGTTTTTATTTTTTCCTTATTGTCCATTAATGACACGTCTACTACGTGTTTCGCCTTTTCATAAAACGGCTCACGCTCCTTGAGCTGAGCCTCTATGAAGGTCTTAACCTCATCGGGGGTCTTGTTGAGCAGCAGCGGCCTGACGGTCTTACCCATCTTGAGGTGCTTGTAGAGCACGTCGGTGGAGCACTTCAGGTATACGGTATCGCCCTGGTCGTTGATGTAGTCGATGTTGTCGAAAAAGCACGGCGTGCCGCCACCGCACGATATGATGACATCCTCAAACTCAGCCACCTCGTGCAGCAGGCTGTGCTCTATCTTGCGGAAGCCTTCCTCGCCTTTCTCGTCGAATATTTGCTTCACGGTGCAGTGCATGCGCGTCTCTATGTACCAATCGAGGTCATAGAAGGGCAAGTCAAGCTCTTGGCTGAGGGCATGGCCGACGGTGGTCTTGCCCGACCCCATGTATCCGATGATGATGATTCTCTTCATGTGGCGGTCAGCTTCTGCGCCCCCTCCGCGGCTTTGGCTCTGGCGCGTTTTTCACGATGTCCATGCACTCCTCGTAGGTCAGGTCGCCGGCGAGGGCACGGTCGTGAAGCTTCTTGTCTACGTGGTAGTTCTTGCCGTCGTAGGCTATGTATGGCCCAAAACGACCCTTGAGCAGCTCCATCTTGGCGTCCTCGTCGAAAGTCTTGATATGGCGCTCTTTCTCCGCCTTGCGCTTGGCCTCGATAAGCTCTATCGAACGCTCGAGGGTTATCGTCATTGGGTCCTCGCCCTTGGGTATAGACACGTATTTCTTGTCGTGCAGCACATAGGGGCCAAAGCGTCCCGCGCCGATGGTGACGTCGGTGCCCTCATACTGGCCGACCTTGCGTGGCAGCTTGAACAGCTCCAGGGCTTCATCGAGGGTGATGGTCTCTATGCTCTTGTCTTTTGGCATCTGTGCAAACAGCGGCTTCTCCTCGCCGCCGGCGGCGCCAATCTGCACCACGGGGCCGAAGCGTCCTATCTTAACGAACACGGGCTTGCCGCTCTTGGGGTCCACGCCTATCTCTCGCTCGCCAGCCTTGTGCTCGGAGCGCTGGTTGATGACCTTCTCCACCTGCGGCTCGAAGCTGTCGTCAAACTTGTGGAGCATGTCCTTCCAGTCTTCCTTGCCCTCAGCTATGCGGTCGAAGTCGCCCTCCACCTTGGCGGTGAAGTTATAGTCCATTATCTCGGGGAAGTTGGCTTGCAGGAAGTCGTTGACCACGGTGCCTATGTCGGTAGGTATGAGCTTGCCGCGCTCCGAGCCGGCGAATTCCACCTTTTTCTCCTGCTTTATCTCATCGCCTTCCAAGGTATCGATGGTGTAGGGGCGCTCCTTGCCTGGCTTGTCGCCCTTGACCACATACTCGCGCTGCTGTATCGTAGAGATTGTGGGGGCGTAGGTTGACGGGCGGCCAATGCCGAGCTCCTCGAGCTTGTGCACGAGGCTGGCCTCGGTGTAGCGCGCTGGGGCTTGGGTGAAGCGCTCTGTGGCGGTGATTGTCTTGCGGGCAAGGCTCTCGCCCACTGTCACCGCCGGCAAGATGTTGGCGCCTTCCTGTTTAGCGTCCTGTGCCTCATCGTCGGTCGATTCGCGATACACTTTCAGGAATCCGTCGAAGACCACCACCTCGCCGTTTGCCACGAAATGCTCCGCGCGGTTGTCAATGTTCACCACCGCCGTGGTCTTCTCTATCTTTGCCTCTGCCATTTGCGAAGCTATGGTGCGCTTCCAGATGAGGTCGTATAGCCTGCGCTCCTGCGATGTCCACTCGCCCTTGTCGGCGTTGGCGAATGTGGGGCGAATGGCCTCGTGGGCCTCCTGCGCGCCCTTCGACTTGGTTTGAAACTCGCGGTTGCGGACGTAGTCCTCGCCATAATCTTTCATTATCTCGTCCTTGCAGGCGTTCAAGGCGAACGACGAGAGATGCACGCTGTCGGTTCGCATATAGGTGATGCGTCCGCTCTCGTACAGCCTCTGGGCTATCATCATGGTCTGCGACACCGTGAAGCCGAGCTTGCGGGCCGCCTCTTGCTGCAAGGTGGAGGTGGTGAAAGGTGGCGCGGGCATACGCTTCAGCGGCTTCTTCGTGATGTCGCCAACCGTGAACATGGCGTCCTTGCAACTCTCAAGGAAAGCCTTGGCATCCTCATATGTCTTGAAACGGTGGTCGAGCTCGGCCTTAACCTCGCTGCCGTCGCCTGCGACGCTGAACAGGGCATTGACCCTGAAGAACGGCTCGCTCTGGAACTTCTGTATCTCGCGCTCGCGCTCCACTATGAGCTTCACTGCCACGCTCTGCACGCGACCTGCCGAAAGGGCGGGCTTCACCTTGCGCCAAAGCACCGGCGAGAGCTTGAAGCCGACTATGCGGTCGAGCACACGACGCGCCTGCTGGGCATCGACAAGGCTCATGTCGAGATGGCGGGGGTTGGCTATGGCCTGCAATATGGCGGGCTTGGTAATCTCATGGAAAACGATGCGTGACGTCTTCGCCTCGTCGAGGCCAAGCACTTCGCACAAGTGCCAGCTGATGGCCTCTCCCTCGCGGTCTTCATCGGACGCGAGCCACACCTTCTTGGCGGCCTTGGCGTTTTTCTTCAATTCGGCTACGACCTTCTTTTTGTCGTCAGGTATCTCATAGACAGGGGTCAACGTGTCCTTGCCTATGCTGAGCTCCTTCTTCTTCAAGTCGCGGATATGGCCATAACTGGACATCACTTTATAGTCCTTGCCAAGGAACTTCTCGATGGTCTTCGCCTTGGCCGGACTCTCTACTATTACTAAGTTGTCTTGCATATACAGCACATTAATTAATAGTACACCTATTATAATTGGAGGGCAAAAGTAAACATTTCACTTGCCAATACATTATTATATACACAAGAATTTAGGTTTTTTAATATCTCACACGCATCCATTTGGCGGTTACACGCCAGCGTGCAACAAGTAAAAAGCGCGCTGGCATTTGCCTTGACGCGCAATCGACAGATAAGCAACTGGCTTACCTCGACTTTTGCAAGATCACGTTGAGCGCGTGGCGGATGGAGCGCATGCCAAACTGCTCGGTATGGACTTCTTCCAACGGTATCCACTGGTAAGACGCGGCATCGTCGCCTGCCTTTAGGGCGCTGAAGTCTTCGACCTTGCACATGAAGAAGAAATCCATGGTGGGGATGTGGAAGCCTGAATAATAGTAGACGTTAGGGAAACTGAAAAGGTATTTCGCCTCGGTCACTTTCAGCCCCGTCTCCTCCAGCACCTCGCGCTTCATGCCTTCCTCGGATGTCTCGCCCATGTCGGCGAATCCGCCCGGAAGGTCAAGTGTGCCTTTTGCCGGCTCGCGCTTTCTCGACAGCACGAGGAGCTCGTTCTTGTCGTTGAGGATGATCGCCGCCGTGGAAGCGCTCGGGTTGAGATAATACTCAAAGCCGCAATTCTCACACTTCTTGCTCTTTTCGTCGTTGTCGACAAAATGCTTGCTGCCGCAGACGGGGCAGTATTTGAACTTTTCTAATGGATGCATTGTTTATCAAAAGCAATAAATCATCTTTTACATCGCAAAGTTACGCAATTATCAAATAATAACAAGGGGTTTCCCCAACTTATTTTGAATCCAAGCCGATTCTCACAACACATCTCTTGCACACGTTATGCCTTGCAGGACGGGCACAGGGCTCGCCCCTGCAAGACATAACGGTAAAGAAGGTTATCAACACGGCGTTAAAAGATTGTAAAAGACAGCGCAAGAGCATACAACTATGAGCCATTATGATTATTTTTGCCGTAGGTATAACCCACAAATCTTACAGCCATGAAACATCCGAATCTTAGACTCACATTAATGATGTTTATCATTTGTGCCGTTTTCTGCTTGCCTTTTTTTGTGTCGTGCTCTACTACATCGGAGTATAGCACTACCGAGATTACAAAAGAGATTTGCCTTGTAAAGACCGATTTGCCAACTCAAGATGTTCCTTTTTTCCCTATAAGCTTTTACGTAGACTCTGCGGCTAACAAGGTTTACTGTGGAAATATTTTTTCCGCAATTCCTGGCTTCATCACTTTATCCAACCTAACTCCAGAAGCAACAGAGGTTATATTACGTGCCAAGAAAGAATTGAGACCCCTGGAGGCAAAAGAGATAGAAGCAGGAGATGGGAGTAGGGAAATCGTGTCTCTTAGACTTCTGCCAGACTCAATTAAACTTGATATTATCGAAGACACTGCCAAGCAATCAAGCACAAAATTGGAAGACTCACAAACACGTTCTTCTTCATTAAAGAAATATTACCAAGAATCCGCGTCATATTTAATGGATAAAGTCAATGACATTTTCTGCGACCAATGTCCTGTAAACATTTATGACATTCCATGTTACCCAAGAGATTATATTACGGACGGTTGCTGTGCACGCGCGCATTTCATCCACAAGATCATCACGTCAATGGGCTATAATTGTGAAAAAATCGTATTGCAAGGCAAAGAAGACGGTAGCAGCTTGGGGTATTGGGATGGCAGGAAATGCGTGAAATGGATTTACCATATTGCCGCGGTAATAACTACGAAAGTTGGGAATGATGAGCAAAAATTGGTAATTGACCCCATTATAGATTCCACACGCCCTCTTTCCGTTAAAGAATGGAGCGACGCTATTCAAGACTCAAGATGCGTCGTAAAGCCAACAATTCCAGATCCAACCTTCAAACCTGAAATAGTGCCAGGAGAATATTACTATTACTACGAAGGAAAGCAATTCTCAGATCCATATTACACCAAGACCAGTTGCGCAATAAACGCCATAAAAAATGGCTATCAATCAAATAGATGCCTATATTCGAACTAACAAACAGAACGCTATGATAAAACAAATTATTCTGCTTTTGATGCTTCTTTGCCCGTTTTCTTTTGCTCCAGCCTTTTGCGCTGACCCCTACACGGAAATAGCGAGCATTAAGGTCGGTGCCAAAGAGGGCAAGGCATTCCTAAAGCACGTCTTCAAGTCGTACATAAAGGTCGTAGCCAGTAACAGCGCCAAAATGGAGGAGGATTTCCACGACGAGTTCATGGGATATTTCGATAAAGACAGCAAGGGTAGCGTTGATTGGGAGCTATCAATGTCGGCAAACCCCAAGTCGTTGCCAGACCTGTTCTACATGACCGGCCACAACTTCGTAAAACCAAAGGTCAGCGTGCGCCATCTCGACAAGTCGCTCTTCACGGTGTGCGTCAAGGATGTGCGCAGTTTCGCGTGCCGACTGAGGAAATATCCTTCAGGAAAGATAACCATCCTTTCGCTCAAGGCGTTATAACCACAAAGCAATGTGCGGCCCCTGTGGTCGTCCGCAACCCTAATGGCAAATCAATTGTGTCATAAATGGTTGCTGACGGTCACAGGGGCCGCACCCATGCAAAACGCACCCAAATGCGCGTTATAGCATCGACTTTATCTCTGCGTCGATGTCCTTTATCTGCGCGTCGCGCTTCTGCAGCGTGTTGTTCTTGTCGATGAGGAAGAACGTTGGCACCTGCTGCACGTTATACTCTGAGGCTGCCACCGCGCTTCCGTTCTCGTCGCGCACGCATATCCAAGGCAGTGCGGCGACCTGCTCCTTCCAGAAGTGCTCGTCTGGGTCAAGGCTGACTTGGTAAATCTCCAGCCCCTGGGCGTGGTACTTGTTGTAAAGGTCGCGGAGCCACATGACGCGCTGCGTGCTATTCTTCGATGCGAAGACGTGGAAGTCGAGCAATACCACCTTGCCCTTCAAGCTCGTGAGCTTTCTCACGTTGCCTTCGCGGTCGGGCAAGGCGATGTCTATCAAGCCCGACGTGGACACCTTGCTGGCCGGCAGGGTCTGGGCCTGTTGCGCTTGCACTATACGGAGGTCGCGCATGCCGGCGATGGCAATGTTGTGGAGGTTCTCACCACGCTCCGACTTGGGGTAATAGGTGTCCCAGCTCGTGGCTACTGCCGCATATACCTGCACGTCGGCCTTGCTGCTGTGGGCGTCGAATATGTTGACAGGCCGGCCACCGATTACCACTGTCTGAAAGAGGGCGAAATAAGAATACGCCTTCATCGGGGCCTTGAATATGTAGTTGATCTTGACCGTGTTCTTGTACTTGTCGAGAGCGGCCTGCATGAGCGCGCCCTCTTGGTCGTAAGGCACGCTTGGGTTGCTGGCTATGGCGTTGAGCTGCGTCTGAAGGTTCATCTGCTTGAGGGTCAGCTCCTTGATCTTCGCGCAATCTTCCGAGCCATGGATATCATACTTATACGACATGGTGGGGTAAGACGCCTTGACCGTGATGTTCTCGTTGGAATCGATGGCCACGTTGATGAGCTGACGGTCTATGCGCAGCCTGTAAAACTCAGGGTTGCCTGGGGCCTTGGCGGAGAACGAGAACGAGCCGTCGGCGGCGAGCTTCACCGAGTCTACGGTGACTGGGCCATTCAAGCCCATGTTTTCAAAGTAAAGCAACGAGTCCTTGGCATCCTTGATGGTGCCCGACACGCGAAACTTCTTCTGCGTGCAAGAAGTGATGGTCAACGCAGCCACGAACAACGCGGCAAGCTTGAATAGATGATTTATCTTCATGTTAGTTTTCTTTGTTTTCTATTTTTATTAAAACACATTCTCTCGCTTCCACAGCAGCAGGTGGGCATCAAGAAGCTCTTGGTTTATCTTCACGGCCAACGCGTCGCGCTTATCGAAGAAGTCGTAGAACATTGGCAAAGTGTCGTCGGGCACCACACTACGGAGGTTGTTCCTGCCGAAGCCATGCGTGCCCTTCGTGGTCTTCGTCTTGGTGATGCGGTGGTCGTCGGTCTTGTCGAGCGTCTTGAAAGCGTTGACATCCTTGCCCATTATGGCGTTTGCTATGTCGTAGAAGCTGTCGTTCCAGTCACGGTCGGCATAGCGCCCGGAGCGATGGTAATAGAGAAATACCCGCAACGCGGCATCATACAGTGCTTTAGCCTCGGCAGAATAAGAGAACTGCGCCATGAACTCACGGAAGTCGAATCGCCTTTCAGTGTTTTCTCCGAAGACGCTCACTTCGCGTTCAGGGAAAAGCACATTGAGGTCGTTGACACCACATCCCAACTCTTCGTGGGTGAATGGCATGATATAGTTATTCACGCGATTGCCTCCCTCGTCGGTCATCTTGTTGGAAAAAAGCATCCCCTTGTAAAACTGCGAGAACATGATGGCATCCGTGAAGAGTTCCTCTGGTATCTCATCGACCAAACCGCGATAGACAAGATAATTCCACTCAAAATACTTATGATGAGTATTGAAATTCAATCCCTTGGAGAGCAGGCACCACTTCAAGTTCCCGGTCGTGATTTTGCTTGTTTTTTCCTTACCACCATTACTGACTTTCAGCACACTATTGAGATAACTATATTGTCCCAAGACCATCCCATCCATGTGCGCCTTGATTTCCTTTTCTATCTCTTTTATCAAGTCTGGTCGCCTGTTGTCGTAAGTGTATGTCCTGACAAACTTAAGCCTTGCCGCCTTTTTATCCAATTCATAACGGTCAGCGGTGACAGTATCTCCGGTTATATCCCTACCCTCGCCCTTGTCGAAAATCACGAGCGAGATTGGCCATTCCGACAACTTGAACGTTTCCTTGGCGTTGGAGAACACGTGCTCCTGGACATGATAACCACTTTTGACAAAACTTTCAACCGTTGGACGAAGAAAGAACTCCGTCTTGCAATAATATACGACTACATCGGGGCGCATTCCCAACACCTTGTTGAAAAACTCTACCGCCAAATCATATTTATGCCCTACCTTACGCGTGTAGGGTGGGTTCATGATGACCATCAACTTGCGACCCTCCTCTTGGGCTATCTCGTTGATCGTGGAATTTCGGCCACGATATTTCCAGCGCGGTTGGTGGTTGTCCTTGAGATAGTTGAATTGCACGGCGTTGTCGAAACCCTTGATGCGACAAATGTCCACGTCGGTGCGCTCAAGGGTTGAGAGATAGCAATGCTGCTTGTATTCCTTGCCAAACTGGTTCTCAAGGTTCCCAACTCCAGCACAAGGATCGCATACAATGAATTCGTCCATATTGTAGTGCCGGGCCAGCAACTCGTTTTGTAAACTGACAAAGCACGATGGCGTGTACTCGCCGCCCGTGTCGCGGCGATACTTGTCGGTGTAGAGCTCCGCGCTATGCTCAAGTATCTGCTCATACTCATGCAACTCAGGCGGACGGTGATACCTGCGCCAAAACTGCTCATAGCCTTCCTTGTCGCTGACTGCGTGAATGATGTAGTTGTCCCAAACTATGCGCACCCTGCGGCAACACTTCTCCAACTCGTACTTGCCGAGATTGGTGCCCTCGTGCATAAACCATTGCGCGTTTTCAGAGGCATTGCCGAAAAGCGTTGGCGCGACATCGCGGCTGCCGTCTTTGGATTCCGCGTCAGCCATGCCGTCTTTCACGACCTCCTCATATTTCGTGCCGTTGAGGATGTCCACGAGAAAGAGGTTGATAAGCTCTTGCTCGTCTTTCTCCTCACGCTCAAAATGGATGGTGTTCTTCCACTCGTTATAAACCACGCTGAAATTCCTCGACGTGATTTGTATCTCCGTGCCGCGCCCATTGCGCAGGCTTTTGTAGAGCTCGCGTATGTCGTCATCGCGATAAACCGTCACACGCCCACGCACGCGGTCGTCGATCCGGTCAACGGCATCGACGGAAGGGTCACTCGGAGTCTCGGATGCCCAGTTGATGTCGTTGTTGTACATCACCGAATTGTCAGAGCAGTCGATAATCTCCAACACGTCATGACCCTCGGCATCCATGAACGCCAAGCCCATCTTGTCGAGGATATGCTCTTGCTTCTTGTTCGTCAAGATGGCTTGGGCAAGCGCCCGACGGTGCTGCGACTCGCCGCCAATCCGGTACTTGAATTCTATATACAACAGCTTCTCGCCGCGCAGCCCTTTTAGCAACACGTCAACATGGTTAAGAACTTCCTGTTCCCAAGTGCTCTTGCCAAAATATTTATCACAGAAATCCTTCTGGTATTTCTTTTCCTCAATATTCATCCGGAATATTCTTTCGAGTCAAGGCGCGCAGTGCCTTTACTTGGCAAAGTTAATATAAAATATTCGTTGTTTCAACCATTTTGCATGGAAATAGTTTCGTTTTAGACAAAAAAACAAAAATATTCAAGGGTTTCTTTCCGCAACATATTAATAATGTGTACCTTTGTGGCGATTTAAGAAGTATCAATGCGTGATGGCATCGATACGTTAGATGTTAGTCAAAACAATAAGTTTTTTTTAGATTTTTAGATGAACGTTATTACAAAGACCGTCCAGTTGCCAGATGGAAGGACCATCTCAATTGAGACCGGAAAGGTTGCCAAGCAAGCCGATGGCGCTGTCGTTCTCCGCATGAACAACACCGTGCTCCTTGCTACCGTCACCGCAGCCAAAGAAGCAGTTCCTGGCACAGACTTCATGCCAGTGACAGTAGATTATCGCGAGAAGTATTACGCAACCGGGCGCTTCCCCGGCGGCTTTACCAAACGCGAGGGTAAGGCCACAGATGAAGAAATCCTTATTTCACGCCTTGTAGACCGTGCGCTAAGACCTTTATTCCCTTCTGATTTCCATTGCGAGGTATTCGTGCAGATTTGGCTTCTCTCTTCCGACGGGAAGGACCAGCCTGACGCTCTCGCCGGCTTCGCGGCTTCAGCAGCCATGGCTTGCTCAACGATACCTTTCGAGCACACAATATCAGAGTGCCGCGTTGCCCGCATCAACGGCGAGTATGTCATCGACCCGACATTCGAGCAGATGAAGGACGCTGACCTCGACATCATGGTCGGCTGCACCAAGGACAACCTCATGATGGTTGAGGGCGAGATGAGCGAAGTGCAGGAGCACGACCTCGTGGAGGCTCTCAAGGCAGCGCAGAAGGCCATCGTGCCTATGTGCGAGTTGCAAGACGAGCTCGCCAAGGAGCTCGGCACCGACGTGAAGCGCGAATACAACGACGAGGTGAACGACGAGGACTTGCGCAAGCAAATCCACGACGAGCTCTACCAGCCCGCCTACGACACCATACACAAGACCCTGCCGAAACAGGAGCGCAACGACGCATTCGACAAGATTCTTGCCGATTTCATCGAGAAATACGACGCAGATCACACAGGCCTCTCCGAGGAAGACCTCGAGGAGAAGCATGCAGAGGCTGGCCGCTATTGGAACGACGTGCTGCGCGACGCCATGCGCCGCTGCGTGCTCGACGAGGGCCTACGCATGGATGGCCGCAAGACCGACGAGGTGCGTCCTATCTGGTGCGAGGTCAACACTCTGCCAATGCCTCACGGAAGCGCAATCTTCCAGCGTGGCGAGACGATGTCGCTGGCCACTGTCACTCTCGGCACGAAACTCGACGAGAAGATGGTGGACGGCGTGGTGACACAGGGCTATCAGCGCTTCTTGCTCCACTACAACTTCCCACCGTTCTCCACTGGCGAGGCAAAGAGCCAGCGCGGACCAGGCCGCCGCGAGATAGGTCACGGCCACTTGGCATGGCGCGCCCTCAAGGGACAGATTCCCGCAAACTATCCTTACACCGTGCGTGTGGTGTCAGACATTCTTGAGTCTAACGGCTCTTCATCAATGGCAAGCGTATGCGGCGGCACTCTCGCCCTCATGGACGCTGGCGTGCCAATCAAGAAGCCGGTGGCAGGCATCGCAATGGGCCTCATCAAAAACCCAGGCGAGGACAAGTACGCCATCCTCTCTGATATCCTTGGCGACGAGGACCACCTCGGCGACATGGACTTCAAGACCACAGGAACGAAAGACGGCCTCACTGCCACACAGATGGACATCAAATGCGATGGCCTGTCATTCGACATCATCGAGAAAGCCCTCATGCAGGCCAAGGCCGGACGTGAGCACATCATGGGCGAGATGATGAAGACCATCTCTGAGCCTCGTAAGGAGCTCAAGCCACAAGTGCCACGCATCGAGGCATTCGACATTCCTAAGGAGTTCATCGGAGCCGTCATCGGCCCCGGCGGAAAGATTATCCAGCAGATGCAGCAGGACACTGGCGCCACTATCACCATCGACGAGGCCGACGGTGTCGGTCACGTGCAGGTATCGGCTCCTAACAAGGAGAGCATCGATGCCGCTCTTGCCAAGATCAAGGGCATCGTGGCCCTGCCAGAGGTAGGCGAGGTTTACGATGGCGTCGTGAAGAGCATCATGCCTTACGGCTGCTTCGTCGAGATTCTTCCTGGCAAGGAGGGCTTGCTCCACATCTCCGAGATTCTCTGGAAGCGCTTGGAGACCGTTGAGGAGGCTGGCATCAAGGAAGGCGACCATATCCAGGTGAAACTGCTTGAGATTGACCCGAAGACTGGCAAGTACAAGCTCTCTCACCGCGTGCTCCTCGACAAGCCAGAAGGCTATCAAGAGCGTCCACGCCGTCCACGCCGCGACAACGGCGAGCGTCGTCCACATCGCGACAACGGTGAGCAGCGCGGCGAGCGTCGCCCACGTCGCTACGAGAACCACGACAACGGACAGGAGCAGCACAGCGACTTCTCCGACCAGCTCGACCACAACAACGACATAGATTAATTTTTTCATATTCTTCATAAAGAGGGGGAGCCACGGACAATTATCCGTGGCTCCCCTCTTGTTTTTCAGAACTTTGGCAACATGTATAGCTAAAGCCGCGATAACCATCGCGAAATATCTGACAAACCATTGCGAAACAATGTTTTTGTAATAATTACAAAATTATCAACTAAATATTTGGAGGCTATTCATATTTTTCCTAACTTTGCAAACGTAAAAAGAATTAATACAAAAACATTTTAATACAAGAACATTATGAAGGATCTTAAAGGAACAAAGACTGAGAAAAATCTTCAGGACGCTTTCGCAGGTGAGAGCCAGGCCCGCAACAAATACACTTATTTCGCAAGCAAAGCCCGCAAGGAAGGCTATGAGCAAATAGCCGCCATCTTCGAGGAGACAGCCGCCAACGAGAAAGAGCACGCAAAGCTCTGGTTCAAGTATCTTGAGGGTGGTGACATCAAGGACACCAAGAGCAACCTTGAGGCAGCTGCAGCTGGCGAGAACTTCGAGTGGACAGACATGTACGCTCGCATGGCAAAAGAGGCCGAGGAAGAGGGCTTTAAGGAGATTGCCGCCAAGTTCCGCATGGTTGGTGAAATAGAGAAGCACCACGAGGAGCGTTACAAGAAGCTCGTTGGCAACATTGAGGGCGGTGTCGTGTTCTCTCGCGATGATGAGCGCATCTGGAAGTGCCGCAACTGCGGACACATCGTCGTGGGCAAGTACGCTCCAAAGGTATGCCCCGTATGCAACCATCCACAGAGCTTCTTCGAGATTGACGCGCAGAACTATTAAAACGCTTTAATGCCTTGACGCAAGCGTCTGCCACAAGAAGAGCTTAAAGTCAGGGCATGACATAAATAAAAAAGCCTCGCTGATTTGGATAAAACACCAAACAGCGAGGTTTTTTAAGTGTTAGGGCTCTCTCGAATTCACCGCTCTTAGGAGTCTGAAAACTATATTGACAGAAGCTCTTATCGTTTAGCAAGTTGATCTTCTAAAAATTCGCAAGCGTCAGCTACACAAAACGGACACTCGCGCAGCACCTTGTGGGTGTCAACACCTTTAAGCAGCTTGCATTGAGTGGCGTGATTGCGCTCCTGAAACTTTTTCATCACCTCGCGCACTTGTTGCATCGTCTTGCGCTTGTCCTTATTCGCAAGCCCTAACACAAGAGCAGCGCCAACGAGAGCCCCGCAAGTGCCTTCCATGTTGGTCATGCCAGCCGCGAAACCGTCTGTCAAGTTCATTGCCATGGCCTCATCCAAGCCCGTGATTTCAGGATAAGACGTGACAACTGACTGGGCACAATTATACTTTCCACTTGCCTTTTTAGAGGCGGCAATTTCCTTTCTCGTTTCCATAAGTCAAACAATTGTTAACGTATATTAAAACAATTCATGCTTTTGTCGCAGATAGCTCATAACCCTTTGAGTTTCAATCTACATTCCTCAAGTATATTTACAACTTCTTGCACGGTATTTGCCCTCAACATGGCTATTCTGGTCTGCCGGAAGTTGGGAATGTTCTTGAAAATTGGGGAAGCCGCCAAATGTCTGCGAGTATGCAATATGCCACGATACTCGTCAATGCGCTCAACATTGATGCGCAACTGCTCCTCCAGCACGTCTATCTTGTCGTCTATTGTCAAGGGTGCAGCAGGTACCGTATCTGCACCCTTACCACACACGCCATTATCATTACTGCCATCAATATAGTCTCTACACTCCTTGAAAAACCAAGGTCTGCCGAAAGTGGCACGACCAATCATCACCGCGTCTACACCATACTTGTCAAATGCCTCCTTTGCCATCAGCGGAGACGTTATGTCGCCATTGCCTATGATAGGTATATGGATGCGTGGATTGTGTTTAACCTCGCCTATAAGCGTCCAATCGGCAGCACCGGTGTACATTTGCGACCTCGTGCGCCCATGTATTGTCAAAGCCTGAATGCCACAGTCCTGCAACTGCTCTGCCAACGTTGAAATGACGAGATTGTCCTTGTCCCAACCAAGACGTGTCTTGGCGGTGACTGGTATATTCACAGCCTTTACTACCGCGCGCGTTATCTCCAACATGAGCGGAATGTCTCTCAACAGGCCCGCGCCAGCCCCCTTGCCTGCCACCTTCTTCACTGGGCAACCAAAGTTGAGGTCGATAATGTCTGGATGGAAAGTCTCTACAATCTTTGCGGCCTCAACCATGGAGTCTACATTCTTGCCATAGATTTGTATACCCACTGGCCGCTCATCGTCGTTTACTTTCATCTTCGACAAAGTGCTTGGTATAGAACGTATTATGGCATCTGCCGCCACAAACTCAGTATACACCATGGCCGCCCCAAACCGCTTGCACAGCTTGCGGAAACCTATGTCGGTAACGTCTTCCATGGGTGCAAGAAACAATGGCCTGCTACCAAAGTCTAAATCGCCTATTTTCATCTTTGTTCCCTTATATTCTTACTTATAACCAAAATTGAATGGTGCCTTAAGCCAATACATCTATTTTTTAACGATGTCATTCGGTCTTGTCAGCTATTGTTGTATTTGCAAAGTTACGATTTTTCTTCACAAACTTTCGTATATCACAAACATTAAAAAAACAAGACATGGACAAATAAAAAAAGAGAGTAACGAAACGTTACTCTCTCGTGCGCTCCAGGATGGGCTTGAACCAACGACCCCCTGATTAACAGTCAGGTGCTCTAACCAACTGAGCTACTGAAGCAGTGTGCTTGTCATTTCTGATTTGCGGTTGCAAAGGTACGCACATTCTTCGAACCCACCAAACTTTTTCGCAACTTTTTTATCATTTTTCTTCAATAACATTATTTTTGCCCTTTCAGAGTGATGATTAGGCTCTATTATTAGTATCTTTGCACATATTATTCACCATGTCATTAAAACGCGGTTTATTCGATTCATACATTTATAAATGAAAAAAACATATCTGTTGTTGCTCTGCCTCTTCACGGGCTTGTTTGGCTACGCGCAAAACAATGACGAGCACTATTTCAAGGTGGCCAAGAACCTCGACCTTTTCAATGCCATCTACAAGAACCTTGACATGATGTATGTCGACACGCTTGACGCCGACATCACCATAGGCACTGGCATAAACGCCTTGCTGCGAAGCCTCGACCCCTACACGGAGTATTATCCGGCCAACAAGAGCCAGGACGTGAAGATGATGCTCACCGGTAAATACGCTGGCATTGGCTCGCTCATAAGATACAACTTCAAGCTCTGCCGCGTGTGCATAGACGAGCCCTACGAGAACATGCCAGCCGCAAAGGCAGGGTTGAGGAAGGGCGACATCATCATATCCATCGACGGGGAGGACATGACCAAGAAAGACAACGAGTATGTGAGCAATCACCTGCGCGGAGACGCCGGCACCACATTCGAGCTGAAGATTCACCGCCCGTCCACTGGCAAGGACATGAAGTTCAAGGTGACGCGACGCGCCATACAACTGCCTGCCGTGACCTATTACGGCGTGCAGCCAAACGGTTTCGGCTACCTTAACCTAAACTCCTACACAGAAGGGTGCGGACGCGACGTGCGCAACGCCATCATAGACATGAAGGAAAAAGGCATGAAGGGGCTCGTGCTCGACCTCAGGGGCAACGGCGGAGGATCAGAGATGGAGGCGGTGAACATCGTCAACTGCCTCGTGCCCAAAGGCCGGCTCGTGGTGAGCAACCGAGGGAAGATGAAAAAGGTGAACCACGACTATTACACCCAGGTGGAACCCGTGGACACGGTGATGCCCGTGGTGGTGCTCGTGAACGGCAATACGGCTTCGGCGGCGGAAATCACCAGCGGCTCACTGCAAGACTTCGACCGCGCCGTGGTGATGGGGACCAAGACTTTCGGCAAGGGACTCGTGCAAACGGTGATGAACCTGCCATACAACGCACAAATGAAGCTCACCACCAACAAGTATTACATCCCCTCAGGACGATGCATACAGAAGATAAACTACCGGCACAACGGCAAGGGCGGTGCCGAGGTGGTGGCCGACTCGCTGACCCACGCCTTCAAGACGCTGCACGGACGCACGGTGAAGGACGGGGGAGGAATAATGCCAGACATAAAGGTGGAGAATGACTCCATGCCAAACATAACATATTATCTCGCGGCCGTGCGCGACTCAAGCGAGCTGGTAGACACATGGGAACAAAAATACATCGCCTCCCACCCCACCATAGCGAAGCCGTCGGAGTTCAGCCTTACTGATGACGACTTCAACGACTTCAAGAAGACCGTGATGGCAAGCTCGTTCAAATACGACGACATCAGTGGCAAGCAACTCAACGAACTGGAGAAGCTGGCGAAGTTTGAGGGTTACTACGACGATGCGAAGGCTGAGTTTGACGCCCTGCGCAAGAAGTTGCACCACAACCTCGGGAAAGACCTCGACAAGGCAAAGGAAAGCATCATGCAGGTGCTCACCAACGACATCGTGACAGCCTACTATTTCCAGCGCGGCGCCGTGGAAAACACGCTGCGCACCGACAAGCAAGTCAAGGCCGCCTTCGACCTGCTCGCCGACAAGGCCAAATACGATAGCATTTTAAGGCCAACGCCCGTGGAGCTGCCAACTACTAAGCCACAGCCTCAACAGAAGAAAAAAGGCAAGAAATAAGGCTTACACGCCAACACATTCATACCAATGCCCACGAGCGCGACGAAAACATGCACGCCCGTGGGCATTTTGGTTCATGTTTATTGTACTGTTTGGCCTATGCCCACAACCATGCGCTCCTGATATAGGGCCATTCGGGTTGCGGACGGAAGCAAGACAACCACCGGAATCAACATAGCCTCATAATATTTTACAAAAGGCCTTCTGAGAATCGATTTTTCAATCATGCGGTTTCCTTTTGGGCGAAACGACGCATTTTCAGCTGTTTTATCAAACAGCTTAATATCAACAAGTTACGATTTCAATGATTTTTAAGCGTTACCGATGCGATTAAGCGGCTCCGGCTTTACGCTTGAATCGTGTTGCCTTTACGCTTATATCGCGTCATCGTTTAGCTTATATCGCGTTGCCCTCACGCTTATATCGCGTTATCATATTGCCAAGACGACGGCTGTACCCACTGCCAAACGGCAAAAGCCATGGCCAAAAGCCGCTGAAGATGTCGGCAGAAAGCAGACGCAAGCAGTTTTCCCACCCTAAATTCACCTGTTCACAAGTGCTGGATTCCGGCAATAATATTTTACATTTAAGAAAAAATAAGAAAGGACCGCCACGCCCATGACTGGGCTGCGATCCTTTCTACGTTAGTATGTTATGAAAAATTTGAGAGAATTGAAACTTCACAGTTTCCTTTGTTGTTGTTTTACTTTAATGATTTATAGAGAAAGCATAGAAATATCTTATTATTTTAGCACTGGCATCGAAGCCGGCGCATCTGGCGAGGCGAGGCTCTGTTGCAGTGTGTCGATCATGGAACTGTCTCCTATGGCGACATTAGTGCCGTTGTCGAGCTCTGGCTTGTAGTATCCGTCATAATTGCTAATGGGGTCGCTTGCGTTCTTCGAGAAAGGCACCTGCATCGCGTTGCCCAACGTGAGAAGTATGGCAACCATGGCTGCAGCCTTGAGAAGAGGCTTGAAACGCTGGCCCATGGAGATGACATGCGCCTTCACTGGCTTGCGCTCAGCTATGGCGGCAAGGAGCTTCTTGTCGAAATCATCGCCCAATACATCACGCTTAGCCTCTGTCGCCTCATAGCTGAACAATGGCTTATAACGCATCAGCTCTGTCGGGATATTGTCCTGGCTGAAGAACGCGCGGAGGATGTCTTCTTCCTCAAGAGAGGTCTCGCCTTCCCAATAGCGGTTCAAAAGTTGATCAATGTATTTGTAGTCCATCATTTTGGTGTTTCTATTAAGACGACGATGGGGCGGCTGTTTTGTTACAGTCGCCCCATCTTATTTAACGTTTGTTTAACTTTTATTTCTCCACGCCAATCTCCTTAAGCAGTCTGTCGGCATGTCCCCACTTGTCTATCATGTATACCACGTACCTGATGTCCACGCCTATGCAACGCGCGAGGTTGGTATCGAAGTTGATGTCTGAAGAGAGGCTGTCCCAGTTGCCGTCGAAGGCAAGGCCGATGAGCTGCCCCTTGCCGTCGAACATTGGCGAGCCGCTATTGCCGCCCGTGATGTCGTTGTTGGTAAGGAAGCAGAGGTTCAGGGTGTGGCTCACGGAATCGGTGTACTTGCCGAAATCGGCGGCAGACATGAGCGTGCGCATTATCGGCTCCGCCTGATAATCGATGACGCCCTTGTCGCCCTTCGCCATCTTGTCGAGCAGGCTCTTCGCGGTGGTGTAGTAAGCCTTGTTGTCGCCCAAGGCGAGCGGCTTCACTTGGCCGTAACTCAAGCGCATGGTGAAGTTGGCGTCAGAATAGTGTGGCTTGTCCATCTCCATCTGCACCTTGGCATCGCAAAGATAGCGCTCTTGCACGGCTATGCTGTCCGACAACGACCAGCCCTTGCCACTTTCGCCCTTGATCTTATAGTAAATCGCGTCAATGGCCTTGGCATAAGCCACGCCTGGGTCTTGGCGATACTGCTTGCTGGCGAAATAGAGCTTGCCGTTTTTCAGAAGTTGTGAGTTCTTGAAGAGCCAGTCCACATACTTGCGGTAGTCGCCCTTGAAACGCTTGTCTATGGTGTTGTAGACAGCCGTGGGCATGAAGTCCTTGTCGCCCTTCTCGCGATAGTTTTTCAGCAGGGCCGCCATCATGTCGGCATCGGTAGCCGCGTCCCACTGGTCGGCGTTGTCCTCAAACTGGAAGTATTCGCCTTTCTTAGAGCCTTTGTCGTTTTGCGCGTCCATGAGACGCAGGGCGCGAGCGTTGAACTCAATGTTGCTCCTCCTGCTGAACGTCTCCGACCATTGCGTCATGGCCTTTGTCAAGCGACTGCGACGCGCGTATAGCCTCTCCAAGAGCGGGAAATCGACCTTATGGGCTAAATACCTTGCGGTATCTTGCCATTGGGCTATTTGCTCCTCGTAGGCGCGCTTTTGGTTGACAAGCCCGATGGAATCGATACATTTGTTCATTCCTATGGAGTTTTTCCAGTAGTTGGAGCTTTGCGCGAACTTCGAGTCATATTTTATCCTCACCGCCTCGCTGGCCCTCATGTGGCGCAGCATCACTTCCTGCTTCACGCCACGCACTTGCTGTCTCGGGTCGTTCTGGCAGTCGCGCATCTCCTTGATACCATAGCTTGAGAGATAGCGCTCGGTGCTTCCGGGATAGCCCACGGTCATGGCGAATGAGCCTTCGCGATAGCCGTCCATGCTCACCTTGGCCCAAGTCTTCGGGTGGTAAGGCACGTTGTCCTTTGAGTAAGGTGCCGGACCGCCGGTCTTGGGGTCGCAATAGACACGGAACACGGAGAAGTCGCAGGTCTGGCGTGGCCACATCCAGTTGTCGGTCTCACCGCCATACTTGCCCATCGACTTTGGCACCGTGAAGACAAGCCTCAGGTCGGTGAAGTCTTGGTAAGTGGTGGCGTACCACTTGTTGCCCTCATAGAATGCGTCGATGTCCACGTGGAGCGTCTTGTCCAGTTTCTTCACCGAGTCGGTCATGGCCTGGCTCAGCGAGTCGACAAGATGATTCTGCGCCTTCTTGTTCAAGTTGTCTATGCCAAGGGCCTTCAGGCGCGGCGTGATGTCCTGTTGGCTCTTCATGAACGACACGAACATGTTCTCGTTGGGCAGCTCCTCCTCGTAGCTTTTCGCCACGAAGCCGTTGAGCATGTAGTCGTGCTCGGTGGTGCTGTGCGAGCGTATGGCCTCGAAGCCACAGTGGTGGTTGGTGAAGACGAGTCCGTCGGGCGACACCACCACGCCAGAGCAGAAGCCAGAGAAATTCACCACATTGTTCTTAATGGCGTTAGCGTCTGAATAAAGCGCGCCTTGCGGCAACATGAAACCATAGCCGCACATTGCCTGATAGACCTGCGACGGCAGGTCGTAGAGCGTCCACATGCCCTCGTCGGCCATGGAAGGCAGGGGTGAGAGCATGGACAAAGACAAAAGGCCAAGAGAGAGCCTTTTCTTCATTTTGTTATTCATATAAATCTTTTATTTGGATTCTATATATGCGATAGCGTCTTTTACAAGGTCTTATTTATGCAACCGCGCCTTCACAAGGTTCCAGAAGTCGCGCTTCACTATCACTGCGGCAAATGCGGCGATGAGCAGCGTGTTGATGCCAATGGCAGGCCACATGGCAAGGTGGTTGTTGCAGAAATCGAGCACGAAGAACACCACAAGGGCCAAGACCACATAGAAGGCGATGTCCTTGAGCGGATAATTGATGGGATAATACTTTTGCCCGAAGCAATAGCTCAGCGCCATGCTGACCGTATAGCTCACGAAGCCTGCCCAAGCGCACGCCCAATAGCTGAAGCGAGGGATGAAAGCGACATCGACGGCTATGAGCACCGCCGCGCCGATGCCTGAGAAATAGGCACCCCAAATGGTCTTGTCGATAAGCTTATACCAGAAGCTGAGGTTGAAGAACACACCGAACATTATCTCCGCGGCCATCACGATGGGCACAATCTCCAAGCCTTCCCAATAGCTCTTGCCTACAATATAGCGGATAAGATCCATGTAACCTATGACGCACAGGAAAGCCAACAAGGTGAATATTATGTAATATTTCATGACCTTGGCGTAGGTTTCCTTGCTGTTTTTCTCCTTCGACTGTCCAAACACAAACGGCTCGTAGGCATAGCGGAAAGCCTGGGTTATCATGACCATTATCATGGCTATCTTGATGCACGCGCCATATATGCCAAGCTGGACCCTCGCCTCGTCGGCGTTGCCATCGAAGGCGTAGGGGAATATTATTTGCGAGGCGCACTGGTTGAGCTGTCCGGCAAGCCCCATCACGAGAAGGGGCCACGTGTAGGACAGCATACGCTTGCAGGTGGCTTTGTCGAAAGGATTCTTGAAACCTTTCAGCTCCTTGGCGAGAAGCAAAAGCGTGAGGATGGAGCCAGAAAGCTCTATCCAGAATATCCACACTACCTCAAGGCTGAAGTGAGCGTCGTAGATTCCGAGGAAGTTTACATGCATGTCGGGCAGCACGATGAGGTAGAGGCTCACGCCGACGAGGTTGACCACGATGCTCACCATCTTCAGCAAGGCAAACTTCAATGCCTTGTGCTTCAAGCGCAGGTAAGCGAATGGAATGGCGGTGAAAGCGTCGATGGCCACGCACGTGCCCATGATCATGATAAACTCCGGATGGTCCGGGTAGCCTATAGCTCCGGCTATAGGGTGGAGAAACGCCCATAGCAGGAGCACGAACACCAACGACGTGGCTGACACCATGCGCAGCGTCGTGGCGTATACTTTCTTGGGATCCTCGCCTTGGCGGTTCATGAACCTGAAGAAGGTGGTCTCCATGCCATAGGTCAGGATGATGATAAGGAGGGCGATATAGGCATAGACGTTGGTGATGATGCCATATTGACCACCAGCCGCGTTGAACTTGGCCGTCTCTATCGGGACGAGGAGATAGCCGATGAAACGTGCGGCGATAGAGCTCAAGCCGTAGATGGCGGTTTCTTTCAGGAGTGATTTGAGATTTGCCATATATCCGAAAAGATGTGTTGATTATCCGAAGAAGATGTAAGCTATGACGATGGCGGCTATGGTGCCAACAAGGTCGGCAAGGAGTCCGCACGCCACGGCATGCCTCGTGAACTTGATGTTCACCGAGCCGAAATACACCGCGAGGATATAGAACGTGGTGTCGGTGGAACCCTGCAAAATGCACGACAGTCTGCCCACGAATGAGTCGGGGCCGTATGACTTCATGGCCTCAAGCATCATGCCGCGTGCGCCGCTTCCAGACAGGGGCTTCATGAACGCCGTGGGCAGGGCTCCTACGAAGTCGGTGTTCAGCCCGCACTTGTCGGCGCACCACGATATGCCGTTGATCACCATGTCCATGGCGCCCGAGGCGCGAAACACGCCCACGGCCACAAGGATTGCCACAAGGTAAGGTATGATGCGAACGGCGGTCTGGAAGCCTTCCTTGGCTCCCTCGATGAAAGCGTCGTAAACGTTGATTCGCTTGATAAGCCCACCAACGATGAACGCCACTATCACCGACAAGAGGATGACATTGCCGCCAACGGACGTCACCGTCGCCATGGTGTCCTTGTCCATGTAGCCAAAAGCCGCGATGATAAGACCCACAAACGCGCAGAAGCCCGCGAACATGGCAAGCATGGCAGGCTTCAAGATATTGGTGCGCTGGAAAAGGCAAGTGATGATGACACCGCAGAGGGTGGCCACGGTGGTAGATAGAAGTATAGGGATGAATACGTCGGTGGGTTGCGCCGCGCCGTAGCTGGAGCGGAAAGCGAGGATGGTGGTGGGGATGATGGTAAGGCCCGAGGTGTTGAGCACGAGGAACATTATCATCGGGTTGGTGGCCGTGTCTTTCTTGGGGTTGAGTTCTTGCAACTGCTGCATGGCCTTCAGACCTGTCGGGGTGGCGGCATTGTCGAGGCCAAGCATGTTGGAGGCCACGTTCATGAAGATGGATCCCATAGCCGGATGGTTCTTGGGAATGTCGGGGAAAAGGCGCGAGAAGACAGGGCTGAGCATTCGCGCCAACAAGTTTACGGCGCCAGCCTTCTCGCCTATCTTCATGATGCCAAGCCAAAGGGCAAGCACGCCCGTGAGACCGAGCGATGTCTCAAATGCCGTCTTTGATGTATCAAAAGTGGAGTCGACTATCTTTTGGAAGATAGTCGTGTCGCCCATCAGAAGCTGCACTACGGCAAAGATGAAAGAAACGACGAAAAAAGCTATCCAAATGTAATTCAGTACCATATCGCGTGCAAAGGTACTGCTTTTATCTGATGTATAAAGTGTGAGTGGGAAAGTTTTTTCCCGCTCACACTTTACATTAACATGGTGAACGTCACGATTCCGCTCACTTCACGTTGAACCTCAATCCGACATTCAAGCTGAAACTCGTCGGACGGTCCTTGTACACGTTGTCCACCGACGAGTGGTTGTCGAAATAGTGGGTCACGCCCGGCTCGGCATACAGGCTAAGCGAGGGCGTGAAATGGAAGGCTCCGCCCACGGCGGCTTTCACCGACCATTGTGGCCGTTTCTCCGTAAGCTTCTGAGGCTCTGAATCGTCCAATCCCGTTGACCCCTTAACAAGCTTTTCCACCTCACCGCCAGCCGTGACATACACCTCGGCGCGCTTGGTGCGCAAGAAGCTATAGCTTGCCGTAAGCGGTACGCCGACATAATGCAGCTTCTGCCGGTCCACGACATCGACGTCTTCGGTGAAGTTGGAAGAAAGGTAACTATAAGTGACGCCTGTGTTTACGGCCCAACGGTCGGAAAGCCTGTAGCCAAGGCTGACACCTACTTTTACCGGCTGGGCATGATGCGACTTGCGCTTGGGACGTTTGGCCATCATGACGTTTGCCTTGCCAAGCTGCATTGGAAAGGTGCCAAAAGGCATCTCGTCGGAGTAGTAACCGCAGGCGGCACTGATGCCTCTATTCGCCGCCAAGCCGTTGCCGCTAAACGCTCCGCCATAATACGCGGTGAGCGTAAGCGGCGAGGAAACCGGCGATGAGCCACCATAAGCGTAGTCTGCCTCGGCCTGATATTGATAAGTGTCCCGGCTTGAATGTTTCCCGGACTTAGTATCCCCGCGCGACTCCGGAAGCGAGCGTCCCTTTTCCTCATTCTCTGCCATCTGTGCGCTTTGGCCCAATGCAGCCTCCCTTGCTTCACCAACGGTTTCCACATTGGCGTTGTTGGCGACATGTGCCTCGTCTGACATATGTAGATGCCAAGGCGTCGTTTCATCATGTTTGGAGAGCATTGCCATTTCTGGCTTGGTGGCAAAGCCGTCAAGGGGCAAGCTGGCATTGGCACGGTTTGCCGACCGCTGGACGGCGCGCGACACGGCTACCACGCGTGGCGACTCGTCCACTTTCAGCAGACGCCACGTCACGGGAACGGCGATGGCCGCCGCGACAGCCGCCGCGGTAAGCCAACGATACCGCCACATGGTCACATTTTGCGCCGGCCGAATCGACTTGGGCGAGACGACAGGCGAGGAAGAGGCGAGACGCTGCTTCACATCTTCGAGTAGTCCGTCGGGTGCCTTGACCCTACGGTCGGCCATCAGCCTCTGTATGTCTTTGGTCCAGTCTTCGTTCATCGTGTTACCTCCTTTCTCTTTCTAAGTATCCTTGCCAACATCGCCTTGGCCCTGTGATATTGCGAAGCCGAGGTGTCGGGCTTGATGCCCAACAACTCGGCAATCTCCTTATGGCTCTTGCCCTCTATGGCGTAGAGGTTGAACACCGCGCGGTAGCCGTCTGGCAATTGCCGCAATGCTTCGTCCACCATCTCTACGGTGAGGCCCGACATGTCGGGCGGCTCTTCCTCGGGCGTGTCAGGAATCTCGCGCTCGCTATCTACGAACAGCATCTTCTTCCTCTCGCGGAGAAACATCAATGCCTCGTTGACCACCACGCGGGTGAGCCACGCCTTCAAGGAGCCTTCGCCACGATAATTGAAGCTACCGACAGAAGAGAACACTTTTATCAAGGCTTCTTGCAACACGTCGCGCATGTCGTCGGGCTGGGGCACGTATCTCTTGCAAACACCGGCCATGTAGTCAGCAAATTCTGCATACAGCACATCCATCGCACGGGAATCACCCCGCGCGAACATTTGCAAGATGTGCCGCTCGTTGTTCATTCGCGATATTTATACTTGAATGTATGGCTCTTCTCACCTGAGAATGAATTCCATTTCAACGTGATGTCCTCGTATTTGCTGCCGTCTTCCGGCTTGGGGACATCGTTTAGCCTAAAAGCGATAATGCCATCGCCCACAGCACCCTTTGCGTCACCGTTGGCATCGTGGTAGAGCCTGAGCGTGCCATCAGACAAGCGCACCAACCTGAGCGTATGGATCTTCATGCCACCGAAATACGTGCGGAAGTGGAGCGTCAGGTAGCCATCCTCGCACACTGTCTTCCAACTGTTCACGATCTCCACGGGGTCATCGCCATAGGCCTTTTCCATGTCGTTGACGACAGGCGACATCAGCTTCGTGCGGATGGTGTCGAACACATTGACAATATGCACGTTGCGTTGAAGGCTCTTGTCATTGTCGTCATCAAAGATGACGGACACGAGCGCCCGCACCTCTTTCTTGTCTGTGGCATTAAACGGCCACTGCTTGTAATCCTTGTCCACAAGGGTCACCGAGTCGTTGAGCTGCATGTAAACCTGCCCATTCTCCGGGTTGGTCTTGAATGTCACCATCGCGTTGGGGGCATAGGCTGGGTCTATCACAAGATAATTGTTGTCATCATCATCGCACGACTGCAACGACAACGCGGTGGATAATAATATGGCCGCGAAGGCCATCATCTTAAATAGTTTATTCATAGCTGTTTTTTCTTTTACTCATGGGTTAAATGCCGACAAAGGCGAAACCTTGCACAGCTATAACATCTTTTAAATATTCGCGGCCTACAATCTTCAAAGAATCAACGCCTTCAGTTGCTCTATGCTGTCCACCACCTTGATGTAATCAGTCCAATGACCCCGCATGAAGCCGCGCCGCTGCATGTCGTCGAGCATATCGATTGTCTTGTCCCAGAAGCCTTCGACATTATAGAGTATCGCCATCTTGCAATGGTACCCTATGTTGTGCGACGCGGCCACGGTAAACACCTCGTCGAGCGTGCCTATGCCGCCCGGCAGGGCCACGCACACGTCGGCTTGCGCGAGCATGAGGTCCTTGCGGTCGGAGAGGTTGTCGCACGGTATCTCCACGTCGAGGCAGTCGGGGCGCTGGCCACTGTTCGCGAGTATCTGGGGTATGATACCTATTATCTGCCCACCGCCATTGTGTACGGCCTCGCCCACACACCGCATGAGCCCACGATTCTGGCCACCATAAACGAGAGTGTGGCCACTCTCCGCTATCCAGCTGCCAAGCTCCTCGGCGGCCTTGAAATAAGCCGGTGCTATGGAGTCGTTGGCAGAACAAAACACTGCTATCTTCATTTTTTCTTTATTTCGTTCGGCAAAGATAACAATAATTATCATATTTTTGTCGCTTAATCTCTTATTTTACAGTAACTTTGCATATTATTTATTTTATATAGCTATATTTTTTTGAAGACATTTGAAGAATTGGGCGTGAGCGAGCCTATCCGCCACGCCATTGAAGAACTTGGATTCGAGCAGCCGATGCCCGTCCAAGAGGAAGTCATTCCGTATTTGTTGGGTGAGCACAACGACGTGATCGCGCTGGCGCAGACTGGCACTGGCAAGACCGCCGCGTACGGCATACCCGTGTTGCAGAGAACCGACGCCGATACAAGAGACACGCAGGCTCTCATCCTGAGCCCAACGCGTGAGCTGTGCCTGCAAATTGCAGACGACCTCAACTCGTTTGCCAAGTATATCCCGCACATGCACGTCATACCCGTGTATGGAGGCGCGTCCATCGTGACTCAAATCAACGAGTTGCGGCATGGGGCACAAATCATCGTGGCCACGCCAGGACGTCTCATAGACCTCATGGAGCGTGGCAAGGTGAAGCTCGACAACATACGCAACGTGGTGCTCGACGAGGCCGACGAGATGCTCAACATGGGATTCTCCGACAGCATCAACGCCATCTTCGAGCATGTGCCCGAAGACCGCAACACGCTGCTCTTCTCCGCTACAATGAGCAAGGAGATTGAGAAGATAGCGAAAAACTACCTGCACGACTACAAGGAGATCGTGGTGGGCTCGCGCAACGAGGGAGCCGAGAACGTGAACCACGTCTACTATCTCGTGAACGCCAAGGACAAGTACCTGGCCTTGAAGCGCATCGTAGACTTCTACCCACGCATCTACGCCATCATATTCTGCCGCACGAAGATGGAGACGCAGGAGGTGGCCGACAAGCTCATCAAGGACGGCTACAACGCCGAGTCGCTGCACGGCGACCTGTCGCAGCAGCAGCGCGACCTCACGATGCAGAAGTTCAGGCAGCACTTGGTGCAACTGCTCGTGGCAACCGACGTGGCGGCGCGCGGACTCGACGTAGACGACCTGACACACGTCATAAACTACGGACTGCCCGACGACGTGGAGAACTACACCCACAGGTCGGGACGCACCGGACGCGCGGGAAAGAAGGGCACCAGCATTTCCATCATACACTCGCGAGAGAAGTTCAAGGTGAAAGCCATTGAGAAGGTCATCGGCAAGGAGTTTGTCGATGGCACACTGCCCACGCCGGAGGAGATATGCAAGAAACAGCTGTTCAAGACCATGGACGACATCATGAAGACCGACGTCGACGAGGATCTCATCGCGCCATACATGGAAGACATCAACCGCCAGTTTGAGTATATAGACAAGGAGGACATCATAAAGAAGATGGTGTCAAACACGTTTGGCCGCTTCCTCGACTACTACAAGAACGCACCAACGATAGAGAAGCCCACAAGGGGCAACGCGCGCGACGACAGGCGGAAAAAGGGCGAGAAAGGCAGAAACGGCTCACGAGGCGACCGTCCACGCGGCCCACGCAAGGCAGAGGCTGGCTATCGCAGGCTCTTCATCAACCTCGGAAAGGCAGATGGCTTCTATCCCGGTGAGGTGATGCAGTTCATTAACCACCACGTGCACGGGCCGAAACAGGAGATCGGGCACATCGACCTGCTGTCGAAGTTCTCATATATCGAGGTGCCCGAAAAAGACGCCAACAAGGTGATGAGTGCCATCAACGGCGTGAAATACAAGGGACGCGAGGTGAGGTGCAACGATGCCGAGGACAAAGATGCTGGACGAGGAAAAGCCACGCAAAAGAAAAGGGAATACAAGAAAAAAGGCTCAGAAAGCCATGCCAAAGGCAAGGATGACTGGAAAGCACTGATGGCTGGAGGCAAAGCCAATTTAAAGGACGAAGAGCCCGACTTTTCTGAGGAAGGATGGGCACGCAGATTCCCCAAAAAGAAATAAGATGACTGAGGGCATAAAGGACACCATAGTGCTTTATGCCCATTAGTTTATGCTTAAAATGCAATAACATTTATAATTTCATATCCCCACAGATGAAAAAGACTATTTTGACAATGGCCGCAGTCGCATTGTTCACGGCTTGCGCCGACGCTGCCGACACTAAGGGCAACGTCAGCTTCTCGGGAGAACTGAGCGGCTTGAAAGACACGCTCATCGTGATGACGCCAACAGGCGAGAGAAGCATCAAGAAAGACACCGTACTCACGAAAGACGGCAAGTTCCAGTTCACCGTCAACGTGAATGAGCCTACATTGATATATGCCTACACTCCTGGTACTATTCGCCACACGGAGAACATCGGCTTCGAGGCTATCGCCGTGCCTGGCGAGAAGGCCGTGATGACGGGCGACGTGAGCAAGGCGTACTATTTCAGCGGCAGCAAGTTCTACCTGGAATACAACGAGGCCGACAGGACATATTCCAATGCCATGAAGCCACTCAACGACCTCGTGGAGTCGCTGAACAAGCGCATGCAAAGTGGAGAGAGCCAGGAAACGCTACAGAAAGAATACAGCGAAAAAGCTCCTGCCATACAAAAGCAAGCCACAGAAGCCATCGTCGACTTCATCGCGAAGCATCCCGACTCGGAGGGAGCGGCGGCGTTCATCCCCATGCTGGGCGACCTCGCCACGATGAAGAAAGCGGCGGCTTCGCTGTCGGAAAAGGTGAGGAACGGACGCATGCACAACTACTACCAGAAGGCAATCGACGGCATAGAAGCACGCGAGAAAGCCGAGGCTGAGGCCGGGAAGAAGCAAGCTGCCGGTGTCGTGGCTCCCGACTTCACGCTCAACGACATCAACGGCAAGCCTCTCTCGCTCGCCAGTTTCAAGGGCAAGTACGTGCTGCTCGACTTCTGGGGCACATGGTGCATCTGGTGCGTACGCGGAATTCCAAAGATGAAGGAATACTACAACAAGTACAAGGACAAGTTTGAGATCCTGTCCATCGACTGCAATGAGTCTATGGACAAATGGAAAGCTGGCGTGAAAAAGCACGAACTGCCATGGCTCAACGTCTACCAGCCAAGCGATGGCGCGGTGCAGACAACGCAGCTCTACGGCATCCAGGGCTTCCCGACAAAGATTCTCGTGGGTCCAGACGGCAAGATCGTGAAGACTGTCGTGGGAGAGGATCCTGCGTTCTACACGTTCCTTGACGAGACTTTCGGCAAATAATACTCAGGCAGACTCATATTTCCTTTGGCCGGCACAAGACCGGCCACTGCAAAGTAAAAGGGCAGTTCCATTGTGGAACCGCCCTTTTTCCATATTCATCAGCGCCTTGAATTATTCATCAACACCTTGAATGTTTGCAGGGGCAGGCCGTGTGCCCGTCCGCGCTGTAATGTAGCCATGCTTTGCTAAAAGCACCTCCTCATACAAGGCACGAAAAAGGGGAAAGAATCAACGTTTGGTTCTTTCCCCTTATTGCTATCGAGAACGGCTCCCTGAGGCTTGAAATGATGCCTCAGAAGCCGTCTGCGCGTGTGTTAGTCGGCAAGTTTGGCCTTGATGAACTCGCGGTTCAGGCGAGCGATGTTGGCGATAGACTCATTCTTCGGGCACTCAGCCTCACAAGCGCGAGTGTTGGTGCAGTTGCCGAAGCCGAGCTCCTCCATCTT
>ERZ808266.81-NODE-81-length-40237-cov-4.541461_pt1 | contig 40237 bp, 26 predicted proteins | sample MGYA00521278_ERZ808266 | MGnify/ENA primary metagenome ERZ808266 (study PRJEB31516, sample SAMN03275591) | gut metagenome | biome: mammalia-associated habitat; material: feces | host: Papio cynocephalus | place: Kenya | collected 2012-08-02 ... | reverse complement strand
GCGGACATATTACGGCGTCGGTTCGCCCAGTCCCATGCCGTTTGAGCTTGATATTCAAAAGCACAATTTACTTGCAGGATATACCCTTAAAGCATTTGCGCTTTACGGCGAAGAAAAGTACAGCGAGGCTGAAATATGCATAAGAAAAGCGGAAAAGCTTGATCCGAACGATTTTGCCGTATATGCTTATAAACAGATAACCGAATAGTTAACACTAACCACCGTACATTTTTATTGTACGGTGGTCTTTTACTCAATATATTATACAAAAAGCACGGTTAATACAAAAAATGTCTATAAAATATGCTTGATTTTTCCAACTTTTCCAATGTAAAATGTTATAATAAAGATGGGTGATGTTATGTCTGTTGTATGGTATGATTTTAATGGTAAAAATTTTGATATTTACGGGGTAAATAATAATTTTCACAGACTGCCGGAAGATTTGGCTGAATCTGTAAGCGAAGGTGTTGCCGCAAACGCAAGGTGTCCGGCAGGGGGCAGGATACGCTTTACTACAAATTCACAGAACATATACATTAAAGCTGTGATGAAAAGTACAAAGGGTATAGGCTTTGATTTGTTCCGCTTGGAAAACGGTTCGGAAGTATTTGCAGCAGGCTACAGAAAACCGGAATATTTTATATGCAATGGAGACTTTGAATCAAGCGTAAATGTTTCAAAAGACAAAGAAATGCATTCATATACTCTTAATTTTCCGTATTTCGGTGAAATAGAGAATTTCAAGCTCGGAATAGATGAGGGAACGTTACTTAAAAGAGGAGAAAAATATAAAAATGAAAAGCCGATTGCTTTTTACGGCTCTTCAATTACCCAAGGGGCATGGGTAACAAGACCTGGCTCCGCATATGTACCGATGATCTCACAAAAATATAACCTTAATTACCTAAACTTCGGATTTGCGGGAAGTGCGAGAGGCGAAACTCCCCTCGTAGAATATATCGCAAAGCTTGATATATCCGCTTTCGTGGCTGACTATGACCATAATGCTTATGATATTGAATTGCTTAAAGCTACACACCTTAATATGTATAAAACCGTGCGTAAGTATAAGCCGGATATACCGTATATAATTATAACCAGACCTAATTATTGGACAGAGCCTGAAAACAACGATAAACGCAATAAAATAATGTATGCAACCTATGAGTATGCTAAGCAAAACGGCGATGATAAGGTTTATTTTGTTGACGGAAAGACATTGTTCGGCGGCGAATATTACCGTAATTGCACTAAGGACGGTTGCCATCCGAACGATTTGGGAGCTTACCGTATGGCGCAAAAAATAGGGCCTGTGATTGCAAAAGCAATCGAAATTAAGGAAGCGGTTAAACACGATTTTGCGGAATGAGGAAACAAATATGGAAAAATATCAAGAGAATATTGTACCTGCCGTCAACCAAAACAGCTCAAATGTTTATATTTACGGAGAAAGCGGTTTTAGGGTCTTGTTTGTAGGTAATTCAATAACAAAGCACAGACCGAAGCCGGATATGGGCTGGAATAATGATTGCGGCATGGCGGCATCCTCCCCGGAAAACGATTATGTTCATCTTTTAATGAAAAAAATAAGGGAAGAATATCGAGATGAAGCATCATACTGTATAGCGACCGCTGCGGATTTTGAAAGAGATTTTTTTAAGAAAGGACTTGAAACAAATATTGAAAAACGCTATTCTGCGGCAAAGGAATACAGACCGGACATTATGATTATGTTCTTCGGCGCTAATGTTCCCAAAGAATATGATGAAACAGAAGCTCCGCAAGTGAAATTTGGTGAAGCATACGAAAAATTAAGAAATTATCTTAAAAGCAATAACACGCTTGTTTTTCACTCGCAGGGCTTTTATATAAGACCTGTTCTTGATGAAGCAAAAGAAGCAGTTGCAAAAAAATACGGCGACACATTTATCAATATTGAAGATATTCGAAATCGTGACGAAACTCACGGCAAATTCAATCATCCGGGCGATATCGGTATGAAAGAAATAGCCGAAGCATTTTGGAAAGCAATTAAGCCAAATCTAAGGTAAGGGAGTGACTTATTATGAAATGCTTTGCCGAGTATATTGAAGAAAAAATAAATACAACGCCCGACGGCGGTATTTGCAGTATTCCAAAAGGCGAATACTATATTGAACGGCATATAAATGTTGTAAATCAAAAAAATATTGTAATAGACGGAAACGGCTCTGTTATAGTGAGCCACTACAACAACGGAAACAGCAATAAACCGACCTGCGATGTTTTTCATATTACGGGCTGTAAGGGTATAAAGCTTTGTAATTTCATACTTGAAACCGATACTCCTGTTAATATAACCGGAACGGTAGAAAGCATAAATCCTGATGAAAATTCTTATGTTTTGTCCGTTCTTTCCGATTTTAAGGTTACGGGCAAAGAAATTTTTATGATGCAAAACAGTTGCGACAAAGACGGCTCATTTGACAAGCGACCCGAATATTACTGTGCGGATCCGGATAAAAGCAAGACCGCACTCTTGGCAGGAGAAATATTGCTTGCGGGAATTTATACGGGTTGTAAGTACGATTATCTCGGAAATAACAGATTTAATGTTTATCTTCCGGAATGGGCAATAAAGTGTCTTACAGTAGGGCAGACAATTTGCGTTCGTCACAGCTCTTACGGTCCTGTTTCAATTCTTATAAAAAATTCCGATGACACTTTTATAGAGAATTTGACAATATATTCGGCAGGCGGTATGGGCATTATAGTTTTGCCACGCTCTGAAAATCTTTATCTTGACAATTATAACCTTGTGCTGCCCGAAAATTCAAAAAGAATTATGTCGGGCAACTGTGACGGAATACATATAACAGGTCTTTGCGGAAAGCTTACGATGAAAAACTGTAATTTTGAGGGGCTTGGCGACGACGCGCTTAATATTCACTCTACCGCCGCAACGGTAACGGCGGTGGATATAGAAAACGGTATTATAAAGTGTAACTACTGTAAAAAAAGACCGGATGGAATTTTATCACCCGACTGGTGTAATAAAGGCGATATTATAACCGTATTGGATCCCGAAACCTGCAATAAAAAGGGCGAATTCAAGGTAATATCCTTTGAAAAGGATAAGCTGTGCTATGAAAACCTGACTGGAGAGTTGAAGGTTGGATTTATTCTTCAGAATACCGCATTTGCCGCATCGGTTGAAATAAAGAACTGTAATATACGAAATACAAGGGCAAGAGCGTTTGTTTTACAAACCGAAAATATTGAAATATCGGATTGCGAATTTTACGGTATGTCGCTCCCGGCAATACAGGCGGCGCCGGATGTCAGACGCTGGTATGAAGTGGGCCCCGTTAAGAATATGAATATTCACAACAATACATTTACAAAATGCGGATTTGTAAATGATGACTGCCCCGTAATAACCGTGCAGGATAATCACGATAAAAGAGGGGCGGGGGCGCTCGGTGTTCACAAAAATATTGTAATAACCAAAAATGTGTTTAAGGAAAAATCCGGCAGATGTATATTTGTAACCTCAACCGACGGAGTTAAGATAAGCGGTAATAAGTTTATGGATTGTGGATCTGATGATAACTTTATTGATTGTCCTATGTGCAAGGACACCGTAATCGGTGATTAAAAATACGGAGGAAAGATATGTATATTTTATGGCTTGACGCCGCTGAATTTGAAAACAAGGGCGGATGGAAACTTGAAACTCAGTTTGTAAGAGCCGTCGGGCAGTCGTATCTAATAGCCTGCGATATTCCCGGTGATCCTGTAAACGATGCGATAGCTGAGTTTGATGTTAAAGAGAACGGCAGATACAGAGTATTTGTAAGAACTAAAAATTGGAAATATCCCGAGGCCCCGGGACGGTTTAATGTAATTGTTGACGGAAAGGAATTGCCTGCCGTATGCGGCAAAATGCCGACACAAAGCTGGTACTGGGAAATTGCAGGCGATATAGAGCTTGGCTGCGGCAAGCATACCGTTTCTCTGCACGATTTGACAGGTTGGCTGGCGCGCTGTGCCGCTGTAATAATAACAGACGATATGGATTTTGTACCGTCGCCTGAAACAGAGAGATTACAAAAACAAAGGCGACAAATAAAAGGGATATCTGACGAAATTAAGAACTGCGGAGAATGGGATTTTGTTGTGGTAGGTGCAGGTCCGGGCGGAGTTCCGGCAGCTATTGCCGCAGCAAGGCACGGCCTTAAAACGGCGCTTATTACAGGCAGACCGACAGTGGGCGGCAATGCAAGCAGAGAGGGAACCATAGGACTTGACGGCGCAGGTTCAAGGCATTTGGGATTTCATGAAACAGGTATTGCAAACGAAATTAAGCGTATCAGGGAATATAAAAACTGCACCTGGCAGGAAGCAATGGAACTTTTGATTGCAAATGAAGAAAATATTACGGTTTTTTGCAATGAGCTTTGTATTGATGCCGATACCGTTGACAGTAAGATCAGCTCCGCAACAACAATAAATGCAATTACTCTTGAAAAAAGCGTATTTAAGGGCAAAATGTTTGCCGACTGTTCGGGGGACGCGTGGCTCGGGTATTATGCCGGAGCGGCATACCGTATAGGCAGAGAGGCAAAATGGCAGTATAATGAAAAATTTGCTCCGGAAGACGCAGATACGCTCACTATGAGCGGATGCATTTGCGCTCAGCCTGACCCTGATAAAAGAAAATTCAGAGGTTACAGAGCGGAAAATACAAATAACCCGGTAATATTTAAAGCACCCGATTGGGCAGTCAAGCTGCCCGAAGGCGACGAGCTTCACAGAACTCCGATGGGAGATGCAATAGACTCTCCGTGGTGGGTTGAGAACTCAAATGATTTTGACGATTTATGGGACGATGAGTTCTGCAGAGACCAGCTTGTAAGAATAGCGGTAGGTTATTTCGATTGGGTTAAAAATTCATGGAGCGGAAAAGAGAAATGCACCAATTATAAGCTTACCGGTTTGGCACTTCACAATTCAAAGCGTGAAAACAGAAGGTTAATTGGGGACTATGTACTTAATCAAAACGATTTTGACGGCAGAACCGATTTTGATGACGGGGTAACATATTGCGGATGGTCTATTGATTTGCATCATCCGAAAGGACTTTTTTCGGGCAAAGAGGGTCCGTTTTATTCCAATCAAAATGTCCCGCTTACACCTATACCGTTCCGTTGCTTGTATTCTAAGAACATCGAAAATCTTCTAATGGTCGGTGTGCTTCTGTTTCGCATATAGCTTTAGGATCTGCCCGTGTTGAAAACACCATTGCGACCGAGGGTCAGGTAATAGGAACAGCGGCTTCGGTTTGTATTAAAAACGGAATAACGCCCCGTGAGCTTTACAAAACGAAAATGCAACAGTTCAGGCAGTTGCTTTTAAAAGACGATGTTACGGTTTTAGGGCTTAAAAATGAAGATGAAAACGATTTGGCAAAAAACGCTGCCGTAACGGCAAGCTCTGTTTCTAATACCGAAACGGTCTCGCTTCTTCCCGGCACTTATGACGAATGGCTGCCTTTGACCTCACCGAGAATTTGCGGTCCTAAGGGTGAGTTTACAAAATATTCAGCCGATTACTATAAGGTTGAACTTAAAAATACCACAGATACGGAGCAAAAAATCACTGCAAAGCTTGTAATATTAAATGATTCGGATAAACCTAACGATTATACAGTAGTGCAATCAAATGAAATTACGGTGGTCAAGGGCGAAAGCATTGTCTGCTTGCCGTTTGATAAAACGCCTGAAAACATAAGCTGGGCTGTACTGATTTCCGCAGCGGAAGGTGTATATTGGAGGGGACGCCGTCCCACAAACAATAAGATGCATCACTTTACAGAAGACGGTGGCAGATTGGTTCCGCAAATCGATGGCTGCCAGTTATCTTTCAGTGATAAGGTTGATATACCGGCGAATGCAGACCCGGAAAATGTTGTAAACGGTATAACAAGAACTACCGTAAACGGTCTTAATGCCTGGGTTTCCGACAGAAAGCAGAATCTTCCGCAAAGCATAACCCTAAAACTCAAGGAAGAAAGGTTAATATCCACTGTTCAAATAACTGCCGATGTAGATTTGGCTTATCCGATGTATGCCTTCCATTATGTACCTTTGGCGGACAGAACGGTTAAGGATCTAACGGTTTCGGTACATAATAAAGACGGCTGGCAGGATGTCGGAAAAGTAAGCGGTAATTTCAGACGGCTTATTCGGGTCAATTTCCCACCGATAATGGCAGATGCAGTCAGAATAACTGTAACCGATACATTAGGTGTCAGCTATGCAAAAATTTACGAAGTTCGTATTTATGAATAAGGAGAGTTTGTATGTTTGAAAATTCCAAGTGGATAAGCTATTCATTAGAAAAAGATTCGTCTGTTAAAACCAGTCTGCCGTCACCTTATATTGCAAAGACATTTTCTTTAAAAGAAAAGCCGTCAAAAGCAACGCTTAATATCTGCGGATACGGGGAAGGTGCCTATTATATAAACGGCAGTGTTATTCCCGATTCTTTCAGACCGACGATTCCGTCGCTTATTTCAAAAACAGTTATATATAATTCTTATGACATTACCGAAATGCTTAAAAACGGTAAAAACAGAATAGGAATTATTTTGGGAAACTACCGTTGCTATAAGGAGTGCTCGATGCTTCCGGAGCCTATGACGCAAAAGTTGATCTTGCAACTGGATATCGGCTATGCCGACGGGACAAATTATACCTTGGTGAGTGACGGCTCTTTTAAAGCGTTTGAATCTCCATTACTGTTTTCTGCTACAACATTCGGTGAGATATATGACGCAAGAAAAGAAATTCCGGATTGGTGCGATCCTGAATTTGATGATTCAAAGTGGTTGCCTGTCAGTGAAGTATCTGCTCCGGAGGGAAAATTCAGAAAATCCGACTGTCCCGGTGTCATAAAATATGATGAAAATAAAGGCGTTGAAATATTGCCCGGTCTCTTCGATTTTTGCAATACGACTTCCGGCTATGTTCGTATAAAAATCTCGGGAAAATGCGGCAGCCGTATAAAACTCGATTATTCCGAACGTCTGACACCGGATGGTATGCATGTTGATATGTCAACATATTTAAAGGAAGAAAAACCGTATCCCGATATGTATAACTCGGCTGAATTTATATTAAACGGAGAAAACGATAAAGTTTTTGAGACTCTTTTTGCTTTGTACGGTTATAGATATGTTGAGGTTACCGGAGAATATGATAGTATTGAATTAACGGCAGTGACTGTCCACACCGATATAATTGAGGATTCATCATTTATATCCGACAATAAGATTTTAAACGGAATACACAGAAATTGCGTTCGATCTATAAAAACCTGTTGCCAAGGATATTGGGTTGATAATCCGAAGCGCGACGCACCGTGGCTCGGTGATGAGATGTTGAGCGCAGAGGCTATCGCAATAGGTTTTGACAGCTTTGAGGTATCTTATGAGAATATGATGATGGCTGCCGATCTGCAAAATGAATACGGTACGGTTCCATCAATTCTTTACAGCGGAAAATGGGCGTATGATAAATTTATAGGTCCGGAATGGACAGACGGTGTGTTATTCCATGTCCCTTATTATACTTATAAGTATACCGGCAATCGAAAAATTGTCGATGATATGTGGGATTCTATGAATTTGGCTTTAGATAATTTTCACAGACTCGGAGACGGAGGATATCTGCTTAACCAAAAGGGAACAGGAGACTGGAATCCTATCAAATACGGTTGTTCGTTAGAGATTGTAATGACTGTTTATTACAGAATCAGTGCGCTTATGATGTCAGAACTTGCTGATGCTACCGGCAGGGATTCTACACGGTACTCTGAGCTTGCCGAAAAAATCAAAAGCGAATTCAGAAAAAAGTATATTGTTGATGGGGAATATAAAGCTGAACATATATCCGAGTATATTACGGCGGCATATGCGGGATTTTTAAATGAGAAAGAAACAGAAAGCGCTGTCAAAAAAATAGTTGAAATGGTTAAGGCTGACGGAATGTCAATAACATTCGGAACACACGGAAACAGAATGTTTTATGATTTGCTTTCGGAACACGGTTATCAGCAATTTGTTTTTGATGTACTGACTAATGATGAAAAATTAGGCTTTGCCCAGCAGGTTAAAGACGGAATGACTACCCTTGCGGAAAGATATGCCTACGCCACTCAAGCTATAATGAGTCTTAATCATCATTATCTGAGTCATGTAGACACATGGTTCTATAAATGGATAGCCGGAATTAAAATTAACGGCTTCGGTTATGATAATGTTCTTATAGAACCGTCATTTGTGGAAGGTATTGATAAGGTTAAAGCAAATCTTCATGGTATAAGGGTTGAGTACGATAAAAAACAAATAAAAATTGATTCACCTTATCCATTTGCTCTGAAGCTTAAGAATTTTGAAAAGCATTGTAATGCGGGAAAATATGAATTCTCGTTAACTGCGTAACACTATAAAGGACTTCCTTTCTTTTCCTATTTTAAAGGATGTCGATATATGTTATAATTGTACCGGAAGTATAATGCAATTTAAAGTATCAACAATATCTTAAGAGGTGATTCGGATGCCGGACAATACGAAAGAATACTTTGAGCAGAAGAAGTATAAGCTTGAGTTTTTTACAAGCACAGTACTTTCGCCCAAGCCTAATATTCATCCTGAACTTGAATTGATTCTTGTACTTGACGGCAGCATAGACGCTTACATTAACAACAGAAAGTTTACGGCAAATAAAAATGATGCTGTCCTGGTGTTTCCAAATCAACTGCATTATTATGAGCAAAATGAAAACAGTAGATATTTGCTGATAATATTTTACAATGAGGTTGTTCCCTATGCCAAAAAAACATTATTATATAGTGCTCCGGTATCGAATATAGTCAATTACGGAAGCATGAAAAATGTCAAATTTGCTGTTTCACAGTTGAGACCGTATGCTAATTATGCTCGCGGATTTGAAAATGACGATCCTAATTTTCCTTTGCTGTTGTCCGGATATTTAAATATTATATTACACGACATAATACCGCAAATGAAATTTACGGATATATCGGAAATGGACAATAAAATTGCACATAAACTTTTGCAGTATTGTACTCAGCATTTCGAAGAAAATATTTCAATGCAATCGGTTTGTGAGGCATTGGGATATTCGTATTATCAGGTATCAAGACTTTTTTCAAGAACCTTTGGAATAAATTTTTCCGGTTATATAAACAATTTGAGAATTTCAAAAGCTTGCATACTCTTGAAGGAATCGTCAATGAGCATCAATGATATCGCATATTCGGTTGGTTTTGACACTATCAGAAATTTTAATAGGGTATTTTCTAATATTATGCAGATGACACCAAGCGAATACAAAAATAAAAATTAAAACGGGAGTAAACTTATGATTTATGACATTAGAAACTATGGGGCAATAGCAGACGGAGAAACTCTTAATACGAAAGCTATTCAGGCGGCAGTGGATGAATGCTATAAAAACGGCGGAGGAAAGGTATTGATTTCCGGCGGAGCTTTTCTTACCGGAACAATTATATTGCGCGACAATGTTAATCTTCATTTGGCGGCCGACGGCGTACTTTTGGGTTCTCGTGATTGTGCGGATTTTCCTGAGAGAACCAATCTTAAGCATGTTAACAGTGCAATGCTTCCGCGTGAGCGTAATGCCTGTATGATATTTGCCGAGGAATCAAAGAACATTTCAATAACAGGCAACGGAACTATCGATTGCAACGGAGAGAGTTTTGTAGAGCCGGTAGTGCCGGGAAGCACAAGGGCATGGCCGTTTAAACGAATAGATGCTCCGACGCCGCCGCGTGTGGTGTTTTTTACCGGCTGCCGTAATGTTACCGTTACAGATGTTATGATGATCAATCAGCCGTCCGGATGGTCCTATTGGATACATGATTGCGATTATGTTTGCTTTGACCGTGTTAAAATTGAGGCTGAAGTTGATTACCCTAATAACGACGGGATACATATTAACTCAAGCCGGAATGTAACAATATCAAATTGTATGATAACCTGCGGTGATGATTGCATAATAGTAAGAGCTAACAATTCTTCCCTTCCTGAAAATAAGGTTTGCGAAAAGGTAACAGTGACAAATTGTAATCTTACAAGCTATTCGGGTGGTATAAGAATCGGATGGATAAACGACGGAGTTATACGAAATTGTACATTCTCAAATATAGTTATGACCGATACTTCCGTCGGAATAAGCATACTTTTGCCGGGAAGAGGTGAAAAACGCATACCGGATGAAGGGCGCGAGGATACACTTATAGAACAGCTTTCATTCAATAATATAGTTATGGACGGTATGTATTCGGCACCAATCTATATTAAAATAGAAAACAATAAAAACACCCGATGCGAAGCTATAAGAAATCTCAATTTTTCAAATGTCAGGGCAAGAGGGTTGGAACTGCCTTATATAACCGGAAGAAAAGGTTGTTTACTTAAAAATATTACCTTTGATAATTGCAACTTTGAAAGAATTGATTGGGATAATTTTGAACGGCGCAGCAGCCATGGAGCTTTGGCTTTTTGGGATAATGAGTATCATTCATTCTATGTTAAATATACCGAAAATCTTGTTATGAACAATACTGATATTACAGTTTTATAATTAAAATGCGGATTGCTGTATTTATTGAGCAATCCGCATTTTTCCCAAATGAGGTAATATATAACAAAAAAATCTCAATTTCGCAAAAAATGTCTATTCAAACCGTGCAAAACTTCCAACATTACGCTTTGACAAATGTTATAATGTATAAAACAAATATGAAAAAGTGTATTAGTTTGTGAGGTATGTTAAATGGTGGATAAGTTTCAGGGCGATGAATACATAATGCATCGTTGTAAAAGCAATCCGATAATTACGGTAAATGATTTTCCTGTTCCAGCTTTGAGGGTTTTCAACTGCGGACAGACGACATATAACGGGAAAACTGTTCTGCTTATAGCGGCGCAGTACAAGCAAAAGCTTAACGGCAGCATGACCGGTATTCATCTTGCTATGAGTGACGATGGTATTAATTTTAATATAAGCAAGGAACCTTTTTGTTCGAAAACCGATTGGGCTGGTGAGTTCCCCCTTAATTGCGATTGTTGGGTAATAGACCCGCGAGTCACAAAAATCGATGATACATATTACATAGTAAGACCTGCGCAGGTTGAAAAGGTCGGACCGGCAGCAATACTTGAGAAAACAAAAGATTTTAAATCACTTGAATTTGTTGAGTGTATAGCTCTTCCTAATAACAGAGTTCCGTGCCTTTTCCCCGAAAAAATAAACGGAGAATATGTAAGGCTTGATAGACCGTACAGTCTTTTGAGACTTGACGATAAGGGCGGTCATCCGCTTGATGACCAGTTGCTCGGCGGAATGTGGATCTCTTATTCGCCTGATATGATTTATTGGGGCAAACACCGTCCGATGTTTTATCCGCCGCTATCATTTGCCAATTATAAAGTCGGACCTACCCCTCCGATAAAAACAAAGGACGGTTGGCTCGAAATAATACACGGTGTGTATAAAGAAAATCGCGAATGGTGCTATTCTTTGGGAGCGATACTGCTTGATCTTAATGACCCGTCAAAGGTTATAGGAGTAATTGATAAGCCGATTCTAACGCCTAATGTGCCTTATGAAATTGATGGTCTTACAAAAAATGTTGTATTTTCCTGCGGCGCTGTTGTTGATGAAGAAAAGGATGAAATCCGTATTTACTACGGTGCTTGCGATGAATGTATAGGTTTAGCTACAGGCAGTCTCAGCGAATTGTTGAATGCGTTAAAAAAATAAATGAGGTGTTGTAATGAAAAAGCGAATAATCTCGGCAATTTGTATTTGTATGGCATTAATACTCACCGCAGGTTGCGGAAAATCTAATAAAGCAACTTCAAATCAACCTAAAAAAGATAACAGTAGCAGTGTGGCAACCGATAACAACAGCTCTGCGAAATTAGAGGTAAGCAACCCATCATCAAGCAGCAATGCCTCCTCGTTCGCTCAAGGAACAAAAACTGTTGTTTCTACAATACCCAAAAGGGAAAGAACCGAAAGCTCGGATGAAGAAGTGACGGTAAGCTCAAAATACGCTCTTGAAAACGATACTACCGTTAAAAACGAAAAAAAGCTCGGTAAGTATGAATATGTTTGGGGAGACGAGTTTGACGGCGATTCATTGGATAGGAATAAATGGGAACTCCAAATATCGGACAGTACTGCCGATGTTCTTCAGACAGAGGACGATGTAGAATACGGCGGCGGAACTGTAAAGCTTTGGGTAAAAAGGCATTATGATCCGTTTAATAATACTCAAAAATGGTCAAGCGCACCCTCTTTAATCACAAGACATACTATGAATTATTCGCAGGGATATCTTGAAATGAGGGCAATCGTGCCTTTCAGGCAGGGCTTTTGGCCCGCTTTTTGGACGGTTTCCAACAAGGATCAGCTTTTGCCCGCAAAGGATTGGATAGAAAAATACGGTTGGGGAACAGAAACCGATATATTTGAAATATTCGGAAGCAAGAGTGTGGTTACGCCCAATCTGCATGTTTGGTATCAGGATGGCACCAATGTTCACACAATGGCAAAATACAAAACTAAGTATGAGTATGAAAATTTTTCAAATTTGAATAATGAATATCATATTTACGGTCTTGAATGGACCGAGACTGAAATGTCAATGTATGTTGACGGTGAAAAATACAATACTTTCTATTTTAAGGATAATGCGCCTAAACAGTCGGAAATAGACGGCTTCAGTCAGCCGGTATATGTGATTATCAGTAACGGTCCCATAACACCAGAAAACCGTTCAAATGACGGAATGGGGTTGCCCAGAGTTGATGAGGACGGAAATCCTTCCGATATTCCCGGAGTATTTTCAATAGATTGGGTAAGACTTTATCAAGAACCCGGGAAGGGTATGTTTAAGTCTAAGTAGTATTCGGAGGAAAAGTTTTAAATGAAGATTAAAAGAATTTCAGCCGGTATTCTTTCCTTCACATTGATATTAAGCTTGGCGATTTGCGGGGTTTCTGCAGAAAATACCGAAGGCTCTCAAGGTAAAGCTATATCCGCATCATCGGCGGCGGGATATATTGATGAGTATGAAAAATACTGTGCGAATTATTCATATACAGGCAATTCGTCTGCCAAAATTTCCGTATCGGGCGGAGACGGTCTTATTTCCGGAGACGCGGAAAAGATTTCGGAATTTTCCGAAAAAAATAATTGTGTAAGTTTAAAAAAAGGAAGCACTGCCGAATATACCGTATCGGTTAATGAAGCTTCAATGTACGAAATATACCTTACATACATTGTTACCGAAGAGTCAGGCAAGGATGCGGAGTTGTCTTTGAAGCTTGATGGTAAGGTGCCGTTTTCGGCAGCGGAAGATCTTGTATTTCCTACACATTATGTAAATCTTACAGAAGATATTCAGAAAGACAAAGCAGGCGACGATATTATACCGGAACAGACTGCCGCAAAAATTTATGCAACAGTTCCTGCAAGAGATAATGCCGGGGTTGTGACCGAGCCGTACAAATTTTATCTTGATTCCGGCGTTCATAAAATATCAATTAATGTAAATGCGTCGGCTATGATTTTGGCAGAGCTTACATTAAAATCAGTTTCCGATGTTAAAAAGTATTTGGAGCTTAATGATAACGGCAAATCAAAGCTTAATACCGAACCTATAACGGTAGAAGCAGAGGACTCTTATTTAAAATCCAACAACTCAATGTCGCCCCGTTCCGATACGGGAAGCGCGGCGGTTGCACCCAAATCCGCAAAGAATGACCTTATAAACTGTATCGGCGGGACAACTTGGCAGAATCCTTTTGATACGCTTTATTGGAATATAACTGTTAAGGAATCCGGATACTATGGACTTTCTTTCCATTTTAAGCAAAGCGACCTTATTAACGGCGACAGTATAAGAAAGCTTAAAATCGACGGCGAGGTTCCGTTTGCGGAGTGCGAGGAAATCAAGTTTTCATACAAGCCTTCTTGGCAATATCTTGATTTTGCGGACGAAAAGGGAAATCCGTATTATATATGGCTTGAAAAGGGCGATCATACTGTTTCTCTTGAGGTTACCATGGGTGATATGGCACAGTATTACCGCAGGCTTTCCGATATAATTGATCTTCTCGGTCAAAAATATATGGAAATAGTTATGATAACCGGTGACAGTCCGGATGTTAATCGCGACTATGAGCTTTTTAAACAAATTCCGGATCTTAACGACACCCTTAAGTCTGTATACGATGATTTAATGAAGCTGGCTGCCAATATGGAAAAGGTTACCGGCAAAAGAGGTAATCAATATGTTGCCGCCATAAAGAATATGGCAAGAACCGTTAGGAATATGTATGACAGTCCTTATATGGCTCATCAGTATGTTAAGAATTATTATTCTAATTTCTGTACGCTTTCTTCGTGGCTTTACGATATGAAGGCAATGCCGCTCTGGCTTGACAGCTTTACATTTACTCCTTACGGGGATGTTGCCGAAGAGAAGAATGCAGGATTTTTCGAATCTGTTTCATATAGCTTTGAAAGATTTTTAAGTTCCTTTGCGGCGGATTATTCTTCTGATGATGGTAAGAGCGAAAAATCTCTTGAGCTATGGGTTAACTGGGGTATAGACCAGGCAAGTGCCCTTGAGCATTTGATACAGGATTCTTTTACAAAGGATACCGGAATTATTGTTAATGTCCGGGTTACTAACGCTTCGCTTGTTAAAGGTATTCTGGCAGGCAATTTCCCCGATATGTCATTGCATCTTGCACGAACTGAACCTGTCAATCTCGGTATCAGAGGTGCGCTTTACGATTTGTCTCAGTTTGACGATTACAGGGATGTAATGAAAAGATTCCAAAACGGTGCGGAAGTTCCGTATTGCTATAACGGAAAGGCATATGCTTTACCGGATACGCAGAACTTCTACATAATGTTTTACCGTACAGATATATTTGAAGAACTCGGTTTAACACTCCCTGCAACTTGGGATGAATTTATTAAAGCCGCAACGGTTATTCAAAGAAACAATATGCAAATATATGTTCCTTATACACAGATAGCCGATACTACCACAGTAAACACCGGACTTGGAGGACTTAACCTTTATGCTACACTAATGGCACAAAACAAGGTTTCGGTTTACAATGACAAACTCGATGCTTGTAATATTGACAGTAACGAAGCCGTATCCGTATTTGAATTCTGGACAAAGCTTTATACGGATTACAAGTATTTGAAACAGGCTGATTTCTACAACCGATTCCGTGTCGGTAGTATGCCGCTCGGAATAGCGACATATAACACTTATTTAACCTTAGAAGACGCCGCCCCTGAAATAAAAGGCAAATGGGCAATCGCTTGCGTACCCGGAGTTGAAGGCGGTACGGCTGCGGTTGCGGGCTCTGGTACAGGCTGCTCAATAGTTAAAAAGTCAAAGAATATAAATGAGGCATGGGAATTCCTTAAATGGTGGACTTCCGATGATACTCAGCTTCGTTATTCAAATAATATTGAATCGATTTTGGGAACGGTCGGTCGAGTTCAATCTGCTAATGTCAACGCAGTTTCCCGTATGGCGTGGGATGACGATACAAAGACAACCTTGCTTGAACAATGGTCAAGAATCGAGGAAGTACCTGAAATTCCCGGAAGCTATTATTTAACCCGTGCCGTTGATCAGGCATATTGGGCAGTTGTCAATAACGGAGACAATTATCAGGCAACAATGGAAAAATGGGCAAAAATCGCAAACGGTGAAATTTCCCGTAAGATAAAAGAATACAGCTAAAGGAGGGGCGGAAAATGCAGTCAAAATCACTTAAAAGAAGAAATCTTTTGCATAGGCAAATACCGCTTTACCTTATGGTAGCACCGTTCTTAATTATGTTCTTTATCTTTACGGTACTTCCTATCGTGGTTTCCGTCGGACTCAGTTTTTTCAATTACGATATGATATCAAGGCCTAAATTTACAGGTTTCGGAAACTATATGCGTATGTTTATGTATGATGATGTTTTTCCGATTACCGTAAAAAACACCTTGGTGTTTGCAGTAATTGCTGGTCCGATAGGCTTTTGTCTTTCATTTATATTGGCTTGGTTTGTAAACGATTTCAGCCCGATGGTTAGGACTTTTCTTTCGTTTATGTTTTATGCGCCATCGCTTGTAGGTAACGCTTACTTTATTTGGAAGGTTCTTTTCAGTGGCGACACATACGGCTATTTAAACAGCTTGTTGCTTTCGGTAGGCTTTATAACAGAGCCTGTGCAGTGGCTTAAAACCGAACAATACATTATGCCGATTATTATTATAGTACAGTTATGGCAGAGTATGGGTATTTCGTTCCTTGCAAATATTTCGGGACTTCAAAATGTCAACAGAGAGCTCTATGAATCAGGCTCTATAGACGGTATACGCAACCGCTGGCAGGAGCTTATTTACATTACGGTTCCGTCAATGCAGCATATGCTTTTGTTCAGTGCTGTAATGCAAATACAGTCAAGCTTTTCGGTAAGTGCTATTGCTATTCAGTTGGTTGGTTTCCCAAGTATTGGCTATGCCGGCGATACAATAGTATCGCATTTAACCGATGTGGGAACCGTAAGATACGAACTTGGATATGCATCGGCAATAGCCGTGATACTTTTTGCTATGATGGCGCTTACAAGAATAATAGTCGGCAAGATACTTGCCGTTGCAAGCAAATAGGAGAATTGTGAATGGAAACAGCAGTTAAAAATAAGCTTAATACCGAATTTAAGCCTAAAAAGAGACTTAAAACCGGCAGCAAGCAAAATTACAAGCGTTTCACACGGTCAAGGGTGGGCAGCTTTTTCTATTTTGCATTTATAGTTTTGGCGGGACTTTTTTCCATGCTGCCGCTTGTATATGCAGTTGCTACATCATTTAAACCGCTTGATGAGCTTATGATATTTCCGCCTACATTTTTTGTGAGGCGCCCTACTGTTGAGAATTATACCGCTTTACCGGGACTCCTTTCAAATCTTAAGGTTCCGCTTTCAAGATATATATTCAACAGCATTTTTATATGTATTGTAACTACTTTAATATATGTTTTTCTTTCGGCGATGGCGGCGTTTGTGCTTGCGAAAACCGATATGAAGGGCAGAAAAATTGTATTTCTTATTGTCCAATTTTCTTTGCTTTTTAATGCATACACACTTGCGGTGCCGCAATATCTCATTATTTCTTCCGCGAAGATTATAGATACATATTGGGCTTATATACTTCCGCAAATGTCGGCTACTTTAGGCGTATTCCTCATGAAGCAGTATATGGAAGGATATATTCCCGATTCTTTACTTGAAGCCTCACAGATAGACGGTGCGGGTTTTTTCAGGACATTTATACAAATTGCTCTTCCGATTTCAAAACCGGCTGTTTTAACCGTTTTCCTGTTTTCGTTCAGAGATATTTGGGCTTCTGTTCCTCAGGGTACGATTTTTAATGAGAAACTTAAAACACTGCCGATGATTATGTCTCAAGTAACGGCAGGCGGTATAGCAAGAAACGGAAGCGCTATGGCTGTTTCGGTTATTGTGATGATTCCGCCGATAATTGTGTACTTGATTTCACAAAGCAATGTTGTTGAGTCTATGAGCAGTGCCGGAATAAAGGGTTAGGAGGACGGATATGAAAAAAATTGTCAAATTAATCGCCGTTCTAAGTTGCCTTATCACAGTGCTGTCCTGCCTGTCAGTTTCTGCATCAGAAGAAATCCCATATGATACATATACATATTGGAACACTGGAACTAAGCAAAAATCAGCAAGCATAACCCCCGTTTATAAGGTTAAGCGTGTATTGACATCTGCCTCACTCGGAATTGATCCTTTTAAATCTGTGAGCGATGTGTTCGCTGATGATAACGGAGGAATATATATCCTTGACGGTGACGGTTCGGCTATATACATACTTGACGAGAACTATGCTCTTGTGAATACGATATCAGCTGTTATGAAGGATGGCAACAGTTTAAACTTTACCGGTGCAAAGAGCATATATGTAAGCGGCGGTGTTATTTATATATGTGATACCGAAAATGCAAGGGTTCTTCTTTGCGATAGTACAGGCAAATACATTGATAGCTACACCGTTCCCGATTCACCGCTTATTCCTGAAGACTTCAAGTATCGTCCGCTGAGAGTTGCGACTGATTCCTACGGTTATGTTTATATTTTAAGCGACGGCTCGTATTACGGCGCATTGCTTTTTTCGGACAAAAAGGAATTTGTGGGTTTTTACGGTGCAAATACGGTTAAAAACAATATTTTAGGAGCAATACAGAGCGCTTTCAGCCGTATGTTTGTAAATAACGCAAAAAAATCGGCGACAGCCACAAGTCTTCCATTTGTTTTTTCCGATCTTTGCGTAGATAAAGAAAATTTTGTATATACGGCAACGGGTTATACAAACGCCAATCAAACCGGGCAGATAAAGAAGCTGAATCCGGGGGATGGGTCAAATGTTCTGAAATCCGATGATGTGAATTTTACCGATCCATATGTTAACATCTCAATCAATCTTGGAAAAAACTATAATCAGGATATTTTAAGTATTGATGTAGACGATAACGGAATTATATATGCGCTTGATTCCGGCTATGGAAGAGTGTTTTTATATGATCAATACTGCGGGCTTATAGCGGCTTTCGGCGGAGGTATGCACAACGGCGCCCAAAAGGGTACATTTGTATCAGCGAATGCGCTTACGCTTTCGGGAGACAATATATTGGTTTCCGACTCAGGAAAAAACAGCGTAACCGTATTTGAGCCTACCGATTACGGTAAGCTTTTAATGCAGGCTTCGGCAATTACCAATGAAGGGAAATATGAAGAAGCGTTACCGCTTTGGCAGGAGCTTATAAAGCTTGACAGAAACTGCAAGTACGCATATTCCGGAATTGCTTTGGCAGAAAACAAACTCGGAAATTATAAGGACGCTATGATACATGCTAAAGAGGGCTATGACAGAGATACTTATGCTTTGGCGTTTAAAGAGGTCAGAAATGATTGGATTGAAAATCATTTTGCGCTTGTGGCGGTTATAGCCATAGCAGTAATTACTGCCATTACAGTATTTTTAATAATAAGCACTAAGAAAAAGGTTTCCCTTGTAAAAAATCCTGAATTGAAATTGCTTTTTGCGGTGCCTCTCCATCCGGTGCAGTCATTCAGGCAAATACAAGAAAAGAAAATGGGCTCGCTCAAGTATTGCTTTATTATAATTCCGATATATTATGTTGTTTCGGTATTAAGATACCTTGCGGGCGGATTCTCTTTCACACTGTATGATCCCGAAACATTTAATTCGATTGAGGTCCTTATAAGAAGCGTTGGTTTGATAGCACTTTGGGTAATCGTCAACTGGGCGGTATCAACTCTCTTCGGAGGAAGAGGAACCGTAAAACAGATAACCGTGCTTACATGCTATAGTCTGCAACCGCTTATTTGGGGTAATATAGCCGCAATAATACTTACAAATGTTCTGGTGCCTACCGAAAGTGCGTTTATCAGTATATTGTATACGGTTTTAGAGCTTTACACACTTTTGCTTATAGTAATCGGTACGGTTGTAATTCATGATTATGATGCGAAGCATTTTATAGGTACAACATTCCTTACTATTCTTGGTATAGCGATAGTTGTTTTCCTTATGATTATGATAATAATGCTCGTTCAACAGCTTGGAACATTTTTAATGACCGTTTTCACGGAACTTACTTTATAGGAGGAAAGACTGATGAAAAAATTTATTTCAAAAGCAGCAGCCCTATTGCTTATCGTCGGTCTTTGCTCCGGCTGCTCCGGTAGCAAAACCTTAAGTGTTTCAAAAAAGTACAAAGAACCCGAGTCGTTAAGCAGCAGTGTTGACGAGGTTATTACTTCGAACGACAATTATACACTCAAATGGGACAGCGAATATAAAAGAATCGTTCTTTTAGATAATAAAACCGGAAATGTTTGGAGCACAACTCCTAACGACGCTAATGACAACGGCGTTGATGATTTTGGCTTTCCGATTGAAGCCGACCCTCAGGTCAATTCGCCTATTATGGTTGAATACATCGACCCGAAAACTAAAACTCCCCAAAATCTTATAGGCTATACGGGTTCGGTAAAGCAGGGAAATATAGATTGCAAGTCCATAAAGAACGGAATTTGTATTACATATTATTTTGCTGACGAAAGTATCGCGGTTCCAGTCGAATATACTTTAAGAAATTCAGGCCTCCAAATATCTGTTAATCCAAAGGATATAAAAGAAGGAAAAAATGAGCTTTTAAGCGTGACTTTGGCTCCATTCCTCTGCTCTGTAAAAAACACTTCCGATGACGGATATTTATTTCTCCCTTCGGGCAGCGGAAGTCTTGTGTATCCTAAGGTTTCATCTCAAAACGGAACTTCATTTTCAAGCCCCGTTTACGGAAGAGATCTTACGATGCAACAGTATAATAAAACCACTAATACCGAGGATATTAAGCTTCCTGTTTACGGTGCAAAAAACGGCGACACGGCAACATTTGTTATAATTGAAAACGGTGCCGAATGTGCTGAACTCGTCGGGAATATGGGGTCTGAGACATTAAAATATTCAAATATAGGCACGAAATTTGTTTTAAGAGGTTATGACAGAAGAATAGCCACCGTGTATGCAGGTGTAAAATCTATCAGACCTGTTTACGCAGATTCGCTTATTGACACCAAAGTTTCGTTGGGAGTTTATCCCCTTAATGCAGAAAGTGCCGATTATAACGGTATGGTTAAAACTTATCAGAAGTATCTTACCGACAGTGGAGAGTTGAAAGAAAGTAAATATAGTATTGCTAAACTTCACTTAAAATTTTACGGTGCGACAAATGTTAAGAAATCGTTCCTGGGTGTACCGTATGAGAGTCTTTACTGTCTTACGGAGATAAGCGAAGCCGAAGATATTTCTAATGAAATAATTAATAATACCGGAGCCGATGTTTCGGTTGAATTAAATGGCTTCGGCGAATCAGGTCTCGATATAGGCAAATTGGCAGGTAATTATAGGATAGCCTCAAAGCTTGGAAGCATTAAAGAACTTAAAAAAATGCAAGACTCGCTTGAAAAAAACGGTGCTGATTTTTATTTTGATTTTAATATGATCGGTATAGGTAAATCGGGTAATTCGTGGTCATATTACGGCGATATAGCAAAAGGACCGACCGGGCTTAAAACTTATCAGTACGGGTATGAGCGCGCTATCAGAAGTCAGGACTCAAATATTGCAAAATACGGTCTTGTTTCAAGAACCAAATTGCTTGCGTCTGCTAAAAAGCTTGCTAAGAAAACAGAAAGCTTCCGACTTTCGGGAGTAGGCATAGATGCACTCTCATATACCAAATATTCCGATTACAGAGACATTAAGCATTATGCCGCCAATAATATGGCGGCCGATGTTAAAGCTGCCGTTGAGGCTTTGGGAGACAAGAAAATTCTTGCCAATAACGCTAACGCTTATGCCGCTTGCATTGCAAGTGAAATTACCGACGCACCCATAGGCTCTGCGGAATATGATGTGTTTGATCTTGATATACCATTTTATCAAATGGTCTTTTGCGGTTATAAACCCGTAACTTCTGCACCGCTCAATACAACCACGGATCCGAAGGACGCGTTATTAACGGCTGTTGAAGGCGGAAGCGGAATTTCTTATTCTTTAATTGCCGATTATGATACAAGCCTTGTTTCCTCTGCTTACAGAGAGTTACATCAAAGTCTTTACTCAGATATAAAGGAAGAAATTAACGAGACATATAAATTGTTAAGCGATTTTTATAAATCTGTTGGGAATTCAAAGGTACAAAGCTATATTTTATTAAGTGACAATTTAAGAAAAACAGTCTTTGAAAACGGTACGGTAATTGTAACAAACCACGGAGCAGAGACCGAAAACAGCGAATACGGCGAAGTGCCGGCTAAAGGATTTATTGTAAAGGAGGCGGCAAGATGAGAAACAATAAAAAACGCGGCATAGAAAGTCTCAGAAGCCGCTGGGGATTTATGTTCATAACTCCTTGGGTTATTGGTATATGTCTTTTTTTTGCGGTTCCGCTTTTGCAGTCGGTATGGTATTCGTTCAGTTCTGTAAAAATGCAGGCTGACGGTTTACATTCAAGCTTTGTTGGAATGGAAAATTATAAAAACATTCTTTTTGTGGATCCTGAATATACGAATATGCTAAAATCCGCAGTATCTTCCATTTCATACAAGCTTCCGTTAATAATAATTGTGAGCTTGATTTTTGCTTTACTGTTAAATCAAAAATTCAGAGGTCGGTTGTTTTTCAGAGCACTTTATTTCTTGCCGGTTATTATAGCAACAGGCGCTGTTATTGATCTGATTTTTAAAACAACAAGCAGCGGCGTTTCAACCGGCGGACCCGAATCCATTTCAGACAGCTTGTTCAGCGTTGCCGATATTATGAATTTTCTGAATCTTTCGAATGAAATCGCAGGCTATGTAAAGGTTGCAATAAACAGCATTTTTGACTTGGTTTGGAGCTGCGGAATACAAATTATACTGTTTATTTCAGGACTCCAAACCATTCCGGCAACCGTTTACGAAGCTTGCAAGGTTGAGGGCGCTACAAAGTGGGAACAATTTTGGTTTATAACCTTTCCGATGCTTGGCAGAGTAACCTTACTTGTAATAATATTTACAATGGTGGAATTGTTCACAGATACACGAAGCACGCTTATTAAGACTGTGTCTGCCAAAATGGTGGCAGGCAATTACGACAGCACATCGGCTATGCTATGGTTCTATTTCCTTATAGTCGGCGGCGTCATAGGCTTACTTGTTCTTCTTTATAACAAGCTTGCACTTAAAAGATGGGAATAGGCGGTGAAAAATATGGAGAAAACAATGAAAATGATTTTTGGCCGTCTCGGTAAGATTAAAAAACAAAAGCTTGCCGATATACTGTATGCAATATTTCGATTTGTAATTCTTATTTCGGTAGGGTATATAATCCTGTATCCGCTTTTGTATATGATAATAACTTCTTTTAGGACTACAGCTTCCTACCTTGATCCGACGAGACAATGGATAATTAAAGATCTCTCACTTGAACATTTTAAACGCGCAATAGAATTTTTAAACTACGGAAAATCATTCTTACTTACAATAAGAACCGAAATGGTAAGTGCACTTTTGGAGATAGCCAGCTGTGCGGTTGCCGCTTACGGATTTGCCCGTTTCAAATTTAAGTTTAAAAATTTCTTTACAGCTGTTCTTTTCCTTACCATATTAGTACCGGCGCCTATGATAATAATACCGCTTGTAACAAATTTTGCAAAAACGGACTTTTTAGGAGTACTCGGATTGCTCTATAAGCTTACCGGGGTTGATTTAAGAATTAACCTTGTTGGCACGGTATTTACCTTTTATCTTCCGTCGCTTTTGGGTGTCGGACTGCGTTCGGGAATATTGATATTCATTTACATGCAGTTCTTCAAGGGATTACCTAAAGAATTGGAAGAGGCTGCGATGATTGACGGTGCAGGGCCTATTAAAACTTTTCTTAAAATAGCTGTTCCGTCTTCCGGTGTTGTTATTATAACAGTGACTGTTTTCTCACTTGTTTGGCATTGGAACGATTATACATTGGCTTCAATGTATATGCCGGGAAACAGAACGCTTGCGGTGTCGATTTTTGATTATCCGAGCATTTTGACATCACAGGGCTATTATACAAATGTCCCTGAGACCAAGGGATATATGCTTGCAGGGTGTGTTTTATTTGTAATGCCCATGCTTATATTGTATCTGATACTTCAACGCGGATTTATAGAAAGTATAGACCGTGTTGGTATTACGGGATAAAAAAATTACTGGGAGGAATTATTTATGACAACAAATAGTAAACGGATCGTTTCGGCACTGTGTGCCGTGCTTATGCTTGCAACAGCTATGAGCGGTTGTAAAAAAAGTACGAGCGACGATTCACAGTATTCGGTAATCGAAGTGATAGAAGATTACGGTGACGATACAACAGAAAGCAACAATAGCAATACTTCAGGCAATGATAATGTCGCAAATTCTACCGCTCCTAATGCTTCACAGGGAAATCATACTTCCGGTTCGGGCGACAATACAACCGGAGAGGTCAACCCGGCAGATTATAAGGGTAAAACCGTTCAGTATGCAACATGGCAGTATGCCGACGGTATTGATACCGACGGCGCAATCGCAAAGTTCAAGAAAAAATACGGCATCAATGTTCAGCTGGTAACTGTGCCGCAGGCGACTTATGTTCAGGAAATCACTTCTCTTATTAATGCCGGAAAGGCTCCCGATGTTATAAGAGACTGGGAATATTGGCCGAGCTTTTTAAGTATAGCGCAACCTCTTGAAAATGCGAAGATCAACCTGTCCGACCCGATTTGGGATCAGAACAGTATTAAAAACCGTGAAGTCAACGGAAAGCATTATTCTCTTGTAAGTATAGGCGGACTTTTCAGCGCACCCGGAAATGTAGTGTATTACAATAAAAAATTGCTTAACAGCAACGGCATAAAAACTCCTGAGGACTATAAAAATATAGGCAAATGGAATTTTGACGCATTTTATCAGATTATGAAATCTGTTGCCGCAATCGGTAACGGTTACTACGGCGCTTATATTGACAATTTCGGCGGCAGAATTGCAAATTCCTTCGGGACAGATATTTATAAATATTCAAACGGCAAATTCTCAAGCGGATTAAGCGACCCGATGCTTACTACAGTTTGGCAAATGACTACGAAGTGGGGCAAGGAAGGATTGCTTGCAAATGACCGTTCCTATTTTATCGACGGTAAAGCAGGTATGGCAATCACAGACGCTTATGGTCTTAAAAAGACGGGATATTGGAGAGATATGTCGTTTAAGGATATAGGCTATATTGAGATGCCTGAACTTAACGGAAACAAGCCTACCGCTCCCGCAACGATTACATTGTGGGGTATCTGCAAGGGGGCCAAAAATCCTGTTGCGGGAGGTATATTCCTGCGTTACTACCTTGATATCAACAATTACGATATCAACAAAGAATTCATTTCCACCGACGCCGCAAATTATGCCGTTAAAATGTCGACAAACAGCCAGTACAGTGATTTTTCAAGAGCACAAACCGGAGTTTGCGATGTAAATGGTATTGACAAAAAGAAATATTACAGAGAGCTGTTTGAAATGGATCCGAGTCAGGTATCCACATACTTCCAGTCGATAAGCAACGAGGTTGATTCATATATTAAAGCCACACAAAAGGTTTTGGACACTAACGCACAGTAAATAATCTTATAATCCTTGCGGTGTGGCAAAATGAATTTCGCCATACCGCAGGTCGGTCATTTTGGCTTTAATTCAATAAGGAGTAAAACTTATGTTTAAAAGAATCACAAGTATATTGCTTTCAGTGGCAATAGCCTTTTCCGCAGTCGGGGCTGCTATAATGCTTCCTGCTATGGCGGATAATGGGTTTACACCTCAGCATATGGAAGTGGATTTCAGCGATTATGAGGTTAGAGACAGCGTGACTTATCCTACCTCAAATAATACATATGCTTTTGCTGACGCAAACCCAAGTTGTCTTTGGAGCATTAAAGATGACAATGGAAACAAATATCTTGAGTGCAACAAAAGCAATTCTTTAACAAATGCAGGTTCGGGATATTATTCCTTTATACTGAATCCCAAAGGAACAGCAGGCAATTCCAAGACTGATGCCTCATTTACAAAAGACGCGGAAATATTCAGCCTTGAAAACGGTGCGAGATACAGGCTTACATTTAGGTACAAGTTACCTACAATGTGGAATGACAGAGAGATAAGAGTAAAAATCGGTGCGTCCGGCGTCGGAAGTGTCGGTTACAATGACGGTACTTTATCTTACAGCCTTACCGACGATGACACTGCCGAAGGACCTGTTAAGCTTAAAACAGGAAATGATTGGCAAACAGCAACTATTGAGTGTACCGTTAAGGCTAAAGGTTGGAAGAATATGGTGGATTCCCTTGTTGTAGGGTTTATACTCACAAATTCAACAACCGGTAATCCTACCGGAGACGGAGCTTATAAGCTTTCGGTAGATGATTTTGTTATTGACAGATTAGGTGCTGCCGAAATAACAGATACAGACGGCAATACAGAAACCGTTTACGGCGTACCCGCTTGTAATCCCGAATACAAAGCAGGCTTTGGAACCTGTGACGCAGAAAGTGTACCGTTTTCGGAAAGCTATGAAAATAAGAGTGATTATGAAAACGGCAATTATACGGCAAGCGCAAAGGTAATTAAATATTATTCCGACAAACAGCTTACAACACCGATAACATCAGCTGTTTTTATGCCTTCTGTTTCTAAATACTACTGCAATAAGATATATGAAACTTTAGCCGATGATCAGGCTGCATTTTGCGGATTTGACGAACATAACCTGCGCAAGAGCTTTGATATATCCGGAACATCGACCGCATTAAGAAATTGGGATAGTTTTGTCAGATGCGGTTATCGCAACAAGAAGTGGAGTATTTCTTCGGCAGAAGCCTTTACCGGAACAAAATCGGTATACATAAACACAACCGAGTGGGATTCCGATACTACGCAGCGCTCAAGATATTTGTATGTCGGAAACGGATATGAATTGGAACCCGGAAAAACTTACAATATATCGCTTTGGGTTAAAAGGGACACATCAAAGACTCAGACTGCCGATTTAAATATCGGTTTTGTAAATGCGGGTGATTTCTACAGCCCGAATTGGCTAAAGGGTGCTAAAATTCTCAATGCAGACTTTAAGGGCGAGTGGCAACAGATTGTATTTGAAAATGTAAAAATTCCCGAAATACAGTCAAGAGAGAATTATACCTTGCCGTATGGGTATTATATGGCGCCGGTTTTGCAAATAGCTTCGGATAATGCTTTTTGGCTTGATACGGTTGTTATAAACGAGGTTGTTAAAAACGAATATTGGTCCGGAACCGAAGCGGCAAATTATGCCGGAGGCAGCGGTACTGCGGAAGACCCGTATCAAATTTCAACTCCCGAAGAGCTTGCGTTGCTGTGTAAAACAGTTAAGGAAAGCAAATGGGGAAGCTATGAACAAAGCACAAAGGGCAAGTATTATGTTCTTACTAAAGATATAAAAATCAATGATACTTCAAAAGCAAATTGGAAGGATACCGCAAAAGAATGGTATACAAATGATAAGTCGGTATCAAGTACGCCTTGCTTTAAGGGAGTATTTAACGGAAAAGGTCACAAGATAAGCGGTATTTATATCAACAATTTAGCATCCGGTTCTACAGGCGGATTGTTTATACAAATCGGTAAAGGCGCCGTTGTAAAGAATGTAGGAATAGAAAATTCTTATATAAAATCAAACGGAAATGCGGGCAGTATTGCCGGCTCCGTTATGTTTGAGGATGACAGCGCCGATAAGGACGCCGCTATGCCGAGAATAGTTGCCTGCTACGGCGGTGAAAATGTTGTAATAGACGGCGGCGACGGCTATGCCGGCGGTATATTCGGAAGCTGTGCCCGTTTTGCGGAGCTTCGTTACTGCTATTTTGTCGGTGATGTTGTTTCTTCCGACGCCAAAAAGGTCGGCGGTCTTGTAGGCGGCAGCTGGGGCGGCGGAAACGAAAATACAAAGGGCAGCCTTACATACAGAAGTTGCTATTCGGCACCGAAAAATAATCAAAGCCTGACATCCGGTAAATCATCGGGTACGCAGGCAACAAATGTGTATGCTACATCCAATAAGTTAAGCAGCGGTTCTGCGTGGTCCGATATTACAGTCTTAAGCATAGACAAAATGAAAGGCAATTCGGCGACTCAAAATATGACCACACTTGATTTCGGTCAGGTCTGGAAAACCGAAAACAATAAAACTCCGAGCCTGCGTGTGTTTGAAAGCGGATATACAGGCGCAGATCCCGACAGCATTAAGGATGCATTTGAGGAAGATTATTACGATGATGCAAAGCCTGGCGATGTGTGGTCGGGAAAGGTTGCAAGCAAATATCATGCCGGTAAGGGTACTGCGGAAGACCCGTATCAGATCGCAACGGCTGAAGAGCTTGCAAAGCTTTGTCTTTCTGTTAAAAACAGTAAGTGGAACGAATACGATAAGACCACAAAGGGTAAATATTTTGTACTTACACACGATATTGTATTGAATGACACCTCCTTTGCAAATTGGAAGGCTTCCGCAAAGCAGTGGTATTCTTCTGCCGAGGCGGTTCCGGCATTCAAGGGAGTATTTGACGGAAAGGGTCATACAGTAAGCGGTATATATATTGATAATACAGCCGATAAATCAAAGGGCGGTCTGTTTATACAAATCGGCAAGGGTGCGGTTGTTAAAAATGTGGGAATAGAAAATTCCTATATAAAAGCTACCTCTTCGTCCGGCGGTATAGCGGGAGCTGTTATGTTTGAGGATGAAAGCGCCGATAAGGGCGCCGCGGCACCCAAGCTTATTGCCTGCTACGGCGGTGAAAATGTAACAATAGACGGCGGCGACGGTTATGCCGGCGGTATGTTCGGAAGTTGCGCCCGTTTTGCAGAGCTTCGTTACTGCTATTTCATCGGAACAGTCACCTCAACCAATGAGGAAAAGATCGGCGGTCTTGTCGGCGGTAACTGGGGCGGCGGAAATGAAGGAACGAAGGGTAATGTTACCTACAGAAGCTGCTATTCCGCACCTAAAAACGAGAAGAATTTCACCGGTGGCAAGTCAAACGGTACAAAAGCTACAAACTCATATGCAACATTTAACAAGAATTCCAAAAACACGACAATTTTAGGCGGATTGAATATCCTTGCGGTTGAAAGAATGACCGGAAGCGAAGCATTGCAGTTTATGAAAAAATTTGATTTCAATCAGGTTTGGCGTGTTGTAGAGGGCAGAACGCCTACGCTGCGTGTGTTTGAGCCAGACTTTAAGGGAACCGATCCCGAATTTGTGAATGACGCTTACGAAATGCAGGTTTATGACGGAGCGAAGCCCGGCGATATATGGACCGGGAGGATTTCATCAAAATATGCTTCAGGAACCGGTAAAAAGGATGATCCTTATATTATAGAGACCGCCGAGCAGTTCGCTCTGCTTGCCTACGAAGTTAATAATTCCTACTGGGATAATTATCTTACCGAGGGTGTTTACTATAAATTAACAGCCGATATAAAGCTTAACGATGTTTCTTCCGCTAATTGGTATGAAAACGGGAATTTAAACGAATGGTTTACGGGAGCATTGCAGGATCAGGCATTTTGCGGACATTTAGACGGCAACGGTTATGTAATAAGCGGCGTTTATATTAATTCGGAAGACGCTAAGCTTGCAGGACTGTTCCCGTCGGCAGGAAGAAAATCCGTACTCGAAAATATAGGTGTGATTGATTCTTATATTGTAACTGAAACAGGCTACAGCGGTGGCTTGTATGCCTATGTTGAAAACAGATCCTTCGATAAAAACTCACCCGTTGTATGCAACTGCTTTGTAGGTGAAAATGTTTATATTGATTCACCTTCAATCGCAGGCGGAATAGTGGCAGCACTGCCGTCCACTATTACAATAGAAAACTGCTATTTCCTCGGAGATTTCGGACCGACTACAAACCCGAACAGAATCGGCGGAGCGTACGGCCATTCATGGTACAGCGGTAAATATACATATAAGGACAGCGGAGAGATGATAAAGACCGTTGTTAAAAATATGTTTGTATGCAATACGGCTAAGGACAGGGTAATAGGCGGAAGAGGAAATCCGAATATCCCCGATATGGAATTTTCGAATTTGTTTGCGTTAAGAAGTCACGGCGGAGTTTCCACTATGATCGGCTTCTCGAATATGACCGATCAGAAAGCCGCTAAATATCTTACGGGATTTGATTTTAAAAACGATTGGGAAACGGTAGAAAAATCCACCCCGATATTGAAGATTTTCGCAAATAAGGGTCATGACATTTCAAGACTTGTAAGGGTTAAGGGTCCTGTGACTATCACATTTGAAACCTATGGCGGAACAGAGCTTGAGCCTATGTCTGCTTACAGCGGTTCTTCGCTTCAGTTGCCTACCCCCACAAGAAATAAGGATGTGTTTGACGGTTGGTATGTCTATCCGTTAAAAACATTCGATGTTCCGTTTAATTACGACTTCTTCCCTGATGACGATGTTACGCTTTATGCAAAGTGGATAGACGCCGGCATTACACAGGATTTTGAAGAATACACATATACTGCCGATGAAGACGGTATGGAAGAGGGCTATGAAGTCTTCAAACCGGGCTCGATAGGATATAACGGCGAATATGTCAAAGGCGGTATACGCTCATTGCACAGGCTTAATACCGTAGAGGAATACAAAAATGCCTGCATATTCAGCGCCAAGGATTCTAAGCTCGTTCCGGGTACGGAATATGAAATTTCAATGTATGTGTACTTAAAGGATAAGCCTAAAGCCGACGATAAGATAATGCTTGCATATACGCAGTATGCCGACTGGGCATTTGACGAAAATGCAACACAGGAATTAGGTAAGCTTTCGGATATAAGCACAGGCTCCTGGCAGTATGTTAAATATAAATTTGTCGCATACAGCGAATATGTTGCCTTCAGGCTTCCGGCGGTTGAGATGTTTATAGACGATGTTTATATCCTTACAACCGACAGAGCGAACCTTAAGTCGGATGCGGTAAAATCTCTTCCCAAAACCGTAACCACGGTAATTGATGTCGATAACAGTAGTGCAGATACCAAGACAGGCAATACGGATAATAATACGGTAAAGACCGGCAAGAAAAAAATCATCAGAAAGATTATAAAGAAAAGAGCCAATACGGATAATACAAATTACACATTGTATTTTGTTATTGCCGGAGCGGCTGTGGTACTTGCGGGTGCTGCGACAACGGCAGTTATTGTGGTAAGGAAAAAACGCAAAAATATTAAAATCTAATTCGGCAGGTAAACCCGTGTAATTTCAGGTATTGCACGGGTTTACCATGCAATATATCATCAAATAACTGAAAACTTGTCGCTTTTTTGTCCAAAACGCAAAAAAAGTCTATATAATTGCTAAAAAAATTCCAACTCAAGGGATGAAGATATGGTAAAATTACTGTATTGAAGGAGGCGGTTTTCAGAAACAGGATAAAATCTTGTATCCGGCGATTTTCAAAAAATTTATGAAAAGAGGAGTAATAAAAAATGTTAAAAAAATTCACAGGCGTGTTGCTTTCGGCAGCGCTTATTGTCTCCGCGGTCGGCGCACTCACAGCGTTACCTACTACCGCAGCGAGCGGTTCTTTCACACCCCAGCATATGGAAGTTAATTTTAATGATTATGTAATAAATGATGATACAGCTGGGAAGGCCAATAATACTTACCCCGCCGATAATACAACATCAGGAACTAAAACTTCCAAAACCATATGGCAAATCGGCGTAGAGGACGACAACAATTACATTTATACAATAACAAACAGTAAAGTTTGCAATAATGCAAATCCTGCAAACGGACTCTACACATTCATTCTTAATCCTACAGGTAAGGCAGGAGACTCAAAAAGCGGAGACAACATTAAGGCGGAAGATGCAATATATAAGCTTGAAGACGGTGTTCGCTACAGAATGACTTTCAGGTATAAGTTCCAAAACTGGGATAAAAATACAACAACAGGCGAGTATAATACCGAAGTAAAGGTTAAAGTGGGAGCCAGTGCCACAGGTGTATGCGGTTGGAATGACGGCGGTGCTAGATTCACACTGCAAGACGGGGAGACCGCATTGGCATTACAGAACACCACTGAGTGGAAGACTGCGGAATTTGAATTTGTCGCAAACATGAGCCAGGGAAGTAGTTGGGGCGGTACTTGGATGGATTCTATGATGGTAGCATTTATTCCTTATAAGGTCGGCACCAGTACAATTAAGGCTGCCACGGCGTTTAATTTGTATCTTGATGATTTTGTTGTAGACCGTGTTGCCTCAGCTAATATAGTTAAGAACGGCGCGACCGAAACGGTTTACGGTGCTCCGGCTTGTGATAGCGAATACAGAGAAGGCTTCGGCACTTGCGAAGCAGACAAAATACCCACTGTTTCGACAAATGGCAATACCGTTGAATTAACAGCGCTTTACAGTGACGCTGAATTTAATAATCTGCCAAAAGATGAACCGGTATTCTCCGCAACAAGCGCAGATACATATTACGCGAAAGCAATAGCTCCGAAGAAAACGGAAGTTTATGTAAACGAAAGTTCGGCTAACAAATATGATTTGGGAACAAATGCATTCGGAACAGGTTTTGCGGAAATCAAAGCAAATTCCTCTGCTATTTCCGGCGCTGCGAACATCAAATCCGGATTTATTATTTGGACAAAGAAACTTCTTGGGGAAAACACGCTTGATATAACTTGCGTAGGCGTAGGCAATAAGGCAATCAATGTGGAAACAACAGGTATTGGTAATTTCGCGGATCTCAGCGATGAGCTTTACGGTATTCTTTTGTGCAGTGATGCGGCAGACGGCAAGGTTAGTGACAGATACAGTGGCATTACTTATGCGGTTCGCCCGTATGTAAGCTATGAAATTGATGGCAATACATACTATGTATACGGCGATACAATTTATTCTAAGTAGGAGGAATTTGTAGTCAATGAAAGAATTTATGAAACCTCAAATTGAAATTATTTGCTTTACTGCTGATGTTGTTTATACAAGTGGCGATTTTCCTGAAAACAACACCGTAGAGGGAATCGATCCCGGTTGGGATGCATAATGAACCGTTCAAAACAAATTCTGGTCGCGGCTGCGGCGCTGTTAGTTTTAACGGCGTCGGGTTGCGGCAAAAAGGATAATGACAGGATTCCGGACGGCGGTTATGAGATTTCAAAACCGAGCAGTGCGGTATCTTCCGAAGAGAGTGTTGTTTCGGAAACAACTGCTTCAAACACTGAGAGTTCGAAATCTTCGGTTAAAAAGCCTGCAAAGGCTTCGAACTCTTCGAAGACAGCCGGCAGCAGTTCTGTAACAACGAGCTCCGGTTCTTCAAAACTTGAAATTACTGTTCCCGATGCATGGTATGACGGCGGTTCTTCAGATTCGGGTTCCGGCTCTGGCTCGGAGAAAGACAACCATTCTTCAAGCGGTTCATCTGTAAGCGAAAGCTCACGGGCTGATACTTCTTCTCCTGATAAAAAGGATGACAGCCCGTCGGATTCTTCAAAAACAAACTCAAAACCGCAAAAAAATGAATCTATACTTTCGAGTTTGCCTTCGGGCTTTGTTAAAAAGAAATAGTGTTTATATAATATAACATTTGTCTTTTTAAAACAGTTTGATTATGATAAAATAAAACGATGAAGGAGATGAATATGTTTTCATCTCCTTCATTTGGTTAAAGTGACAGATTCAAGACCTGTCACTCTAAGCAAAGCCGACAAGTTCGAACTCGCCTGAAACAAAGTAATTTCGGCATTTTTCGGCTTGTCGTCATAGCAAGGCGACAGCCTTGCGTCTTCCTCCGCACCAAAAACTACTCAAAATTCTTTCCGTTTCAGGTCGAAGAATTTTAAGGCGGAAAATTTTTGGTTGTGCGAGGCAAAAACGCAGTTAATCCTGTCGGATTAACGAGTATTTTAACAATGCAAAGACGAAAATTTGCCCTTAAAATCGGGTTCAAACTTGTCGGCTTTGCTTAGGCAAAACTATTTACAGGTGATTATATGTTTGACTTTACAGACAATTATAAAATTTCAAGAAAAGCGGCTGCTGAAGGCTTTATATTACTTAAAAATCAAAATGGAACATTACCGTTCGGAAAAAATGACAAAATAGGTATTATAGGCGACAACGCACTTAACCTCATAAAAGGCGGCGGGGGCTCCGCAGATGTAGTTTCACTGTATGTTCGCTCTCTTAAAGACGGATTAACAGAAAAAGAAAAGTGCGGCAAAATCAAAATTGCACATAAATCATTTGAAATTGCAAAACAGAAAAACAGTTACAGCATAGAAGAATTGAACCTTATTGCCGAAGAAGCCGATAAGGTAATCGTAGTTATAAAGCGCCATGCATTTGAAGGTATGGACAGGTTTTTGGACGGCAACAGGCGTTCGGTAAACGACGGAATTGATAAACCGAACGGTGAAATCCATGTTTCGCCTGAGGTAATGACAAGGCAAAAAACCGAAATAGGCTTTTATGAGCCGAGCGAAGCCGAAAAAGAACTTTTCGCTAATATTGAAAAATCGAAAATAAAGAGTGTTGTTGTAATACTTAATATTGCTTCGACCGTTAATATATCGCATCTTGATAATTATTCAAAAATCAAATCGGTGCTTCTTACTTATCTTCCGGGTATGGAGTGCGGAAATGCCATAGCGGATGTGTTGTGCGGAGATGTTACACCGAGCGGCAAGCTTACTTCCACAATAGCAAAGGATTATGAGGATTATCCGTCCGCAAAGTATTATAATATCTCGCAAAATGTTTCAGAGTATAAGGAAGATATATTTGTAGGCTACAGGTATTTTGAGACATTTGCGAAGGATAAGGTTCTGTATCCGTTCGGGTTCGGTCTTTCTTACACAACATTCGGTTTTAAGCTTTGCGGATTTAAAGCGAATGATGATAATATAGAAATATCTGTAAGAGTTAAAAATACGGGCAACTTAAAAGGCAAAGAAGTGGTTCAGATTTATTCTTCCTCGCCCGATGGCAAATTAAAAAAACCTGCGTTAGAGCTTAGAGCATTTGCGAAAACAAAGGAGCTTATGCCGGGTGAAGAACAAACCATGGAGCTAAGCTATAAGACTGCAGATATGGCAAGCTTTGACGAAAACGGCGAAACAGGTTTTCAGGCGGCATGGGTGCTTGAAGAAGGCGAGTACAGTGTATATTTCGGTAACAGCGTCAGAAATTTAAGCTTGTGCGGTAAATACAAAAACAATAAAACTTTCGTTACCGAACAGTTAAGCATACAGTTTGCCCCGGGCAGAAAATTTGATTACAAAAGTTCGGCACACGACTGCTCTGATGCAGGCATAGATAAAGGCATTACATTGTATGATGTGTATAACGGCAAGAACAGTATGCGTGATTTTGTAAGACAGATGAGCGCAGAGGAACTATTGCATTTAGCAGAGGGTCAATTTCCTGATTTTGCAAAGGGAACGGCTTCTATCGGCAATCTTAAAAAGTACGGCATACCCAATCCGCAGACAGCCGACGGACCTGCGGGACTGAGAAAATCTGTACCCACCACCGCATTTCCCTGTCCTACGCTTATGGCATCGACATGGGATAAGGATATACAGTTTGATATAGGAAAAGCAATGGGATATGAGGGAATACAAACCGGAGTGGATATACTGTTGGCACCGGGACTTAACATTCAGCGCAACCCTCTTTGCGGCAGAAATTTTGAATACTATTCCGAGGATCCGTTTGTATCGGGATGTACCGCAATAGCCGAGGTTAAGGGCATACAGTCGCAGGGGCTGTTGGCTACGGTAAAGCATTTCTTCGCAAACAACTGTGAAAGAGACAGGCTGAATAATGACAGCCGCATATCAGAGCGGGCCATCAGGGAAATATACCTTCGCGGTTTTAAAATGGTTGTTACAAAGGCGGAGCCTGCCTTTGTAATGAGTTCTTATAATCTTGTCAACGGCATTAAATGCAGTACCGATAAGGCGCTTTTAACGAATGTGCTCCGCGGTGAATGGGGCTTTAAGGGAGCGGTTATGACCGATTGGCGTAACACAAGCCGTTTGTGGGAGGAAATAAAGGCAGGCAATAATATTAAAATGCCTTTCGGATATCCCGAAGAGGCGGAGCTTGCGCTTGAAAAATACAAGGAAGGCGTACTAACACGCGAGGAGCTTGAAAATAACGCTGTATGCGTTATAGAAGCTGTTATGAAAACCAATAGGTTTAAAAGTAAGAATTTCGGCATATATCACAACTTATCGGGAGCAGGGGAAAACATTATAAAGGTTACGGAAACCCTCGGCGTTTCAACTACCCGTGTATCTGTCGGAGTAAATGATGATAAAAGCAGTTATTTCTATATGCTTGCTAAGGATCAAAGGCAATATCCGACATATATACTTTACGGACTGAATGTTGAAAAGTCGGGCGAATACAAATTTAAAACAAAGGTAAAAACCGATATGCCGGAATCAAAACTTTGGTTAAGTATTGATGATGAATTGCTTGTAAAAATACCGTGCGATAATGCTGTCAATAAAGAAAAATGGTATGATGTAAGCGGAAAAATCACTTTGCCTGAGGGTGAGCATATTTTGAAAATAATGATCGTTAATTTCCCCGACGAAAAATTTGAATATCATGACGGATGGTATAATCCCACCGAGGATCTTGCCTTGGGAGACATTGTATTGATCGGCGGCGAAAAAGAATGAAGGTAATATGGCTCGGTCAGGCGGGACTTTTGTTTGATCTTGACGGCGTAAGGGTTATGGTTGACCCGTATTTATCAAACAGCGTGGAAAGGCTCGAACCTAAAAATTACCGCCGTCAGCCGATAGATGAAAGCTTCTTTGACATAAAGCCCGATATACTTGTTTTAACTCACAATCACCTTGACCATACCGATCCCGAAACGCTTAAAAAACTGTTTTCAAGACATAATGGAATATGCGTTTTAGCCTCAGGCAACGCATGGCAAACAGTTCGTAAATTCGGCGGAGACAACAATTATGTGAGATTTAACCGCGGTACTGTCTGGACTGAAAAGGGAATAAGATTCGAAGCGGTTCACGCCGAACACAGCGACGACAAGGCAGTGGGCGTTATTATTTCATACGACGGAAAAAGCTATTACATAACGGGGGACACCCTTTATAGCAAAAAGGTTATAAAAGATATAAATGTACCTATCGATGTAGTCTTTCTGCCGATAAACGGTGTGGGCAACAATATGAATATGACGGACGCCGCACGGTTTGCAAGGGAAATAAAGGCAAAAACAGCCGTGCCGGTGCATTTCGGAATGTTTGACAGTATAAATGTCGGGAAATTCAACTTTAAAAACAAGATAATACCGGAAATTTATAAGGAAATATCGGTGGGTGAGTAATTATGTGGCAAATTGTAAAAAACACAGACGACTTTGATTATTTAATAGATTATCCGAAAGGGTATGAAAGAGAGAAGAAATATCCGGTTCTTATTTATCTTCACGGAATGGGTAATGTGGGCAAGGGCGTTGAAAGGCTTGCAACGGTTTGCCCTGTAAGACGCGAAAGAATGAACGAGGATATGCCGTTCATAATCGTAGCTCCTGCTTGTAATGAGCATAACTGGATTATCGCGTTTGAAAGACTGCAAAAATTTATATGCAATGTTATATACAGCAATTATGCCGATAAAAGCAGGATATATTTGTGCGGTTCAAGTATGGGCGGATACACAAGCTGGAATTTGCTTATAGCAAGACCGGACCTATTTGCTGCGGCGGTTATTTGCTGCGGCGGCGGAATGTACTTTGACGCGCCTCGTATCAAAATACCTGTTATTGCGGTACACGGCGAACAGGACACGACCGTTTTATCACGGGAAAGCGTTATTATGACAGAAAAAATCAATGAAGCCGGCGGCGATGCCGAATTGATTTTGCACAGTGATTTGGGTCACGATGTCTGGACGAGAACTTTCACGGATAAAAAAATATATAAATGGCTTTTAGATAAGCACAGATAGAGAGGAAAGACTTATGAAAGTAACAGATATAAAACCGTTTGTGGTAGATTGCTTCAGAACAAACTTTGTGTTTGTAAAAATTTATACAGACGAGGGCATAACCGGCATAGGCGAGGGTACTCTCGAATATAAAGAAAAAGCCTTTTTGGGCGCTCTTGAGCATATCAAGGAGTACCTTGTGGGTAAAAATCCACTCGATGTAGAACAGCATTTCCATAATATCTACCGTGACGCATATTGGCGCGGCGGACCGGTTTTAATGTCTGCGCTGTCAGCGGTAGAAATGGCATTGTGGGATATTTTGGGTAAAAGCCTTAATGTTCCTGTTTATCAACTTTTGGGCGGAAAGATCAACGATAAGGTCCGTATTTATGTAAACGGTTGGTTTGCGGGAGCTAAAGAACCCGAGGAATTTGCCGCAAAGGCGAAAGAAGCAGTTAAGCGCGGCGTTACCGCTATGAAATGGGACCCGTTCGGTAAATCATATCTTGATATTTCAAATGCCGCTTTGGATAAGGCGCTCCGTTGTGTGGCGGCAGTCCGCGAGGCAGTGGGCAACAGTGTTGATTTGCTTATAGAGGGTCACGGAAGATTTAATATTCCAACGGGAATAAAAATCGCAAAAGAGCTTGAGCAGTTCAAGCCGATGTTCTTTGAGGAACCGACGCCGCCCGACAGCCTTGAAGCCTTAAAAGCGGTAAGAGATAAATCTCCGGTTGCGATTTCGGCAGGAGAGCGACTTTACACCCGTTGGGATTACCGCCGTTTCTTCGATATAATGCCTGCTGACTACATACAACCCGATATTTCCCACGCAGGCGGAATAATGGAGCTTAAAAAGATAGCGGCAGAGGCGGAATGCAGATATATACCTTTTGCGCCGCATAATCCGTCGGGTCCTGTTGCAAATGCGGCTACTTTACAGCTTGCCGCCAACACGCCGAATTTCTGCATACTTGAAATAATGTACAGCGATGTTGAGTGGCGCAAGGATATAACGAACGAAAAACTTGAATATAAGGACGGATATATAACGATACCTGATAAACCGGGTCTCGGAATTGAAATAAACGAGGAAGAATGCTTAAAGCATCCTTATAAACCGCATACCTTAAGGCATTATGACGGAACGCTAACCGATATCCGTCCGGCAAAAACGGAATTCTATTTTTAAAAGGGGCGATTTATTTGGTAATATCATGTATAGGCGACAGCTTGACCGAGGGTGATTACGGAGTTTTCGGGAAGAGCGGTATAGCAAATGTCCACAAAGAAAATTACCCGTATTTTCTTGCTAAATTAACAGGCGCTGAGGTTCGCAATTTCGGTAAGTGCGGTTTCACAAGCACTTCTTACAGAAAGTATTATGAAGATGGTAATGTTGATATTAAAGGCTCCGATGCTGTAATTGTTATGCTTGGAACAAACGGCGGTCTTGACCCTGAAAACGAAACCGACGGAGATCGTGATTTTGATATACTTATAAAGAAAATACAAAATGATGTACCCACAGCAAAAATAGTTTTGTGTACGCCTCCTCATGCAACAAAAAATCGTAAATATTCGAATTTTGGATATGCGGGGAGGGTTGAAAAGGCTGTCGGTTTTGTCAGAAATTACGCTTTAAAGCAAAATTATAAGCTGATTGATGTTGCAAGGTGTCCCGATTTCAACGATGATACAGAAAGTATTATGCAACCGAATGACGGTTTGCATTTCAGTTCGAGCGGTTATAAAAAACTTGCGGAATTTATTGCGGCAAATTTATAAGGTGTAAGATGTTATGAGTAATTATAATATAAGAAAATTCACTCTATGGCCGAAAGGGCTCTGTGATGAGGTGATTGTTACAGAGGTACTGCCGAAAAATAAAACCTCAAACTGTGCGATTATCGTCTTTCCTGGTGGCGCTTATGCCGCTTTGTGCGGATATGAGGGCAAGGATTATGCCTGTTTTTTTGCTGAAAACGGTATAGTATCATTTTCAGTTGATTACAGAGTTAAGACTCATAAATATCCCGAACAGTTAAGCGATGCAAGACGGGCGGTACAGTATGTGCGCGCAAATGCCGAAAAATACGGTATAGATAAAGACAAAATAGCTGTAATAGGTTCTTCGGCAGGCGGACATTTGGCAGCGTTGCTTTCAACGAGCAGTGATAATCTTGCAAGTGAGATAAATGATGCCGTATCTGTAGAAAACTATATGCCTAATGCTCAAATTCTATGTTATCCTGTGATATGCAATCCCGAATTTAAAGGAATTTCACACAGTGTCAGCTATAAAAACCTGTTGGGAGATAATTTTTATGACTTATCAGGGAGTGTCGACCCTTGTATTCTTATACGGGATGATACGCCGCCGGCATTTATTTG
>ERZ808266.77-NODE-77-length-41713-cov-34.953862_pt1 | contig 41713 bp, 40 predicted proteins | sample MGYA00521278_ERZ808266 | MGnify/ENA primary metagenome ERZ808266 (study PRJEB31516, sample SAMN03275591) | gut metagenome | biome: mammalia-associated habitat; material: feces | host: Papio cynocephalus | place: Kenya | collected 2012-08-02 ... | reverse complement strand
AACCAGAAATAAAGGTTAAGAAAGCATTGAAGCGCATCGCTACCGAGATTACCAAGCAGACAGGTATCGAGGTGGTGACGGATGAGCAAAAAGCCAAGAAAGCACTTGATGAAACAGAAAACATCAAGGTACAGCGTGCATCCGCAGGTAGCACAGTTAGTGGTATGGAAAAAATGCCAAAGGGTTTGCAAATGAATCCTAGCGTATTGACCGACCAGATACTTAACTATCATGGCGATCATATCGCAAAGCTACTTGGTGAAGTACCAGAGGATAGTACTGTTAAGTATTTCTCTGCACACAATGGAGTTTGGTATTTCTACCGAGTAGATCATGACCGCAATATCATCCTTGATGGTGCCATTTCTGCCAACAAAGACAATTATCGTGAATACGAACAAAAGATAAAAGAGTATTATGGAATTGACGGCGGCGCAGAAGCTATTTATAATTATGTGCAAGAAGCAGGGTTTGACACAGGAGCAAACCGCAATTTGCATGACTATTTTCTCGAAGGAGGAAATACGAGACATTCTGCAATGGGTGAGCGACCTAATGAACCGCAAGGGGAAGCCAGAGTTGAAGACAACAGAACTTCTGGACGAACTTTACGACAGGGCTCTAGCGAAGAACAAAGCGGAGCGATTAAGGAGTTCCGTTCTGCCAACGGTGAGGTCTATGGATTCACGGTAGATGGCAAGATTTATCTTGACACCAAGAAGATGAAGCCTGAGACCCCTCTGCATGAGTACACCCATTTGTGGACTGAGGCTTTGAGGAACGGCAACCCTACAGAGTGGGAGAACGTGAAGAGTCTCTTCGATGAGGTTGAAGGACTGAAAGAGGAGGTTCAGAAGCTGTACCCTGAGCTAAAGGGCGATAACCTTTACGAGGAGATGATTACCACATTCTCTGGTCGTGAGGGTGCCAAGAAGCTTGAAAAGGTTGTGCGTGGTCTCGCTAAAGAGGATGGAAAGACCGTAGAGGAGAGAGCCAAGGCTACAGGCTTTATCACCAAGGTGAAGGAAGCTTTGCAGAAGTACTGGAAGGGTGTGGCTGACATGCTTCATATCCACTTCACTTCTGCCGAGGAGGTTGCCGACAAGGTTCTTGCTGATTGGGCTAGCGGCTTCAACCCAAATAAAGCTTTCGATGTAAATGACAGAGATGGCGATTATACGAAGAATAACGTTGAATACATTGTTAAAAATACAAAACTCCCATTTGGCAAAAAATACGGAGAAGAACTATCTCAAGAAGAAGTCAAGTCGTTATTCTATGGGGATAATGATTACTCAAAGAAATACGGCAAACTATTCGATAGAGTTTACGATGTTGCTCGAAAACTAGGTATAAAAATTAGCTTCAAAATACCACCAGAAACTTATAGTGCTTATGGTCTAGCTGATTTGGATAACGTATATCTAAATCCTATACTTCTTGCAAGAGGAGAGCATAAGGTTTTCCCAAACAAGAAGTATAGCCTTTACGTTAAAGAAGATACGCTTCCACATGCAATGTTGCATGAGTTAATACATTCTGTTACAGCCTACGCTTTGGAAAGATATGAAAGAGACAAGGATAGTATGCCTAAAGAACTAAGGGCAGCTGCGGAGTCTTTGATAGATTTGTATGAAGCTACGAGAAAGGCAACTCTGGATTACGTTAATGAATATGGAAGAGAGAATGAACAAGAATTTATCGCTGAATTATCTAATCCTAATTTTTGTAAGCTTCTAAAGAAGACAAATGTTTGGACTAGAGTGAAAGATGCGATAAAGCAATTCTTCTTCCCTCTGATTTCTTCCGAAAAGAATGTGTTGGATAAGTCGTGGAAGGAGACAAACTCTTATAAAGAGCTTTCTTCTTTACTTGATGACTTTTTAGAGCATAGTGACAAAGGTCTATTTGAAGAAGAGATTGGTGTGCAGAACGGTGAAATCAAGGGCAAGGAAGAAGCTAAGGAAGAACCTGTTCCTATCATGCCGAAGCCTGTAGATCCTAGCAACCCTATAGAAAAGGCGGCTGAGGACTACAAGAAGGAGCATCCTTTGAGCGAGGATGAAATATTGAACACTACGGCGTTCGATGGTTTGCCTGAAGACCAGAAGCAGTATTGCATTGATGCGGCTTTGGACTATCTGAATGGCGAGGACACTTCGGCTATTTCCGAGGCTTACTATAGAAACGCCTACGAGAAACGTTCTAGCCGTCCTGCCGAGACAGCGAAGGTTGCCAAGGCAGACAGCGAGACTGTCAAGGCTGGACAGGCTGAGGTTTCTGCCGACCCAATGGAAGGAATCAAGAATGCCGCAGAGGGATTCGAGCAGGAGAAGGCTGAGAGGGAAAGAAAGCAGAAGGAGGCTACCCAGAAGGTTCTGAACGTTATCAAGGCTTCGAACGAAAAGGCGAAGACCAGAAAGCAGTTGGAGGCAGAGAAGAATGCAGCGGACAATGAGTTTGAGGCATTCATGAAGGAACTACGCAAGAAACAGAGCGGTCAGCTTAACTCTGGCTTCATCGACCAGAACTTGATTGAGGCGGCACCAAAGATGTTCTCTCTTGCAGCAAAGTGTGCCTACACTCGTATCAAACTGGGCATGTATGATGCCAAGGAGGTGGTGAAGGATTTGCGCAACCGCTTCAAGGATGCTTTCGATGGATTCGACAAGCGAGACGTGGAAACCTTCTACTCTGAAATCATGAACCAGAAATGGCGTGATGGTGATAAGAGAATGAGCCTCAACGAGTGGGCAGAGCATTACAGAAAGCTTTCTCCTGAATATAAGGAGAAACTGGAAGGCGACTCGAAGGATGCCGAGGAAAGGAAGATGAGCGAAAAGAAGTTCATTGACCGTGTGAACATTCGACTTGGATTCGGACAGAAGATAAACGGCATCGTTGAATTGAGAAAGATGGCTGAGGAATGCGGCTTGAAGGATGTGAAGGACACAGACCTTCAGGAATTGGCAGAGACTGCCATTGTGCAGAGAGCTAGAGGTATCGCTTCGTCTGCATCCACAAATGATGCCAAGAAGTTTGAACTCATCAAGAAGCTTTACGAGAATCAGCCTAGCCTCAACCAACGTGATTCTGAGCGAGTGATGAAGCAGCAGTATTCTACCCCTGCCCCATACGCTTTCTTGGCAGACATGTATGTGAAGGGAGGCGGCAAGGAGGTGAAGAGCGCATTGGAGCCTAGCGCAGGAAACGGTATGCTTACCATCGGCTTGCCTATGGACGTGGTGCATGTGAACGACATTGACGCTCAACGTTTGGCGAACCTGAGAAGACAGGGCTTCAAGAACGTGACGAGTCAAGACGGTACTCAGCCTTTCGCCGACAAGGACGTGGACGTGGTGGTAACTAACCCACCATTCGGTAGTGCAACGCCAAAGGAGTATGACGGCTACAAGATTTCCTCTCTGGAGGGTCAGATGGCTATCAATGCCTTGGAGAGCATGAAGGACGATGGTCGTGCTGCCATCATCATCGGCGGCAAGACGGAATACGCCAAGAACGGAAGTCTGAACCCAAAGGATAAGGCTTTCCTTGGTTATCTCTATAGCCACTATAATGTGGAGGACGTGATAAATGTGGATGGCAGTCTCTACGCAAAGCAGGGAACGACCTACCCTACACGTATTATTTTAATAAACGGAAGACGCAAGTTCGACCCAGAAAACAAGGTGTACCCACCAGTGGAGAAGAACGCTAGAGCAGAATCCGTGAAAGATTATGACGAACTTTATAAAAGAATAAACGATGACATACTACGTAGCAAAGACAAATCCGTGGATATTCACGGAGAAGAAAAGCGAAAAGGTGACAATGCAGGTGGTAGAACAAACGTTTCTGATTCTACTAAAGAGAATGGTGGACGAGTCGGACGAATGGGAGACGAAGGAGTTTCTGACAGAACTCCTGCAAATCCTAAACAGACTGAACTGGACACAAGCACCCGACCTGTGGAGCAACGAGAAGATGCCAACGGAGGAACAACTGAGAGTGCTAGCGATGGAAATAGTAACCCAGACACAAGAGGGGGACAAACTTCTGTACCACAATCTGAACGAACCGATGGAAGTAGCGGACGAGGAGACAACTCTATCTCTGGAGGAAGCAACACTAGCGCAACTGATAACGGAACAGATGGACGAGAGCGTGGAGTACGACTACAGTCCTCAGATGTTCAATCAGTAAGCAACACTCCTACCCAACCAAAGGAAGAGAAGAAACAAACTTTGACTACAGAGAAGGTTGCATATACCCCTAGCAGTCATTCCATGTCGCTCGGTGCCGTGGTACCAGCTAGACAAAAAGAGGCACTTGAAACGGTATTGAATAAGCTTGGCGATGCCGACCAATACTTGGTAGATAACCTTGGCTATAATGACAAGGAAGATTTGTACGCACATCTCGCCGCCGAGCAAGTGGATGCTGTTGCCTTGGGATTAAAACAGATGGAGAAAGGCAATGGCTTCATTATTGGAGACCAGACTGGTATAGGTAAGGGAAGACAAGCTGCTGCCATCATTCGTTATGCGGTTAAGCAAGGTAGGATTCCAGTATCGTTCACCATCAAGCCTAACCTTTTCTCTGACACCTATCGTGACTTGACAGACATTGGTAGTCCTGAATTGCGTCCATTTATCCTAGCCTCCAGCAAGGATGGCAACATTAAGGAGAACTACGATGAAGAGGTGAAAGGACTTGACGGAAGGGTTACCAAGGTAAGAAAACAGCGCATTATATATAATGTGCCAAGCACTACTGAAACACAACGAGTATTAAAATATATCGCAGAAAACGGAAAATTGCCAGAGGGATATGATTATATCCTCACCACTTATTCGCAAATCAGAACGGGTTTGCAGGAATATAAGGGTGGCAAGTGGAAAGATAAGAAAAAGATTAATGCAGCTGACCGCAACGGACAGTTGAAGCGTGATGCTATTGAAAAACTCGCAGAGAACAGCATCTTTATACTTGACGAAAGTCATGATGCCGCAGGTGAAGGAGGCGGAAGTGCATTCATTCAGAAGGTTTTGCCAAAGGCTAAGGGCGTAACATTCCTTAGTGCTACCTATGCAAAAACTCCTGATGCGATGAAACTGTATGCCTTGAAGACAGACTTGGGCAGTAAGAGCAAGGACGAAAAGGACGAAAAGGATGATGCTTCTTGGAAAATTCTGAATGCCATCAAGAAAGGTGGTACCGTGTTCCAAGAGATTATGAGCCAAGCCTTGACACGAAGCGGTCAGATGATTCGCCGTGAGCGAGATATGACTGGCGTAACCATCGACTGGAATCCACTTACCGAGGACGAAACAGAGATTCAAGCACAACGAGACAAGTTTGACAATATCTTTGGTATATTCAACGACATATTGAACTTCCAACGTACTTACGTGGATGCCAAGTTGGGTGAAATGAGCGATGATGCCGCATTAATCCAAGGTAGCGTGGACCACACACCTGGAACAAAGGATATGGGTATCGGCAACGTTACATTTGCAAGCAAAGCTTACAATGTTGTACAGCAAGCACTCTTCTCCATCAAGGCAGAGAAGGTGGCAGACTATGCCATCGAAGCCATCAAGAACGGAGAGAAACCTGTTATCGCAGTAAACAACACCATGGAGGGTATGACAGACGAGTACCCGATGGGAGAAGTGATGGATATGCCAGACCTTAATACTACCCTTATGAAAGGTTTGGAAGGTATATTGAGATACACCGAGAAGAATGAATATGGAGACCGAGACAATAAGGTATTGAGACTTGAGGAACTTGGCGAAGAAGCAGTGGCACGATATAACGAAATCAAGGAAAAGATAGCATCTGCCACAAGCGGACTGAGCATCAGCCCTATTGATGTAATCAAACACAGGTTGGAGCAAGCTGGCTATCGTGTGGGAGAGCTGACTGGTAGAAACACCGAGTTCGTATATAATGAGGATGGAAAAGTGGTAAGACAAAAGCGCACCGATACCAACAAGAATGCCTTGGCAGACCGATTCAACAATGGTGATCTTGACGTGCTTATCTTGAACCGTTCTGCCTCAACTGGTATTTCTCTTCATGCCTCTACTAAGTTTAAAGACCAAAGACAGCGCACCATGATATTCGCTCAGATGCAAGGGAATATCAACGAGGAGGTGCAAATGCGTGGTCGTATCGACCGCACAGGACAGGTAAGACGAGGAAAGTACGTTTACTTAGTTTCATCCATCCCAGCCGAACAACGACTGATGATGATGTTCAAGAACAAACTGAAATCATTGGATGCCAACACGACTTCTTCTCAAAAGAGTAAATTCAACGAGGTAGATGTGCAAGACTTCACCAACAAGTATGGTGATGAGATAGTCTTGCAGTATATGGCGCAACACCCAGAGTATTACAACAAACTCGCCGACCCTCTGGGTTGGGGATTCATGGAGTACGCCAAGGATGGTTTGTCGCTTGGAGAGTTAAGAAAGAACACAAAGGACACGGTTTCCTCTCCTGCTTACGAGGTAATGAAGCGACTGACTTTGTTACCAGTGAAGGAGCAGGAAGTGGTACTAAAAGACATTTCGGATGCCTACGCGCAAAAGATTAAGCAGTTGAACGATATGGGTATGAACGACCTCGAAATAACAGACATGCCACTGGAGGCTAAGACCTTGAAGCGTGAGGTTTGGAAGGAAGGCTCAGACCCTAACGGCGACAACGCCTTTGCCGACAACACCTATATCGAAACTGTGGAAATGAATGTTTTGAAGAAGCCTATGAAGGCTGAGGAGGTGCAGGAAGCACAAAAGAAGATGTTCGGCGGCAAGGACTATGAAACTTGGAGAAGCGATAAGATTGCTGAAATCAAGGAAGCACAAGCTGCCAAGATTGAGGAAACCAAGGCTAAAATGGCAGAGCAGATGGAAAAGAAAGTTGCCAAAGCGGAGGAAAATACTCGCAAGTCTTTAGAGAAACAGAACGACAAGGTTCAAAAGAAAATCGACAAGGGAACCCAGCTCGCACCGGGCGAACATATTTTGACAGAAGAAGAGATAAAGACTAGAATATCTGATGTTGTCGCTGATGTCAAAAAGAAACTTTTGGAGAAACAATCAGAAGCTATCGCAAACATAAACACTAAATATGAAATGTTTATTGGTCCGCTCTATGTTTGCGACCCAAACAAAACTGTTAGTGTTCCATCGGATTGGTATATGGAAGACAATGCCACTTCATCATATCCTGAGTTTGCTAGAGTTATCGGTTTCAAGTACGACAAGAACTACAACTTAGGTTCATCTTCCATCGTCTTTGCTACCACCGATTCAAGAAAGCGTGTGGAAATACCACTGACCAGACCAAAGGTACTTGAAAGAATTGATACAGACACAGAAAGATTCGCCAAGGAGTGTAAGGTTATCACTATGGATTCTTGGGATAGAATGATTCCTAAGAAAGACAGAACAACAGGACGTATCATTACAGGTAATATGTTGGAGGCTTTGGCTGACAACAATAGCATCGGGCACTTGATTTCATACACTACCGATGACGGTAAGGTTAAGCAAGGTATCTTGGTGCCAGACAGCGTGAGCACGGAGGAAATTACAGGTAATATGCCTATTGCGAAGGCATATAATTGGTTTACCAAGAAAGAAGGCGGAACGGAATTGAAATCAACTGACGGCAAGTTGAGAATAGCTAAGAACTTTGGCTCTATGTACACCATCTATGTTCCTGCTAGCAGAAAGGAAGGCGGTAAGTATTATTTGAACCAAGAGCTGCTAGGCTTGGTACATGGTCACAACTTCCAATCCAAAGGCAACAACTTTTGGGCTACGTTCGATGCCGACAAATTGCATGATGTGCTTCATGTCTTGAATAGTATGGATGTGAAGGTTAAGACACCTAATGACTTCGAGGAGAGTAGAGCACACTATCGTACTACCAATGGTGAGCAGGGTAATGATGCACAGAGCATCGTGGCTAACCATATCGCCAACGTGAGTGAGAAGGTGGGCGTGAAAGCGAACGAGGTTAATTCGGCGGACGAGATTACGAACCCTAGGGTGAAGGCTGACATCGAAGCAGGTAAGAATGTAACTGGCTGGTATGACGAGAAGACTGGCGAGGTACACTTGTACATGCCTAACATCCACGACCGCTATACTGCCGAGAAGACTATCTGGCATGAGGTTGTGGGACACAAGGGAATGAGAGAGTTGTTTGGCGAAGACAGATTCAACAGGTTCCTGCGTGATGTGTGGTATGACTTGGATAAGCCTGAGAACGCCGACTTGAAGAAGTTGGTGATGGAGGAAATGAAGTACAATCCGTTCAATGTGTATAATGCCATTGAGGAGGGTATCGCCCGACTTGCCGAGGAAGGAAGAGGCGAGGCTGGTTTCTGGAGAAACTTAAAGAATAAGGTTACTGACTTCTTGCACGAAATAGGCTATCGCATGGCTCCTAACACGAAAGATGTGAAGTACTTGCTCTGGTTGAGCAAGAACTTGCAGAAGAGTCCTAACGACCCTTACTGGAAGATGAGAGCCGAGGCGGTGAAATACCGTCTCGACCATGAGGATGTACCTAGCGTGATAGAGCATGACGGTATGCTGTATGACAATGACGGTAAGATTTACAAGGGCTTGGGCGACTTACCTAAGGCTGAGTATCAGGAGGCTACTGACGGAGAGATTCATTTCCGCACTACCCCATCGGCTGGAACGGCTCTTGATAGGTATCATCGTTCGCTTGACGCACATGGGTATATGTTCACGGAGAGCTACATGGACAGTATGCTTTCGCTTAAGAACTTGATGACGGCAATATTGCCAGGCAAGAAGATTGAGGATATTGCATCTTCGGAGAATCCTTATATGTTGCAGAACACGATGCAGGGAGCGATGAGCGATGCGGCTCAGATGTTTGAGCGCAACGTGATGAAGCCTCTTGACAAGGCGATGGCTCAGGTGCTTGATGCCTTCGATGGGAAGAATGACGATGAGAAGATTCGTAACTTCAACCTCTACATGATTACCAAGCATGGTTTGGAGCGCAACCGTATCTTGTATGTGCGTGATGCCTTGAAGGACATGCGCATGGACGAGAAGAAGAAAAAGCTTGCTGACACCATTGAGAATGATTGGAACAACGAGAAGGCGACACTTGACGAGAAGTTGGAGCGTGGTGACATCGACTTGAAGGAGTATTACAAGCAGATGGATGACTTCATCCGTACTTACGTGGATGAAACGAATAAGTTTGATGCTGGCGAGCACGACTATTCGGGTATTCATGCCATTCAGGAGGTGGAGAAAAATTCTGACCCTTACGATGATGCGGAGGCTATCCAGAGCGTGATGGACTCTGAGGGCAGAATGGAGGACATCAAGAAGGGCGCAGTGAAGGATTATTGGGATAAGGTGAAGGCTGCAACCCAGTATGCCATCGACTGCGACTATAGGAACGGACTGATAAGCAGGGAGCTGCACGGTCATGTTTCGGCGATGTTCAACTGGTATGTGCCTCTGAGAAAGTATGACGAAGCTACGGCGGAAGATACGTACGGATATATCACCGAGAAGGGCGACCCTAAATCTTACATCGGCAAGACGATCATGAGGGCAAGGGGGCACAAGTATCTGAGTGAAACGAACATCTTGGCTCAGATTGGAGCGATGGGCAACCGTGCCATCAAGAACGGCGGACAGAATGCCATCAAACAGGCGTTCGCTAGATTCATCAGAAACAACTCGAACAATAATCTTGTGACGGAAACTAGCGTCTGGTATGTAAGCGACCCTATCACTCAGACCACCGTGGAGCGTTACCCAGATATTCCTGACGATGCAACCGCTGACGAAATCAACCAAATTGTGAGCGACTTCAACATGGAAATGAAGGACTTGGCATCGAAGGGATTGGCTACGAAGGTGTATCGCAGGGGAAGAATCGGGTATAAGTTCCAGAGAGCGGAGAACAAATCGCAGCATATCGTGGATGTGATGATTGCAGGAAAGAAGCACTCCTTCATCGTGAACGGAAACCCTAGAGCTGCACAGGCTCTGAATGGATTGCTGGAGCACAAGAATGAGACTGGCATCGGTAAGATTGCTGGTAAGATTTCTCGCTTTATGGCTCAGACCTGCACGTCTTACAACCCTGAGTTTGTCATGAAAAACATGATTCGAGACTTCGAGTTTGCTTCTTCTAACTTGTTAGCTAAGGAAGGTGCAAGATATACTGGTATCTTTGAGAAGTACTATGCGAAGGTGGGTATCATAGAGGGTATCAGAAATTCTAAGCTGAGCGACTTCAAGGACACAGGCGGTTTCGGCTTGTTTGTCAAGTATCGTAACGGAACGCTTGACACTTCCGACAAGATTCAGAGATATTTCAAGGAGTTCATGGAGAACGGCGGCGAAACAGGTTGGGTACAGATTAAGAGCATGAAGGAATGGACGGAAGAGTATAAGCGTGACATCAAGGCAGAGCGCAACAAAGCTGTCAAGGTAGGAAAAGGATTCTACAATGCCATCTTTAAGAACTTGGAAAATGTGAACGAGATTGCCGAGAATATGGCTCGTTTCGCTACCTATTGTGCCAGCAGAGATAGTAATCGTTCGGTAGTACGTAGTGCTTACGATGCGAAAGAGGTGTCAACCAACTTCAACCGACATGGTTCTGGTAGCGAAATCAAGAGTTTCAAGAATGGTGAGATGAGTGGATTCCAGAATTTCAGAAAGAACACATATCGCTTCACCTCTGCTTGGTTCCGCAATACTTCAATGTTCTTCAACGCAGGTATTCAGAGTACGAACTTGCTTGTAAAGAACTTGAAGAACAATACAGCTGGCACCTTGGGATATATTGCAAGCGGTCCTATGATTAGCGGTATGGCTATCGCTCTGCTCAACAACTTCCTTATCGCCAACGAGGATGAGAAAGACCGCAAGGGAGTGAAAGACCCATACGGCGAGTTGCCAGATTACATCAGAAGAAACAACTTATGTGTATATGTGGGCGGCGGCGAGTTTGTTACCATTCCGCTTGCCATCGAGGAAAGAGCCTTCTATGGACTTGGCGACTTGGTGGCAGGACTTACATTCTCGCCTAACATTAGCGGACAGAAGAACCCTTTCTTGGATGCAGTAGGCTGTATGTCGCAATTGGTTCCTGTGGCTGATTACCTTGGCAATGCTTCATTTGGCAAGCATCCTGTTCAAGAGACGGTGAAGGCTGTGATGCCTTCGGCTACCTCGCCATTTATCGAATGGGCTTACAACGGCGACTGGAAAGGTGCTCCTATCGAACGAGACAACAAGTTTGACGAGAATCAGCCAGCTTGGATGCTCGCTTACAAGGGTACTCCTGACGTATTGTTGGACTTAAACAAGAAGGTTAATGCGTGGACTAACGGTGTAGCCCCAGGTAATGAGGATATGCTTGGAAACAGCTTCTTGGATGCGGTTACTAATCCTTCGGGATTGCAACACTTCTATAGTAGTTACCTTGGTGGTGCGGCAACCTTTGCGGAACGCACACTTGGGCTTATCAAACATGGAAGCGATACTGAGACCAAGGACATTCCTTTTGTCCGCTCCCTGCTCTACACGCCGAGCGAGCAGACTAGCTTGCAGAGAACGAAGAGCAAGTGGTATAACTACAAGGACGAAATGGAGAAGACTATCGCCAATGTGGATAGGCTGAAATCGAAGAATGTTCCGATTGACAAGAGGCTGACGAACGTTGCTGACTACTACAACTTCCAAAACTCAAAGGATGCAGCAAAGGTAAGAGTGATAGAGCTCGCCGAGAAGCAGATGAAGCAATGGAAGAAACTTCGTGACAAGTCGGGTGACAACGAGAGTATCAAGTTTGCCAATGAGAATATTGACAGAATCATGATGGATGCTGTGGAACAGCTGGATAAGTTGAACTAAAATAAAAGGAGGTGGGCTTGAATGGCTCACCTCCTTTGTTTTATCACTCTGGATAATAAAAAATAATCTCTCCATTCGCTTTTTTGTAAGCTATAGCTAATGGGGTGTCATCGTTTTCTTCAAAGCATACAGCAGGAACATCTGATTTTGCATCATCAGATTTCAAAATAGCCTCAACTTTATCTTTTAAGTCTATCACGTTTAAAGCAAGAGTTTCTTTCTCTTCAATTTCATAAATGTTTAATTTGTACTTATACATAAATCGCATTTTTAAAATTTTCCATTTTTGATAGTTTATATAGAGCCAAATAAGGCAATTATAATACTTACCTCTTTTTATAGCCCTAAAGCTTTCGTATTCGAAAATCTGTTCTCGCCTTTAGTTAGCTTTATGGCATCCGATTCATAGAAACATTTTGAACAGAACTCATCTAGGTATGGAGTATAAGTGTAAAAACTGGTTTCGTTCACTACATATCCAATTCGGATTTTTGAACACGAACTGTTTGTATGAATCGTTTGCTTGTGATTTTTCAAATCACGCTCTATAAATACATGTTCACCTAATCGTGTTGGAGTATTATTCCATAACACTATAAACAATGCAATAAAAAAGAAAAACATTAAAGCTATTGTTCTCTTTCTTTTATTTTTTTGTTCATTCCTCTCCATTATTATTTCAGAGCGAAGTTCTTCTGCAGTTTTAACCCATCCCATATTACCGTATTAAATAAATATATGCGTTATTTTCTTGCAAAAGTAGTAAAAATATCGGTAAGTTGTATCGGTCATGCCGGTGTTTCTTATAAATTTAGACTAAGGCTAAATAATTGAGCAGTTTCTTACTCATCGTAAATCATTGATTTTCAATAGACATTTGCTTGCAAATTTATTTTTGAGCATAGTTAGGTCACGCCAAGGATTTGGAGTACCTTTGCAACAAGTTCAATAGTGGACGAAACGATTAATCTATCATTTTTTATGGAAAGCAAAACTTATGTTTTCGGAAATGAAGGAACTAGCGGCAACAATGGGATGCTAGGACTTCTTGCGCCACTGCTCCAGAAGCAGGGCGTTGACCCAAACGTCTTGCTTGCGATGAAGGGTAATAACGGATTCGGCAGCGAAGGTGGTTGGTTCATGTGGGTTATCTTCCTCTTCTTCCTCATGGGTTGGGGTGGTAACGGTTGGGGTGGCTTCGGCGGTGGTCGTGGTGCAGGTCTCGCCAACGAAATTAACAACGACTATGGTCGCTCTCTCTTGATGGATGCCATCGGTGGAAATCGCAATGCCATCAGCAACTTGGCTACTCAGTTGAATTGCACCGAAGGTCAGATTCAGAACGCCATCAGCAACCTTACCTCACAGGTTCAGAACGTGGGCAATCAGGTAGGTATGAGCGGTATGCAGACCATCAACGCTTTGCAGCAAGGCAATATGCAGATTGCTTCTCAGCTCGCAGACTGCTGCTGCAAGGTAAACAACAACATCACGGCAATGGATGGTAACATCAAGTTGGCGATGTGTCAGCAGACTGGTACCTTGAACAACGCCATCAACAACGTGGCTGTAGGTCAGGAACGTGGATTCTCTAGCGTGGCTTACGAGACTCAGAGACAGACTTGCGACATTCAGAACGCCATCAAGGACAGCACTCAGACCATCGTGGACGGTCAGCGTGCGGCAGAACTTCGTGAAATGCAAGACAAGCTCGACCATTTGCGTGAGGAGAACAGCACATTCAAGTCTAGTGCGATGACCTCTCAGATTGTGGGTCAGGCTCTGGCTCCTGTTAACCAAGTGCTAGCAGGTTTGCAGAGTGAGGTGGCAGGTATCAAGTGCAAGTTGCCAGAGACCGTAACAACTCCTTACAGCCCCTTCACGGCGGTGCCTAATTGTATCGCTGCACAATATGGGCTTTACGGCTTGAATGGTTTGAACAACGCTGGTTTCTGGGGTTAAACTAAGAAAGGAGGCTACTATGGTATGGATGAATCCATTCGCATGGGTGAACCGTAGAGGCTCGGCGGCTATCGCTTCACAGGGCGTGACGGTGAACACGGACAATGTTGTCTTCTCGTTCAGAAATCACGCCTTCGTGAATGCGAACTACAGGGGAACGATTTTCGTGAACTTGATGCAGTCGATTCCGACTGGCACCACAACAACGCTGCCTATCCTTTTCGAGACCAACGGCGTAACTCAGGCTGTGACTAAGTACAATGGTGAGGCTCTTACGGTGGCTGATATTCCTGGTACTGGCGTGTTGCAGTTCTGGTTTGAGAGAGACACTAACACCCTTCAACTGATGACGGGTATTGTTTAACAAGATTGAATAGATAGGAGATTACATTATGTTTTCTGGACTAAGACAAAATTCATTGTTCTATGTCTTGGATAAAGGCGAGAACCCGACTTTGAGAATCGGACAGGTTGTTTCGGTAAGCAATCCGCAGACCAAGTATCCATCGTTTAACAATGGCTTCACGCCGCAGCCTATGGAATCTGTGGTAGATGTGAAAGTGAAAATTGGCGATGAGGAGGTGGACTTCAAACAGCTGCCTGCCAACGGTCAGATAGCCAACGACAAGAGCCTTGTGGTGAGTGAAAGCAAGGATGCGATGAGTGCCGAGGTGGATGCGATGCTGAGGACTTCGAGGGCGATACTGGAGAGCGTAGATTACCACGAGAAGGTTGTAAAATCTTGTGAGGGAATGCTACTGCAACTCAACCCCCAGATAGCCAAGGAGAAGGAACAGGCTGAGAAGATTTCGAAGCTGGAGGGCAAGGTTTCTGGCATGGAAGGAAAGCTTGACCGCATGATGGGCTTGCTCGAAAAGGCTGTCAACAAGTAATCTCCTACTCTATCCATTCACTAAAGAATCTTTGAATTATGGTTATGATTGAGATTACGGAAGACAAGTTTGATGACTTGTACGAGAACATCGAGAGTATGCTTCGCTTCGGTGGCAAGGCTATGACTTGCCTTGACAAGATGAAACATGAGAAGGAAGACCGATATGGCGAGCGGAACCGTATGCCCGACTACCGAGGTTACGGTGGAGGCAGACACGGTATGCGAGAGCATGAGGACTACGAGGACATGCGCCATCGTGAGGAGCGTGAGCGCATGGGACGTGACTACCGAGGCTACGGCGAGGAGTATTAACTAAGTGGGGTTTGGTGACGAAATCATTTTCGCTACCAAACCTTTCTTTTAATTGATTACTATTATGAGAAAACAAAGAATACCTTTGAATGCCTACGATTATCAGCCAGAGGAGATGAAAGCTTATCTGAGGCACAATGGCTGGCACTTCAACAAGAAGATGTGCGAGTGGGCGGTGAAGCAGATGCGCAAGAACGGAAAGCCTATCCGTGTAATGAAGCGTGAGGATATTGAGGAGCTATTGAAGAAGGAGAGTATCGAACTGGAGAACAACACCGGTTGGGATTTCGTGTATGTGTACCACATGGCTCTTGCTGATTTCTACGCTTCTTCTATCATGGACGAGAAAACGCTAGCTCAGTTTGTAAAAGACTATGTGGATGATGAAGATCAACAAGATGGCTTCATCTTCAACCGCTTCTATGCGGATTGCTCGCTGAATGGTGTGGGCATTCCATGGGAGGAAATCTTGTGATAATTAAGAATTAATAATTAAGAATTTTGACTGAGCAGGAGATTTATCTGGAGAGGTATGACTGGACGGTGCATGTGCTTTATGATGTAAGGTCTAGGGATGCCATGTATGTTAGAAGGTGTCTTCGGGATTTGGGATGCAAGGGTGTTCCTCTCGAAGATGCCTCTAATCTCGTGCTCAGAGGTGAGGCTAACAAGGGCTTGACTTATTCGAATGTTTCTTTGCGAAAATCGGTTGTGGCTATCGGGTGGACTACTTCGTCTGGGGAGTATGCCAACAGTCTCAGCCACGAAATGCTGCATGTGGTGCAACATATATCCGAGTATTACTTGATAGATATGTATGGAGAGGAGGCATGCTATTTGATGGGTGGGTTGATACAGGCAACAGAAAAGGAGCAATGCTAGGCACTGCTCCTTTTATGATTTACTTCCAAATAAATATTTTGCAACAAATGCAAATGTTCCGATAACCTCAACTGCTGTTGTACCAAGTAATGCTAGTATAATATCATCACTTATGTAAAAGCAATTTGTTGTTATACCTTTTAAGATGATAATAAAAAAGACTGCCGCAAGATACCAACACATAAAATTGAATATCATAGAAGCATAGTCTTTTCGTTGCCCTCTATCTTGCTTTAACTTGTTAAGAGATTCTTCAAGAATATCGTTCTGAATCTTTGCTTTTCGTAAATCTTCCTTTGCTTGCAAATAACTTACTTCATCAGAGGAAAAGTCAGCTTCTTTCTCTTCTTTTGCTTCTGTTGTTTCCTTTTGCTCCTCAGATATAATACCTATAACATCACTTAATTTCAGTTTAACTTCTCCTTCCATTTTCAACTATTATCTTAACTAACTTTTTGTAATATAATTCAGTATAGCTATCTGGTATTTCACAATTCTCACCTTCTTTAAAACAAACTCCCCAAGGTGTTCCCTTACGGTGAGTAAGGGTAATAAGTTGGGAATCTGTATAGTTTCTATACCTATCCCAAACCATTTTTACAATTTTCTTATCATCCTCAATTTCAATATGAGGTTCTATAAAATTATAATCACCATCAGATTCTTGATGCAACATAATAGTCGGAGCTGTAATTTCATCTTTTCTATATTGCTTGAATGAATGATACACAGAAGGTATCACTGGACCATACTTCCAAGCTTCTACCTTGTCAAATCTGGGGTCTAGTAATCCTCGATGCAACAAAGCCAGAGCAAAGCCATGTGCTATGTACACACGCTTGACAAGCCCAAGTAGGTGTATAGGCTTTCCTTCTTTATGTGCCAATTCTATGAAATAGTTAGCAACAGAAAGTGCATTCGTTTTCATAAGTTCGTAACTAATTAATGTTTAAAAGTTGATTTGATTTCAAGTGCAAAGTTAATCAAATGTTTTCACACAGACAAATTTTCCTTTATATTTTTATACAAACTTGCAAAGATTTACCAAATGTTTTACAAATAATTTTAAAAATAGTTCTAAAACATTTTACTATTGCAATAATTCCAACACAACAAAGTGTTGCCAACTAGAAAGAACAAAGGGAGCACCTTTCGATACTCCCTCTTGTTATTTCCAAAGTCAGCTACTTAGCGGACTACTACTGACCGTCAAAACTCGGTTCCTCATACACCAAGCCATGCTCATCTACGTAAGCCTTGGCTTCTGCGTATGTGTTATAACTTCACTTGCAGTGGAGTTATGACACCCTTCTAAGCTAAATTCTTTTCCATTCAATTCTGTTAGAGCCATCATATTTTTACTCTCATCAGAAAGACTATATAAATAAAATCCATAACAAGAATTACTCCAAACAACTACATATCTTTTGTTATCAAGCAAAATAACATCACTCTCGTAAACATAGTTATTTTTAGAATCTGTAAGACCTGTAAACTCACCTATGGTGTTAGGGTAAATCATATCCATATCTATACCATTTGTTGATATATACCAGTCTTTTTGCTTTTTTACCAAGTTCCCTTCAACCCAATTATTGGATTGTTTGGATTTTGCTCTAAATTTTATTGTTCGTATCATAATTATAAATTACTAGCTTGTTTATATTTTACGTAATAAAAATCCCCACTGTGTCAAAGGATATAATCCAGCTTCATACAATTCCTTTTCCAAAAAGCTAAGTGCATCAAGAAAGAATTTATCTGATGGAAGTTCATCCATTTGCTTGAAACTCATTTTATGATAGTGCCGTTCCATCCATGTTTACCCAAGATGTGCCATTCCAAAGAATCAACTTACCTATGGTTGAGTCTTTATAGATATAGCCGATTTGTACATTTGTTGGTCTATCAGATGTTAAACCTTGTTTCTTTGCATCAGCCGGATTACCATCTTTGTCTATCCAAGAAGAGCCATTCCACCAAATAGGTTTGTTCAGAGTAGTATCATAATAAGCCAAACCTTTATAGATAGGAGCTTCTGTTGTATTAAAAGTTGGACGCTCATCAGTTGTTCCCATTTTATTATCAACTGGCAGCCATTTCTTGCCATCCCATTCCAGGGTGCATCCTTGATTAGAATCATAATAGATATAACCTTTGTTTTCCTCTTTTAGCACATCTGTCGGAGCACTTTCAATATTTCCTGTGGTTCTTATCTTTGTGCCAAGACCTTCTGTTGGCATTATTGTACCACGTAATGTACATAAAGCCCCATTAGCTACAAACATAGGTATGCTTTGCCCTGTACCAAACAACAAACCTCTATACCCTTTCATATTGGCTATTGCCGCAGCCCATCCTTCATATATCTTATCAGGTTTATTTCCATTTGTCATATATGAAGAGCCAGTTTTTGTAACAACTTGGTTGAGACCAGCACCATTTACGGAAAAAAGAGGATTGGTCCAGCTGTTTTCTTCGCCAGCACCTAATAAGTTGTTAGTAAATAAACTATTTTCGTCTACATGGATTGCGTTACCAGTATTACTTATTACTTCACAATTTATATAATTGCCGTACATCTTAAGCAAATATGGATTCCCTGTATCTTGTAGTGATACGCACATACTGCCTCCCAAAAAATTATTTATTAATGATATTGAGGTTTTTGCCATTGAATTCATAAGATTCAATACGGTGTTACCTTTAAAATAATTATTTGTAAAATACACTCCATTCGCTACTGGACCTCTTAATTCTACTGCTGAATTGGATGCACTATAACGATAATTAAATACATTATCATTAACAATTAACTTATTACATTTGCCAATGTTCATTGCACCATTAACACATTCGCCGAAGCCCTTGTTTCCAGTAATCAATACTGTTCCGAGTTCACTTGCCTCATAATGGTCAAAGTTAATGGCAAATATAGGTGAAGCACTGTAAGTATTAAAGATAAATGTATTATCTTTTATGATATGGCTTCCTTTACAATTTATTCTATAGATGATGCTAGAATCTTCAATAATATTGTTTGCAACAATAGTATCTCTGATATAGCTTTTCAATTTTCCATTGTTAAGTCCAGCTATACCCATAGTTATTGCATAAGAGCCTCCTATCAGATGATTATCATGTATATTTACGTTTTTTACAGGAGAAAAGTCTGTCCTTTCCCAACCATCCGTTACTCCTTTCATCATATACATTTCAATGCAACCATCACGATAACCCTTTATGTAGCAATTTCGGATTTCAATGTTTTCAATAGCTTTGTTACCATTAGATACCCATATTCCATTAGACTCACCTGGGGCTTGTTCTGAGGTAAGAGTTCTTTCAAATTTACATTCATCTATGAGTACATTAGAACAATCATATATCCAAACTGGTTGGATAGATGACGGATAAGTTCTCTCACAACCTAAGATTTTCAAGCCATCCACATTGCATAAAGCAAATACCCCACGAGGCCAACTCTTATCCTTTCCATCTTCATATATATATGTCCATGGATTATCGCAATTAACAATAAAATTTTTTATTGTTATATTTTTATAACCATCTTTGTTAAAGACGTCTGTGCCAAACACCATTGTCCACTTTAGCTTGTTCCAGTAGATTTCACTGCCATTTCCAGACAAAGTGATATTAGTCTCTAGCATTATCGCATCATCAATAAGATACTTACCATAGAATTGAATGGGTCTAGCAATTTTATTGTAAGAACAGTATTGTATAGCTCTATTAATTGCATCTGTAGAAATCTTAACTCCAGTAGGGTCTGCGCCAAAATCATCCACACATATTTCTGTTTTGTCATTTCTGAATTTCACATTATATGACAAGCTATCATCTATATGAGTGAAAAGGTTATTGATTATTTTGGTATCATTAAAATTAATTATTCCATTTCTAAGCAGACCACCTTCGAACTTCAGTGTGCATCCCTCAGGTATCTCTATGGTAGCACCATTGAGGTCAAAATCATACCTGATTTCATAGATGGTGTTGGGCTGGCTTACCATAACGGACGTTATGAGGTTGCGGAGCTCAATCTTGCTACTATCAGAAATAGAGCATGATGCACCTGTAGAGTTTGCAGAGAAGGATGAAGTGGATGCGGTGCCTCCAAACTTTCGGGTAAGGGTGATTGTTGAAGCATCTGCTGATACTTCATACTCTTCCATTGTCTCCGTCAATTTATCAGCTATCTTCTTGGCTACAGCTTCTGTAGTGGTATCAGTGGATGATACTACATCTACGTGGGTTTCAATTCCATTGATGATGAAAGATAGATAACCATCAGATGTTGGAGCGGTGGTTACTACTATATTTGTTACTGCCAATGAGACAGGCTTGATGTTCTTGCGAAGAATCTTGTAGCCCTTGCCACTGAATTTATCGGGGGCATAGGAACGGTCTGCAAGTTTCATTACACTGGTTCCACCAGATGTTTCCTCTGCAACAAGGTCTTCATCGTCAGGATTGAATACCTTACCTGAAACGTAACTTTTAATCTTCTCCCAAAGGGTTGCTACGCCAATTTCATCTAATATTTTCATGATGCTTTGCTTTATGAAAGTGAGTTTATATAATCTGCGTCAATTTCTTCTATAGTTGGAAGATTTGAAAGCTTTTGTTTTTCTTCCGTTGTGTAATCATTGGACGAAAGCCCTTTTCCGCTTTCCTTCTTTACGTACCCCCCCCCAGATCTACATCGGCTTTAAACTCGCCAAGTTGTTCCCAATTTGAAGCATTGTACGTAGCAGTAACATCACCGGTATAGATAAATTCTTTGTAAATATTCTGTGAGCCTACTTTAGTAGCTTTTACTAAATATATACGCTGCTTAATATTTGACGTTGGCAGTTCTTGCACTACTTGATAAAGAGTAGTATCTATCTTTCCAATTTCTCCTTTAACAAAATTCTTAATTTTGTTCCACAGCGTAACAAGACCTTCTTGATTTAATACCTTCATACAGCTCTATTTTAAAATTTCGTTTAGTTCTTCATCTGTCAAGGCAGATATATTATATAATGCATCAACCTTTTGTTTATCCTTAGCACTCATCAGACCAGCTTTCTCATAGTTTGCAGATGGAATGTTAACTGAACTTGATTTCTTTAAATCAGAATCCTTGTCTTTATATTCCAAATGCAGTTGCATAGCTGTTTCCTTCGACTCTTCGTTGGTTTCCTCTTTGATTGCAAAATTATCTTCTACTACTGTCCCCATACTAGAGTAAGGAATATATGCGCTAAGATTGATCGAGTCGTTGAACACGCCAAGGTCTTTCCATCCTCCATCAACATATTGAAACTTGGTGTAGGTCTCAGACAAAGGACTATCTCGCCTAAGATAAATCTTATTCGGATTGATGTTTTCAGAAGGCAGCTCATCAACTAGAATATATAATGACAAGTCAACGTCAGGAGCTAGCTTGTCTTTAGTGATACTTCCGTTTTTAATTTTATCTGTATCAACTGAATTATTAGCTATCTTATCTGACGTTATTGACTTATCGTTTATATCACACGTCTCTATTAGCGGAACCTTCGTACCTAACTTATTATCTTCTCTAAATGTAGGCATATTTAATTTCTTTTGGTTCTGTAGAAGTGAATATTTGGATTTGGACGGTATCGGGAATGACCGAGATACGGAACTCGAAGGACAGGGTGTCCTTGTGCCTGCGGATTGGTATGCGAGGGAAATTGCCCTTATCGTCGGACTGACGAATAACCACCTTACCCTTCTCTTTGAGGTCTATCTTTAGGAAGATGTCTCTATGGAGGGTGAGGATGGGCGTAACCCAAGCTAGCTCGTTGGCATCGTATGTGGCTTGAATATTCTCCATATCGTCTTTACTTTGAGGATTGATTAACGCCAAGCTGTTGCAGGGCGATGGTGTACATCTGGCTAGCCTTTGTATCGTCGTAGGCAGAGAGGAGCAGGAAGGCAATGTAGTAGACGAAAGCATTCTTTAACTTGTCGGGTACAGATATTTCTGTCTCTGAATCTGTGTTGACGTTCTTGGGCAAACCTACGTAGGAGATGACAGCTTCTGTGGTCTTGGGCTGCAAGAGAATCCTGATTGGTGTCTCTCGCATGATAGCCGCTTGAGGGCGGTCTACCGTTCCCATGGACGTGTCATCGAACATCATCAAGGCTTCATCGTCGGTGTCCTCTATAGGAGCGACTGCCTTATACCAACTATCGCCACGGACACGTGAGATATTGATTACCTCGGTATTCTCGTCCATCGTGATGACTCCTATGTTGCGTGTGGCATCGTAATCGGTCACCTTGATGGTGGAAGTGGTGGTGCCTATCAGCTTGGAGTCGGACAAAACGGAAGAGGAGGCTGCGGTGATGGCGAGCCAGTGGAGGGCATCGTTTATCTTGGCACGGATGATGTTGTCCATATAGAGGTCGTCCCTCTCATCGGTGAGGTCCGATGTGTTGTTGGATTCCTCGTCTATGCACCAACGTACCTGCTTGATAATTTCCGATACTGTCATTTCGTTACACCTTTTATATATATTACTCGTTGAAGTCTGGGAAGACTAGACCAGCCTTTGAAGCGTGCTTCATTGCGGTGGCGAGGGTCTTGCAATCCTTGTCAAACCGCTCGTTCACGTAGGCGATAACCTCGTCGGTGGTGCGAATGTCCTTGACCTCCTCGGTCTTTGGCTGCTTTTCAGTAGGAGTTTCATTATTTTCCTTCTTCAAAGCATCGAGCTCACCGGGGTACTCCTCTTCCGTGCGCTCCAATACTACCGTGTTGTTGGCGAAGAGCAAGCTGGACTCCAAAAGTTCCTGCGCATAACGGTTGCGAAGCGTGATGGAAGGGTATTTGTTGGTGATGACGTTACCATTGGTGAAATTATAACGCATCTGATTACCCTGCTTACCCTCTAGCAAGTAACTGATATTGTTGTTCTGTACTCTTGCGTTGTATGTCTTGATCATATCTCTGTTTTGTAAAATGGGGACAGGGCTTATTGCACCTGCCCCCCGTGTGATTATATATTGTATGAAAAGAAGCCTTCGTATTACTGAGCGGTGTCCTGACCTGTGTAGATAACCCAAGCGGAACCAGTGTAATAGTATACGGTACCCTTCTCGTAGGTCTTATCATCCGTAGGAGAATTAGAACCCTTCACGGTGTAATCCTGTGTGAGAGCAACCTTCATGCCCTTGGATGGAGTCTCAGGCAACGTCTTTGCAGACATGATGGCACCGAGCGACTCTGTGGCAATCTGCGCAATCTTCTTAGCAGGACCAACCAAGATGGAGTTGTAACCACGAAGTGCAACAGAATCAGCCTCCTGATGAATCCAACGCTTAGCGTCACGAACCTCGCCGCCACCCTTGGACATATCATTGGTCTGCTCCTTCTTGCCAATCTTGACGTAACGACGTGAAGCCTTAGGGTCGAAGATTACCATGAAGTCGGACATGCCCATGAGATCGAGGGTCTGGGTCCAAACGAAATCAATGGAACCGAAGGTGTCCTTGAATCGCTTGAAGGAAAGGTCGAACTCGTTGTGATTGATGAAGTCGTTCTGGTGAGAGCCCTCTAACTTGATATTCTCCAAACGCTCGATGGCATTCTTGCCACAGAAAGCAAAGCAGCGGTCGTTCTCTGAGAACTCGGTAAACTGGAGTTTGGAGATAGCGATCATGTCGCCCAAGGTGTACTCATCGCCAATGCCATAAGTATTGGTAAGCTGATTGATGATACCCTCCGAGGTGAACACGTCCTCAATCTGACCGTCACCAGTCTCAGCCTTGAAGCGAGACTTGCAGCCTAAGAGGTAGGTGCGTTCTGCACGGAGGTTGTACTTGATGATGGCATCGGTCTTGAGGTCGGCAACCGTGATAGGCTGTTCCTTCTTAACCTTCTCGTAGTCATCGGTGAAGACGATGTTCAAAAGCTTCTTCTGAACATAAACCTCCTTCTCACGTGGCTGGAAGTTCTCTGGGGTGATGGTAAGCTGAGACTCTGAGGCTGCGGATGCACCTGCAAGGAACGTTGTGCCGATAGGAATCTCTGGGCACTGCATATTGTCGAGGTTGATGCGAGAATCACCTGCGGTCTTTGGCTTTCCATTGACTGCCTGCATGACTGCCTTCTTACCATTAGCCTCGATAACGTAGAGCATCAAGGTACCCTCACGCTTTTCCTGTGAGCCCTCGGCGTAGCCAGCTACACCAGAAGCGAACACCGTAGTACCTTTGTAGAAAGGTCGAATGGAACCAGAGAAGTTTGATGAATTAATCTCGATGGTATCACCCTCAGTAATCTTGGCAGTGGTCTGACCGTCAAGGGTCTCACCGCCGACTCGCTGATGGGAAATATTCCAGTTCTTAATCTGCACGGTCTTAGCCATGCGGCGAACGATGGAGAGCAAAGGAGTCTTGAAAGGATAGAACTTGACAATCTCGCTATCCCACTCCTTATCGAGCAAACCACCCTCTCGGAGCTGCGTGGAAGATGCCTGTGAACCAGTAAGGTCTTGACCGTCCTTCTTGCCACCAGGGCTAAGTCGGTCGCTTGTATTTTTATCTACTGGCTCTTTCTCGGCTACCGTAGCTTTGCTGGCAGGGTCTACGCCCTCGTCGCCAATCTGAGTTTCGGTAAGGTCTGCCATAGCCATTGCGCCACCGCCTGTAGCAATGGCAAGAAGCATCAGAATCATCTTGAAGACGAACTGATGGTTAGAAAAATAATTAATTACTTTCTTCATTTTTGTATATATTTATTTTGTATTATGGATTTGATTAACTGCGAATGTCGTCCCAGAAACTTTCTCGCTTTCTCTTGCTGGCTGGCTTGTTGCCGCCACCTGCACTAGAGAGTGTTGGTGGAATACCCTCAGACTCGGAGGAGCGAACCTTGTTCTGAATCTTCTCGTTGCGGGCTTGCATGGCTGCCTCGTCACGTGCGGAAGCGATGTCGGAATCATAGTTGTAGGCTTGCTGGAAAAGCTTCCATGTATCGGAGGAGATATTGCCTTCCTCTGCATCGGCGATAACACCCCATACTTTTCCGTAGAGGTCGTTAGCCTCATCCTCGGAGAGACCTAACTTGTCGAGAGCCTCACGTGATTTCTGCAAGTTCTTCATCAGCTGTTCGCCATGTTTCTCTTGCTCAGCAACCTTCTCTTGATACCCGGTAATCTGGTCGGCAACCTTCTTGCCCAATTCCTCGTCTTCGAGAGCAGCCTTGATGTCGATGCCCTGTGAAGCCATCCACTCGAATGGGTGCATACCTTTTCGGGTAGAGTCGAGCACCATGGCAGCGAGCCACTTGTTGTTGTCGAGCATCTTTGACAACGCCTGTCCGCTCTCCTCGTACTTGCCGAGTGCGTCGGCATCATCGTTCATAGCCGCATAACGTGCTTCCTTATCCTCAAAGTCGATGTCCTTGTGTCGCTTGGAGAAACGCTTGGAGAACGCCGTGCGATTAGGTCGCTCGTCTACAGGAGGAGCAGCCTCGGCAGACTCAGCAGGAGCAGCATTCTCTAGAGCTGCCTCTGCATTCTGTTTTTCAAGTTCTTCTTTTGTCATAATTTTTCTTTAACCGATTAAACTTTGTGGCAAAGATGCAAAGAAATCGGAATCGTGTTTCCGTGTTTCCGAGGCATATTATATTTGCTCGGAAACACGGAATAGAAAAAGGGCAATATGGCTATTTTTGCGCCTATATTTATAATAATGTGTAAAAAAATGGCAAAGACCAAAATACTGACACTTAGCAAGGTGATGCCACGGCGCAACACATACGACTCGGTGAAGGCACGAAAACGCAGACAGGAGCACGGAACGGACATGGAGCTGCTGACCCGATGCAGGAACGCTTGGAACAACCTGAGCGGCGTGCGTGAGACGAGAGCCAGAACCATGAGATACTGCACAGGCGACCAATGGAGCGACATCATCAGAGTGTACAAAGATGGCTGTTGGGAGGAAATGACAGAGCGCACTTATATGGAGAAGCGCAACATGACCCCGATGAGCAACAACATCATGGTGAGCATCTTGGAATCAATAGCAGGTCTCTATGCCAAGCAGGGCACGGAGCCAGTTTGTTTTGCGAGAGACAACGAATCAAGGCAGTTGAGCGACATGATGAGTGCCACGATGCAGTGTAACTGGCAGACCACGGAAATGCAGGACCTACTGAACCACGCCATCAAGGACTACCTACAAGGAGGACAGATGTTTGTGAGGGAGAGCTGGGAAGACAAGGAACTGGAAATGCCAGACGCTTGGACGGAGCTGATGGAACCCGACCACATGTTTTTTGAGTGTGGCAGCGACCCAAGACACAACGACCTCAGCTTGATAGGCGTGCTGCATGACGTGAGCCGAGAAGACTTGTATCAGAAATTTGCCAGAGAGGAATATGGACTTACCATCAACGACCTGAATAGTATCTTCGACATACAGGATTCTTACGAGAGCGAAGGTGGCTATGAGTTTAACGAGGAGAAATCGTTGGAGAACCTCAGCTTCGATTACAGCAACAAGGGAAAGCACTACGTGAGGGTGATTGAGGTATGGACCACAGAGACCAAGCCAAGGCTGCAATGCTTCGACCCGATAGCGACAAGTGGCAACAACGCATATTTCCGCATAGACCTAGAAGACACGGCTATGATAAACAAACTGAGAAACGACAACATCAAGCGTGAACAGCAATATGAGGAAATGGGCGTGCCAGAGGACGAGAGAGCCTACATCAAGAGTTGGGAGGTAGCAGACAAGTACTGGTACTACACCTATATGGCACCAGACGGCACGGTGCTCTGCCAAGGGGAAACGCCATACGACTACAAGAGCCATCCCTTCACGATGAAACTATATCCGTACATCAACGGAGAGATTCACCCCTTCATGGCGAACGTGATAGACCAACAGCGGTACATCAACCGACTGATCGTGATGAACGATATGGCATTGAGAAGCAGCTTCAAGGGCTTCAAGATGATACCAAGGACCGTGCTTGGCGACAGGACACCAGAACAATTCATGCAAGAAGCCATCGAATATGACGGATGGATATTCTATTCGCCTAAGCGAACAATGCCGAACGTGAAGCCAGAGATTATCACCAGCAACGCCGTGAACATCGGCACCAACGAACTGCTGCAGATAGAGCTGAACCTGATAAGAGAGGTAACGAATGTATCGGGAGCCTTGCAGGGCAAGACCCCAAGCGCAGGTACATCGGCGGCAAGATATGCGCAGGAGAGTCAGAACGCCACCACCTCGCTCTTCACTATACTGAGCGACATGGAGGTGTTCACCGAGCGACTGGCTACCAAGAAATGCATGACTATACAGCAGTTCTATGAGGACGGTAGGAAAATATTTGACAAGAGCGGATTGAACGTATATAACTACGACCGACTTTCGGCTAGAGACATCCACTTCAAGATAAGCATCAAGAACGCTGCTGCCACGGCTGCATACAACACGGCACAGAATGACGAGCTGAAAGAGTTGCTCGGCATGGGAGCCATCAACCTTGTGCAGTACTTGCAGAACGTAAACGAGCCATACGCAGACAAGCTTTTGGCAAGCGTTCAGGAACAGCAGGCGCAACTGGAAGCTATGTATCAGCAACAGGCAGCACAGCAGGGCGGCGTGCAGCTTGATGAGAACGGACAGGTGCAGGGCGCAGACCAGAACGCCGTGAACCAATTCTTTAACTATAACAACGTGGCATAATGAGCGAGAAAACGATAAGCATCAATGTTTCTGACCTAAAAAAGATGGTAAAGGAACAGCTTTCATTTGTCGGAAAGCGACAGGGTGACAAGCAGGGAAACACCATGTTTGCAGGTGTTACCCTATCGAGCACCGAGGAGGCTATCCTAAACAAAGCCATCCATGGAGCGGCTGAGACGTTCGCCAGCGAGCTATCACCCAAGATAACGAGCTACAACGAATCGGGTACGGAAGGCACGCTGACCTTTAGTACTTATGGGCTAAACGATGCCAAGGTAGGAGCGGTGGAAAACATCTTTACCAACTATGCCATCGCCTACATTGGGAAGGTAACGCTAGGGAAGAATTATCCAGAGCTAGCGAAGGAATTTGCCGATGAAACGGCTAGCTATCTGGAGAGTGCCATCAAGCTGGCTTACTCCATAGACGCACCATCAAAAAGCGACAAGACCCTAAAGGACATGACAGGCACGATGTATAATGATGACGGAACGCCATTCAGGGGTGTAATTTAAAACTGAAAAGAATATGATTATAAAATTCCAAATTGTGAAACAGGCTGTAGTGAACGCCGTGAAGACAGCCACCTATCTGAAAGGAAAGATAGACGAGGCATCGGACCCGAAGGCTGCAAAGCTTGCAGGGCAGGAGATAGCCACGGATGACGAGGTACACGAAAGCACCCTCACGAAAGACTTTGACACTGCGCTGGAGATATTGAAGACCTTCTTCGTGGACTATCTAGTGGCAACGCCTCAGACCGTTGGCGACAATGTAATCTACTACGGCGACAAGACGGACGGCGTGGTGGAGTTTACACTATCTGTCTCTAGACGATACAACGGAACGCTGACCGATGCGCTGGCTAGACTCTCGGCAAAATATGTAGAGGACTACATGATATTCCAGTGGTGGCTTAAAACCACCAACCTGAAACAAGCTGAGCCTTATCAGGCGGCACTCGGCGTGGATGAGCAATCCATCAGAAAGTGCTTCGTGATGAGCGGTCCGATACTGCCAACGGTGCCCTACCCAACCGAGTTGACAGCCAAGGTGAACGGCGAAGGCGTGGAGGGAGAGATAACCCTGGAGAAGGGAGAGGAAGCTACCCTATCCTACTCGCTGAACAGCGGTGCCATCGACGACATAGAGGCAAGGAGCGAGAACCCAAGCATCGTGGAGATTCACAGATGCAGGGAGCGCAGGGCTTTCACCCTTGTGCCCAAGAACACAGGGTTTTGCAAGGTGCAGCTGTGGTCCAGACACAGCGACAAGCTGAACTTTGATTGTGACGTAATCGTAACAGAGGAGGAAGGATATGACGGAATTTAACTCATTGCACCCGATGCACTTTGACCGAGAGCGAGGATGGGAACCGGTGTCCAACCCATTCTTACCTCGCCCACCTAGACCTGCGCACCGATATTTCGACAAGCACATCTTCATCTATGCCAACCAACTATGGTATGACATAGATGCAACGACAAGTCTTGTGGGAAGAAACAGACGTGGCAACCAGACGAGCCAAGAGGAAATGGTGCCAACGAGCGAGAACGACCAAGAGAGACCGATGTTCTACCGATGGTTTGACAAATACCTACAGAAAGCAGAGTCCGTTCTGTCGGCTTACGTTATGAAACCAGAGGGCAGAGTGAGAGACAACGCCTTGAAGGAATGGGAAGAGAAGGAAATATGGCTGAGGATGCCCGACTACTGGGACGATACAAGGTTAGACAGCTTGGCGTCAGCCATCCACGACTACATCATAGCTGGCGCACTCTTGGAATATTTCAAGCTGACCCTCACCAGCAAAGACCCACTGACGGTAGACAAGGCAACGGACCTAGAGGACGCTGAGCTGGAAATGATAGACTGCGCCAACGCAACCAAGGCAGGGGCTATGATACATACCCTCAAGCCATTTGGATAATGTAATAAATATAGCTTATGGAAGATTTCGAATACCAGACCGTAAGGGAACTGCAGAAGGAAAGGGCTGAAAAAGCCAAGAAAATTCTGCCTGTCAACAAGAGCGCACAGAAGGAGTTCTTGCGAGACCTCTTGGCTCGACACCAAGAACGGTTTGAGGAAAAGATGATAGAGCTGTCGGAATACGACCCCAAGACATACTGCACCATCTACGCCAACCTGATGAAGCACATGATACCAAAGCAGAGCGAGGTAAGCGTGACGCATGGGCTGGACGAGGACTTCAAGCAGTTGGCAGCCCTCAGCATGACAAAGGTGGGCGACGACAAGACGCTGGGTGTGACTACATCTCCACAAATACAAGACGTGGACTTTGAGGAACTAAACGATTTGGCGCATGGCACTGGTAACTGACAAAGAAATAGACGACCTCGTAGCCGAGAACCGAAGACGGTATGACGAGATATATGGCACCTACGACCCATGGACTGGCGAAAACTGCTACGACATGGAACATAGGGAGCTATTGGAGTTGCCAGACTTCATGATCAAGAAGATGTGGGTACCGAGGGAGTGCATGCGTACCTTATTATATAGGGGACTGAGACAGGTGGGCAGTCTGAAAGAATACATCATACAGGTGTGGGGCAAGGAGTATAACGAAAAAAGCTACTACACCAAGCAGCTCATCATGGTGCTGACCTTCGAAATCATGAAGGTGAGATTCAGGGAAGACCCCGAGTTTGCGCTGTATGCGACCGACAAGATAGAAGACAAGGTGACAGGTAACATGATACCCTTCAAGCTGAACTATCCACAGAGAAAGCTATTGAAGATATTCGAGGACCTGCGCACAAGCGGAGCAGCCATCCGAGTAGTCATATTGAAGGCTCGTCAGTGGGGAGGCTCTACCCTAACCCAGCTCTACATCAAGTGGCTGCAAGACTTTAGAAGAGACGGATGGAACGCCATCGTGCTGGCACAGCAGAAGAACACGGCGAAGAAAATCAAGGCTATGTACCGAAAGGCATTGGAGAATCAGCCCGGTTGGACGCTCGGACACAGCGGTGCCAAGCTACAATTCTCGCCTTATGAAAACTCACCAGACGATTTCCAAGTGACGGACGGCATGAGAGCCATCAGACGAAGCACGCTGACCGTGGCATCCTTCGAGAATTTCGATAGCGTGCGTGGTAGCAACTTCCACTGCGCCCACTATTCGGAGGTGGCTTACTGGAAGAAGACTCCCGAGCACGACCCTGAGGGCGTGATTTCGTCTATCTCGGGTGGTATCAGAAACCAAGAGGACAACTTGGAGGTGTTTGAGAGCACAGGCAAGGGTAACTCAGGATTCTTCTACGAGAAATGCCAACTAGCCATGGACCCGAAGAACAACGATGCTTACTCGTTCCTCTTCATCCCTTGTTTCTTCATCGAGCACGACATGGAGGATGTGAAGAACGAGAGAGCCTTTGCCAAGTGGCTCTTGCAGAACAGAGACAAGAGCACAAACCCGAAGGGCTACCGAGAGACAGGCAAGTTCTTCTGGCGAATGTGGGAGAAGGGAGCTTGCTTCCAAGCCATCGAATGGTACAGGAACTTTAGAAACAAGTTTACCACACATGCCTTCTGCGCCACCGAGGCACCAGTGGACGAGGAAGATGCCTTCCGTAACTCTGGCAACTTGGTATTCAACCCCTATTCTATTGATGATTTGCAGAAGAAATACAAGCGTGAGCCTCTGTATACTGCCGACATCATGGTGAACACGGCGGTGAAGAACGAGCAGACCATCAACAAATCGAAGATAGACATCAGAACGGACGGCATGGGCGACTTGAAGATTTGGGCGGTGCCGAACGTGCTGCAAGTGGAAAACAGATACGTGGTGAGCGTGGATATTGGTGGCAAGAGCTCAACATCGGACTATACGGTGATGACAGTGATAGACCGCTTCGGCATGATACCAACCACCAAGGGCAAGCCTAGGGTAGTGGCTAGATACAGGGGACACGTAAGACACGACAAGTTGGCGTGGATGGCGGCAGCACTGGCTCACTACTACGATGACGCACTCTTGGTGATAGAGAGCAACACTGCCGACCGAGAAAAAAACAACAACACGGAAGGCGACCACTTCGGAAGCATCCTGAACGAGATAGCGGACTACTACGAGAACCTGTATCAGCGCACCACTAGCCCAGAGGACGTGACGGACGATGTGCTGGCTAAGTATGGATTCCAGACCAACAAACTGACGAAGGGATGGGTAATCGACAACTTGGAGCAGTTTGTAGACGATATGTTATGGGACGAGCCAGACAAGGAAATGTATCATGAGCTGAGAATCTATGAGCGACACGATGATGGCAGCCTCGGAAACATCGTAGGAAACGGCAACCATGACGATGTGCTGATGAGCACTGCCATCGGCTTGTGGGTGAGCGCCAACGACATGGAGAAGCCAAGGTGGAAACAGAAGGAGAAACATAGCAGCGGTGGTGACGGCGTGCATACGGCTGCAAAAATATAACAAGACAATGGAAAGAAACGTAGAAAGAAAGACATTGAGTTTCGGCAAGGGCATGACAAACGTGCCCAGCGACCTACTGAGCGACGACTCGGAGCTGCTGGAGAGTGACGGATTCATCTATAAGGATGGAGAAATGAAGCCAATACAGAAGCCTAAGGCGGTAGATGGCATTTTTGACCTTCTATATATCCACAAGGGTGCCGACTACAGGAACTATGTGATGCTGAGGGATGCGGGCACTAGCAAGAGCCTTATCTTCAGTGGTAGCTTGGAGGACGGAAAAGTAGACCCTAACTTGTGGCAAAGCTTCGACATCACGTATAATGTGCTTGATGTGAAGAGCGTGGGAAACACCGTAGTGATAGCTACGAACGAAGGAATAGCTTATTTTCTGTACAAAGGAGGGAAATACAAGGAGCTTGGAACAGATTTGCCTAGACCAAGCTTTACGCCTTACTTGCTTGGCGGATCTGTTGGCTTAGGTGGCACTACTTCATGCGATCTAAAAGAGATTATTGATTCGTCGGAAAAATCAGCATTATACAATACAGATGGGAGTTTTGCAAAAGTTGTAGAACCTTCGGAAGATGAAGGCTTGACAAACAAAACCTCATATTATAAATATACTCCAAAAAATGATGCGGAAAAGGTCAGTACCTTTCAGACCGCGGTAAGAGGGCACGCTGCTGCTGTTATATCAAAAGCTAAAGAATTAGGGTATTTTCTGTTTCCTTTTTTTATAAGGTATGCCTTGAAGCTGTACGATGGGAGCTATGCGAGGATTTCCGCTCCTATACTATGTTACCCAACCATCAATAGAAATTGCAGGTATGTGCCTGTCTGCTACGATGAGAATATCAAAAACTTTAAAGAAACATCAGGTGATACTCGTAATTTTAACATGTATCCTTATTATGCAAAGTTAAGATTTGAAGCTAGCATAGAAGATATAGAAAACTGGAAAGACATAGTAAAGGAATTGGTGGTTTTCGCCTCAGATGAAGTGATGCCTTTTTATATAGATGAAGACTGGAAATTTTCTTCCGTTGAAGAAGTGAATGGAGAGTACTACTATAGTTTTATAAATGCGAGACAAGCTTACGCAATTGAAAATCCATTTCCTGGAGCCACAGCTATACAGAAACCAGTATTTGCCTTTGATAAGGACAGCTATCCTGCCAGAGAGGTGCTAATGCCGAAATACAAATCAGACTCAGAAATTATCAGCGAGTTAAAAAGCAAAACGCAGTTCTATAAATTATTTTCTATTGGCACGGATTCGTCATATTATCTAGGGGCAGGTGCAAAAGACGCTCCTATCCCAATACATACAATAGAAAATCTTACAACGCAGGAGCAACTAAAGGTAGATGACTACTATGGTTGGTCCAAGTTAGTATCTCAAAACATATATGTGTACAACAAAAGACTGAATATGTTTAATATCAAGAGATACCCATTTAAAGGATTCAATCTGTTTCATGATGACATACAGGCATATAATGCTAATTTCAAATTTTCATATTACGTACATATCGTTTCCGATAGCATGGATTGTTGGGTTAAGTCTGACGAAATGGATGAGCTTGTACCTGACGCAGCCAATGCGTGGTTATACTACCCTGACCCAAACGCAACGGAAATGATTGTATGGGACAGCGTAAGCAACAAAGGTATGCTTTTGGAATTACATCCACACCCGATGCTAAACGGCGCATATAGTTTTAACAAATTGCCTACAGATGACACTTTCGTTCCTTCTGACGATGTGAAAATTCCTACAGTAGACACAACTGCCCATGAAACAATGGACTCGCAGATTTTTACCTCGGTGGTGAACAATCCATTTTTGTTTGAGGCTTCGGGCGACAACACCGTGGGAACAGGAAAGATACTGGGAATCGTGGCTAATACGGAGGCTGTGAGCCAAGGACAGTTTGGACAATATCCATTGATCGTGTTCACAGACGAAGGCATATATGCCATGGGGGTGACATCGGAAGGTCTCTATGGCAGCGTATATCCTATATCAAGAGAGGTCTGCAACAACGTAGACAGCATCACGCCGACAGACAGACTGGTATACTTTACATCAGATAAAGGGCTGATGGCTATATCTGGAGGAACGGCGGCGACCGTGAGCAGGGTGATGAACGGAAGGACCCCAAGGAACTTTGCCGAGAAACAGCATGAGGGATTCCTGAACTTCTTAAAATCTTGCATCATCGCTTACGACTATCGTGACTCCATGCTGAGGATATTCAAGAAGAGCAATGGATTTGACAAAGACGGCGAGATTGACGAGAAAGAGAAGGACTACTATATCTACAATATAGCAGACGGTACTTTCGGGATGAGCACGATAGGCGTCCCCATCAAGTCGGTGACGAACGACTATCCAGACAACGTGATACAGGACATCGCCCTTGGTATCTATACGCTGACAGGAAAGCCAGACATCAACGATGACGAGGAGAAATATAGCGGACATATCACGACAAGACCGCTGAAACTGGGCGGTAGCATGACGTTGAAAAGCCTGAGAGCCATCAAGAACTTGGCGGATACGGATGAGGGAAAGCTGAGTCTGGAAATATGGGGAAGCAACGACTGTAAGCACTGGTGTCAGTTGCATTCTTTGGGGGGCAAACCTTGGAAATACTTTACCTTCAAATATACATTGAAGGATTTCAAGGCTGTGGACTCGTTTGCTGGCAGCATCGTTGAGGTACAATCGAGAAGAGAAGACAAGATGAGATAAATACTTTATATTCTTTTCATAAGCTAAGTTGATAACATAAAGAAGGCGGCTACTCGTGATGAGCAGTCGCCTTCAAAACATAGTAACTAACTAAAACCTTAAAACTTATGAAACATATTAAGAAGAAATCCTACAAAATATCCTATTATGAAAGCATATAGATGAAGCAAACCATTGACATTCGGAATCAGCATCGTGATGAGAATGAACGGCATCGCCTTCTTGGAGACTTCAAGCCATCTCCCTGTCTTGCCCCACATGATACCGAAGACGGCGAAAAGGAATCCTGAGAGTCCCATCGTGGAATCGCCTACGTACATCGGTAGGAAACTGGCTGCTACGGCTACAATGAAAGCCAAGAGCGCAGACATCTTATTTCTGATGCCCCAAAGTGCCATCAGATTGACGGCAAGATGAAAAACGTTCGCATGACAGAAACTGTATGCTATATGATTCCACCATGGGCACCCAGCATAAAAACCAACATGGAGGAAATATCCTGCAAGGCAAGCAATGCTAATGGATAGCTTTGGCTTCCAGTTTCTGCTTGCGCAGTTCCATATCCCTGTATTCCTTTCCATATCGCTTGCAATTAGAAAATATATCCTCTACGGTCCTCGGTGACAAAAAGAATTCTGGCGCAGGCTCGCCAACCAAGAAGGTGCAGATGAAGTAAAGCGACTTGCCGATGAACTCCTTGCGCTGAGACAACTCCTGAAGCCGATTGAACAACGAATAGTACATTCTCCTTCTGGGAGGTGACATCACATCGACCGTGGAGGTATCGCCCATCACCATCTTGCGCAGTTTCTCGAAAGCTTGTTTTGGGCTGACGTAGTATCTGGGCGCAGGATGTGCAGAGACTTTAATCCACGCCTCTCTCTGGGAATGGCATCGGGGCGCAACGTCACGATATGCCATCATCAAATCCTCTCGCTGCCGAGCACTCAAGTCAAAATTGGTTTTCGTCATAAGATAGCCTTTAAAACATGCTGCAAATATACTATTAATTTAGAAATAGTCCAAATAAAATAGTATTCTTTAACTTTTTGCCACAAAAGATTGCGTGTTTGTAAGATTTTTATTAGCTTTGCAACAGTTTAACAAACAAGAACTTGCTTTTCTAAGAAATTAGTAATTAAATCAACATACGAAAAATCAAATTAAAAGATTATGAGAAGAAGACAAGAAGACCCTCTCACCGAAGAGGAGCGGCAAGACGTGAAGCACGAATTGCTGCGCAGGAAGATTTATCATTTTTACGAGCATCTATCAAGGTGGGCACCCCTGCTGTTGATGCTGTGGCACTGGTATGGCGTGATGGACTACAGTAGACATCCACGACCGACCATCCTAGACACCGAGGACAACGGGAGCTGCATCATCTGGATGTATACGCTATGCTATGTGTACATGCCATTCGCCATGATACCTGTGAGCTATTTCTTTCACTGGTGCTGGATATTCAGAATACCCTTCTACTATTTCATCGGGATCAGCGTGATAAGGTTTGGCTACCAACACTGGCTGATAACCCCGGAGCAACTAACCATGCACTATATACTAATAATATTAACTATAACAACTTACGCTTATGGACTCACAAGCATTGCTATCAAAGGCAAGAAATGCTGTCAGGATGCTGGAAAATGACGAATGCGGACTAGACGGCATACAGAGAGAGGCAGCCATGAGGTGCCTAGACTATTACATGAACGGCAACAGCCACTTTACGGAGTTGTCTGCCAGAGGCTGCATCGCCCAGATGTATTACTACGAGGGTGACACGAAGAAGGTGTTTGCCCCCTACTTCGACTACAAGGAGATAAGAGACGAGTATGAGAAGGTGAAGGACATGATACCCGACTACAATATGTGGGACTACGCCGTGACGATGAACCTAGCCTACTCGAACCATTGGGAGGTGGTGAGGAAATGGACGAAAAGCAAAGAGAAGCTTACGGAGAGGATGAGCGAGCTGGCTGTAAGTTTTCTTTGCGACGAGGACACAGCCCACCCTTGCGATAAAATTTTCTGGTACATGAACAGTTAGACGGAAATACGGAAGAACGTATCGAAAACACGCCTATCTTTGTCGGCATTAATCAAACATTAATGGTATATGACAGAGATAATTCATACTTTCCTACAGGAGCATCTGTATAGAGCTGCGCTAATCATCGCACTCTGCATGGGTGCTCTTGTTGTATCTATGGCAGTAGACTTATTCTTCGGCATAAAAAAGGCGAAGGAGAACGGCGAGGCTACGACCAGCAGAGGATTTAAGAAGACTTGCGACAAGGCAAGAAAGTATTTCTCACCCTTCATGGTGGCTGTGTGCATCGATTTGATAGCCTGCACGGTGCTTCCGTTCCCTGTGTTCTCGATGATATGGGCAGGATATTGCGTGTTCTGCGAATTTGTGAGCGTGAGGGAGAAATCTTGGCAAAAGGCTGAGATAAGGAAACAAGAGCGTACGGTATCGATACTCCTAGAGAACAAAGACGATTTGGCGAAAGCCATGTTCGAGATAATGAAACAAGCGAAGGAGGAGGAAAAGGCATGAAGGTGACGAGAGAACAGATGCTAGCCATCATCGGTGATGGGCAGCGAACTGATTACTTCCTGCACTACATCAATGCCTGGGCTACTACATTCGGCATCAACACACCGCTTAGGATGGCGCATTTTCTGGCGCAAGTGTGCCATGAGACCAATGGATTTAAGCTGCTGCGAGAGGTAGGAAAACCTTGCTACTTCAACAAATACGAGCAAGGAAAGCTTGCCAAGATGCTCGGTAATACACAGAAGGGGGACGGAACCAAGTATAAGGGCAGAGGGTTGTTGATGCTGACCGGTAGAGCGAACTATGAGGCTTATCAGAACTCAGGCTATTGCACTGGCGACATCATGACTAATCCAGAATGGCTAGAGAAGCCTCTGGGGGCAGTGAAGAGTGGCATGTGGTATTGGTGGAAGAAGGGGCTGAACGCTCTCGCCGACAAGGACAACATCCTAGGTGTTACCAAGAAGATAAACGGCGGTACCAATGGGCTTGACAGCAGAAAGAAATGGCTTGTGAAATGTAAAAAGGCTTTGGACGTATGAAATGGCATGACATTAGAGTTTGGAAATGGTTGTGCATCGGACTGGTCGTAGGACTAGTGCTGCTAGCGTTGGCAGGATGCAAAAGCAAGGAGTATATCATGGTGCCCGAATATCATACGGAGTATGTTTGCAGGACCGACACTTTCCATAAACTGGATAGTGTCTGTCTCAAAGATAGCGTCTTCGTCTATCAGCGAGGCGATACCATCTATCATACCAAGTTTACATATCGTGACCGCTACCATAATATATATAAGGTGAAGCTAGACACTATCATCAAGCGAGATTCCGTAAGCGTGCCTTATCCAGTGGAGCGACAGCTTACCAAATTCGAGAAATTTCAGCAATCTCTTGGCTGGCTTTTTATAGTTTTTCTGATAACTGTAACAGCTATTATTTTTGTTACAGTTTGGTGGTATCACAACAAAAAGTGCTAGCTTATGGCGGAGATTAGTCCAGAATTACAGATGATAGATGATTTGCTCATGGAGTTTCATGACCGCATCAAGTCGGGCAGATGTTTAACGAATAAGCAGCAAACCCTTTTTATGCTCAATTTCCTTCATCAGATAGCCAACAAGGACGAGCCTATTAGCAAGGCGCAAGCCTGTGGTTACGTGGGCGTTTCCAGAGCCACCTTCGACCGCCTAGTCAAGGATGGAAGACTGCCCGAAGGTAAGAAAATCAAGGGGTTCACCGAAAAGGTTTGGTACGCTAAAGATTTGGATGAATACATTGATAAGTTGTAAGATAGATTTTTCTTGTTATTTTATTCATGATTATTAGGTTGTTAGTTGAAATGTTTTAAAACAGAAAATCCCCACTCGGCTGTGATAGCTGGGTGGGGATTGTGATTATTCTTCATTCAATTATTTGAATTTAAACCAATAATAAACCCTAAACAAAAAATGCTTATCGCTAAAGCAATTACCTGAATTATAATACAAATCATTTTATTTATGTATTCTTGTTAAACTTATCGCCTTGGTGATGCGGTGGTCTCTGATGTAATTGGCATCATCAACCCAATTTTCATTGAGCATTGCATTATCAATGCGCTTATCTACCTAATAGTCATTACCACTGCTCATTATCTTCTTTGCCAGTCTAATCTTCATAAGCCGCGTTCAAATCCTATGTTAATAAAATATTCATTTATCTCTTTTTCGGAACCAAATAGTCTTGGATTGCCAAATCTATCTTTTATTGTCCTGTATTTTTGCCACCAATGGAATTTGTATCTTACTACATATTGAACTTTATCCGTAAAGGATGGCAATATTGCTCCATTAAAGACACGTGGTGTTCTAATTTGTTTTATTCTAACCTTCATTTCTTCACCTCCTTGTCGAACTTTGAGCCTAATACCATGATGCTTTCAGGGTCTAATGCATCAAGATGCCATATCAAGTGATTTCCTTTATCTAAGCAGAACCCACCTTCATGATAAATAATTATTCCATTGTTCGGCGTGCCATTTGAAACAATATCGCCTTCCCAAATCTCCCTCCCCTCCTTGTCTTTCAATCCTGTGTACTGGCAGACGGTGGAAGGATCAACTGAGAAAGCACCACCTTTGCTCTCGCCTACCTTTGTGATTGGTATTATTATCACACCATCATCATAAGAATGTAATAAGTCACCAACTACCCATTGACCATTATCTAGTCTCTTGCCCTTGAAACGAATATTTTCTAATCTCATATCACTCTTCTTTAAGTTCAACACTATGTTTTGTTACATACTCAGCAGCCCTATGAGCAACACCACTGATGTAAGCCTTGTTGTGAGCAACATTGCCACTTGTCAGATGGTCTGCCCTGTCTGCTATGTCATAGAGCCAAGAAACTAACTTGTCTCTCAGCTCTAAGTCTATCTTATATTGCTTCATACACTGTCCTTCAACTCCACTGGCTCATCGCTCCAGCTTAGCTCTCTTCCTATCAGTTTCTTGATAGAGCCTTTTGGAATATTAATATAATATCCATTATCATTACTACACTCCCATCTATATATTTTCTCATCAATGGAGAAAATATCATCGTGCTCTACTCTAATAGGTTTATGGCTGAATATTAATTCATCGCCATTCTTTTTGCAACACACCCATGCCATAATTATTCATCCTCAACTAAATTAAAATTTTTAATACTATACCATTTTGGCTTTTTGCTATTTTCTTTCTTACAGAAAATCTTTTTGTCAGCACGTATGCCTAAGACCTCTGTTCTATGAAAGTCATAATTACCTCCATAAAGCATACCACCAAAAATAAACCTTGTTATGTTAAAGGTAGAATATTCTACAATACTACCTAAATGAATTTTATTCCATTCGTCTCTTGTCATACTCAATCCTCGCTTTCTTTTTTAAGTTCCATAAACCCTTTCAGTTGATTAGTAGGGCAATCATTTTGGAAATTCTTGCCATCATGAATATAAGGACACATGCCACCATATTGCCTGCAACTGAAATAATATCCTTGATATTGGCAATTTTTTTCCATTCTTTATAATGCCAGCCATATTAGTCCTCGCTTTCTTCTTTAACACCAAATGTAGCACCATCGGCAAAAATGAACTCATCTAAGGCTTTATTGTAAGCATATTTTGTTTGGGCTGTACCAACATAGACATTCTCTATATCGAAACTTCCAATAGAATATCTTGCTTTACTTACTTTATGCTTTAGCCACCCCACTGGCTGATGCTTCAACATCTCATTCCAGCACTCCTCTGCATTGGCAAAAGGACGGTACTTAGGAGTGGGCTTAATGCGGTATTCATATTCATCTGTATTAATGTCGTGATTAACATCTTCTGCTACATCATACCAAGTATTACCTCTATTAGGACTATACTGAATTACTTTACCTTCTGCATAGGCTTGTATGATTGGCATTATTGCCTTTGTTTCTTGTCTTGTCATTGTTCGTTCTCTTTAATGATGTTTTTGATTTTTTCAAGCAAAGTTCCTTGTGCTTTTAATTCAACAATAGGTTTATTCTTAACAGAAATAATCATTGTATCTGTCTTATTCTCGATACAGAACTGTTCTAGTTTCCATTGAATCAAACCATATATTTCTGCATCTGTAATTCTTCGCCTATCTTCTAGCATTAAATTAGGATTTTTCTTTGATACCTTTGCTATATAAGCATCAAATAATGCTGTACATATCTTATAGTCTTTTGCTGCCATATCTCTTTCTATTTACCCTCTCCTTGATGATTCCCTACATCAAATCACAATTCCCTGCTGTCACCAAGGAGAGGTGGTTAGTTAATCTGTTATTTCTTTAAACTTCCCATTTTTAAGTTGATACCAAGTATCTGCCTTGATACGTTCACCATCAACATACTCTGTCTTTACACACTTAGGAACGCTTCGTTTTTTCTTATCATCCCATACCCACTCAGCAAGTGTTATCCAAGAACCAACTTTCGCTTTTGCAATGGAATCATTACCTGCACACATGATTACAGAATCTTCGCCAGTGCTATTTATCTTAGCATAGTAACCGCTTGAACCAATCTGAGCATAGTAACCGCTTGAACCAATCTGAGCAGAGTAACCGCTTGAACCAATCTGAGCAGAGTAACCGCTTGAACCAATCTGAGCAGAGTCACC
>ERZ808266.76-NODE-76-length-41777-cov-12.640430_pt1 | contig 41777 bp, 48 predicted proteins | sample MGYA00521278_ERZ808266 | MGnify/ENA primary metagenome ERZ808266 (study PRJEB31516, sample SAMN03275591) | gut metagenome | biome: mammalia-associated habitat; material: feces | host: Papio cynocephalus | place: Kenya | collected 2012-08-02 ... | reverse complement strand
CTTCTGGGTTTAGAGAGACGGCAATAATGATAGAGTATGAATGAAGGCATTAGACCAATAGTCCTCGGTCAATACTCACCCTCGCAGAACGGCATCATCGTCTCGCCGCACGGCATAGCCCTCTGTATAAGCGGTGGGGGTAGAGGGCATGATGTGGACAAGCCAAAGATACTGATAGAGTATGGTTAGTACAACAGACAACAGCAATTTTAGCAAATGCAAGAGCGTGGATGGATTGGAAGTGAATGAACAAGGCCATTTCCTTTACCATGGAAAGGCTAAGAAAGTAGTGCGCTACGTCTATCCCAGCGGACGCAAAAGAACGGCTCTCATAGTGATTACTCGCAATGGCAAAAATCAATATTTCCAGGCTTCGAGACTTGTGTGCGAGGCGTTCTCGCACGACTATTATGATGGCTGCATGATTGAGTACGTCGATGGGGATATGCACAATATCGCGTTCGATAATCTTAGGATTGTAAGCAAGGCTGACTATCACGCAGCACGCTGCGCCAACGCACTAAGGTACAGAAAGATTGGCACAGCACATTATCAGATAGAAAGACTGCGCAACGTGGTGGAGGGTGCGATGGCCGTGCTCAACTATTTTGAAACTGGCAACCTGACTGAGCTGCATAGGTTTGTTAAGGAAAACCTTTTCAACACGCTTGTACAGTGGTGTACGCATTCCCTGCACTACACCAAGGAAACTGCCACAGACCGCGTTTGTGAAGCAATAGCGTGGTTTTATGACGTGGTTATGACTGGATACGCCGTGAGTTATCCTGAGAGATATTGCAAGATGCTTTTGCGTTCAGAAAAAAAGATGGGGAAGTATTCACATCGTGGCGACATTCCCACATCAATAAAAATAATGATACATGAACTTGGCTTAGAAGGAAAGACAGAATGATAAAATCAACAGAATATGTAAGGGTGGCAAAGAAGTTTAAAAGGATTTTTGGATTAAATCTCAATGAGTATATTGACCCTTTGATGACAGGAGAGAGTGAAACTGCCCTGGAATACGCAAAATTCCGTGCCACGATGGCAATGCGGCATCCAGAATCAAACAACGACGGCATATCATTGCAAGATGTTGTTTTGGAACATTATGCGAATGATGGTGTTGAACTTATAAAGAAGATAATATGATATACGGATATTTAAGGGTTTCATCAGATGAGCAGGACGTGAACTCACAGAAGCAAGGGGTTGTCAAGTTTGCCAATGAGCACAACATGGAGATAGGCAAGTTCATCTCCGACGAGGGCGTCAGTGGCGGCAAGGACCCCGACAAGCGGAACCTCGGCCCGCTGCTCAAGCTCATCAAGGAGGGCGACATCATCATCTGTTCTGAGATTAGCCGCCTCGGGCGCGACCTCTACATGGTCATGGACATCCTCCACTTCTGCATGGAGCGCAAGGCCGTCATCTACACGGTCAAGGACAGGTTCACCCTTGGCGACGACATCCAGAGCAAGGTGCTCGCCTTCGCCTTCGGCCTGTCCGCCGAGATAGAGCGTCAGATGATACGCCAGCGCACCAAGGAAGGACTGAGGATGCGCGTCAAGATGGGCGTGCTCGTTGGCCGTCCCCTTGGCAGCGTGGCGGAAGGGCCGCAAGACATCAGCGAGGAAGACAAGAAGCTCCTCATCGAGCAATTCCGATGGGGCGTGCCCGAACGCCGCCTGGCCGAGAACTTCAAGGTGGACCGCAACACCGTCACACGATGGCTGCACCGTTGGGGCGTGAAGCGTTCCGCGTTCATCGAGAGGCAAGACAGGGCGCGGCAGAGCAACAGCGCGGCCTACGAATACGGCAAGCAACAAGCCGTTGGAATCGACCGCGACAAGCTCCGCACCCTGATTGCCACCGACCTCACCCTGCCGCAGATTGCCGAGGCCTTCCCCGAATACACCTATGAACAGGTCTACGGCACGGTGCTCGTTGACAAGGAGCTAAACCCCTTGTACAGGAAGCATGGGCAGAAGAAAGTGAAAAAAGGAAAGTCTTGAAAGAAACAAGGCATGAAAAGAAAGATTTTTTTCGTGAAGCGCATGGAGACTATCTGTGCAAGGAATGGGTACTCCACGGCAATATCAACGAGATATGACGGCTGGGGGGGCTTGCACGACAACCACGGGCAGCACACGATGATACTTGTTGTCTATGAGTGAGAATAAAGCTGTGATTGCGCATTATCGCACGGAAGAGGCGAAAGCATACAGGAAGCTGCACGGAGACCTTGGCGGATGCAGGTTTGGCGACAAGCTGCACCGCATGAGTCCTAATCCATGGAGCAACACGTTAAGTACGGTAACAAAAGATAATTTGCTATGTATAGAATATATATAGGCGCATCCAGGGGGCGTGCCCCAGACAACCCGAAAGACAGGAAACATTCTCTTAAAGGCCGGAGCCAGCAGATGCTTGAGCTGAACCTATCTGGTGTTTGCAATACCATCACAACGGTGGGCAAGGACAACTTGGTATATATGGAATTTGTATAATATAAGATGAAATTTATTTTAATTCACATAAGTTCAACCTCAGTGGAGGACGCTTGAACCTGTGATTTCTGGGGGGAGCACGGCGGTCGCGAGATTGCCGTGCTTTTTTTTGTTTCAGCCATTGCTGCCCAATAAACTCCGCCCGTTCACGAGATTTCATCCATCACGTCTTCTATGAGTTCTTGCCTCTCCTGTGTGTATCTTTCCTTGTCAAGGTATTCCATGCACAGCAGCAGGCCATTTCTCAACGCCTCCTTGTCATCGCAAGACCATATCTTCTTTATCATCTCTTTCATAATCATCCCATTATTGTTTGTGTGTTTGTAAAGTTTTTTCTTTTCACTTGGTATCTATCCCATGATGAGATTTTTCAGTTCCGCGAGGTCATTCTCCCCTATGCCCAAACTCTTCTTGCTACCGAAGAGCAGTGTAGTGACCATGTTGTCTGGCAGGTCTATGTATATCGTGCCGCCGTCAATGTGGCCATGAAGCGCACCAATGTCGAAGTGGTAGTCGTCCGCTGACTTCAGCATCTGCTTCACGTCCTCGAAAATGGTATCGGCGTTCACCTCACCGTTCTCGTCTGCGAGAAACAGTGCGAAGTTGTCCATCTGCTTGCCCCAGGTGTCTTTCTTCCTCGCTATCACGTTATGGGCGGCTCGCTTCATGTAAAGCGACGGTATCGCTAACATCGGGTTGCCTTTCACCAAGTCGTCTATCCTCGCGTCTGCCCATAAACCCACCGACGCAAGCAGCTTTTCTTTCAGTTCCTCTATTTTCATTTCTTCATTCCCCCTTTCTTGCCCTGTTTCATGGCGATGAACTCGGCATAGTTCATCTTGTCGGCATAACTGTCGAAATACTCGTCACGCAATGCGTTTTTCTGTTCCTCAGCTTGCGAAGCCTCTTTCTTTAATCTCCGCATCAATGACAGGTGCTTCCTCAACGCCTCCTGACCCTGTTGTGTCGCCTCTATGCGTGGACGGATGATGCGTAGCTCCTCATCCTGTATGAGCTTGGTCACGTATTGCAAACTGTCCACGTAGTCCTGGTTCCGCATCAGGTACTGCCTTTGCGAGCCTGTCAGCCCGTCCTCTATATTGTCTATCTCGTCCCACAACGGAGTAGGAGATTGTTGCGCCTGCATATTGATAGACGCTCGCTTTTGTTGGATGGCTTCGTATATCTTCTGCAACTCTGTGTCCATGGTTTGCGGCTGCTGTTGGTTCACGCCCGTGTCGAGCAACGGGCTGCCACTGAAATCCATCATGTTGTTCAATGTCTTTAAGTTGGTGATTGCTTAGAGAGGTGAGAGGGCATCCACCTTATAGAGGCAAACACCCCTCACCAACTCATTTCTTCTTGGCCTTTGTAGGCTTCTTCCTTACTATGCTCCTGTCGTTGTCGTCGCAGCCGTGCGTCCGCTGTTGCACCCGAAAGGGCTCGCGCCCTCCAGCACGGTAGTGGTAGGAGTTGATGGCAACCCTACAACACCATAAATACAGCGGCAAGTCTTCTCGTTAACGTAAGCCATCATCAGCTTCTCCTTGTAAGGGGTTAGGGCTTCCATTACAGCGACCTTCTTGTCAAGCTCGTTGTACTTCGCGCTCAATGCGTCATACTGGTCACGCCCTGCCTTGTACAGGCCGAAATCTGCGTCCACCTGCGACTTGTAGAGCCCGAACTCGGCGCGCTCTGCCCTGCGGTTCTCAGCGTTGATGGCATCCACGCCACCCTTGTACAGGCTGAACTTCTCTGCCACATCTGCCTCACGCATAGCATAGAACTTGTTGGCTGTGTCGAGCTTCAAGCCATACATCTTCTCCAATAAAGCTACCTCATCGGCGTTCTCCTTCTCCATCACCTGCAATGCGGTTGGAGCGGAATTGCTTCCTGTCATACCACCGTAGGTGTTGATGTTCACGTTGTCAGGCATATTGCCACCGATAGATCCGAACGGGCTGCGACTGCCAAGCAGCCAAGCACCAAGTCCGAGGGCTGTGCCTGCTATGCCCAAGCCTAATCCCGTGCCAGCTACACCCTTAGAAGCATACTCATCGTGTTTCTTGCCTTCCTCGTAGATCTTCTTCTCCACGACCTTTGCGTCTGTCATTTCCATAGTCGTAATCTTTTAAAGTTAAACATTCCCTGTAACGTTACGCCGCAAAGGTAGAATTTACTTTGCAAAGAGGCCATAACTCGCTCACGCATTTTATTTCTCGCTGATTGTCAACAAGTTAAACTGATAGAAGGTACTATCATATTTGTAAAAACTTTCCAAACTTGCAAACTTTGGAAAGAAATGGGGAAATGTACAAATCAGAACTTAGCCCATTCTTCCAAACCCGTGTTTCCGTTGCTCCAAAACGCATTATATGACAAGCGCGCATTACTTGCCTTTTTCCTTTCCTCTCAGGTAGTGCAATATGTCCCACTTCTTCCAATACCTCGTGTGGCCTCTCTTCTTGTGCTCGCCGTTGGGCAGGTCGCCTCTCGCAACCATCCTGTTCAGTGTCGCGTCGCTCACGTGAAGTTTTTCCTTCACCTCCTCCGTGCTCATCATCGGGTTTAGCATATTGGGCAGTATCTCCTCGCAAAGCTCGTCAATATCCTCGTCGCTCATTCCGCAAGCCGTCACCTTCTCACCGTTCCTCTGTTGCTCATCGGCCTTGAAACACGCGTCACTAAGAGATTTCAAGGCCATTCCAAGCAACTTATAACTCATTATCTTTGCCATGCTTTCTTATCTATCTATTAGGTCTATCCTCGTCTAATCATATCTATCACAAGTCTCTCTATAAATATGCTTCACGAGAAAATCCTTCTCCCTATTCTCGTGCGCTTCAAGAACCAGTCGGCAAGAGCATACAGATACATGCACACTACCATCCCCATCAAGGCAAAGTGTGGCATCACCATCTCGTTTGTCGTGAATATCGAGCCATAGACGGCATGCAGGGCGTTGACCCCGAAATAGTAGAAAAACGGTATCCTGTACTTCCAACAAAGGAAGAAGAACCTGCTCGCCAAGATTATCACGATGGGCAGCACGTACACCATGAAGTATATGAACAGGTAGCAAGCGTCGTTCCCCTCATACAGGCAAAACATCTCCCTCGGATGCTTGCTGAACTCCCATATCCCGAAGGCGTGGAAGCACATTATCGCAACCGGAACCCACTTACAGAACCACCGAAAGAACTTCAATATCCTCCTCGAATACCTGTTGCCGTTCTTCATCAACAACGACATCACCTCGCTCACGTCCTTGCCTTGCACGGCAGACAGTATCAAACTCTCTTCTTCTTTCGTCATAAGCCTCTATATGTTTAAGCAGTAAGTAGATAATCGCAAAGTTAGGCAATTCCCGTTAATCTCACAATCCATATTCCATAAAGTTTCCTGTTCTCTCATCTTTTTCATCCCCACCCCAAGACAAACGCAGCGCGCCGCCCCTGTCTCAATCGACAAGGACGGCGCGTCCTGGTTCACCAACCATCAAATAAACTCAAAACAATTCAATCGTTAACCAAAAAAAACTTATCTTCTTATCGTATGGCCAGGGCGCGGTGTTATCCCAACGCCGCGCCCCGTGAAAAATCTATTTAACATTGATAACCTATAAAAAGTCAAACATTTCAGTCAATCATTATAAAACATGAGAGTTCTTTACTGCCACAAAGATACAAAATAAATCCTTGCCACGCAAGTCTTTCGGAGATTATTTCCGCCAATATCTATCCTGCCACCCAGTACGTCACGAACACGTCCACGAACCCTGCCACCTCGGCCCAGTAGAGCTTGTGGAAGTAAGCCTTTCCCCTGCTCATGTACCACACCGCGTCCAGTATCTTGTAAGCTTCCGCCGCGGCTATGTAGGCCGAGTACATCGTGGCCAGCAGCACCGTCGGCCACCAGCACACGCTCACGCACCAGCCCACGCACCCCAAGGCAGCCACCATCGCGCCGCCCTTGTGCACGGGATACGTGTCCTTGTCGCAGTAGTTCGGAGCCACGCCCACGAACATCAGTCCCGCGCACCCCATGAAGGCCAGCGGTTGCGCACCCTTGCCAGTGTCCAGCATCGCCACCATCATCAGCCAAGCCACCGTCACCATCACCACGGAGAACAGCCACCCCCACCGTTTCCCCAGCTGATAGTAAGTGTCGCTCACCATCTCAGGCAAGCCGTATCTCCACGCCGTGCCCGCCAAATACGCCGTCAGCACTAAAAAAGCAATAATCGAAACCATCGTCATCATCTGTCTATCTGTCTATTAAGTCTATCCAGCCCATAAGGTCTATCCCCATCTATAAGGCCTATCCCCGTTCCTCCACCCACATTGGTTCTTCACTCTTCGTTCTTCACTCTTCGCTCCCAAAGATTCTTCACTCTACACTTCGATGGACAGCTGCTCAGGGTAGCCATCCTTGATGTCATACGCCTCCACCTCCTTCACGGTCTTCAGCTCCTGCACCTCCGCCTTGTGCCTGGCCGTGGTGTTGAAGCATTCCAGCGCGTACATCTCTATGCCGCCAAGCAGCTGTATCACCTTGTCGCAGTCTATCGTCAGCTTCACCTCGCCAAGCCACAGGTCGGTCGTCTTGCTCCCCATGCTCTTGGCTATCGTCGTGGAGTTCATCAGCCCCACGCGAGTGGCCTTGTCCAGCCACACCACCTTGCCGTTCAGCTTGAAGCCGTTCACCGCCTCCGAGGTGTCATAAGCCTCTATCTCTCGCGTCTTCGCCTCCTTAGCCTGAGCCAATAGCTCGGCGTCGCTCATCACATACGGCTCATACCCAGCCGCCCTCAGCATCTCATCCGTAGGGTTGCTCACCATCCTGCCGTCTATCTCCATCGTCATCTCGGCCATCACGCCGTCCTTAATCCATTTCCCTGTCATGTCTGTCTTGTCTATTATATCTATAAAAGTCTATCCAGTCTAAAAAGAGAATCACTCCACCCACTCGCTCAGCGGGTGAATCCTGCCCGCGTAAGTCTTCCACGCGTCCGCCGCCTTGTACGCCTCCACGCTCCCGTCCGGCACGTAGAACTGCAATAGAGAGTTAGTTACCGAGAACGGGGGCATGTCTGTATCCAACGTCGGAGGGGTGGGATTGAGAACTCTTATCCATCCTATGCTCGCGCAACCGGAGAACACATACCCGTTAATCCGCCCTATACTGCTTGGCAGGGTCAGGCTCTTCAGTGCCGTGCAGCCGCGGAACGCCTGCCCGTATAGCACCTTTATCCCATCCGGGAGCGCGATATCCTCCAGTCTTGAGCAGTTCATGAACGTGCCGTTGGATATCTCCGCCAACCTCGTGAACCATCTCAACTCCGGGAATCGCCGCAGCTCCGTGTTGCCTCTGAAATCATCCGAGGCAATGCTTCTCACCTCTATACAGTCCCTTCTCGTCTCCAACCCCTTGCCTGTCGCCCACGCCGCCACCTGCTCGTCCTGCCATCGTATCGGCAGGTCGGGGTTGGCGTAGCTTGTCATCAGCCTTCTTCTTATCGTCCTCATGTCTATCCCAGTCTATAAAGTCTATAATAGTCTATAAAGCCTATAACCGTCTATAAATACCCGTCACACATCCCAATCATACACTATGCCATAATACTTGCCACCGACGTATCTGATTGAGAACTCATAATGTCTCTTCATCGCTATGCTCGGCGCGAACGCCCACTCCACGCCCTTCGGCCATGTCACCGTCGGCGCGGTCGATCCCGTGTCGAAGCCCCCCTGCCACTCGTTCACGATACCCGTCTCCGATGGCTCGTTCAGCGTCAGCACAAGAGTCTCGCCTACCGTGATATCATACACCTTGTTGGCATCCATGGCCACCGTACCGCCGCTTGCGGGCACCTCCACCACTGGCAGTTTCACTATGTCCATGTACTTCTCCACATCGCTTGCCGCGTCCGTGGCAGGCTTCTTCAAGGCCGCTATCTGGTCAGCCGTGAAGTCCGAGTAGGTGAACGCGTCACCCTTGTCGCCTTTCGTGCCATCCGCTCCCGGGTCTCCCGTATCGCCTTTTTCTCCTTTGTCTCCTTTCGCTCCCCTTATGTTCGCCAGCACGGCTCCCACCGTGTAGGAGCCGTCGTCATTCCTTGCGGCTATCCTGTACAGGTCGTCGTTGGAGTCCATGACGATATCCCCCACCGCCACGGTCACCCCATCGGGGATTGCCAGGTCAGACGCGCTCACCTTCCCGTTGCTCATCACGTCCGTGCTCGCTTTCAATATCAAGGAGCCTCGCGCGCCAGCCGTCCCGGGGTCTCCTTTCTCACCCTGTGGCCCCTGCGCTCCAGTCGTCCCGGCATCACCCTTGTCGCCCTTGGGCCCTTGGGGTCCGGCAGGGCCTTGCGCCCCGGTGTCCCCCTTCTCGCCTTTCAGCGTCCCGAGGTCAAAGTCCTTCCTCTCGCCGTCCGGCCTTGTCACGGCCAGCGTCGTGCCGTCTATGTCCACGTCCACGTTCTGCACCTTGGCCAGCGCGCCGTCTATCTTCGAGTAGGCGGCATCAGCCTTAGCCACCGCCGCGTCAGCCTTGTCGGTCAGCCCCTGCGCCTCCTTCACCAGCGTATCCAGCTCCCTGTCGGGCGGCAGCACCACCACCGCCGTATCCATCTCCACCGAGTTCTCGCCCTCGTCGGTCTCACCAAACTCCGTGTCAGCGTCAGCGTTCTTGTCCACTATCGCGAATTGCTCATACTCGTTGCTGCGCCAGTCGTTGCCGAATATCTTGCCGCGCACCTCCAAGGCATACGTGCCCAAGGGTATCTCGTCGCCCTCGACACGTGCCAGCAGCACGTTATCCTCCTTCGCGTCCACCGTGTACGCCAGCTCCAGCCGTCTGTACGCCGAGCACGCCCTTACCACGATGTCCGTGCATCCTGGCAGCGGAAACGCCTGCTTCTCACCGTCAACAATCTTCACCACGGGTATCCGCATCGTGAAGTCATTGCCTTTCACTATCTTCTTCATGTTCTATCGTTTTTCGTTACGTTCTTCACTCATCATTCATCACTCGAAGATGATTTTCCCTCTTCATTCATCGTTCTTCACTCTTCACTCTTCGTTCTTCACTCTTCACTCTTCGTTCTTCACTCTTCACTCAGGGAAAGAGCCTCCAGCTTGCCCCGACCCCCACGAAAAGGTCAGGCTTCCGCGTGAACACCCCGTAGCCGAATCCACCTGTCAGCCCAAGCGAGAGCCGCCGAGTCTTCACCCTTCCCCCTTCATTCTTCACTACAAAAACCGTCCTGCGGTACACCTCTATCGAGTCCAGCCTTGGCTCATATCCGCTCACCCAAGCCGTGTAGGTGCTATCCTCGTAGCGTTTCTGCACTCGTGGCACAGTCGCCCACACCGTATCAGAGCCGCCGATTTTACCCCCGTCCCACGGCCGTGAAGCGTCGCCTCCCGTCATTCCCATGATGCTGTCCAGCTCGCTTGGCGGAAACACCTTCACCTCCGCCTTGGGCACGGTGGGGTTGGCCATATCACTCCCATCCCTTGGTGGGGATGGGACTAAGGGAATGGCAATCGTCCCCACCACCACGCTGTCCTTGGCCTTGGGCATGGTCACCTTCACCGTGTCCATCACCGTCACCGTGTCCGCGGCCGCCTTGCCTCCACGATGATAGCCGCAATGGTTCGCCAGCCCAGCCCCAAGGCAGAAGCCAGCGAATACCGCCACGGTCAACATTCCCATCTTGTCTTTCATTCCCTTTCCGTCACTCATCGTTTATCATTTACCGTTTATCCTCACATTGATTCTTCACTCTTCGTTCTTCACTCTTCGCTCTCCTCACACCTCCGTTATCGCCTTGTTGGCCTTTCCCAGCCATCTCATGCGGTCGGGAAGTCCATTCGTGCCGCCGTTGATGCGCTTCGAGAGAGCCGTGAAGGCGTCCTTGTCGGCATAGATATGCAGGTTGTTCCTCTTCCAGTACCACAGTGCCGAGAGAATGGCGTATTTCGGCTGCTCCAGTATCTCAGGGTGTTCCACGCACGGTATCCCCGTGTCCTTTTGCAGCTGCGTGTAGTTCTTCCTGCCCGTCACCTGCAAGTAGCCGCGTCCCTTGTACCTCATGCCGTCGCCCTTTATCACGTTGCCCAAGTCCTTTCGTCCCTCATACGCCTTTCCCGACGCTATCTCCTTGGTGTACGTCAGGCCGCCGCTCTCGTGCCCCACCTGCGCCCAGAAGTACCTCAGCCTCCTCAGCGTGTCGAAGCCATACTGCCCCAGCAGTGGGTTCATCGTCCTCACTATCTCGAATATCTCGCGCTCCTTGCTTCTCCCAAAGAGCGTTATCAGTTCACTTGCCAGCATATCCCAACCTCCTTTTTTATCATGTCTATCATATCTATCAAGTCTATATCAGTCTATAAAGTCTATATCAGTCTATAAAGTCTATCTTGTCTATAATCGTCTATCCTGTCTATAATCGTCTATCCTGTCCACGCCCTAATCGCCAGTTCCTTTCCGGTACCTCTTGGCGTTTCTCTCCCTGCGTTCCCATCGGCCGCGCTCGTGCTCCCTTATCTCCTCCAGGGTCTCAGCGTCGCCAAGCGAGCCCATGCCGTCCATCCGTATCACCTTCGAGCTGAACACCCTCACGGCAAACTGCAATATGTTCCCAGGCGTTATGTCCACCCCGTAAGGCTTCATCAGGTTGCTCACTATCGAGCCGCCCTCCAGCAGACACACGAACAGGCAGCTCCACATCGCTATCCTGAACTGGTGGCCGCAAGCCGCGTCAATCAGCGCCACCATCATCACGAAAGCCACGTAAGTCACCATCTTGCCCATCGTGTTCCTGAACGCCATGCTCCAGCTCACGTGTATGCCCAGTTTCATGCTCTTCCTCAGTCCGGCTATCAGGTCAGCCGTCACCACGCCCAGCATCACCAGTATCCACGGTATCATCGTCTCCAGCGCGTCGTCCAGGAACGCCATCGTCGTTGTCGTGAACACGCCGCAAGTCAGCGTCACTATCCACCCAGGCAGTCTCAATCCCATAAGCTCATCCGTTTCCGTTCTTCACTCTTCACTCTTCACTCTCTACAGCATCCACAGCCCACAGCCCACGATGCCGCCTATGAGAGTGAAGATAATGTCAAGCCAGCTCGACTGCCCAGTGTAGTTCTGGTCAAGCACCTCCTTGCCCACGCCCACGGCGGCCACGATGATCACGCCAAGCAGCGCGCACGTCCATGGCCCCACGCCTTGCGTTGCCGCCATCACCATGCAAGTGGCGAAAGCCACCGCCAACCCAGCCAGCAAGTGCAGATACCTGTCAGCCCCAAAACTCGCCAGCCACTGGCCGGCCTTGCTCATCACCTCATAAACCTTTTTCATCGTCTTGTCTCTTTTTTTTTATCGTTAAACATCATCTATCATCATCTATCCAGTCTATCGTCATCTATCCCGTCTATCCAGCCCCGTTCGAGCTATCTCCACCATCAGCACCCGTATCCTTGCCCGTGTCCTTATCCGTGCCCGTGTCCTTGCTCGTATCCGCACCCGTGTCCTTGCCGTCCTGTTCTCCGCCGCCCTCGGCGGAGCTTGCACCGGTGTTCGTGCCGTTGCTCGCGTCTCCCTTGTCGGTGCTCGTGTCTCCCTTGCCGTCTCCATCTTCGCCTGAAGAGAAGTCAATCATCTCAGGGTATCCCGTGGTGTAGTCATAGTCGCAAACCTCTTCCACCGTCTCCAGCTTCCCCACGGCCATGACGTGCTTCTCCGTCACGTTCTGGCATTCCGAGGCATACTGCTCGATCTTGGCCAGCATGTCCCTGTAAGTGTCTATCGGGAACGTGTATTCCACGCCGTCCCACACCTTGGTCATCGTCTTCTCCCCGTTGTGCTCGTAAGCGTCAAGTGCCATCTTCACGGCCTGACGCTCCTCCAATGTCAGCCACATTCGCTTGCCGCCCAGCTTGAAGCCGTTGACCGCCTCCGAATCGTTGTAGCCGTTAATCTCAGCCACCGTGTCGTTCTTCGCGCTCTGTAGGTAGCGCGCCTTCATCGCCTCACTGTCTCTTGCCATAGTATCTTCTTTTTTTATCTATTGTCTATAATCGTCTATCCTGTCTATAAATTCTATAATTATCTATCCAGTCTATAAAAGTCTATAAAAATCTATCCCATCTATAAAATCTACCCCGTCCACCTTCCCTCACATTGATTCTTCACTCTTCCCTTCCTATATCTCCTCGAAGCTCACGGCGGAGTCTCCGCCTTTGCCGTCACCGAACTGGTCATTCTTGCTGCTCGTGTTCGTGTACCGCTTGAAGTACCCTCGCACCGTCCGCGTCACCTCGCCGTCTTCAAGGTAGTAGAACGCCTGGTAGTACAGCGTCCCCGTCGGGTCAAGCACACCCTCTTCGTCCGCGGGGCGTATCTTCATGGGCAGCTGCCCGTCGTTGGGGTCTACGTACCAGCCGTTGGGCAGTATGTCGCCACTGCCCGGCCATCCGTAATCATCGCCGTTGTACTTGCCGCGCCTCCGCGTGAGCACAAGGCCGTTGAATGTCTCATACGGCTTGCTCGTGGTTGTCGTAGGGGTCTGCTTGTGGTACACGTAGCGCAAGTCGCCAGCTACCTTGCTCGGCACGTAGAGCCACCTCACACTCGTCACCGTCCCCGACGTATCCGCACTGACATAGTTATTGGCCAGCCGCAGGTATCTCTCACTACAGTAAGCTTCCTCCGTGTTGTCTATCAGGTATTGCAAGCCGTCAGGGCCGCCGAGGTCATAAGCCACCTCGCCGTTGGCCTTGCAAAATTGGAAGTGGGGCACGCCAGCCGCGTCGTAGAATATCTTTATCCCCGGCGTCTTGCCATCCATCTGGTACCAAATCGTCGTGCTCCCGCTTATCACCGTGTGGCCCTGTCCCGTGTCCGTCGTGGCTATCGTCGAGGCGCGCAGCCCCTCTTGGTCTATTACCGCCAGCTCCTTGCCGTCGTTACCCTGGAATGTGGTGTTGTCCGCCGTCAGCGTTATCTTCCTGCTCTCTATGTCTATCCCCGTGGCCAGCAACGCCTGCTTGTCCACCATGTCAGAGCGTCTCTCCGTCCATTCCGTCATCGTCGCCCCGACCTCCAGTTTCGGCTCGGAGATTTCCACCTGGAACGTCCTCGCCTCCCAGTAAGATGATGACGATGACGGCGTGTTGCCCGCCCCTGCCGTCTTGCACACGTAGTAGGTGCCGCCGTAGCTCACCACGTCACCCACCGCATAGGCCGTCGCCGAAGAGTAGCTGCCCCTGTCCGTGCCAGGTCTACTGAGCCTGAACAGCACGTGCCGTGGGTCGTTCACCGTCGGCCGCCAGTGTACCCAGTAGCGTTTCCACGCCGTCGTGGGCGTTATGGCAGTTTCCATGTAGCCGTCCTCGCTGTCCTCGGTGAAGATGCCGCCCGTGCTCGGATAGAGCAAGCATTGCAGCGCGCCGGCGTTGCCGCTTGCCTTGGCGTAGAACGACAGGGTGTAGTCCTCCCCGGCCTTCAGCCCCATGCCTGAGGTGGAGTATTGCAGGAAGTCATTGTTGCTTGCCGTAGGTGATAGCGTGGCCCTCACGCTCGCGCTCTCTCCCATGCCGCCTTGCGTCACCGCCGTGGTGTCCAGCGCATCCACGTTGCCCGTCTTCGTCAGCGTCCCCGTGCCGTCCAGCAGGTTGCCGCCCACGTAGTCGTAGTCCTGCTCCGAGAGCGTCCAGCCGTTATACTCTGAACCCTCCTCCAGCATCGGGCGACATAGCCACAGCGACGTGCCAGCCGAGCTCACAGCCCAGAAGTTGCATTCCATGTAGTCGTAGTCATTGCCCGTGGAGAACGTCGCCGTGTACAGTTGCCATTCGCCCACCTTGGCGGTCGGGTAGCTCGTGGTCTCCGCCACCCACCCAATCCTCGTCGTGTCTGTCGCCGTGGCGTGATACACGCCCTCTATCTGGAATTGCGCCGCCGCGTTTCCGAGCTTCACCCACACGCTCGCCGTGTACTTCGTGTTGCGCTTTATCTTGACGTTTGGCGAGTCGGCTCGCATGCCCCAGAACAGGCCACTGTATTGCACCGAGCTCTTCGTCGTCACCTTCACGCCGTTCACGCCGTCCATGCCGCCGTTCACCACTATGCCCTCGCCTTCGGAGGTGTTTCCGTAGAGGTCTATGTACACGCCATCCCCCTGCTTCCTCAGCGCGCTGCCTGGCAAGAGGTTCCGTCTGCCCACCTGCTTCTCGCTCACCTTCAGGCTTATCTCTCTGGCCGTCTGCAATATCTCGCTCTTGTATTCCGTCAGGTCGGTTATGGAGCCGTCGTTGGTCAGTTCCGTGTATCGCGATTGCAGCTTCTTGTTGTCGGCTTTCAAGCCGCCCGTGTATCGCGCCATGTTCACCGTGAAGGGTATCGTCTTCACGTAGGTCGCGCCGCTCTCAGTGAGGTTCACCGTCACCGTGCCGCTCGTCTTGCTCACCGTCACCGTCTCTCCGTCCACGGTCGCGTCTTGCGCCTCCACCTTGGTTATCGTCACCTTTCCGGCCGTCGTCACGGTGGCCTGGCAGTTCACCGTCGCTCCCATGGCATAGGTCACGCCGCTCACCGCCGCGCCGTCCCTCATGCACGACAGCTGTGCCGTGGCCGTGAACAGTCCCGTGGCCAGCCCGTTGTCGTCGGTGTCTATCACTATCGTCTCAGGGTCGCACAGTATCTCCAGCGCGCCCGCGCCCTGCTTGCCGTTCGACAGCGAGGCCGTGGCCACCACCGTGCCGTCAAGGTACAGCTTCACGCTTATCACGCTCGCCTCTTCCAGTGTCTTGCCGTCGATTGGGTAAGAGGAATAGAGGAACGTCGCGTGGCCCTCGTTCACGTATCCGCTCGCGTCGGCGTAGTAGGTCTCGTCGCCGTATATCTCCACCGTGCATCCCATGCTCCTCACGTCGGTGAACGTCTCCACCTTCGTGCCCGTCGTCTTCATGAAGCCAAGCTGCAACCCAGGGGCATAGGAGCTGCCGCCGAGTGCCTGGTAGTATGGCGACACCTGCAAGCCATACGCCACCGCGTCGGTGCCAGGCGTGCCGTTCAGCCCCCTAACCATCACCCACTTGTATTTCGTGGGGTCTGTGGACGCCTCCTCGTTGTAGTCCGTGTATGTGCCGACATACACCGTGTTGTCACTCGGGGTGAACGAGAACCCCACCTGCCCATCCTTCTGCTTGGCATAGGCCACGTGCAGGTATGGGGTCTTGCCGTCGGTGCCGTCCTTGCCGTCGGTGCCAGACGTGCCGGGGTCTCCCTTGTCGCCTTTCTCGCCCTTGCCGCCCGTGAGCACCTTCTTCCAGTAGCTTGAGCCGTCGCTCGGCTCTTCCGTCACGCTCACGCCGCTATTGGCCACGCACACCCACACCGCGTTCAGGTGGTTCACCTGGTCGTTGCGCTTGTAGGTGGACGATGCCGACCAGTCGCCACGATAGTTGATGATGTTCACCGTCGAGCCGTCGTCGGCCGTCCACTCGAAGCGAGAGGAGTTTATCTTCGTGCCGCCCTTGGGCGAGGTCTCGAAGACCGACAGGCTCACCTCAGCGTCCTTGCCGTCCACCGTCCTTGTCACCGTGTGCTTGTATTCCGACACGTTGGCGAAGCACGCTATCCTCGGGGCGTAGTCGCCCGTGGTCTCCAGCACGATCACGTTCTGCCTGTCCGTCTTGTCGAAGGCTCCGTTCGCGCCCCTGTGCCTGTTGCCGTCCAGCACGATGGTGTCGCCAGCCCGTGGCGCGTCCTGCAGCTCAGCCGTGGCCGTGTCGCCTTCCGTCACGCCGTCAAAGGCCGTGGAGTGCTTGCCTATCACTATCCACGCGAACCGCTGCCCGTCATAGAGCTCCACCTGCGTTTGGCGTGTCTGCTCCTTGCCGTCGGCGTCGGTGTAGGTCTCCGTCCTCGTGCCGTATATCTTCTCGTTGGCCGCGCTCACGCCACCGTCGGGTATCGTGCGCCAGTAGCTCCTGTTGCTCACGTCCTCATAGCTCCCTGCCGAGGTTATCTCCCCCATGGTCTGGCATCGCGCCTGGTCGCCCTCCTGCCAGTAGTTCATCGTCGCCGTCGTGCCGTCGTCGGCCAGCAGGTAGCATTTCCATCCAGCGCAATCCGCGTCATCAACCGCGCACGCCTCCCACGTCACGGCTTCGCTTGCCGCATCCGTCACCTTCTTCACCGGCACGGCCTTCACTATCTTGCTGCCCGCGCCGCTCAGGTACACGTTGCCCCCCGCGTAGCTCAGCTTCCTTATCTCCAGCTCGTTGAACACCGCCTTGCCCCACACCGTCAGGTTCGTCAGGAAGGCCTGGTACCTCCCCTGTGCAGTCTTCTCTATCGAGAACCCCTGCTCCGAGGCGTTGTCATAGTCCAGCGACCGAATGCCATCCAGTGTCGCGTCACCGCTGCCGTCCACCTTGTATCCACCCGTCCCGAACGTCACGCCTTGCTCCATCTTCGCCACCGCCTTGCTCACCAGCCCCTTGGCGAAGGTTATCAGCCCCTGAGCCGTGTCATCGTCAGTCTTCGAGAGATACAATCTATCTGCCGTGTTGGCATCCAGGCCTCCTCCACCTGCCAAGCCACGTAACTGGGAAATGGTCTCGCCCTTTACAGCGTCTATGGTCTTTTTAAGCTCGCTGTCAGACACTTCAAGCGAATCAGTCAGCTCAACCTCGATTTCGGCCAAAGCGTCGGTATCGGTTTTCACGGTGTAGTTGCTGACAAAGAAGTTGTGCTTCTCGCCGGCATAGTTTATGGCTACCTTGCTGTTCTCGTTGAGCTTGCTCGCGAAGGCTTGGTTCTCCTGCAAGAAGATGCGCGAGAACTTAATCGTGAAGTTGAACTTGTCTTCGTTGTTCTCGTTCATATACTTAATCAGAGCCTCGTCAAGACGTTTCTCTGCCGCGGTCACGAGGACCTTTGGCGGGTTGATGCCCGTGAGCACGAACAAGTCACCCTTTTGCGGCTTGAAGTTGCCGGAGGCGTTTGGCATGACGATGCCAAGGGTACTGTCCTCTTTCTTGACCGCTATCCAGATTTCCTTCTGCGTGGTGTCTTGGTTCAGCGTGTCCGCCATCGCGGAGTCGGTATCAAGGATATAATCGTTCTTGTCGGTGCTCACGGATTTCAAGTTCCCGTTCCCGTCTGTACTGACCAAGTTGTAGCATTTGTTCTTGTCGGCACTCCACTCATATCCTATCTCGAACGAACAAGCTGGACATCCATTGCTCTTAATCATGTTCAGCTTCACGCTCTCGCTTGCCAAGACGTGAGCAAACAAGTCAAATCCATAGTCTCCACTGAACTTGTGCAGCTTGATATAGAAGTAGGAGTGAATATAGTTGCTGTCACTGTCCTTTAAGTCACTGTCCTTGCTGTCAAACGCCACATCCGCTATCTCACCGAACAATTGCCCGAGGCCGTCTTCCTGTATCACGTCATTGCGGATGCCATTGATGGTTGGCTTAATGTCACTGAATTCCACGCTGCCTTGGTGTGGGCTGTCTTGACTGTAAATATTCTTGAACGTATACTTGCTCGTAGTGCCAGGAATGGTGTATGCGTTATCCTTGGCATAATAGAACCTTTCCGCGCCTCCGCTCTCGCGGTATATGCTTGGCATGAGATTCTGCGAGGGGAGTATCCATGTGCGGCCTGTCACCGTGACGGTAACTGCGTCCCCAGTGGCATCCCCTAATATCTTGTCAAAGGCGTACGCCCCGTTTCCATCTTTGGCGAAGCTATAATCAAACGATATTGCGGTCGCGCTTGACAAGCCGTCTATCTCGATTCCGCATTTTTCATAGGATGCGCTTTTCTCTCCGTCATAGACCCATATATATTTAGATGTGGGATTGTACGAGAACTTTATAGAGCCAAGCACGCTCATGTCGAAATAGTCTCCGTTCGCGTGATTGTACACCCCTTGCGCGTCTTTCCAGCTTTTGCTCTTGTAAGAGTAGGAAAAGTCCAAGCGTAATGTATAGTCTCCATCCTCCTTGAACTCATACGTGCTTGTCGTGCCTACGGCCTGCCCTTTGGATATGCTTATGTCTTCTTGGCTCTGGTTTACGTTGTCCTTCAAGTAGAAATCACGGACGACTTCCTTTGAATCATACACAAGCCCAGCGTGGTATTTATTCGCCCAGTCATTATACGCGTACTTCACCCCGGCACTTGTCAAGTCGAGTTTCATGCCCTTCTTGGCAAGTATTCTCAACTCGTAGCCGACGCTAAGGACGCACTGTGTGTCAACGGTCACGTCAAAGGAATGCCCGCTCGTGTATCTTTTCGCATCCGACAAGGGCACCTCACCTTTATATTCGCCGCCGTCCTTGCCCTTGTAAAGCGTAAGTTCTTTCCCGTATTCAGTGCCAACGGCGCCCCAATACTTGGACAGGGCAATCGACACTTTGTCTTTACCTATGTTTTTCGCCTCAAACACCGCCGCGCCAAACTCATCCTCGTTAGGGTAATAATAAGGTATGTTGTCGGAAGAGCCATAGCCGGTAATCATGTCTATAATCTTGGCGTTGCTGTTCTCTTTCGACACGGATACCAAGGCGTTATTCCTGCCATATTCTATGGGCTCGCCCGTGAGGTCGTTTTGTACCTTGCCAACGTGACAGACGTTCCCAACCCAGTAGTAGCTCAACTCGTATGTGGTGTTGATAAGTTGCAATACCTCGGTGACATACTGGTCTTCAAAGGACACTTCTTTCACGTCGGACGTGGCATAACCCTCATCTATGACGACACTGTATGGCACGCCACAGTATTTCATGCTGCTGTTGATGCGAGACACGAACTCCGTAATGTCCCCGCCAAACGTGAATTTCGTCTGGTTGGAACGGTACTTGTCGCCTCCCTTGGTGTCATCGTCATTGCCTGACACGACATCAAAGAACAGAGTGTTGTCCAGCACCTCCCTCCTCGAGGTGAAGGTCACGTCATGTTTGTAAAGCGATGATTGGTTGTCCTTGCTGGAAGACGGGATGGACGTGACGTAGTACTTCTCGCCCATGAGCTCGATATATTCCTCGTGCGTCCACTCCTTGTCAAGTGGGGTTGGATAATATATGGTGGCAGTCACGGTCGGGGCACCGCCCATGCGCTTGGCAGTGTACGTGAAAGCACCAACGACGGCTGGAGTCCCACCAATCGGGAAGACTTGTGCCTTGCCGTCCACGTTCCTCTTGATAAACAGCTTCTTTGCTTCCATGTGGCAGATAGTTAATCGTTATTGTTGTCATCGTCTTCCGCGGGTCCCGCAGCAGATGGGCTTGCCGTCTCGTTTTGCAGCCTCACCTCCTCGTCAGGCGTGGACACGGTGTTCTTCTCAACGCCTGTCTTGGTCGATATGAGGCCGCTGCCATGCAGGGTGCAGAGCATCTGGTTGTAAGCCGACTCGTCAAACGGTTGCCAAGGCTTGAACGACGTGCTTACCCTCATCCTCTCAAACTCTGTGATGGCATTCGGGTTCTCACCGCTCGCCACAAGCTGCTTGGCAAGGCCTTCCTTGAAGAGGCGTGAGTGCTTCGACACGAAATTCTGCCATTCTATGACGGCACTCGAAGCACGCTCAATGTCCAAGGAGCGTGTCATCTGTATGGCCAAGCCGCTTATGTCACCACTCGACTTCACGTCTTTCGGCAAGATGAACGTGCAGCCACAGCCTATCTCTATCTGGTCAAGGATGGACTGGAGAAAGTCAAGCATGTTCTGTGGGGTCGGAGGAGCCTTGAACTCAGCTGAGCCATTGCCGTCTATGCTCGTGTCGTTCAGTATCACGGAGCCGGCTATCTTCTTGGCGGTCTCGTTGAACTTGCCCTTGATGTAAAGTATGCCCCAGCCGTGTCGTTTCTGTATCACGGCAAAGAGGTTGAAGATTATCTCGAACAGCTCTATCAAGTCCTGCACGTTGTTCCATGGCACGTCACCACGCTTGGTTACAAGCGGGCTTTCGGAAAACCCATGGACTTCCGAGTAATCCAGGTGCCATGCGCTCGTGGCTTCATCCTGTGCAGCGGCGATGGCATCCAGGGGCACGCTGTCAGAGAAGTGGTAGTGCTCCGTGTCATCGTATGCGTCTATGTGCCTCACACCGTCTTCCGTGCGGTAATACACGCAATCCATCAACGGCTCGCCATTGTCATCCCTGTGGGATATGACCTGGTAGCCGTCAGCGTAAGAGAAAAGGCGGGTCTTCACCTCATTGGCCTCGTTCATGTATACCAGCAAGCCTACGTCGCCATACGACTGCTGGATGGAGACGGCACGAGTCTCCACACCATCTTGATTCGTGGCCTCCCAGTGCCACTTGAAATCAGCGAAGTTCCTCTTCAGCTCCTCGCTGGGATTCGGGTCGTGGAGTATGTGCACTCTCTTGTTACCGCAAAGGCACAGGGTAGCCTTCTCCACTATCCTGCGCTGCAATGCTATGCCGAACCGCTTGAACTTTATTTCGAGATAGTTGTCACTGCCTTTCTCCTTCACGCAGATGGATGGCAGGTTCTCGTCAAAAATCACGCTGTGGCAGTTCGGGTCAAGCTCACGGGCAAACCTCTCCTGGGACACCACGGTCTTGTATATCCTTGGCAATACTGCCTCACGGGTGCAGTTCGTCTTCATCGAGCTGCCGTCAGAGGCGTCTCTTATGGATAATGTCGTGGAACCTCTGAGAAATGGCTTCTTCAAAAGCAGCTTCTCTGGATGTGCCAAATAATCTTCTATTATGTCCTGTCTTCTTCTTCCCATGTCATTACCGATATTGTGCGGTTGCTATTTGTCTTCTCTCGTTCCCTTGCCTTCTTGTGGGTCAGGGAGGCCAAAATGCCTTACGCAGGCTCGCTTGGTCGGCCAGAACGTGCATTCCCTGTTCGTGTGGGGACACACGATGTCGTGCTTGGATGGCACCACTATGATGCGCTTTTGGCTTTGCGATTCCTCCATCTCGAACTTGTCGTTCAGTTTCACGCGGATGTCGGTCTGCATCTTAAGCGCGTCCTTGGGTTCCAACTCACCGTTGTTGAGGGCCACCTGTATCCTGTCAAGCATCTTGAGAAGCTCGTTCTTGTTCTCTTCTCTCGTTATGCTCGTGTTGTTCACGGAGCCAACTCCAAAGGGCTCGAGCACGCCAAGCAGCTTCTTGAAGCGTGGGGTGTTGTAGAAGTCGCTCGCGTTCTTGTCCGACTTCTTGTAGGCCAGGCGATAGGCAAGCGACTTGTCCTCCAGCGTGTCGCAAAGTATGGCGAAAGCGATGTCTTTCTCGCTACACCTGTCCCAGTCCACGCGAACCGTGTCGAGTACGGTTCTTATGTTTTCTTTCTTCAACATCTCTGTATGTCATTTTAGTACCAAAGGGTGTCGTCGTAAATGCTCTGCGCATTAGGGTCCCTGGTGGCGGAGGAGTCGTCCTCGGCGAGTTTGAACCCCTCTTGAAGCTCGCTGCCGTACTCCATGTTGAAGCACGGATACATGCGCATGGCGCATGGGTCGAGCAAGTCCATAGAGCGACCATGACCTAAGTTGCGGTTCATCTCTTTCTTGCTTCGAAGTTTCTTCTTGCCGCTCTGCATTATGTCAAACTGCACCACGGAGCACTCTTCCATGAACTCGTTTTGGAGCGTCACTTTGTATTTGAGGTTCTGGTGCGTATAGGTGGAGCTGGCTACCTTGTCATCAAAAGTGAGCTGCCCACGCTTTATCATGTAGCACAACCGTAAATAGCAAAGGTCTTTCAAAGTCACGGCCGACAGGTAATAGATGCCTATCGGCTTGGCGGCGGAGATGTAAGGTATGGCATCTGGCACGTAGTCATTGAAATATCGCCCTGCCGTGGCATCATATATGATGTGGCTCTCGGCCACGCCTTCTTTCCTGGCGAATACCTTGGCTCTCTCGGCGTTCTCCCGAGGGGTGGCATGCATGATGATTTCCTTGTTGACCACGTGAAAGCCGTTCCAGGACAGCATGATAGTGTTGTCCTTGCCATAGTCGGCCAGGTCTATGGTTATCCACTTGTCACCGTTCACGGCTGGGTCTTTGACGAAACAGTCACGGGCGGCCTCGCTTGGTATCGGGACGTTCTCCTCCTCCTCAGCGTCAACGTTGAAGTTGCCCTCCATCAGGGCTCTCGCCATCCTGCCGCCTGACATGGCCACCGAGCCAACGTACTTGGTGTTGTTGGCAAGCATCTTCTTGTTGTCACCCATCTTGCCAAGGTAGAACACGAAGCTCTTTATCATGGCATCATAGGTGAAACCGCCGCCTATGGCCTTTAGCTTGCGGTCTATGTCTATCTTGCACTTCTCATACACCTCTTTTTTCGTGGAGCCCCACACCACATCCTTGACGGATGAGCCGGCACAGTAAAAATACCTCACGACACCGTTGCGGTCAGGACGGATAAAACCGTCAGAGCCGATGTACCAATCAAGGAATACCCGCGTCCAGTGGCTGCGCTTGGGGTTGAGCGTGGCGAAAAACTTGCCTGTGAAGGTCTTGCTCTGGCCACGGTTACGTGTCGAGATGTAGGAGAACGCCTCCCAAGACATCTCCGTGAGCTCGTCTATGGCTATGAAGTCATACTCCCAACCCTTGGCGCGCTCCCTGAGCTTGTCCATGTTGGAATCGTCAAGGTAGGTCAAGTCCACGAATGTCCCATTGGGGAACGACACACGGGGGGAGTCGCTTTCCTTTATCTTGATATAGTCAGCGCCGAATATCTGCTTGAACTTCTCCACGAAGCCACCACCTGCCTTTTGGTTGCCAAGCGAGCGACGCGAAATCATGGCGCGGAAGTCGGGGTCGGTCATCAGGGGCTCGGCCATGGCCAATACAAGGGCATAACTCTTGCCTCCCCCGAGATTTCCGCCTCCGAAAACCACATCAACATTACTGCTTGCGAAGGATTGCTGGAACCCCTCCTGTGGGCTGATGATTATGTCTTTCTCGTTGCTCATGATTTGTCTTATGCAAAGATAACTCAATGACATGAAGTAAAATATATTTACAAACAATTTATTTGGCATATAGCAAATAAAGCACATAAAATACTATGTATAAGTAATTTATATAACTAACTTTGTCCTCGTAAAACCAATATTTATTTTGACAATGAAGTTTACGAAACAACAGCTTTTAGATGCCCTGAAAGCAAAACTCACGGAAAATGGGAAACACCTTTCCATCAGTGAGAAGACTATCAAGAGCCTTAGTGATTCCCACTATGACCTTTTGGTGAACGAGGAGACGGAACTTGATGATTTGGTCGGGAAAATCCTGCCTCAGTACGTGTCGCTTAACGGCAATTACGAGAAAGACAACGCCGATTTCATCAAGAAGTGGAAAGAGGAGCATCCTGACAAGAAAACAGAAGCTAACAAGCCTGAGCCTAACAAGCAAGGCAAAGAAGCCCATGAGCCTTCGGAGACTGAGAAGAGGCTTCTCGAACGATTGGAGGCTCTGGAGAAGAAGGATGCCGAACACGAGGCCGCAAGGCTTGTCTCACAGAAACGGAATGAGCTCTTGTCAAAGTTCAAGGAGAAAGGCATACGAGATGAGAAATGGACTGAGAAGTACATGAGTAAGCTCGCAGTCACCAAGGACACGGATATTGAGAAGGAGACCGCGGACGCGCTGGACTTCTATAACCTCGCGCACGCGAAGGGCGGAAACAATACGCCGGGAAGCGCGGGGGCGGGAAGCGGGAACGGGAAGACAGGCGCGGACAGATGGAAGGGAGTGAATAAAATCATAAGCTCGCTCAACTAAGCTAACGCGGCTCGCTAAGCGGATTTTAAAGTTAAACAAAACATCGGAAATTATGGACAACTTTTATTTAAGACAGGCTGCTGGAGGCGCGGTATTCACTGGCCGCACCCTCATCCAGGCGCATGGCTCTATCGGGGGGCATAAAAATGTCTTCGTCAAGCTCGTAAAGGGCAGTAAGGACGCGCTCTGCTATCCTACTACGGGTGGAGTGCTGAAAAACCCATTCCCAGGACGCGCGAAGATTTACGCGGGAGACTTGTGCGAGTATACGCCAAACCAAGACGCGAGCACCGGGGCGCAGGTGAAGATCCTGAAGTTCTACGAGCTGGCGAAAGACGCAACAAACACTGATACTACTTACAAGCTTGTGCGTGATGGCTATCACCACATTCCATTCGTCGGAGACAACATCATGGTGGGACAGGCCGACTTCACGACTAAGGCCACTGGTGTGACGGTCACGAAAGTGGAGAAGACAACCGAGGGCAATGACGATATCTGGCTGGTGACGGTATCGGCCACACTCGGCACAGCCCAAAAGAAGGGCGATGTCCTTGTGGAGGCTGCTGCGGCTGGGGCATCAGTTTCACCAATGGTGACGAACCCAAACGCCTACGCCGACAAGGACATGGATTTCTTGTACGATGCCAACATGGAAGGATTGGACGGCTTGCAGTACCTGTTCACGCCAGCATTGGCGCAAGAGGATACCGTTATCGACTTGAAGGCTATCGGGGTTCTTCCGCCTGCCGTTCTCGCACTCAACAAGAGCCGCGTGAAGTCTTGGTTCTGGTTCAACTGACCAACGCCAAGAGGTAGGGCAACAAAACTTATTTCTCGTAACAAATTAAAGTATTCAGGATATGCAAAGATTTGATATTAACAACTCCGACTGGGCCGCGCTCTTCCGCTCAAAAGACGGTGGCAGTGAACTGTTCCAGTCTCTTGTTGACAACTCCGAAGTCCTCAACTCCAACGAGGGATGGGCATTGACGCAGGGACATATAGCCGACGCACCAACACCCGTTGCTGATGATGGCTCGGCTACGTTCCGCATGGCTTCATACAAGCTGGAGGCGGCACCTGTCATGGACTTGCGAGCACCACTGGGAGACTCACACCAGATGGACGCGAACGGTGAGGATGAGTACACGGCTTCCATCCCCGACTTCATAGGCCGTGGCTTCGTGGAGACGGCGGCTCAGCGAATCTACAAGGAGAAGATGCTCGCGCAGTTTGGCAACGCCGACCGCATCATAGCGCGCTGGGTTCGCGATTACCTCGCCGTGGGACTGAGCTCAGCCAAGGCAACGCTGAACAACACCACGGCGCAACTGGAGACCACTGGCAAGATTGATTACACAGGTCTCGGTGCCGGCGTATACGCCAAGCTATACGACGCTCACATTCCAAAGGACAATTTCCAGAAGGCGGGCGCGAAGGCATGGACTGATGCCGACTGCGCAATACTAACGCAGATGCGCAAGCTGGAGGATGCTTACAGGGACAAGAGAGGTGGATATGACGGGCCTCTGACCTGGAAGATGACCAAGAAGATGTACAACGATGTCTTCTTGCAGAACAAGGAGGTACGCGACTTCTATGTCACTTGGTGTAAGGCAAACTACATCGGGTACGTGGAGGGCATGCCTATCACCAACCAGCAGTTCTTGGATTCGTTCACCGACATACAGGGCATCTCACCTATCGAGGTGGTCGTGGAGACTGAACGCAACAAGACTCGCTCGACCGACTCTCTCGTGAAGGGTTGGGCAGACAACCGTGTCGTACTACGCCCAGCAGGAGACGCGGTGGAGTTCAAGTACGTGGACGTGCTGGAGCGTGACGTGTTTGGCGGCGGATATGGCGCAAGCACGGTTGACACCACTTTCGCCACCATGCTCAACGGTTTGGTTACGGCAATGAACACCACGACCGACAACGGCCGATTGAAGGAGTGGCACACGGATGTCATGATGTCGGCCATACCTGCCCTCATCTCGTTCACAAACCACGAGATTATACACACAGAGGTCGCCGGAGAAGGCACGGTGGCTTGACCGAAAAGCGACATACGATAACGATTAACCCATTTTACTCTCATGGCAGTTTCTAAGTTTGACATACTGGATTACCTGAGCGGAATCACCAACTTCGTCTTCGACAAGTCTGCCCTTGCTCACGTGGCGTTGGAGTGTGGCGTGGCGGACGTGACGCAGTACCTCGACCTCACGGAAGAGCAGAAAGACCGTTGCAAGATGATGTTGTACGAGAAGATTGTCTATGGCGTGTACCAGACAGCTTCCGTAACGAACCAGCACGGCTCATACACGCTGACGGTTGGGGCGCAGACCATAACCGCGGCCGCGCTGCAAAGCATCAAGGCGGAATTGAAACGGCTCTACGGGAAGTATGGTGAGGATGACAAGCTCCAGGCGTTAAACGCTGCCAGTGGGGAGGTGAGATGGGTTGACGAGACGGAATGAAAAAAAGATAGATAGGACGATGTACACCGACCGTAACGCATTGAGGGAATACCCATACGAGGGTGAGTTCTACCGAAGGGAAGACATCATACCGGATGATGGGAACTTGCTTGCCGAAAGCGACAGGCCAGACACTATTATACTGCGCACTGTCTGCGACATACAGAAGACTGACAAGCAGTTCAGCTCAGGTGTAATATCCATGGGCTACACGGTCTACTTCCCCATGCCAATGACGGATGACGACACGGAGAGCATCCCCGGCGACCTGAAACCGGGCGTAAGATTCAGGGCGACGATGTTCAACATGGCGGTAGACGGCATGGTCATAGGTGTTTACCCGACGCAGATGCATGGATGCCAAGTGTACATAAAGGGATCTGACATATAATCAACAAGCGCAAGGAGAAGACATGGATAGGGAAAACAGGAGACTGTCACGCATCGAGAACTTCTTTTCAATGGCACTCACCAAGGCCGGAGTCTCCGACAACATCTTCGTCGGCGAGTTGCCAGCCACGACAGGCAAGGACTGGGAGGATTTCGTGAACGTGGATGTCGGGCAACAGACTGATTACAACGCGTTCTCATCCGGATATGTCAACATCTATCTATACGCGAGACCGAAAGGCACGCCGACAAGGAAGAACGTCAAGCGGCTCGACAAGATGGAGGCAGCGTTGGACAGGATGATAAAGGACTCTCACGACAACGACTTCTTGGTGTCAGAACTATACAGGGACAGTGGATATGACAGCAACAGGCAGTTCCATTATAACATGATTTCCGTCTCCGTTGTCGTCAAGTGACATTCGAAATAAAATCACAACAGGATAACAACTTAAAATTCATAAAGATTATGGCAACAACAGTTCATTCTACAGGAGCGACGGCCGTCAAGCTGTCAAAGCCTACGCACATCATTGTCAGACCGTACACCGCGGCAGGAGCGCCAGGAGATGACTACTACGACTTGGATGACGTGGTGCGAGACACGACAAAAATATCACAGGATGACAACAGTACAACTGATATAGAACGAGAGACCTCTGACACTCCTATCATGTCCATCGTGACCACGGGAAGCTATCAATTCGAGGCGGAGGTGGCTGATACGCAGGCCGACGTGCTCGTGGCGTTGTGCGGATTCGTAAAGGGTACATCCGACAACAAGGTTTACGCGCCTTCAGGCTACAAGAACATGTACGCGGAGGTGGCGGTTGTCTTCCAGGATGGCACGGCAAACAAGGCCCTTATCGTACCGAAGCTGCAACTCAACTCCAAGACTACGATAGAGTCTCTGAACACCAACTTGGCAAAGGTCACATTGGCTGGCACGGCGCAGCTTGCGGACATGACGGTAAACGGAGCGCCAGCGAAAGTGCCGTTTTACATCGACACCAACTACACCTTGCCGGTGACACAGGCAGCGTCAAGTGGAGCTGGTAAATAATAAGTATCGAGGTAAGAGAGCATTCAGGATAACAGCAAGCGAGAGGGCGGCGGCGACAATATGCCGTTCGCCCTCTTCTCTTTCTAACGCGTAATCATCAAGAGGCTATATAAATATGGCAGACAAGACATTGAGGCAAATGGCGATAGAAATGATAGTAAATGCCATGGAGAAGGACGCTGACAGAATCTTGAAGGAGTGCATCAGCGAGATAGACTATCAGCACAGGACGCTCAACCTGTACGACTCCTATGGATATGGGATATACGTTGACGGGAAACTCCTGAAAATGGGATTCCTTCATTCCACACCATCTGCGAGAACGCCCAAGTCATGGTACGGAGAGAAGATTAGCGGAAGGCAGGCCATCACGGAGTACCTCAAGGGCGAATACTCGCCAACTGGAGCAGTTGACTTGGCTATCGCGGCTTCAATGCCGTACGCCCACGTACTGGAGCAAGGTTCGGCTGGGTTGCATAGGTCATACAGGGTAATATCCATGTCTTTCCAAAAGGTAAAGGCGATAGCGAGGGATTACAAGGGTATCGTGAGTGCCATAAAGCAGTTGAAGAAGTAAAAAATCATGTCATCAAGGGAAAGGAAATGGTGAAAGTAATAAAATCCAAGAACAGCAAGGCGAAGGCGGAGGGACGGGAAAGCGAGGCAAGGAACGATGGCAAGGCGAAGGCCGTGACACCATCATCCCCATTGTCTGACGAGGCGATGGAGAAACTCGCGCGGATAATGAACGACACTCCGACGATTGTCAAGCTGCAAGGCACGGAATGGGAGATACGCGCGCTAAAGCCGGGTACTATGTGGCTCATAGCGGAGGAGGCTTGCAAGATGGTGAAAAAGGAGAAAATGTCAATGGGAGACGTGATAAAGGAGTTCTCGCTAAACATCAAGTCGGTGGCGAAAGTCATCACGCTGGCTCTATTGAACGACAAGAAGCGCATATTCTCCGATGAGTTCCAGCAAGTATACGACAAGCTGTTATGGGGCGACTACGGTGTGAGGGATTGGGCGACACTGCTCGTCGAGATACTCAATCTCATTGACGTGGATTTTTTCTTCGCGAGTACCAATGTGATTCAGACCGTCCGCAACCAGACGCTGACGAGGAAACGACAAGCAGCAGAGTTGTCCCTTCAAGGACGGAATATGGCCAGATGATAGACTTTCTCAGGGCTAACACTTGGTGCTCGCAAGATGAATACAAATGGGGAATGACCGTCCCGCAGGTCAGGCTCGCGGGAATGGACTTCACGAGGGTTGAATATCTGCCCGACAAGCCGCAGAAGCCAAACCATGGCAACGATGCCACGGTGATAGACAGCGAGGAGAACTTGAAAAATCTCAACGACTTGGGAATACCGATAATATAACAAAAACAATAAGGCATATATGGCACAATCAGCATTGGGAGCGGCACTCACAATACCACAGAGCGCGCTCGACGCAATAGACAAGGCGGACAGGAAACTGAAAGACATACAAAGCACGGCCACGAGCTTGTCAGGCAGCGTAAGCACGGCTTTCGGGAACATGGCCACTGGCACGAAGCCTTTTCTCGACGCGCTCGACCAAATCATTTCAAAGCTTGGAACAATCAACGCGTCCGCTTCAAATGCGGGAAGTGGATTGGGAAGCATAGGACAAGGCATGGGCAGCATGGGCAGTAACGCGTCAAAGGCGGCGCAAGACTTAAGCAACCTGGTCAACCAATTGTCCAGCATAGGTGGCAACGGCTCAAGCAGCATCATGCAGGCAGTCTATGCCTTCAAACGGCTACAGGAGGCGACGAAAGGGGCAAGCGGGATGAACATAGCGCAACTGAAAGAGGAGATACGCTCCATCAACAGCATTTTAAGCGACAAGTCCTATAACCTCACCAGCGCAGACCAAGATTCATTGAACAAGAGGAAGAAGCTTCTACAAGATGAATTGAAATACCAGCAGCAAGTAAACGAGGAAAGGGTAATCTCGTTCCAGAAGGCTCTCGACAGGATGGTCAGCGCGCAACAGAGCTATAACAACAAGCAAAGGAGGCAATACTCGGACAGGGCGAAAGATTATCAAGCGTCCAATTACGCGCAAAACACCACTTATCAAGGAGCACTCGATTTCTCCAATTCGGCAAACACGCTCAATAGGAACGCAAAGGCCATAGAATATCTAAAAGCCGCGAAAATGAGCCTGTCTACCGCGGATGCCGACTACAAGCAGAAGCTTGCCACGCTAAACGCGGCCATAGACAGGCACACGCAAAAGCTCAAGGAGGCGAGTGCGCAAACAAGGGAGATGAAGGAGCAAACGTCATACATGGCCGGGTATCTCTCTCGCTGGGCGCAGCGCATGGCGTTCGCTTTCTCCATTGACACGCTCAAGAACTTTGTCGAGCAAATGGCGACAGTCAGAGGACAGTTCGAGCTATCCGAACGTTCGCTTGAAGCCATCTTGCAAAACAAGCCAAAGGCGGACGAGATTTTCAACAAGACGGTGGAACTGGCCGTCAAGTCGCCTTTCCGCATCAAGGACTTGGTGGATTACACAAGGCAGCTCTCCGCATATCGCATTGAGAGCGACAAGCTTTACGATACGACCAAACGACTTGCCGACGTGTCAGCAGGCCTTGGAGTTGACATGGGCAGGCTTATCCTTGCTTACGGACAGGTCAAGGCGGCCGCGTACCTTCGTGGCTCTGAGGTTCGTCAGTTCACTGAGGCTGGTATCAATATGTACGGCGAGTTGCAGCAATACTTCAAGGAGGTAAAGGGAGAGGCATACACCACGGCGCAAATCGTGGACATGATTTCCAAGAGGCAAGTCACTTTCGAGGACGTGGAGGCAGTCTTCCAGCGCATGACCGACAAGGGCGGTACGTTCTACAACATGCAGGAGATACAGGCGGAAACGCTGCAAGGGAAAATCTCCAACCTGCACGACGCGTTCGATGTCATGCTCAACGACATCGGAAAGTCTAACGAGGGCTCGTTCAAGGGATTGATTGACAGCGCGACAGAGATGTTGGAGAACTGGAGAACCATCACAAACGTCGCAAAGGTCTTTCTTGGACTTATACTATCCATATATGCCACTTCAAGGCTGACAAGTGGGGCGTGGGGGCAAACCGCGGCAAACATCATGGCCTCACACCAAAAACTTGGGGTGTTCAAGGCCCTATTGTCAGCCTTGTCGGGGGGGACGGGCAGATTAAGCAGCGCGTTTGCGGCATTGGGAAGTACCGTCATGGCTTCACTTCCACTCGCGGCCTTGACAGCCGCCATAGCGTTGGTGCAAGAGCTCATCAGCGTAAGCCGCGAGTATAACGAGGCAATGTCTCAAAACACCAAGGAGTACTACACCGCGCAAGTGAGAGTTGACGAGATAGACGCGGAGTCAAAGACTGACATACAGAAAGCCCTGCAAGACCTTGTTAAGGAAATGAACCAAAAAGGGTTTGAAATCAAAATTAACGTAAACCTATCGGAAGAGGAGGCTAAAAAGCAGTATTCCGAGCTTCTCTCTGACTATCAAGGGTTCCTCAACGAGATACTCGTGATTGATGCGAGATATGCGGCCAACAAGAAGAAGGGCTGGTTAATCGGGGATGATGACATCGAGACCGACATGAAGGAATACTCTTCATCACTGGGTGAGTTCCTGTCAAAAGGTGAGGAGATACGATACATACTCGCACAAGTTTCAAAAGAAAGCACAAACCTCACGGATAGCCAGAGAAAGATGTTTGAGCAGTTGGCTGCTGGCCCACAAAAAGGCCAAAACTTAATTGATTATTACTCCAAGGTGGGAAATCAATTGAAGGAACTGGGGTATATTCGTGAGAACCTGTTCGGGAACACAGAAGTTAGAGGTGGCTTCCTTGGTGGCATGAATTGGGGAATAGGAGCTGAGAACGACAATAAGCTATCTGATTTTGCCAACTCTTATGCTACTTACCTTAAGAACTTGGAAGAAGTGCGCGAGGAGGCCCGCAGCGTATTTGGTGACGTTAGCAAATACCAAGACGAGGCTTCAAAAAAGAGGCTGAAAATTCTTATCGACAACGAAGCCATCAAGAGAGGATGGGGAGATATTGAAAAGGATATGCTCTACAAGGAGTACAAAATCAATGTCAACATCGACAAGAATAAAGCCCAAAAACAAATAGACGGCATCAAGACGCAGATGGATAGGGCATTTGCCAATAACACCTATCATATCACCTTTACATACGACCCAATAGTGCTGAATCCTGACGAAGCTTATAAAGAGTTCGACAAAGAAGCACAAGCAAAACTTAAACGTTTGCAGTCTCTTGTCACAAAACGGCACAATCTAAAAGGTGGCACCATGCGCTTAGCTGGATACAGTGAGGCAGCCACGACAAGAGAGATTAACGACATCTATAAGGACATTTCCCAACTGGGGCAAGGGTATAAAGAGGCCGCTAACCAGATTATGGGGTACAACAAGGCCAGAACGAGAACATCCGGGCGCTCTACAAAAAGCGAGAAGCAGCAGCGTGACATCTTGCAGGAGCGAATTAGCTTGCTGAAGGACATGAACTCAAAATATAACGAGTTGATTAAGACTGAATCGAAAGAGACTGCCTTGTCAAAGACTCGTAAATATTTCAAGGAGGCTGCGCAGTACGTAGGGTGGAAGGCAAGCGACATTATGCCGGACGATGCTTCTGTAGCGAAAAGTATCAAGGAGCTTGGCGCGAAGTACAAGAAGGACTTGGCCAAGAGAGGCAATGCCTTCCGCATGTCGGCGGACATCGACCTAAGAGTCTCGGAAAAAGAATACAACAAGCTGAAAGATGACATCTCGCAAAACATAGACGAGGCTTTCAGCGGCCTCGACCTGTACAAGAAACTGAAAGAGACGGGATTGACAGACGAGAACATCAAGGACATGTTCGGAAACCTCACCACCTCTTTCAGTGACATGAGGGGCAAGATAGACGATGAGTTCAACAAGTATATTTTCAAGGCGTATCAGACGAGATACGGAGATGACTTCAACAAGTGGAGTGAGGCGACAATCAAGAAATACAACGCAGACATAGCCAACACGGGGCAGACCATAAAGACAATGTTCGACCCGCAGAGTGACGTGGCAAAGGACTATCTCAGCCAGACGCGGAAGCTCGACAAGCAGGTCTATCAAGACCAAGTGAGCCAAGCGCAGGAACTGATTAAGGCGTACAAGACGCAGCTTTCCGACCAGTTGCAACTTGACACCTGGTACCTGGGGGAACGCAAGAAGTTGCAGGAAAAAGTGAAGGACCCGGAACTTCAAAAGGAGTTGCAGGGCAACTTGGACGCGCAATACAAGAAAAAGACCGACGAGAACAAGTGGAAGGAGTTTCAGAACAGTGATATGTATGTCCGTTTGTTCGACAACCTCGACCAGGTCTCAACCAAGGCTCTCGATGCCATGGCGGAGAAACTGCAAGAGATGCGTGACAACCTGAAAAACCTTGACCCAACCGAGCTCAAGACCATCACCGAGCAGTTAAACAAGGTGAATAATGTACGAGCCTCACGAAATCCTTTCAAGGCCATGTCAAGCAGCATCAAGGAAATGGCCGCGGCCAGCAAGCAACTGAAAAGCCTTGGCGGGGTGGATGAATACGCAAGGCTAAACAACCAAAGAAGCGACATCAACGGTGAGCTGGAGACACGCAACAAGGAGGTCAAGCTCTTGGAGCAGGAATATGACAAGATCAAGGACACGGAAGGAGCGGAAAGTGAACTGGCGGAAAAGGCGAAATTCAGGCTGTCTATTGCCAAGGGCATGAGGGATTCATTGAAGACACAGCTCGGGCTTACCGACCAGCAAATAGAAAAGTTGGGGGCCGTAATGACGGCGGAGGAACAGGCCAAGTCAAAGTTCGAGAAGTCTATCGATGACGTGTCGTCTATCGTGTCTTCGCTGCATTCCGCGTTCAGCAGTCTCATGTCTACCTTCGGGTCTTCATCGCAAGAGATAGAAGGGGCGTTCTCGGCCTTGTCAGGCGCGCTAACGGCGGTAAAGAGCTACAAATCCGGAGATGCGGCGGGCTTTATATCGGGCGTGACGGGAGTCATAAGCGGCATAGCGAGCATCTTCAACAACGAGAGTGGGATTGACAAGGAAATCGAACGCCAAGAAATGGCGGTGACAAGATTAGAGGCGGCTTACAACAAGCTGAAGACGGCGATGGACAACGCGTTTGACACGTCGAGCCTATATGAGTATAACCAAAAGTCCATAGACGCGCTGGAGAAAGAGCAACAGGCATACGAGGCCATGATAAAGGCGGAGGAAGGGCGCAAAAACCCTGACGAGAGCAAGATTCTCAGCTACCAGCAGAAAATTGATGACCTCGGAGACACTATAAAGGAGCTTGGGGAGAACATGACGGAGGCTCTCGGAGGATTTGGCTCTGAATCCAACTATAAATCTGCGGCCGAGGCTTTCGCGGAGGCATGGGTGGACGCTTACAACGAGGGGAGTGACGCTTTGGATGCCCTTAACGATAAATTCAACGAGTATATCCAGAATCTTATCACCAAGCAAGCCACACAAAGGGTCGTCGGCAAACTTATAGAGCCTTTGCTGAAGGAAATCGACAAGGCCGTGTCGGAAGGCAGTGAGGGAGGGAACAACGGACTTGATCTCACGGAAAGTGAGCTCGCGAAGATAAAGGAGCTGGGCAAGACGGCCACGACAAACATCGACGAGGCTCTGTCAAGCCTTATGGGGGTGCTGGACTACAAGCCAAAGGGCAGCTCCAACATCTCGGCCTTGCAGCAGGGCATACAGTCTGTGACGGAATCAACCGCACAGGCGTTGGAATCCGTGCTTAACTCCATGAGATATTACCTCGCAACGCAACAGGCGGACGTGAGGATGATTCGCGACACACTGGTGGAACGGCTTGCCATTTCCTCAGCAAACGTCACACAGGACGGGGCCAGCTCTCCCATGCTCGTTGAACTGAGATTGCAGACAAGCGTGCTAACGGACATAAGGGACATGCTTTCAAGTTGCGTCAAGAGCGGACACAGGCAAGGCAGAAACGGAATAAAGGTGTTCATGGATTAAAAAAAACGTGCGGCCAGCAAAAAAATGCTGGCCGCACACGCCTTTATCCTCTCTCAACGCTGACATCCGCACCACTTGGAGGTGGGTATCTTATTGTGGCTTATGGAAGAATCGCCGCAATCAATGCACTTGACCTCATTCACACCATAATCATACAGTTCACACCTTCCCTTGTTCTCAATGAGCACCTTGCCGCAGCCGCACACGTAAACGCGGCAAAAGGCATGCTCCGGTATCTCAATCTTCAAGCCATCGCAGTAGGCGATAAGCAGGAGGGAGGTGCAGGCCTTCAATGTTCCATGGGCACTGAGATACATCTCGCTCGTATAGCCTTCCTCATGACATTGATACGCGCCATTGGCGTAATCGCTAAATTCTTTCAACAAGAAGTCCTTTGGCAAGCCCCAACCAAAGGCTATCGAGTCCGCCATGAACTCTATGCCATTGCTGTCAAGAGCCATGTCCACGAGACCTTGCCTCGTGTCGCAATCATCCCACTTCTTCTTGTATTCGCCACATAGCCCAAGAACCGTGGCATTGCGCTTGAATTGTAATATTTTTTCCATAATATGAGGCTTACATCTCAAACAGCTCCTTGTCTATATCATCGGATATTTCCTTATAGAGCCTGTCTCGTTCTGTCAAATCACGGCATTTCCTCACGCTCCGCATGACGGAGGTGGCCTTCATGCCGCTTCTCTGCGATATGACGGAGTACGGGAACCCAAAACTGTTGTGGAGTAAACTGAAAATAAAGCCACGGGCGACGATGCGGGCAAAAGGTATGTTTTTCTTGCCGTCATAGACATCCTGCGAAGTGACAACCACGTCAACGCCTCGCCTCTTTGTCATCAATGCGCTCACGCGGCGACAAACCAGGTCCTCCACGCTCTGCATTATGTTATTGCTGTCCATAAATCTCACTGGCTTGATTATCATTTGCCATTACAGGCTGCTCGTGTCACGGCAGATAAGCCCGGCGACGTCGCATGGGTACTTGTCATCCGGACACAGCACGCCCTCGGCTATCATGCGCTCCCGATAGGCGTTGCTGATAAACGGCACAAGGCGATAAAGTCTCTCACCGTCACCGACGTGGCGTATGGGCTTGAGATATTGAACCGGGCACTTGGTCTTGACACCATCCCAGCGTATGCCGTTCTGGATAAATGGTATGAAGATTCCGACACGCTTGTTGCCTTGCGCGTCAGCCATCTTCACGATGCGGTAATCACGAAACCAGCCGAAGACCATCTTCACATACCAATTCACGAGCCCCTTGCCATTGGCTTGCCTATTGTCACTTGCCATCACTGAGCCGTTTTGTCTTTATCCAATGCCGACAGCATCTCGGCCGATTTCTCCGATAGAATGGCATTCTGGCCGCTCTCGAAGTCCTTGCCAAGGTCTTCCTCGGTCTCTTCCTTAGGCTTTGCGTTCATCGAACGCTCCAGCTTCTCACTCTGCTCACGGAGATAAGCCAACCTGTCATTGGCGAATTTGGCGGCAGTGTCCATGTCGGTGAACGCGGAGACGGGATGGAGCATATTGGCGGACGTGACCAGGACAGAGAAATCAAGCATGTCCTTGTTCATCATGTCAGTCTCGGGAAACAACTCATCCTCATGGCCACTCATGTCGTTCTTCATGGCCACGAGGTTCACGAGCCAATTATACAAGGAGGTCTCCTTGCGCTCGTTGTTCAAGTCCATCATCCAACGCTTGCAGCGTACCTCGTAGCCTATATGGGTGTGATAAATCGCACCGTCTTTCAACAATACGATGAAGAATGAGCCGAAATCAGTGACACTCAACACGTCCTTCTTGTCAACGCCATCGACAACTCTCAATAAGCCTAAACTGTTGTCAACTTTCTTCTTGCTCGCGATTCTTGCCATAATATTTGATTTATCATTGTAATTATTTTTTACTTATGCGATTTATCTCATCTTCGATATAGAAGATAGCCTTCTTCAGGTCTTGTATCCTCTGTTCTCCCTCTGTAAGGGACTTCTCGCTCTTGCCCTTGCGCATTAAATATTTCAACGCAGAACCGATTGCGAAATCGAAGTGCCTGCAAATATCCAGGGGCTCAACTCCGCACAAGTCCTTTAGCCAAGAGTAATGAATCGGATGCTCTACATTTTTATTCAAATCTATACTTCCACTCATATCCTTTATATGTTTTTAATTTTCCTTCTCCTCTCGCATAAAAACCTATACGACCTCTATTAAATCCTGTTTTCCTCGCAGCCTCTGAGCAAGATTTATAGACTGCAATTACTTTTCCGTCTTTTAGTTGCCACACAGCTTTATCGCCGTCAGAATTATGCAGCCCTGTCTTCCTTGCGTGCGCCATATTCTCAGAAGGAGTTGCCCATTCGAGATTTTCAAAAGAGCAATCGCATTTATCTCCGTTAATATGGTTAACCTCTCTTTTGCTTTCAGGATTAGGTATCCATGTTTCGGCGAATAATCTATGTAGGGCTTTCAGGTATGTTTTACTTTCCTTTTTGATGTTTAATACAAGGTAGCCCCTTTTTCCTACAGAAGGCACTTTGATTAGCCCTGTCTTCTTATTTCTAACCCTGGCAATATTTGAAATCTCATAATCTGGGAAGTTGGAAATAGTTCTCCACACTTCTTTTGGAAACCCTACCTTAATATCTTTTTCTTCAACCATACTCTATTTCTCCTTGTCTTTAATCTCTATGTAATCACCCTGCCCAAGGCGTGCTTTGTTAATGCAGGACGCTATCCAACCCATCAAGTACGCACTGGCCTCTCCGCCGTGCTCCATGTCGATAGCCTCTTCCATGGCATCGCAGACGTGGCTCGCCTCGTGGCAGCACACACTCATCGTCATGTCTCTGGTGCAGTGGAAGGACGCAAGCACACCGAAGATGTTGTCTGACTTTCTTGATACTCCATCGGTATATACGACCCCGTTATACCCTTCTTTCGGAGGCTCGCAACCGTCAAACTCAGCTTCTATGACCTCCGCCAAGTCATATCCTATATGGACCCACAGCCTTTGCGGGTAGATACCGTTCTTATACTCAAAATATCCTCTTTTCTTCATGTTCTCAACTATTTTCTTATGTGGCCGCAGTGGTATTTACTACAAATGGGACAAAAATAAACCGTCATTCCAAGAGCCTTTAGGCCTGGATTCTGGTTAAGGAACTCCCAAGCCTCATCCTCTGTCTCGTATGCCACCTTGGCTTTCCAGGAACGGCAGCCCTTCTTCCTCGTCCAGTGCCTTGGGTCTGGCTTGAAAGGTGGTATCTTGTTGTGATAACGCTTGCTCATGGAAGTCTGAATGATGCGCTGTTTAACGTCTTGTTTGTTAGGAGCTCTCCACTTCCGCACATTTCCCTCATGCAAGCGAGGAAACTTTCACGAATAACCTCCAACACCTCGCTCAACGTAGCGTTTGATGGTTTTGTCCCTTTCTTCTCCTTTTCGGAGACTATGCCAGAGATGATGCTCTTGATGTATTCCTTGTCTATCATATCCACTTGACTATTGTATCACCCGTGTATCCTTTCTCCCATACGAACCAAGCGTAGCACATGGCACCGTCCCTCATAGTCGAGAAGTCGCCGTTCTTTGCGCATGTGATTCGTTTCGAGAAGACCCACACTTTCTTGGGCGGGGTGACATCAAACATTTTCCTGCGTTCCTGTCCTTCCAAGAAAGTGATTTTAAGCAGCATGGCCACCTTGTGCCCGGTCTTGACGACACCAATGGAATGACGGACAAAATCCAACGCCTTGGAATATGGAGGGTTGGTGATGATGTCGCCATCCCAGTCCCTATCGTCCTTCAAGAAGTCGGATGTCTCGTTCCCCATGCGGTCTATCAAGTCCGTTTCCAACACCTTGTGCCCACGCGCTTTCAGAACGCTTGATATATGGCCGAGACCGACCGCGCACTCCCATATCTGGTCACAGAATTTCTCCACGCCGAGCAAAGCCTCGACTGCGGAGGAAGGCGTAGCGTAAAAATCGTGCTCCTGCCTCTCGCTGCATGAATGGTTGCTGCATCCGTTCGTGAAGAACACACTATTCGATGTGCCAGCCCAGTCTCTATCCATATCACATCCTCCTTACGCTGTCGCAGTGGTGATGGTGATAGCAGCCGTGGTACTGTCGGTGAACGTCACGGTACCACCAGTGATAGCACCATTTGCATCCTTTGTGAGAGCAATGGACTTAACTCCACGGCCAGCGGCACCTGTCGCTCCTGTATCGCCCTTATCACCTTTCGCTCCCGTTGCGCCCGTGTCACCTTTGTCGCCCTTAGCTCCAGCCGCGCCTGTTTCGCCCTTCAAGCCCTTGAAAAGCGAAGCTTTCACTTTCTTATTAGTAGACCCATCGGCAACTGCCAAGTACTCCGTCCCTTCAAGGGTGGTTTTCTCATCCAACTCACTGATTTTCTTACCGCCAATTTCTGCCATAATGATTAATGATTTATGTTTATGATTGCATCTATTCCCTATCCTTTCTCCAAACACAAGGAATGCCCATCCTCCGCAAGCAACTCCTCACCACTCTCGCAGAGTATGCGCAAGTCGTTATCCAATGCCACTTCCGTCACCGTCCCGTCCTCATCCATGACCTTGCAGGACAGAATCGGAGCCATGCTCTCGATGAAGACAACCTTCCCTTTCGTCTCCTTGACCCTGAACAGGGACACGGAGTTACACAAATATGGATTGTCTAAGAACTTTGGGGATGGAGGCAGGTCGCCAATGCTTGCACTGACGTTAACGTCAGCATTCTCCTCACGTATAAGCTGAACGTCTATGAAGTCACCACTCGGGACAACCTGGAAGCCATAGCCCCCATTCTCTTTTTTCGTAATTTCCGACACTGTTGCCATGCTATATTGAAATTGGATTTGTTAACATCAATCTTGACATGGAAAATGATTCCCATATTATACGCTATTTTTTAGAGGCGCCCTTTCGCGTCCTTGTAGTGGAAACATTAACCTTCCTCGGCCTGCCGCGCTTTCTCGCAGGGGCGACCATGAGCTCTTTCTTAACCGCCTTGGGAGGCTCGGGAACCTTGGGAGGCTGAATCTCCGGCAATTGGAGCGTCTCTATGTCCTCAACCTCACCAAACTCGTTCTCGAAACTGCCCTCGTTATTCATCGGCTCACCTTTAAGAAGACTGTCATGCTCGCGTTTCCACCTGCGCTTGGAAGCCCTTATTTGCTCCTGGCGATACTCTTCCGATTCCGCCTTCAGCTTCACGTAGTCAACCTTGGGAGCATCAAACTCTCCCACCACGCTCCTCTCTGGTTGCGACTGGCTCAGCATCTCTTCGTCAGCGGCCTCCATACGCTCCCTGAGCGCGTCAGCCTCACTTACGATAGCGGATTCATCACCATCGGTATCAATAGGATCCCTCTCACGTGCCTCTTGCGCCTCCTTGCGCCTCGCGAAGGCCTCCCTGAAAGCGGAAATATCCTCTTGTGAGCGACCTTCCCTAATCATGGCGAAAAGGTCTGAGCGGTATTTCTTCTCATCCTCCTCCGTAATCGCCTTCTGCTCTGCCTCACTAATCTCGTTTATGTCGTTAAGCCTTATGTCCTCATCAAGGTTCTCCAGCTGACGTGAGATGCCATGCTCGAATATAACGCGGTCTATCTGGCCTTCGTCCATGGTGGGGACGTGATACCAGTTAGCGTCATCCTTGTCAAGCTCATGAAGCAGATACATCCTCTTGTCCCTAAGGCCCATGTCGCTTGGAATGAAACGACGCTCGTCAAAATAGAGGTATGGATGAATACTCTTTATGGAGAATATCACGCTCGCGGAGCCGAAGTCCTTGACAAGAGTCATCAAACCGCTCGGCTTGCGGTCGTAAAGGCAATAACATTCCTCCATGTTGCGCTTGCACACGAGAACTATCGCTTTCAGCCAAAAACCTTGCGAGTTGACAGTATACTGCCTGGGGAGGCTCCGCAGACCCACAGACAACAACGCCTTCCTAAGGGATTCTTCCTTTATCGTATTCATGACTCAAACAATTTCAAGCCCTTTTGCGCGCTCATCATGTCACGGTACTTCCCAAGCTGTCTTGTTGGGACGAACAACCGCTCGCACACCTCAGAAGTCTTCACTGCACACAAGCTTTGCACGTGCTTCTTCCTCCATACCTCCGTGAACCTGTCTCCAGGCATGTCATACTCGCTTACCAATACAAGCTCATCCTGCCCGCAGCACCAGTCGTAAAACGCATCATGGTCAAAACCACTTTCGCCTTTCTTGTTGCCACAGTAGCCATCCGTGCCCTTGTACGGAATGTCGCAATAAATGACGCTGCATGGCTTTATTTTCACGTCTCGGTAGTCTTGTATGGATATTTCCAGCCTTTCCAGACTTTCCAGCCTTTCCAG
>ERZ808266.75-NODE-75-length-42443-cov-4.066882_pt1 | contig 42443 bp, 26 predicted proteins | sample MGYA00521278_ERZ808266 | MGnify/ENA primary metagenome ERZ808266 (study PRJEB31516, sample SAMN03275591) | gut metagenome | biome: mammalia-associated habitat; material: feces | host: Papio cynocephalus | place: Kenya | collected 2012-08-02 ... | reverse complement strand
GAGCGGCCCGGCCTCCGACTCCTCTCCCTCAAACGAGATCATCTTGTTGGAGTTGAGCTCTATGACAAACGTGAACGACGAGCTAAGCGGTTGCCAGTTGGAATAGACTCCGTTTACGGTCGAGATGGCCGTGGCATCGTTGGTTATGGGGTTGCTTATTGTGCCGCCGCCACCGTTGTCGTCTGGGGTCTCGTCGCTGGCGTTGCAGCCTGTCAAAAATGTCGTGGCCGTAATGGCCAAGGATATGCCGATGGTGCTGAATATGTTATTTCTCATGATGCTTCGTATTTTTGATGGTTGATGAATTGTGGTAAAATGTCAGAGGCTGATTTCCGCCCCGAACACTACGGTGCTAGCAGCTGGATAGGCACCAGAATCGGTGCCAGAAGCCACCTCCGGGTCATAGCCAGAATAGGGAGTAATAGTGAACAGGTTGGAACCAGTGGCGAATATTCTCACTTTTGCCTTTACGCTCTTGGGTATCGGCAACGTGTAGCCTATGGTAAGGTTGCGCAGTTTCAGATAGGACGCGTCCTCCACGTACCTGCTGTCGATATAGGATATGGTGCGCTCCTTGCTTGCCAATGGATAGCGGTTGCTCGGGTTGGTCTCTGTCCAGCTGTTGAGCACAATGCGCAAGAGGTTGTAGCTGTCACCGGTTTGCTCAAGCCTGCGTCCAAGGGCGTTGAAGAGCTTGTTGCCGTGACTGCCGGCGAAACTGACGCTGGCATCAAAATTGCGCCACCTGAGTTGAGTGGAGAAGCCGTATGTGAAATCGGGCTGGATGCTCCCAAGAGCCACGCGGTCTTTGCCGTCGATGCGCCCGTTGTGGTCTTGGTCCACGAATTTCACGTCGCCCGGCTCAAGCCTTTTTCCGCTCACGGTGGGCAGTTTGTCCAGGTCGTCGCCTGTCTGCACGATGCCGTCGAAGCGCAAGCCATAGAACGTGCCGAGCGCCTCTCCCTTGCGCAGGATGGTCTCGCTCGACGAGCCCATGATGATGTCGCTGGCCGAGCCCATGCTCGTGATTCGATTGCAGTTGTGGGCAATGTTGGCGGTCACGGTCCAGAGCAAGTCGCGCTTGCGCAAGAGCTGTCCGTCGATGGTAAGTTCCACGCCCTTGTTCACCACGTTGCCCACATTGCGGAGCTGTGTGCTCACGCCCTGGTTGAAGCCTATTGGCACGTCGAGCAAGAGGTCGCTGGTCTTCTTGTAGTAGGCGTCGGCCGTGATGGCGAGGCGGTTGTCGAAGAAACCGATGTCTGCGCCGACGTTATACGACGTGGTGGTCTCCCAGCGCAAGTCCTTGTTGTAGATGTTGGTCTTAGTGTAGCTCGACTGGCCGTTGTACTGCGTGGCCTTGTAGTTGAGCGCATACTCATAATCGCCTATCTCCTGGTTGCCCACCTTGCCCCACGAGGCTCGAACCTTAAGGTTGGAGAGATTTCTCACGTCGCGGAGGAAACTCTCACGGTTCGCGTTCCACGACAGTCCCACCGATGGGAAGTGGCCCCAACGATGCGTCTTGGCAAAGCGCGACGAGTTGTCGGCGCGGAAGGTCACCGTGGCGTTGTAGCGGTCGAGCAGAGTGTAGTTGACGCGTGCGATGATAGAGTTGAGCGAAGCCTCCGAGAATCCAGATTGCGGAGGATACACCTGCGAACCGTCGGCGAGGTTGTTTTGCTTCAAGGTCTCGTTGGTGAAGTGGGACGTGAGCGAGGAGTTGTAGTTGACCTTGCTGTTTTGGCGCGTGTAGCCCACGAGCGCGTCAACATCGTGTATGTTGCCGAAGACATGGCTCCAGCCCAATGTGTATTCCTGCTGCCACACCTCGTTGCTCTTGTTGCCAATGCCGCCAAGTCCCTCATTGGCAAGGCCAAGCGAAGTGTACTTGGGCGAGAAATAGTTTTGCGTGATTTGCTCCTTGTTGAGACCCACGCTCACCTTGGCTCGAAAGTCGCCAAAGGCGTATTGCGCCCACACGTTGGACAGCAAATAATCGTTTATGCTCTCCGCCACAGAGTTTTTCAGGTCGCTCACGGCGTTTGACGTCTTGCTGCCTATCGCGAAATAGGCATACTCGTATGGGTTGGCGTAGTTGTAAGACCCATCCTCCGCGTAGATAGGCACCACGCGTGGCGTGAGCAGTCCATAAACGAAACTGTTGGTGATTCCTGCCGAGAAGGGCGAAGAGTTGTAGGCTACGGCCTCCGTGGTGGTGAGCCCCTCCTGGGTGCTCTTGCCGTAGGTGGCGTTGAGGCCAAACGTGAGGCCTGGCAGGAGATTCCAATCGGCGTTGACATGGAAGTTGTAACGCTTGAAACCGGAATTGATCACGATACCGTCCTGGTCGGTATAGTTGGCGGAGAAGGCATAGCGGCTCTTGGCGGTGCCACCGCTCACCGACAACTCGTGTGCTTGGCGAAAGGCCGTGCGAAGCATGGCTCCCTGCCAGTCGGTGCCGGAACCGAGAGCCGCGATCTGCTCATCGGTATAGCCACCCTTGTTGTAGAAATATGTCTTTTGGAATCCGGCCCATTCGCTGGCCGTCATCAGGTCGAGTTTCTTTGCCGCCACATCGAAGCCGGCAGTGTAGCGATAATTGATTGACGTGCGTCCGCGCGTGCCTTTCTTGGTTGTCACGATTATCACGCCATTGGCTCCACGTGATCCGTATATTGCCGTCGCGCTCACGTCCTTGAGCACTTCTATCGACTCTATGTCTGATGGATTAATTGTAGACAGTGGGTTGAGACTGCTCTCTATGGCACCAAGGCCTGTCTTGGCCGCGCTCGCGTCCTTATAATATATGAAACCGTCGACCACGTAAAGGGGCTCATTGCTCGCGTTCACCGAGTTGCCGCCACGTATGCGGACTTGCGATGCGGCTCCAGGCTGGCCTGACGTGGCCGTGACGTTGAGGCCGGCCACCGCGCCATTGAGCGCGCCGTCGAGGGTCGGTGCCGTGGCCTTACCGAACAGGGAACCGCCAATCTTGGTCACGGAGCCCGTGAGCTGGGTGCGCTTCTGTGTGCCATAGCCCACCACCACTATCTCGTTGATGTCTATTGGGTCGTAGGGCTCTACGGTCTTTGAAGTGTCGGCCTTAGCCGTTGTTTTGTCGATGGTCGCCGATAACGCCGGCAACGTGGAAAGGCCTATCGCAATAGGCAAGAATAAGATACGCTTGTTGTTCATCCAATACTGTTTTTCGTTCAACTCCTGAATTAAGCAGCGGCCTTAAAAGCGACCGCAAATCATTCACCATCCCCAGCATACGGCAAGCCGCCTGGAGCATTGTGCCACATGCCATGAGGCGACACATTCGATTAATTGATCGACTACACATTCGTTTCATAATCCTGATTTTCTTACAATAATACTTTTTATTATCCGTTTGCAAAGTTAATGCTATTTTAAGTTTCCTGAAATCGCATTCGATGGGTATATTTACTACCCTAATGTGGGTATATGGCATACCACAAATGTGGCATACGACGGCCATAAGACGCGGCACGCCTTGAAAAACAACAAATACAACAAGTACAACATATACAACTTCTCATGGACGGTATTCCATTAGCCCTTTCGACGAACCATGTTAGGGCGTATAAATTGTATATGTTGTACTTGTTGTATTTGTTGTATTAAAATATCATTGACGGTTGGGTATCATGTTGCAGGGTGCAGGTAGAGATGATTAGGGAACTCCCCTGCTATTCCTTAGAGGCTTTCTCCCGCATTTTTGCATAAAAGTCATCAGCAGCGAGCATCATGGCATAATTGGAAAAGGGGCCGATGATGGTTTTAGGGTTAATCATGTTCAATTTCTCCATTGGCTTAGATGATGTTCCACACAACACTACGCTGAGGCCACTGTCTGGATGCTTCGTGATATAAGCAAGGTTAACAGAGTCCATCTTGGCATCGATAATGTCCATTTGCGCGTAAGCTTCTTTATCGGTCATCTTTTTATTGTTAACATCATCACACATTTGCTGCATTTGTTCCAAAAACGGTGTTTTTGCCTTCTCCACTTTCTCAAGTTCCGTGTAAAATTCCGTGCCAGTCCACACATGCTTCTTCATCGTGCCAGTCACGACACCTTGCTCCCCTGGCACGACCCAAGCGTTCAAGCATCCAGTTCTCGAACAAACACGAATATTCCTTGCCACGTCCGTCTTCAGGTCATAAAAGAACTGCCCGTTTGTGGCTTTTACCCTCTCACGTTTCACAACGTCGTGAAATGAATTCTTGTCAAGCAGCTCTATTGTAAGTGAGTCGTTACCCACATCGCTAAGGTTGAAAGCGAGCATGTGTTGGGCCTTGGCTGTCAAGCCGCAAAAAGCTGACAGCAAAAGAAATAATAGCATTTTTCTCATAAGGACAAATATTTTAAGTTTGAATATTTGCAGTAACAAGATCGTAAATCTTTCAATGGCAAATATAGGGTAAACTTTTCAAGCACGCAACTTTTCAAGCCTAAGAATCAAGAATTTAACATTAAGGCCAACCGTGCGCATAGATGCGCAATATATTAGCACAAGGAAAGGCTGTCAACCCCATCAAGCATGCGCCGAGACACGTGTTTCGTTCCTACTCTAAGTTTGCAGAAGATTGCGACGCGGCAGTTTGTAATGCTTTGCAGTGGCCGGTCTTGTGCCGGCCAGCAACCCGAATGGCAATTTGCTTTAACGACAATAGAGACAATGAGAGACTATATCTTTCTGCGATATGCATGGGAAACGCTATTGAAGTTGTCTCTTGTTGTCTCTATTGTCGTTTCTCATATCCATCATTCCATGCCGTCCACACCATTACGTGCTTTTCAAAACCAAGAAACACATTGTCAATGCGGTTTGGCATTCACTGTTTCATTACCAATTACGATAGTCTCATTCCACCCTGCATAAAGACGTAGCCTATAAATCTTTAGAGTAGACTTGTCATAGGTGACAAATACAACCGCATTGTTCTTTACCAAGAACCTCAAGAAGGGAAGAGCAGAAGCAGGGACGTTGTCTATATGATAAAGGCAACCACGAAAGCCATTTGTGACAAATATGTTAGCTCCAGCCATCATAAGATAAGCATTACCGTTTTTCAAAGCTAACATGGGGAAGATTTTGGCTTTCGTAATCGTGTCTCCTTTAATATCATTAGAAAAGGTTACGCCATCCTTTACCCATTCTGGCCTTTCTTTTTCGGGCACTTCCCCACCAACAGAATCTTCCGACTCAAAGCTATAAGGCACTAACGACAACGAAAGAACGGAGGAAATGTTTTCGAGAATTTCCTCTTCTCTCTTGTCTTCATAAGCAAAGCTAAGCCACTGACGATGATTAATGGCATAGCTTATGAGGTTTTGTGCCTCAGCGGAAAGTTTCCACGTGCGAACACCCTTGTTCGGGCTTGTCGCACTCACTTTATCAAATGAAAAGGTTGAGGTGCCATCCGCGTTTGTTTTCAATGACACTGGCTCCAAAAGGCGCATAAACTTGCCCAAACACAATTTAACTTTCTTTCCTGTCCGTGGATTAATTCCTTCCAACCATGAGGAAGGCACTTCTCCGTCACTGGTTTGGGCAAACAACTGAAACGAAGAGAGCAGAACTGCTAAAAAAATAAATAACAAACGTTTCATAAGCAAAGAAAATTTATACATTAACGATTATCGTCCAAATTGGGTACTTTTTTCGGTTCTGCTAATAAGAAAGAAAAACCATAAGCTATCTCTGAATGTTTTAGATGAACCTCATTACCTGCAACGGGATCATAACAAACATAACAGTTATTCTTATGCTTGTCACACCGTCTGAGGACTGTATAAGCATGACCTGAGTTTTGCTCATCATAGTTCTTCACAATAGCAATTCCCATATACCCTTTACCCATGTTAGCAATAAAAATAGGATTGTCAAACTCCATAATCTGCGATGTTTTGAAAAAAGTTTTAAGAAAGTCCCTTAAAGATCTTGGATCAGAAGGATTACCTATTCTGTGTCCATTGATATCAATGTTTGGCTTATTCAAAAAGTTGTCCACAAGCATCTTCACTTGACCATATTTCCAACGGACACCGAACTGCTCTCCGGCTTTCATTATCGCACCTATAAGGCATTCGCCATTTGGCACGATTCCAGAACCTTCCGCGTCATAACACGCAAGGGCTTCATCTGAAAGGGCAGCGTCTTCGAGTATTTGCTCCAGCGTGATGCCGTCATTGGACAAGTCGTCATCCATGGAGTCTTGCGAACAGGATGCCAAGAATGCCAATAGCAAACTGACAAAAAGATAAAACTTGAATTTCATAAGCTAAAAAATTAATAGAATTTGAACGGGTTAACTTCAAGTATTCATATAGGCTCTCCTTACAATGGCAAATATAGGCATTAATTATCATATACGCCACTTTTCAAGCCTAAAAATCAAGAAATTAACATTAAGGCCAACTGTTCGCATGCGACTTCGTCGGCCAGAGTGCATATTGTCAAAACGTTTTACGGCCTACTTGCCGTGAACACTTATAAAAGGACGTGATGCGGGGGCTTTCCCTACAATGATAGTGTCGTTCCATTCTGGATTAAGACGTATCTTGTAGATTTTTCTCGTTTTTTCATCATACGTTACATCAGCCGGGGTTTGGTACTTAATTATAAGCCGTATGAGTGCCAAGGCTGGCCGAGAAACATTGTCGATGTGAAAACAATACTCATCCCACTTGTACATAAAGCTATGATAACCATTAATAATAATGGCATGGTTATTATTCAAGCCCAAAAAGAATGGCGAGAGCACCCTCGTTACGACCCCACTTGCTGGCGCCGGAGCAATGCTAACGCCAGTTTCGCTCCATGTTGAGTCAATTTCCTCAGGGCAAGGAGGCAAATAAGAGTAAGTGCCCTCAAGATTATAAGGAATCAAGGAAACGGAAACGATATTACGCTTCCTACTAAATATGTCATTCTCTGAAGAACTGATTATCTCCAACCAATAATGATGCTTGACTGCATAATCAATCATTTTGGAGACTTCCGCTCCAAAATAATAATCTATCAATAGCGGATCTTCCAAAAACTTTGTTCCAACTTGACAGATGAAGACACATCCTAAACCATCTTTCAGAACATGAAAATTATAGGGGCGCACTATGTTATAATCACATTCTAAGCGAGAAAGTTTTTTACATGGTTTCAAGCTTACTCCTTCGAGCCATTCTCTTGGGATTGAATCCTCTGGACTTGCTGCAAGAATGACAGAGCTGCTTAAAAGCAAGAACGAAAGCAAAAAAAAGAGATGTTTCATGGCAATTAAACTTATTTCTTAGAATGAAAATCAGAATCGTGATAAGGAGTTTGCACAGAGAACGTCAAGACAGGGTCGAATCTGGCGGCTTTGACATGTTCATCACATCCAGTAAAAGTATTATAGCAAATATAACAACGCGGTGAATGTTTGGTGCAATGAGAATGTACACAATAAGCATGTGCAGTGCCATAAACACGATCTTTGACTATACCTATGACAACTAATTTCTTGCCAAGTTCATCAGATTTGTCATCTACATATCTCAAATCAATTGGAGATACGGATTTAAAAAGGTGCTTGAGAAAAGGCTTGTATTTTTCTACAGTAATTGCGACGCCAATTCTTTCACCATCGTCATCAACAAAGTAATCACCAAAATAAAGTCGCACTTCCTTCCTAACCTCATCTTGTATCCAATTAATGCCAAGTTTTTCAGCAGCAGTCAAGATAGCTCCTGCCAAACATTCGCCATTGGGCAATACAAAAGAATTTGTGGAGTTGACATAATTCGTCCTTAAATACATGAGCTTCGATTCAAGCTCTTGCCTCTGAGAGATGAGACCATCTTCGGTGGAATCTTGGGTGCAACAAGTGAACAAGGCAAGAAGTAAACTGACAAATAAACAAGCTTTCAATCTCATAAGTCCCATGGTTTTAAACTATTATAATATATAGCAAAACTAAACAAAAAAAATAAATACAAACAACAAAAACAAAAGAAAATCGCGGATAGTTAACACAATTTAAACGAAACAAAAAGGCTTGCCCTTCGCTCACGCGAAAGACAAGCCTAAGAGAGAGAATTTATACTAAACTGATGTAAAAATAGAAATATTTTGCTTTATCGCTGCAATGGATATACAAGCACTGGCACACGGCTGCTCTTCATGGTCGGTGTCGACAGCTCAATGTCGCCAATGATGACACTGCTTGGGCTGACTACCGAGTAGCTGTATGGACGTATGTTGTTTTCCACGACATAGCTATCTGAAATTGCCTCAAACTTTTTCATCTGGTCTTGCGTGGGCAAGACCATCAGGTTTGTTTTCACCAAGGTGCGCTCACCCGTCTTCAGGTCTACACGATACAAGCGTAGAGAGGTGTAATCGGTGGGCTTGCTGATGACGTAAGCACACTTTTCCTTTGCTTTCTTGGCAAGCTTCAGCAAAGTCTTCTCCATCTTGTCGGCATTTGTCGTTCCCTCAGCAGAGACCACGAGAGTGCCCACTCCAACCGCAGGCACTGCCTGCATGGGATCATTGTAGAACCGCGCCGAGCCAGTGCTCTTCAATGCGAACTGTGCCGGTGTGACGCGGTTGAGCATCATCTTGAACACGCCCTTGTCAACAATTGTCATGGCAGGCTGAGGCTTGAAGCCATCTGCATCCACAGTGTACTTACCATAGAGTTGTGTGCCATTCCAGTCGGCGCGAGCAGTTTCATTGGTTATGGTGATGCGCTCGTCGATGATCTTCTTGCCTATCTTTTGGCCAAGCGACTTTGGATTCTCCTGGAAAGCAGGCTGGGCATAGAACTTGTTTGGTGCAAGATAATTGCCCGTGAACACCTGAGCGGCAGCATCGCCCTCATACATCACCGGACCCTTATAGTCGTCGGTCAAGGCCGGGGCGTTGCGCAAGGCCATGCAGTCGTCGGCAAAGCGGCGAACCTTTGCCACGAGAGTGTCAAGCGGTGGCAACTCAAAGATGTGCTCATATTGCAACACCATGTCGTCGGCCAACGATACACGGTTCTCGTCTGTGAACTGCGCGCTCACCTTGACAGTCACCATGTCGTGAGGCTGCTTGATATTGACATTCTCGGATGTGCTGCGATAGGTGTCAAGCTGGTCGCCTGAAATCTTTACCGAAGTATTGTACAAGTATTTGTAGTCGTTGAAAACCGCAGACATGGCCTTGGCGTAGTCCTGAAGCTTGGCAACATCAATGTCAGCGTCGCGATTGACTGGCGCGAAGACATAAGTGCCAGGTGCGGAATGTTGCATGTCTGGAATCTTCTCCAACGCGGCCGGCAATGGGTTTTGACTCAAGAAGTTTTGCTTCTGGGCAAGCATGTTCACACTGCTGACATAGCCCATGAACGAACTCTGCCAAAACGAACGGCGCAAGCCATCGTAAGAAAGCGCGTCGTCAGACCCACCGCCTATGATCAGTGGCTGCATGGAAACATCACTGTTGCGACGATAATTGCCAAGGAGCACATGGGTCATGGTGCTTGTCTTCCATGGCGTGAAATTAGAAAGCGAAATGCCTCCAAGCTCACCAGTCACAGTGAAGGAGCGGTAACGGTTGGTGATGTAACCCGCCCAGAATGGAGCTGGTGCTCCTTGAACACGCAAGCTATCAAGCGTACGGCCCATCTCATCCTTCATGGCAGAGAAGATGGTGTTGTCAACATTGTCCTTATTGTCGGCATCGCCATCGACTGTGACTTTCTTCCCTGTGAAAGCAGGCGCATTCAACGCAGGAGGAATGTTGTTGTCCTTAGGTGAGCGTTGTGTCTCTATTTGGCTGACGAAGATTGATGGAGAAGAGGCCGTGACAGGCACCCATCCCGACTCTGCACCACAGATTCCCGTGAAGGTGCTTGGCTTGTCGCCGCCTGCCTGTATGTGGGAGAACATGGAGAGAGGCGTGCCAATAAGGCTTACGCCACGCACGAGCTCATCGGGGCGACCATCCACAAACACACGATAAACCTCAACAGGGGTCACGTTGAACGAGTTGATGCTACCACCCTCTCCTGTCATGGTATAGCCACTCGTGACAGTGCGGAAATAATAACCATACTCCTTGCCTTGCTTCTTGGCCTCACGGCGAAGCATCTGGCGAAGCTGAGCGTCTGTATATGGAGCCTTTGTCTCAACCACGAGATTCGACTGTCGGCTCACCGGGTCGTTGCCGCCTGATGCTCGTCCATGGCCATTGCTTTGTGGGAAACCATCGAGAGGCACCCTGTTCACGAGGAAAGAGCGCAGAGTGCCGTCAACGACATTGTCTACTCTACGAGCCTTTACACCCTCGCTGTCGTAAAGGTAATAACCGTTCATGTCGGTGCCGGCATAATTGCGCAAGGTGGGGTCGCAGAACACTTGGAAGGAAGTCGGCAGCACCGACTTGCCAACCATGTTCTTGAACGTCTCACCGCCCTCTTTCAAGCGGTGTCCCTCAAGCCTATGGCCGAAAATCTCATGGAAGAACACGCCGCTCGCCGGGCCGGAGAGAATGGCTGGGCCCGTGTAAGGATTGGCGACGGGAGCCTTGCGGAGCGCTTCCACACGGTTCAGCAAGTCCTTGGCAGAGGCAATCATTACATCCTGCGATGGCAATGAATCGGGGTCGAAGGCAAAGAAGTCTTGCATCAATGGCAACTGCATGCCATCATCGGCTATGGCTTGAACGGCCAACATTACCCTTGCCGAGCGACGGTTCTGAACCACCTCGGTACCCTCCGTATTGACAAGATAAGAACGGGTCACATTGTAGTCGAGCGACACTGAACCTTGAACAAGACTTGCGTCAGCCTTAAACACTGAAGATATGGCATTGAGCCTGTCTTGCCATGCCTTGTCGTCAATCTTTATCTTATCCTGAGGATATGGGTTCTCAAAATATTTCTCCACCGGGGCACTTGAGAAGCAGGGAGCCTTATCCTCCTCAGCCGTGCTGGTGGAAGCCTTGCTCTTCGCCTGCTCGTATGCCATGAGCGAATAGTCGTAGCGCGAACATGTGGCGTTCCAGATATTCGTCGTTATGCCATTGACCGCATTGTCATCGTAGGGTATGGTCACCGTAGCGGCAGACCTTCCGTTGCGACTTGGCATGCACTGGGAGTTGTACTTGAAGTTGTCAAACTTCATGTCGCCCAACCTGATTTGCGGAGTGACCGAGCGTGATCGACTCTCATTGTCGGAGGATGTCTCACCGAAGCTACTGCTAATGACGTGCTTGTAAACGTCTTCAGCACGATAGCTCATGAAGTAGGGCTTCACCTGCTGCTTTTGAAGCTCAGAGAAGTTGTGCGCCAACTCTGTCTTCAAGATGCCCAGCAGCTTGTCGGGAGCTGCTTGGGCGAAAGTAGTAGTGCCAAAAGCGAGCAGGCCAGCGACCAATGTCACTTTAGTCTCAAACATAAGTTTATTTGCCTTAAAATTAGAATCTATTCATACAGCCCTACCTCGGCAAACGTGACGCCGAAGAAGCCATGATAGGCATTGGCTGGGAATGTCAACCTGACATACCTGATGTTCCTCTTATTGGAGAAAGGCAGGACGATAGTCTCACCCGCACTTGTACCTATATAGTTTTCGTTAAGATTAGTCGCCTGCTCGAAGATACCAGACTTATCGGCAGCATAAACCTTTACCATCGACAAAGCGTAATCCATGTCTTGGTCGTACTTGCCAAAATTTTTCTGCACTATCTTTATGCCGCTTACTGTCTTTTCGCTCTTAAGGTCTATCGTTATGCTGTAGTCCACACTACCTGTTTGGGCTAATGGCGACCAACAACTTTCCGTATTGTTGTCAACAAGATATTCCGGATGAGAATCATACCCTTCCTCGTCATCTGGTGACACGTTGACCGAAGCCTTATGCAAGTCATAGAATTTATAATCAGGCATGGTTGGCTTACCCATGTCCTTAATAAAGTCAAGACTGCCAAGCCGCTGGAAATGCTTGTTATAGCGGTAGATTGTCAAACCGTTAAGCTCATGCAATGTGGTGACGGCAAAAATTGACGGCAACTTCTCACCCACGTTCAACTGGCCACGGCTCGCGTCTTTTATGCCCGCGTCGGTAAGATAACGATGCTTGCCAAGATAAACAGACTTTAGCTTAGGGAAGTTGAGAAGGTCATCAAAATTGGTGAGGTCATCATCAATGGAGAGGGAAGTCACCTTGTCGGCCCACTCGTCTTTCACGTTTCCGTCAGCATCAAGAGCTGTGGAGCTAAGTCCATAAGTCTTCTTGAGTATTTCCTTGAAATCTGAAGAGAATGTTCTATCCGGTGTCAACTCAAAAACAGGGAAGTGTATTACGTCTTCACACCCTGACACGCGGCCAGTACGGTAAAGAAGAATTGGCTTAGTCTTATCCACAGCATCTGGAAGAAGCATATAAGGACAATCTTCCCAGTATTCTTCAAACAACTCGTTGTCCTCACCATTAGCCATGTCCTTGGTGATAACAAGAGAATCGGCCTCGCCATTTTCCTTGGTGTATTTAAGTACGGCATTCATCATGCCATCTTCCCACCCAAGGAATTTTAGTACCAGGCGATCATTCATGAAATAATATGAAGAAATGATGCGTGAGAACGACTGTATCACCTCATGTTCCTCGGTATAAGGACGAGCATAGAGGGTAGACGACAACGACTCCTTACCTTCACCGCTGACCGCGGTTAACGTCACAGAGTAGGAAGAGTTCTTCAAACCCGTGATATTATAAGACGTGATATTCCTGTCAAGCATGACAGAATCTGACTTGGCATCGTCATCCGTCCATTTTACCTTGATCTTGGTGATTGCTGGGTCAACCGGAGAATCCCAAGACGCGATAAGACGGTCCCAACCAGACTTAAGCTGGAAATTCTCCGTCTCGCCTACATACCTTTTCTCGCCACCTTCTGTCCATTCGCTGAACGTGTCGGCAATGTCACCACACCCACATAGCGCAAACGAGGCCAGCGCGGCAACAATATAGTATTTCTTTATTTTCATTGCTTATTCTTCCTTTTTAGTATAGACTTCCATTTCCGACAGGAAAATATATTTCGACACGTTACCACCTGTATATGTCCATTCTCCATCAACAAGCCCAAAGGTGTCGTTGAAGACAATTTTCAAATAGCGATAACCTCCATCTTGACCCTCAGCCGGAATGCCAACAGAACAGCAAATAGAGTCTGTTTTCAAGGCTTCTTCCATCGTGCTAATATAAAAGTTGTAGTTAAAGTCATTCAAACACTTATAACTCCAACGCAATTTAGGGTCAACCATTGGGTCTTGCTTGAAACTTCCAAGCTTTTGCCACTGTTTGTTGTCCCAATCACCAGCCACGCCATTGTCGTCCTTGGCACCATACACAGTGATGTCGCAGGGAGTCTTTTGGGGGAAGTCGAATTCCAACATTTTTTCGTAGTAGTCGTCTGCCGTACCATATGTATAAATCGGCAATGGCTCATAGAATTTCACTTCAGCCGTGAGCCTGTTTTTCTTCATGTCAACATACATTGGCTTTCCAGTGGCTTCTGGCCCTGCCCAAGCCATACGAATGTGATTTGGATCCTTGTCGGTGAAATGGTCAAGTCCCTTGTTGTCACCATCTGTCAGCCACTCTTTGCCTATCATGTGATTTGGCTCCTCCACAGAGGAACTCCATTCTATGCTTAAATCGTCTGCCGGCAATTTTGCAGTATTATATGAAGCCACATTGTCGAACACCTCCTGCTTTACCATGTAACCACGGAAGTCCTCTGTGCGGACAACAATTGTATTGACATCCCTTTTCTGCTTTGTCTTGAACGTCATGGTATCGCTGCCCTCCTCAATATTGAAAGAGGTAAGCAACAATGTGTCCTCCTTGTTGGTATAAGGATTGATGCCAAGATAAAAAATGTGAGCGATGCCCGAAGACTCAGCAGGGTTGTTTGTCTTCACCGTGAAGCCGTTCCAACCCGACTCGACCTTAAGACCCTTGAAGAAAGCCACAGGTCCTGAGTCATGTGTGCTGAACATCACATCAATAGGAGCACTGTCCTCGCCATCTCTTTTTTGGTAGCGAACTTGTGCTGGTACATTTTCCTTTGCCTCATTGAAACCTACGATCTTCAATGAGTCTGTCAAAGGGCTCGCGCTTATAAGGCATTGCTTTCCGCTGTAGTCCTCATAACTGAGAGTCATGCCGACGACATTTTCGTCCTTTGGGAATGTGTAATGCATGATAGCTCCACCGGCAACAGGCCGGAACGAGAAGTTCTCTGCCTTCATCGTGCTGTCAAATCCCTCCACGGTATCCTCGCTACACGATACTGCCAAGGAAGCCAACAAAATCATTGGCGTATATAATAATGTCTTAATATGCATATCTTAGGATAAAATGTAATAATGTTTAACCTTGTCTTTCACGTTTGGTTACCAACCAGGGTTCTGCTTCACACCAGACACGAGAATTTCCTCGGCGCGGATAGGCCAGAAGTAATCGCGACGAGCGTCAAACTTACGCTTCTTCCACACCACGATAGGCCCTTGATAGTTGTTATAGAAAGCTTGATCGCTCTTGCCTAAGATGTTCCATCCACGTTGTGGCTCATTGAGAGTGGTCTCCGCCTCCATCCAGCGACGCAGGTTCCAAAAGCGGCGACCCTCAAAGGCGAATTCTATGTTCCATTCACGATGGATGATCTCGCGCATGCCATCCGTGGTCTTCACCTTGTCGGGATGCTTTGCATAGCTTGTCCATGATGTCACGACATCAGGAATGCCCGCACGTTTGCGAACCACGTCTATCATGTCGTAGACATGTTGGTTTGGCTTGTCAAGATACTCGTTCCAAGCCTCGGCAGACATCAAGTATAGCTCGGGCAACCTATATACCACTTGTTTTTCTCCAGCATTAGATTCACCATCAACATATTCACGAAAAGGTTGAGTCGGGTTTATACCTTTCTTCACCCAATAACCAGAAAGACACTGTGGCGTGTTGCTATTGATAGTGTTCGCCTGGGTTCCAAAAGGTTGTCCCTGTCTCATGTCTACGAGCAATGCCTCATATTGTTTCTTGCCGCTCTTGCTGACGGGTTGAACCCAATATGTTCCATGCGCTGCTATGTCAGCATAGAAGCGAGGCTCACGGCGACGGTGAAGCGTAAGCACGTCTGAGTTGATAGGCACCACGTTGCGATATTTAGAGTCTGCCTCCTTGCTCATGGTGTAAGGTGCCGACAACCACGACTTATCCTCATCGATAGGCAGACCGTTGTCTGTATAGAACATCTCTACCATCTTCATGCTTGCCCCCACACAGCCTTTAGCAGAATGATCGTAATAATTACCATTTTTATAACTCTCTGGTATCAGTGGCACACGGTAAGTGAAACCATTGCAAGTACCATAAATATCCTCAAACGAAAGCAATGCTTCGTTGCTTTCATGACGGAAGTCGAAAGACGACATTCTTATGTCCATAATGGTGTTGAGCAATGGCGTTGCCTGATCTACAGTTCCACTGTACAATTTTTCACCACCTTCTTCACAGTATTTGATGGCTTCGTCTGCTGCCACGGCAGCCTTGTGCCACTTTTCCTTGTCATAGTCTGGGAAAAGGCGCACACCATCCTTGTTCTTGAAACTCTTCATCGCCAAGTTTCCGTTGAACAGTGGTGATGCGGCATAAAGGAGCGCATAGGCTTTCAATGTAGCAGCCGCCTCCTTGTTATAGTAAGCCTTGTTGGTCGAAAGGGCGGTCTGACGTGATGGTAAGTCCTTGATGGCTTCGTCGCAAAGCTTGACTATGGCGTTTACGCAAGAGTCAATTGGCTGACGCGGCTGCTGCATCATGCTAATGCTACTATTCACGGGAATGTTCTTCGGGACAAGGATGAATGGGCCATAACGCCGCAAAAGCTCAAAATAATATTGGGCCTTGATGGCCTTGACCTCAGCTTTCCATACCATCTTCTCATCGTCCGTGGCATTGCCACAAGCGTCCATGTGCTCAAGGAAAATATTGCAATAATTTATTCCGCAATAGAACTTGTCCTTTGCCCAAACATTGTTGTATGGGTTTGAAGCCATCTGCAGGCCGTCGGAAATGAAAAATCCACACCCCCAAAAGTGGTCGGTATAGGAAACGCCAAAGTTGCGAAGATACTGACCTGAAACGAACTCGTCACTTCCGAAATATCCTGGAGACTCTAAAAAGTCACCAGTTTCGTCCTTTATCATGGAATAGCATGTTTTAAGCCATTTATAAGCACCTTCCTTCTGCTCGAAATTAGACTCTACTGTCTCTATGTCACCTTTTGGCACCACGTCAAGATAATCGTCACACGCTGTCAACGCCGTAGCCGCAAGGATAACGCATCCAAATTTATATAATATATTCATTATTCTAAAAACTTAAGTTAACACCAAGTGTGTAAGTGCGTTGTATTGGATAGTTAAAACCATTCTCACCAAGCTCTACGTCCCAATCGTGGAAATTAGTAATCATGAAAGGATTGTTTACCTGAACATAAACCTTTGCGTTCTTGAAGCCAATGTGACGACAGAACTTCGTGGGGAAATTGTATGCCAAGGAAAGCTGCGTGCAACGAAGGAATTTAACCTCATGCATGAAGAACGTGCTCTTTCTCGTCTCGTTGTTGCTGCTGTTGTACCAGTCTTCCTGTGGGTTGTGCTGCGTGATGCTATATGGAGAAAGACGCGGCCAAAAAGCGTGCACATTCTGGTTGTCCTCACTCCAGTGGTTATTGTAAATGCTCTTCAGCAAGGCGTGGTCGTTGACAAACGGCGACAGGGACGACGGGTTCATGAAGAACGAGCGCTGACCAGAGCCTTGGAAGAAGAATGAGAACTCGAAGCACTTGTAGTTGAATGAGCCGTTGAATCCGTAGATGAGACGCGGTGTATCTGGGTAGCCGATGAACACGGCATCGTTGACATCGATCACGCCATCGTTGTTCACGTCGCGATACTTGATGTCACCTGGCATCACGTCACCGTCCTGGCGAGGCGAGTTATCAATCTCTGCCTGGTCGCGGAAAAGTCCCTCTGCGATGTATCCCATTGGCTGCGATATTTCCTTTCCGACCTTACGCTGCCACGCCGGCTTGTCGGTAGCCTCCTCAATGCTCTTGTAAGTCACCTTGTTGTAAGTCAGAGTTCCGTTGAGAATCAACCAAGTGTCGTTGTTGAACATCTTTTGGAGTTTTGCGCTCAAGTCAACGCCACGACTGTAGGTCTCACCTATGTTTGCGAGCTGGTCAACCTCAATACCCATGGAAGCAGGAATCGTTGTACGTGTGGAAATGATGTTATGGCGATACTCCTTATAGACATCCGCCTGCAACTCCATCACGCCCTTGAACATCTTGAGTTCCATGCCGAGGTTATATTGCTCGGCAATCTCCCACTTGATGTCAGGGTTGGCATAAGAAGAAATGACACGTCTTTTAAAACTTTGTGAAGCATTGGCCTCGGGGTCTGATCCGACAGACTTACTTGACAAGACTGGCAGGAACACGAAACGAGGAGTGGAAATGATACCGTCGTTACCCACCTTACCATAAGAGAAACGGAACTTGAGGAAGTTGACGGTGTTCCTCAAACCTTTCATCCATGGCTCTGAAGATACGACCCAAGCCACACCACCTGCAGGGAAGAAGCCAAAGCGGTTCTTCTTGGCGAAACGCTCAGAGCCATTGTAACCGAAGCTCATCTCAGCGAAGTAGCGGTCAAGGTATCCGTAAGAGCCACGTCCTGAGAACGTGAGGTTGCGCTGCGGCTGGCCATTAAGCACGTCTGAGATAGGCGAGAACGTTTTTTCCTCCATCTGCGCCACGGCTGTGAGCGAGGTCTGGTGTCGGTTCTTGTCCGGGCCACCCCATGCGGCAGTGTGCATGAGCGTACCTGTCAAGGCCATGGTGGTTGTAGTCGTGCCACCGTTACCAGAACTTGCGATCAAAGTCCTGGTCGGATCATACATGTCCATCCTAACTTCAGTAAGTTGGTGCTCACCGGTCTCTTGGTCGTAACCTGTCAATGCATAATAATAAGGACGGGTATAAAACATGTTGTTGTAATAGCCTGTCACGACAGCTGATGCCCTGGCGCGAAACTCAAGGCCTTTCACCAGGCGTGCCAACTTCTGTATATACTCAGCCTGGTTTGTAACGCTATAGCGAGTGCGGTTGACATAACCCTGCTGCAACAGGGCATAAGGATTGGTCTTTTTCGACTGCGTTGTGCCGAAAAGTATATGTGGCCAGTTGTGATCCTTGTCTGCCGGATAAGTAGGGGCGAAGTCGACAGGAGAGGCGTTGAACATATAGCTGTAAGCACTCTGCTGGTCGAGCATTGGCCCATGGTACTTGTCGATTGTAGTCACCGAGTTGATCACGAGCTGTGCGCCAGCCGTAAGGTCAATGTTGAGGTTGGAGCGGAACTGCAACTGGTGGTTCGTGATATTGCAGGAGAAGTCGTTGAGCTTGTCGGTCTTCAGCATACCCTCGTCGTAGTTGTAGTTGAGGGCGGCATAATACTGCACTTTCTGCGATCCACCACGGATATTGAGTCCGGCATGGTGGTTCCAAGAAAAGTTCTTGAAGAGTTTCTTCTTCCAGTCTATCGCTGGATAGAGCCAAGATGGGTATTTGCCGCTCTGCGTCCTGTTGATGCGCTCCACAGAATACATTGGCGTGGAATCAGGCACACGGCTGAGCAAAGCCTGGTTGTAGGCCTTCATGTAGGTGATTGGGTCTACGACTTCAATATCCTGCGTTGGCTGTGAGATTACACTCTCGTAACGCACTGTGGTATAGACAGATCCAGCGTTACCTTTCTTTGTCGTGACCATGATCACGCCGTTGGCGCCACGCGCGCCATACATGGCCGTGGCCGACGCGTCTTTCAGCACCGAGAAGCTCTCTATGTCCTCAGGGGCGATACGCGAAAGGTCAAGCTTGCTCGACTCCACATTATCTATCAGGATAAGTGGGTCGGTGTTGGCACTACTATTAAATGATGTTATACCACGGATATAAAACTTTGTCTGCATTTGGCTCTCCGTCAAGGCACCTGGCAGACCACCCGTCTGCCATGCTATCATGCCAGGGATACGACCGGCAAAGTTTGTGGTTAGGTCAGAGTTTGATGTTTTCAAGTCGCCAGGGCGCACGGTCGTGATGGCGGAGACGACGCTCTCTTTTTTCTGGGTACCGAAAGCCACGACCTGCACCTCTTGCAAGTTTTTTGAGTCGGGAGTAATTTCCACCTTCATCATCTTACGGTTGTGGATGGGCTTTACAACCTCTATCTGGTCTTTGTATCCTATATAGGAGAACTTCAGTTTCTGTCCCACCTTTACTTTCAGCGAGAAGCGTCCGTCCACGTCGGTTGCCGTGCCTTGGTTGTTGGTGCCCATTATCATCACTGTCACTCCTGGCACGTCGAGGCCGCTCTCGTCTTGCACGCGACCAGTCATAATGAACTCGTCGCCTTGGCCAGCAGAGGCCGTCACCGTCTGCTTCTTGATGACTACATACTGCTTGTCGATGACGTAGGTTAGACCCGTGCCTTTAAGAATCTGGTCAAGGGCTGCCTTCACGTCAGCAGCGTTGACGGCCTGGTTGACCTTCACACCATACACGTCGCTGTTGACATACTGCACCTTGTAGCCGCTGGCTTTCTCAAGTTTAGCGAGAACACTTGCCAAAGGCTCGTTTTTCACTTCTATCACTATTACATGCTGTTGCGGCGCGGCACTAATGTATGCCGTACCCGTCAACGACAGTAAAATCGCAAGAAGCAAAAAGGTAAATACTCTCTTCATACACTTAACGATTGTTGATATTTAACGATTGTACACTAATAAATCGTAATCACCGTGAATCGGGTACCCCAAATCTTTAATATTTTTCAAAGAATTTAAGCAAAAGCCATCTTATCAGGCTTGCGAAAGCCAATACACATTAATTATATATAAACTTGTTTTTTCGTCGTCTTGAATAAAAAGACAAGTTGCCCAATATCACCAAGCTTCGCTTTTTATTCTTCCTTCTGGTAATCTACTGACAATCTACGAGTAGAAAAGGGAAAATTAACGATTTTAGCAACATTAATAAGCAAAAAAGCAGTAACTTTGCGCCAAATGTACATTCATAGATAAGAAATCATGGCAGAAGACGCATTCAAGAAGATTGTAAGTCATTGCAAGGAATATGGCTTCGTATTCCCAAGTTCAGAAATTTATCCCGAAGGTCTTGCGGCCGTATACGACTACGGACCAAACGGTGTTGAACTGAAAAACAACATAAAGAAATATTGGTGGGACTCCATGGTGTTGCTCCACAACAACATCGTGGGCATAGATGCATCCATCTTCATGAACCCAACAGTGTGGAAGGCCAGCGGCCACGTTGACGCCTTCAACGATCCTCTCATCGACAACCGCGACTCTAAGAAACGCTATCGCGCCGACAACCTCATTGAGGAGCAAATCGCCAAATACGAGGAGAAGATCGACAAGGAGGTTAAGAAGGCTGCCAAGAAGTTTGGCGACGCTTTCGACGAGCAGAAATTCCGCGAGACCAACCCTCGCGTGCTGGAGCACCAGAAGAAGCGCGACGAGCTGCACGCCCGCTACACAGAGGCCATGCAGGGGCCAAACCTTGAGGAGCTGAAGCAGATTATCCTCGACGAGGGCATCGTTGACCCCATCAGCGGAACGAAGAACTGGACCGACGTGCGCCAGTTTAACCTCATGTTCTCCACCGAGATTGGTTCCACGGCTGGAGCCACCAACAAGATCTACCTGCGCCCCGAGACGGCACAAGGCATCTTCGTAAACTTCCTCAACGTTCAGCGCACCACTCGCCAGAAGTTGCCTTTCGGCATCGCCCAGATTGGCAAGGCTTTCCGCAACGAGATCGTGGCACGCCAATTCGTGTTCCGCATGCGCGAGTTCGAGCAGATGGAGATGCAGTTCTTCTGCCAGCCCGGCACGGAGATGCGCTGGTTTGAATATTGGAAGAAGGCTCGCCTGGCATGGCACGAGGCTCTTGGCATGGGCAACGACAACTACCGCTACCACGACCACGAGAAACTCGCTTTCTACGCCAACGCCGCCACCGACATCGAGTTCAAGATGCCATTCGGCTTCAAGGAGGTGGAGGGCATACACAGCCGCACCAACTACGACCTGTCACAGCACGAGAAATACAGCGGCACGAAGATGCGCTATTTCGACCCCGACAAGAACGAGAGCTACGTGCCTTACGACGTGGAGACATCTATCGGTGTAGACCGCATGTTCCTCTCCGTGATGTGCCACGCCTATCAGGAGCAGAAGCTCGAGAATGGATCGTCACGCGTAGTGCTCTCTCTGCCAGAGGCATTGGCTCCTATCAAGTGCGCCGTATTGCCATTGGTCAACAAGGACGGTCTGCCAGAAAAGGCACAGGAGATACAAGACGAGCTTAAGTTCCACTTCACGACGCACATCGATGCCAAGGATTCCATCGGCAAGCGTTATCGCCGCGAGGATGCCATCGGCACACCTTATTGTGTCACCGTCGACGGTCAGACATTGGAAGACAACACCGTGACCCTGCGCCACCGCGACACCATGGAGCAGGAGCGCGTGAACATCAACGAGTTGCGCGCAATCATAGAAGACCGCGTGAGCATCACCTCACTTCTCAAGAAACTTGCAAAGGAAATCAAGGACTTGTAAGACCAGAACAAGCAAGTGTTTAAATATGCTGAATAAAACAGAAACATCAAGAACTGGCAGGAAAGCCATGCTTTTCATGGCTTTCTGCCTCTCCTCATTCATCCTTCTGCTTGGCTCCTGTTCGGAATCGGACAACACCGTAGAGGAATATCCTGACTGGCAAAACACCAACGTCTCCTATTGGGACAAGCTCTACGCTGACACCCAGGGCAAGTTGAGCGATGGTGATGCATCCTGGAAAACGTACAAGAGCTACAGCATCGAGGACAGCCTGCAATCGACCAACACGGATTATATCATTGTCAACGTGCTTACGGCTGGCAAGGGCTCTGGATGCCCTATCTACTCCGACTCGGTGCGAGTGCGCTATACTGGGCAGCTCCTGCCTTCCACGTCTTATCCACAAGGTTATGTCTTCGACACGACCAACAAGAACGGAGCCTCAAACTCTACCGCTGGTGTCGCCGACATGAAGGTGAGCGACCTCACGGCTGGCTTTGCTACTGCGTTGCAACACATGCACATTGGTGACCAATGGGACGTGTACATCCCATGGACGTTGGGCTATGGCGAGTCGGGGAACAGTTCCATACCGGGATACTCTGTGTTGAAATTCAAGATACAGCTCGTAGCTTACGCAAGGGCGGGAGCAAGTCTTCCTCCGTTTAAGTAAACCGTCGTTATATCACCTTAGGTTTCAAGAAGATACACATATTATTGACCATAATACAGGACATGACCATAAAACAAGACCAGTCAAAAAGCAGAGGACTGCTATATCTCCTTTTTCTCATTGTCTGCGCAACTGCGATAACGTCGTGCAGCGATGACGAGACTTATGCCGACCAGGTGAAGCGCGAGCGTAGTGCAATAAACGCCTACATCGCCGACTCTTCGGTGAACGTCATCTCCGAGGAGCAGTTTCGCAGCCAAAACTATACCACCGACGTGTCGAAGAACCAGTTCGTGCTCTTCGAGTCGAGTGGCCTCTATATGCAAATCGTGAGGAAAGGCTCTGGCAAGCCTATCGCCTCTGGCGAGTCGGCACGCATTCTCTGCCGCTACACTGAGCGCAACTTGATGACAGACTCCATACAGGCAAGCAACACCATATCGCCTTACTATTATCGCTATCTGGAGGTAATGAGCGTGACCAACAACTCGGGCACGTTCTCAGGGAGCTTCGAGCAGAACACAAGCCTCATGTACCTTTTCTACAATAGCACCGCCATTCCGAGTGGATGGCTCGCCGCCCTGCCCTATGTCAACATTGGCAGGTATGTCAACGACGACGACGAGATGGCAAAGGTTAGGCTCATCGTGCCGCATGACCTCGGACAGCAATACGCCACTTCCGGCGTGTACCCATGTCTCTACGACATAACTTTCGAAAGAGGAAATTAACTTCTCATACAGGGGTCGGCCTTGTGCCGGCCCTTAATAATATGCATAACCTTAGAATCAAATAAAACCATAAAAAATGACTCTAATAAAATCTATTTCGGGTATTCGCGGAACGATAGGCGGTCACACCGGCGACACGCTGAACCCGCTCGACATCGTTAAGTTCACCACGGCTTACGCTACGTTCATTCGCCGCAGCAAGCAGTCGGACAGCAATACCATCGTGGTGGGACGCGACGCGCGCATATCTGGCGAGATGGTGAAAAACGTGGTGTGCGGAACGCTCATGGGAATGGGCTACGACGTGATAAACATCGGCCTGGCCACCACTCCAACGACAGAGCTCGCCGTCAGGATGAGCCACTCTGCCGGAGGAATAATAATAACGGCAAGTCATAATCCTCGTCACTGGAACGCACTGAAGCTCCTCAACCAGGAGGGCGAGTTCCTGACGAAAGACAATGGCAACGAGGTGCTCGCCATTGCCGAGAAAGAAGACTTTGAGTATGCCGACGTTGACCATCTCGGCAAATACACTGAGGACGACACATACAACCAAAAGCATATAGACTCTGTGCTCAACCTCAAGCTCGTTGACACGGAGGCCATCCGCAACGCCCATTTCCGCGTCTGCGTGGACTCCATCAACTCCGTAGGCGGCATCATCCTGCCACAGCTGCTCAACGCGCTTGGCGTGGAACACAAGTTTCTTAACGGCACTCCAAACGGTGACTTCGCCCACAACCCTGAGCCACTGGAGAAGAACCTTGGCGGCATAATGACTGAGGTGGCAAACGGAAGCTACGATCTCGGAATAGTGGTTGACCCCGACGTTGACCGCCTTGCGTTCATACAGGAGAACGGCAAGATGTATGGCGAGGAATACACCCTTGTCAGCGTTGCCGACTACATTCTCGACCACGTGAAGGGTTCTACCGTGAGCAACCTCTCCTCCACCCGTGCCCTGCGCGACGTGACCGAGAAGCATGGCTGCCAGTATTTCGCTTCGGCCGTTGGCGAGGTAAACGTCACCACGAAGATGAAAGAGGTAAACGCCGTCATAGGCGGAGAGGGCAATGGCGGAGTGATTTACCCTGAGAGCCACTACGGACGCGATGCCCTGGTTGGCATAGCCCTCTTCCTCAGTTCCATGGCACAGAAAGGTTGCAAGGCATCGGAACTGCGCGCGTCATACCCCAACTACTTCATGGCGAAAAACCGCATCGACCTCACCCCTGGTACCGACGTGGACGCTCTGCTTGCCAAGGTGAAGGCAAAGTTTGAAGGCCGCGACGACGTGAAGGTGACCGACATTGACGGCGTGAAGCTCGACTTCGCCGACTGCTGGGTGCACATGCGCAAGTCGAACACAGAGCCTATCATCCGCGTCTATTCCGAGGCCAAGACCATGGAGGAGGCACAGAAGATTGCCGAGAAAATGGAGGAAGAACTCAAATAAAAATAGAACATCCCTGCCACACAGAAGCTGTTGATTGGTGGCGGCAACACATTAATATATAAAAAGGAGCGGCTCTTTCGAGCCGCTCCTTTTTTGTTTCTATGTTGTTTTCGTCAACAAACGCAGACGATTATTGTCTCTACCTTTAGACTGGTATGTCCTTGTTCACGTTCTTTGAGAGGAACGCGGCATAGCAGAACATGTAGACCACGGCCAGCAGAGGCACGATGTAGGAAAGCATGTAGTTGAGCGTAGCGTCAGCCACGGCATTCTGGATGAGTGGCAGCACGCCACCGCCTACGACCATCATCATGAAGATGCCGCTTGCCTTCTCTGTGTACTTGCCCAAGCCCTCAGTGGCGAGGTTGAAGAGAGATGACCACATGATGGAAGTGCATAGACCGCAAAGCACGAGGAGAATGGCTCCGAGAGGCAATGTCACGACCTGGAAACCTGAACCTGTGAATACTGGCAGTGAACCCGTGATGGTTTTCGGGAGGAACATGGCCAAAATGATGAGAATGGTTCCTGCACCAGTTGTCGCCAACATCATTGCACGGCTCGACACCTTGGAGGCAATGAAACTTGAGATAAGACGGCCGACAAGCATCAAGAGCCAATAAGTGCCGGCGGCAAAGCCACCAATGGCGGCAGCCTGAACCATTGGGTTGAGCCCCATGACGCCTGCGCCGTTTGCAGAAGTGTCAGAGATGTAGAAGTTAAGCGTGCCAGGGATGCCGCACTCCACGCCTACATACACGAAGATGGCGATAACGCCAAACGTGAAATGACGAAACGCGAAAGGAGTATGCTCAAACTTGACATCTTCCTCCATTTGCTTCGGGTTATCAATAGGCACGAATAGAAGCACGAAGAATGTCACGAGGAACACGCCCATGGCCATATACAGCACAAGATTGACATCGCTCATGGCGGTGTCCTTGGTCACTGTGCCGATGAGAGCACCCACGAGCATAGGAGTCATGGTGCCAAGCAGAGAGTTGAACGTTCCACCAATGAGGTTGAGCTGGTTGCCGCGATTGCCACCACCCCCAAGCTGGTTAAGCATAGGATTGACTACGGTGTTGAGCATGCAAACAGAAAAACCCGAGATGAACGCGCCTATGAGGTAGATGACAAAACCCGTCACACTCTCTGAGAAGCCAGAGAGAAACTGAACGAGCACACCGAAGAAGCCAAAGGCGATACCGATGAGGGCCGTCTTCTTGTAGCCAATCTTCGAGAGCAAGTTGCCCGCTGGGATACCCATGAACAGGTAAGCGAAGAAGTTCATGAAGTTACCCATCATGCCGAGCATGTTGCTACCGCCAATCATGGGCTGGTTCTTCCAGATTACTCCGATAGGAGCTGCGAGGTTGGTCACGAAGGAGATCATTCCGAAGAGGAAGATACATGCCACGATGGCGATGGCGCGACCGTTGGTGTTTGTTTTTGACATTATGATATAAGTTTATAGTTAATTGGTTTTTAAAAGAGTTTGTTAGGATATACGCCCTCGTCCACGAGTTTCTGAATCTTAGCCACCACTCCTGGACGGTCAGCCGAATAGGTCACGCCAAACCACTTCGACGTGGTGTCAAGCACCTCGCAAGTAGCCTTGCCGGCCTTGATGAGCTTGTCCACGACCCATGGAATGAGATATTCCGCCTTCGGATTCGCCTTTGTCGAAGGCAGGTCGAGGAACTCCTTGAAGAGCTTATCCGAATACTCGAAATACTCAGGCGTGAAGCCCCACACATTCATCGACACAGGCGTGTTGTCGCCCGTTGTCACCCATTGGCCGTTGCCGTCCTTGTAGCTCACCTTGCCCTCGGCGTTGCGGAGGATCTCAGTGCGCTCAACGCAAGAGGTGAGATGGTTGTTCTCGTCCTTCTCGCACACGCCACGGCTCACGCTGCCATTGTCCGACAGGGTGTTGGCCACACGGAAGCCCACCATGGCATACTTACCGTTGCTGCCCTCGGGAAGCTCAGAGAGGAACTTGCCGATGACCTTGAAGCAGTCGCGATTGTAGAAATCGTCGCAATTGATTACGCAGAAAGGCTCCTTGATGACATCCTTGGCCATCATCACGGCGTGGTTTGTGCCCCAAGGCTTCGTGCGACCCTCCGGCACGCTGTAGCCCTCGGGAATCTTGTCGAGGCTCTGGAAAACAATCTCGCATGGGATGTGACCCTCATACTTTGAGAGAATCTTTTCGCGGAAGTCCTGCTCAAAGTCCTTGCGGATGACCCATACAATCTTTCCGAAGCCAGCCTGAATGGCATCATAGATGCTATAGTCCATTATGGTCTCACCATTGGGCCCCAGACCGTCGAGTTGTTTCAAACCACCATAACGGCTACCCATACCAGCAGCCAATAACAATAATGTAGGTTTCATAATTCAGTATTTTTTAATGATTGGTTCTCTTAGTCTTATCAATATGCAAAGATACCCTTTTTATGTGATACATTCACATGATAACGCCAAAATTTTGTAATTTTGTAACACTAAAACGAATATAGCCTCATGCCCATTACAGAAATACTCAGTTTAGACACTCCCGGGGTGGCCGTCTATCACCGCTTGACCGACCACCAGCTCCGCAACCGCCTCCATCCCGACGATGGCATCGTGATAGCCGAGAGCCCAAAGGTCATCAGTGTGGCCCTCGACGAGGGTCTCCAGCCCATATCCCTGCTCTGTGAGGCACGGCATATCGATGGCGACGCAGCCGACATAATAAGTCGTTGCGGCGACATTCCGGTCTACACGGGCAGCCGCGACATTCTCGCCGCGCTCACGGGCTATACCTTGACCCGTGGCGTGCTATGCGCCATGCGTCGGCCACAGCTCCCCACGTGGCATGAGCTTTGCGCGCGGTCGCGCCGCCTCGTGGTTTTCAACGCCGTATGCGACACCACCAACATAGGGGCGATTTTCCGCTCGGCTGCCGCGCTTGGCATAGATGGAGCGCTGCTCACCACAGACAGTTGCGACCCTTTCAACCGCAGGGCCGTGAGGGTCTCCATGGGCACGGTGTTCAAGTTGCCGTGGGCATGGCTCGACTCCCCACTCCTGTCTCTCCACGACCATGGCTTCAAGACGGTGGCCATGGCCTTGCGGCACGACAGCATCGCCCTCGACGACCAGAGGCTCAAAGATGAGCCAAGGCTCGCGATAGTGATGGGCACAGAGGGCGACGGACTGCCCACCGACGCCATCGACGGCGCCGACTACGTGGTCAAGATTCCCATGGCACGCGGCGTGGATTCGCTCAACGTGGCCGCGGCCTCAGCCGTGGCGTTCTGGGAGTTGGGGAAAAAATTATAGGCAAGGTGTGGACACCATAAAAAGTAAAGTATTATTGCCAATATTTAACACTTGAAAACAGGCCAATCCAGAGCGGAAAAACAGTTCGTGTTTGCCTCTTGGCGACGCTCCGTGCCTGTTTCGACCATGTTTTGTTTGCCATTTCGGACAAATTTCGTCGGCTTTACGGCATAAAGCCGATGTGATTCAAGCGTGAAAGCAACGCGATTCAAGCGTGAAGGCAACGCGATTCAAGTGAAAAGGCAACACCCGGAAACCATTAAAAATATAACACTTTGATATTCAGTGTACTACAAAAATAATCAAAAATCGCATCGTCTCAACCAAGAGACCGCTTGGTTGAAAAAAAACGATTTTCAGAAGACCATTTGTAAAATGTTTTCTCGATATTTTACTTAGCGATGGACAATAGAGAGGTAAGGCCATTTATTGATTGATTGCCTTATTCCAAACTCAGGTATTTATATTGCAAAAAACTTATTTCAGTTTTGCCAAACCGCACAAAAACCACTATCTTTGCATCATATACCAAATCCTGAAAAACAATGGCAGAACTGAACGACAGAAGATTACCCGTTGGCATCCAGTCTTTCTACGAAATCAGGGAGAACGGATACGTGTACGTTGACAAGACCGACTTGATTTGGAGTCTTGTCAACAAGGGAAAGAAATACAACTACCTGAGTCGTCCGCGACGCTTCGGCAAGTCGGTGCTCGTAGACACCCTCCAGGCTTATTTCGAGGGGGAGAAACGGCTTTTCGAGGGCTTGCGGATAATGGACTTGGAAAAAGAATGGACCAAACGCCCGGTTATCCGTCTTGACATGAGCCGTGCGGGAGCCGAGGCCGACAGCATACGCTCATATCTTGACAACTGTTTTGGTAAGTATGAGAAAAAGTATGGTCTGACCCCAAACCCGACAGACAGCCTTGCCGACCGATTTGACGCGATTATTGTCAGCGCGCATGAGCAGTCAGGCCAACAGGTCGCGATACTCATTGATGAGTACGACTCGCCACTGCAACACTCGTGGCTCACGCCCGAACATGAAGCCTGCACGGCGGTCTACCGTCAGGTGTTCGCCATACTGAAGGCCGATGACTACTACGAGAAGTTCGTGTTCATCACGGGCATCACCAAGTTCACGCAAATCTCGCTCTTTTCCGTGCTCAACAACCTGAGCAACATCAGCTTCGACGGACAGTTTGCCCCGTTGTGCGGCATCACGCAACAAGAGATGACCGACAACTTCATGCCCGAGATTGAGGCAATGGGCAATCAGAACGGATGGGCGGCGGAGGAGGCCATAGGACAACTGAAAGCCAATTACGACGGCTACCACTTCAGTCGCCACAACATGGTGGACGTGTTCAATCCGTTCAGCCTTGTAAACGCCTTGTCGGATGGAGAGATAAAAAACTACTGGGCATCGTCTGGTGCCACGTCGCTACTCCCGAAGTTTGTCAGCGACATGGAGATACGGCTCAAGGACTTTGACAACTGCGCCTTGATAAGTCCCGTAATCGAGACCTCTGACGTGACGGGCGGCGGTGCCGAACTGTTCCTTTACCAATCGGGCTATCTCACCATCAAGGGCTACATGAATGGGCTCTATCTCCTCGGCATTCCCAACCATGAGGTGCGCCAGGCCCTCTACGAGGCTGTGCTGCCAGCTTTGGCCATGCGCCGCGCGGGCGACATACAGTCAACGCAGGCATTCCTTTACATGAACCTGATGCTTGGCAACGTGGACGAGGCTAAGAAATACCTGAAGGCATTGGTCGCCGACGTGCCATACAGCAACAAGAAGCTTGCCTCGATGGACATGGAGGAACGCTATCGCCTGATAATGAGCACCATATTCAATGCCATCGGCTGCCGTGTGGAAGTGGAGAAGATGATATCCACGGGCAGGATAGACATGGTGGTTGAGCTGCACGGCAACGTCTACGTGATGGAACTGAAGCTCACGAAGAATGGCGGCATCGCCGCCGCAGAACGCCAGATACGCGACAACCGCTATGCCGAGCCTTTCAAGACCCCTGGCCACAAGGTGTTCGCGCTCGCCGTGGAACTCGACGACATGGGCAAGGGACTGATAGACTGGAAACAGGTTGAGACGTGAGGAATATTCATGGAAACTTTTACCAAGAGATGAAAGCAAGGGTTGGCAAATAGCACACTGCGCAAAAAGATAACCATTTCATCCTTCTTCATCTCTTTTTTTCGCCCTTCTGCTTGCGTCTCCCGAAGGTGAAGAGCTCGCGCAGGCTGCCAAAGTCTTTTTTCAGGATGAAGCCCACGCCCTGGGTGTTGAGCGAGTTGCGCGTGAAATAGCGGTCGTTGGTCTGGTTGTAGACGTGCACGCTGAAGTTGCCGTTGGGGAATATGAGATAGCGCAAGTCAAAATCACCAATAAACGACGTGGTGGCGTTGGCGTTGTCGCGATAGCCAAACTGCCCGTTGAAGATGAGGCGGTTGTTGAGCAAGTTGCCACTGAACAGACCCTCATACTCGGCATTGTTGAAGCCCTCGTCGCCAGTGGATATGTTGGCGCCGAAGTTCCAGTTGTTGCTCTTCATCACGGTTCCCAACACGTTGTTGATTTGCTGGCTCAACGTGCCGCTGAGCAGGCTCTGCATGGCAAGCGACGTCTGGTTCATGCCCTGCGTGCTGGCATTGTTGTTTCCGCGAGAATAGAACCGGCCCACGGCAAGCAAGTAGATCACCTGCTGGTTCATCTCCTCCTCGCCATTGATGAGGCTGTAAATCATCTGCTTGGTATCTGAGCTCATGGTTGGGAAATCGAGGTCGAAAGCCACGCGCGGTGCCTCTGGCGTGCCGCTTATGTTCATTATGCAATTGGCCTTGACATTGTTTGAGGAGAAGCTGCGCCCCATCTGAAGGTCCGACAGGCTCACGGAGGCTATCGGGTAAACCGCCTTGAGCTTGAGCAGCGCGGCGAAGGGGTCTCCACCGAAGGTTATAGTACCGCCATGGGTGAAGTTGAAGACCTTTGTTATGATGTTCTGCACAGTGATGCGGTATACGCCCTTGTCGACAGTGTAAGTGCCAAATATGTCGAGGCCGCCCTTATTGAAATATGCGGCACGCAACGTGCCATTGCCGTTGAGAGTGATATAATCGCCCGAAGCCTTGTCGGTGATGAGCCGCATGGTGGCATTGGGGTTGACATTTATCAGGAAGTTGAGATGAATGTCGGCTGGTATGTCTGGGGCTTCGGCGGAATCGGCCATGGCCACGGAGTCGGGGCGGGCGGCGACGGCATCGCGGTCGTGCCAGGTTATGAAGTCCTGGGTGGAGGCGGCCGAGGTGCTCGTGATGTCGTAGACCACCTCTGATCCCTTGGTTGGCGTGACATTCATGTTGATGTCGAGTGCCCCCGGGCGGCTTCTCAACGTGGCATCGCCCGTGCCGAACACCTTGCCATAGAAGTTGCTGCCGTCAGACCCATCTGTGTCGAACGCGAGCAAGTGGTCGGCATGGGCGGAAATGTCCGCCGTGATATGGCTGATGTGCTGGTGGTGTATGGCACCCGTGACAAGGCCGCGGTTGCCATACTCATCGATGATGGTATCGCCTGGGAGCTGTATCTCATTCTCTATGAAATGAACCTTTCCTCGACTCACGAAATAGCGCACCCCTGTGGGCTTTATGGTCATGGCTCCATCAGTAACTATGTCGCCCGTGAGGTTGAGCTTGCTCAAGTCGCCCCACAGCCTCAGTTCTCCGTTGCCACGGAGGTCAACGTCGCTCAGGAAACTGGAGCAGAGCGTGCCAAGAAACTCGGCGCGCGTGTTGTCGAGCTTCATGCCCAAGTCTATGTAATGGTGCTTCGTAGAGACATAGCCATTGACAAACGTGTTTGACGGTATAGGCCCCGAAGCCTCTTGTATGGTGTCGCGAGTGACGCCATTGATGTTTATCTGCCCCTCGCTGAGTTTCCATCCCACGTTGGCGAAGAGCGTGCCGAGTCGTCCCTCGATGAGCCGGAAGCCATCGACGCGCAAGGCAGCATTGACATCCGGACTGCCAAAGAGTCCCTTGACGCTCGCCGTGCCAGACGCCGCTCCACTGAACTCCACAGAGTGGAAGTTTACAAGGTTGAGCAGATAGCTCACGTTGACGTTGGACAGGTGGGCGGTGAGCGAGTCCTGGCTGTCGTCGGAACCAGTGCCCGACACGCGTATGCTTTGCGAGCCGCTGCTTATGGAGAAATCGTGAACCTCAAGATGGTTCTTGCCGTAAAGCACGGTAGAGGGATGCACCTCAAACAACGTGTCGCCGACATGGAACTGCGACTTGGCGAAGTTGACGAGCGCGAGCGTCTTGCCGGCAGGTGTCTTGCGGAACGCCACGTCGGCCCCCAACACTCCGCGAAGCCTTTGCGTCTTGGCATGGTTGTCGAGCGAGACATGAGCCATGATGCGGTCGAAGCCAGCCGAGACTTTCAACCCTATGTCGGTGCCGACATTCTCGTCGCGCATATTGGTAAAGCCGCCCTCCACGGAAAGCAACCCGCCCAACGTGCGCACGGTGGCGCTGACGCGCTTGAAGTGGCGGTCGCCCCATACCACGTCGGGAGCAGAGATGTCGGCGTCGAGCGAGCTTCCACCCCTGCCAAAAGAGGCTCGCACCGATACGGTGTCGAGAATGTCAAGCGGCAGGTTGAGGAATGGTCGAGCCCAATTGCTGTCGGAAAAGCGAGCCACGAAGCTAACGTCGCCAGTGCTGATTGGGCGATAACGGAACGGCGCGAGATTGGTGATGCCCGGCAGTTTCTTCGCTATGACATTCTCTATGGCCTGGGGCAAGGCGGCATAGTCGAACTTGCCATAGACCGCCGCCATGCCAAAGTCGCTGCGCATGAGCAGGTAATGGCCACGCCGGGAATGGCCGGCCACAAGCCTCAACGAGTCGAGGGCATAGCTGTCATCACCTTGTCTCATCACGAAATTGCCCACCCTGAGATAGCCGTCCGCGGTGTTGATGTCGTGGCCATGAAAGTTGGCATCCACTGTGCCACGGTAAGTGGCCTTTGCCAATCGCCCGTCGAGAAGGCGCAACGCCGATGGCAGGAAATGGTTGACCGAGCCCTTGACCTTCACTATCTTGTCAGCACCCACGAGTTTCGCTCCACCATCAAGCTTGAGGCTTATGTTAGGGTCGTCGATGCTCACCCGACCCTCGGCCATGCCATCAGCGAAAGATGCATTGAGCGATATGTTGCGGTATGCGTAGTCGTTGTAGTCGAACCGCTTGACGACACCCTTCAGCTCAAAGCGTTTGGCCTTGATGTCGCCACCACCATATACGTCGGCGGCGAGGGTGCCAAAATGTTGATTGGCAAGTGCGTCCCTGAGGTTGAACGCTTCCGTGGCAACGTGTCCGCCAACATGCTGTCCTTTCTTGTTGAGGTCGATAACCGCCACTCCAGCGCTTGTGCGCAACTTTCCCTTGGCGTTAATGTTTTGCCCACTGCCCGACGCAGTGCCATAGAAGGCGATGTCGCCCAATCGTGTCACGACATCCGGGACCTTGCCCGCAAAATATCTCACGACATTGGCGTTGGCATGGAATTGCCTCACGTCGGCATGCCACTTCATGGGCTTGCCCGTCGTGAGCCACCCCATGGCAGAAAGGCGTAGGTCGGAAAGTTTGCTGAAGTCGCGGAATCCGGCATAGCGCGGCATGGCGACCTCAAGCTGAGTCAAGGAGACTCTCTTCCCCCGCCTCCTGGCGGAGAGCTTGACAAGGACAGGCCTGTTGACAGAAGCGAGCGCGGGCAGGAAGGCGCGGAAGTCGCAAGGGGTCACTCGCGACTTGGCCAAGGTAATAGTAAAGGAGCGAGAGACTCTATCGTTGACCGCCTCAACATGGGGAACGACAATCTCCGTGCCCGGCATTGCCAACGATAAATTTTCGATGGCGACCGAAGATTTAGTGGCCTCTGCCTTGAACGACAGCGAGCGGATGTCGACACCGGAAGCCTCGCGAAGCGACAGCTTCTTCAAGAAAGCATGATATGTGTTGCCGTCAACGATGTCGAAAACGATGTGAGAACTTATCTCTGATATGTTCAGATGGTTGATGTCAAAGGTCTTCTGGCGAGGCTTGTCCCATTGGTTCCATGCCACTTGGCCATGGCGGATGATAAGGCTGTTGATGGCAAGGTTGAGGCGCGACTTGTGTGTGGTGTCCTTTGAGGCAAGCGAGTCGAGAACGAACTGGAAGTTTGGCTTGGCCGCCGCGTTCTCCTTGTAAAGGTTAAGTTTCGGGGTAAAAACCTGAGCCGAGGTGATGGTAACTCTTCCCCTTGCCAAGTCGGTATAACTGAACTTGGCGGAAAGGCGCGACGCCCACAGCAAACGCTTGCCACGCTTGTCGAGCATGGCCACATCGTCAATAATAATGCGGTTGAAGATACCAACATCCACCCTGCCAACCGAAACCGGCGTGCCAAACTTATCAGAAATGGCAGATGCCACGGCTGTGCCCAAGGCCGACTGGACCACAGGCACGCGCACCATGACCATGACGGCAAGACACAGACCTACCGCAAGCCACACGAGATAATTTACTGTTCGCCTTAGCTTCTTCAATAGAAACAGATATGTAATGCTGAAGTTAACTTCTTGCAAAATTAAGGAAAAAATAGTCCTTATAAAAGAAAAAGACAGACGATTTATATTAATTGGCACAAAAATTTATTAAATTTGCACGCAAAGTACACCAAAAAATCTTTTTATCTGTTTTATGGCAAATGTAATTAAGTTGCGTAATGGCTTAGACATTAACCTGGCAGGGAAAGCCGTGAAGGAGAAAGTGGCGACACCGCAATCCTCCATCTTTGGCCTTTCCCCGTTGTCTTTTCCCGGCATCACCCCCAAGCTGTCGGTAAAGGAAGGCGACCACGTGCTCGCCGGAGAGCCACTGTTCGCGAGCAAGCAATGTCCCGAGTTGGGCTTTGCCTCTCCTGTCAGCGGCACCGTGAAGGCCGTGGTGAGAGGAGCCCGACGCAAGGTGCTCATGGTCACGGTAGAGGCCGACACCACCCAGCAAGCTCACGACTACGGCAAGGCTGATGCCACTGCCCTTGACGGCAAAGCCGTGAAAGAAAAACTATTGGAAGCCGGCATCTTCGGGTATATCAACCAGCTGCCCTATGGCGTGGTGGCGAGCCCACAGACACAGCCAGACGGCATATTCGTGTCGGCACTGCGCGACATGCCTTTGGCATGCGACTTCGAGGTGGAGCTGCAAGGCAACGAGGAAGCATTCAAGACCGGCCTCAAGGCATTGTCTCGCATCGCGACCGTGCACCTCGGTACGGGAGCCAGGCAAACGGCCAAGGCCCTGACAAGCGTGGAAAGCGTGGATCTCAACGTCTTTGACGGCCCGTGCCCGGCCGGCAACGTTGACGTGCAAATAAACCACGTCGCCCCGATGAGCAAGAACAAGACCGTTTGGACGGTAGACCCCACGGCCGTGATCTTCATCGGTCGCCTGTTCATGACCGGAAAGGTTGACCTGACACGGACAATAGCCGTGGCAGGAAGCCGCGTGAAGGCGCCGTCCTACACCGACGTGAAGGTCGGCACGCCACTCAAGGACATTCTCGCCGGACGACTGGAAGAGGGCGGGCACACGCGCATCATCAACGGCAACCCACTCACAGGAACGAAAGACAGCATGGATGGATTCCTCGGCGCGCACACATCGGAAGTAACCGTGATACCAGAAGGCGACGACATCGACGAGACCCTCGGGTGGATTCTCCCACGCACCAAGCAATTCTCGGCAAACCGCAGTTATTTCTCATGGCTGTTCGGGAAAAAGAAAGCCTACGACCTCGACGCGCGCGTCAAGGGTAGTGAGCGACACATGATAATGAGCGGAGAATACGACAAGGTGTTTCCAATGGACATCTACGCCGAATATCTCATCAAAGCCATCATCGCCGGCGACATCGACAAGCAAGAGCAACTCGGCATCTACGAGGTGACTCCCGAGGATTTCGCCCTCGCCGAGTTCGTGGACAGCTCAAAATTGCCATTGCAGAAGCTGGTGCGTGAAGGTCTCGACACATTGAGAAAAGAAAACGCGTAAGCAAGGCCAAAAGCAATATTCTTTCAACACATTAATCACACGATCCAATATTAATCCAATATTTGGAATGAACGCAATAAAAAAATATTTCGACAAGATACGGCCCAACTTTGAGGAAGGCGGCAAGCTGCATGCCCTAAGAAGTGTGTACGAAGGATTCGAGTCGTTCCTTTTCGTACCCAACACCACGTCAACGAGCGGTGCCTCCATCCACGACTCCATCGACTCGAAGCGCATCATGAGCTTCGTGGTCATAGCGTTGATGCCAGCCCTACTCTTCGGCATGTACAACGTGGGCTATCAAAACTATCTCGCCGTCGGCAAGCTCGCCACGGCGTCGTTCTGGAGCATCTTCGGCTTTGGCTTCCTCGCCGTGCTGCCAAAGATTCTCGTGAGCTATATCGTAGGCCTGGGCATTGAATTCGCTTGGGCGCAATGGAAAGGCGAGGAGATCCAGGAAGGCTACCTCGTCTCGGGCATCATCATACCCCTCATCATTCCCGTGACCACGCCGCTATGGATTCTCGCTCTGGCTTGCGCATTCGCCGTGATCTTCTGCAAGGAGATCTTCGGAGGCACGGGCATGAACATCTTCAACGTGGCCGTCGGCGCGCGCATGTTCCTGTTCTTCTCTTATCCCTCCAAGATGACAGGCGACGCGGTATGGGTGGCTGACCACAGCATCTTCGGCTTGGGCAACACCCTGCCTGACTCGTTCACCATGGCAACGCCATTGGCGCACGTGGCCCAAGGCACGCCCCTGGACGCATCTGTATGCGACATGATAACAGGGCTCATGCCTGGCTGCATAGGCGAGACTTCGGTCATAGCCATAGCCATAGGCGCGGCCATCTTGCTTTGGACGGGCATAGCAAGCTGGAAGACCATGCTGAGCGTGTTCGTCGGTGGCTCCGTCATGGGTGCCGTCTTCCATGCCACGGGAGCCTCGCCGATAGCCTGGTGGGAGCAACTCATCCTCGGCGGTTTCTGTTTCGGCGCCGTCTTCATGGCCACGGATCCCGTGACATCGGCCAGGACAGAGACAGGCAAGTGGATATACGGATTCATCGTGGGCGCGATGGCCATCATCGTGCGCGTGAAGAACCAAGGCTATCCCGAGGGAATGATGCTCGCCATATTCTTTGGCAACATGATAGCGCCACTCATCGACTATTGTGTCGTGGAGTGCAACATCTCAAAACGAGCCAAGCGCAGCAAGGTTTCTGAATAAAAGCATTAAGGAAATGAAAACTAACAGCAATTCATATACCATCATCTACTCGGCCGTCATCGTCGTGGTAGTGGCATTTCTCCTTGCCTTCGTCTATCAGGCGTTGAAGCCCATGCAGACAGCCAACGAGGCCCTGGCAAAGAAGAAGCAGATACTCTACAGCCTCAACATAAGAGGGCTTGACGACAACGCTGCCGAAGCAAAGTATAAAGAGGTCGTAAAATCTGAAAAGACCATCGACGGCAGCGAGATGTTCGTGTGCGACATCGACGGCAAGGCAAAGTATGTTTTCTCCATGACAGGAAATGGTCTTTGGGGCGGCATAAGTGGATACGTGTCGGTAAACGACGACAAGACTACGGTTTATGGCGCATACTTCAACCACGAGAGCGAGACAGCCGGACTCGGAGCTGAAATCAAGGACAACCAGAAATGGCAAGAGAAATTCCAAGGCAAGAAGCTCTTCAGGGACGGAGACCGCAACGCCATTGCCCTGTCGGTAAACAAGGAAGTGACGGATCCCTCCACGCAGGTCGATGCCGTGACAGGCGCCACGCTCACGTCAAACGGCGTAGCCAACATGCTTCACGATGGACTTGGTAAATTCCTGAAGTTCCTCAACAGCAAATAAGTTTTTTCCCGGAACGACAAAATCATAGAATCATGAGTTTATTTTCAAAACAGAATAAGACGGCATTCTCCGAGCCTCTGCACCTGAACAACCCCATCATGGTACAGGTGCTTGGCATCTGCAGTGCCCTTGCCGTTACATCACAGCTCAAGCCCGCCATCGTGATGGGTCTCGCGGTAACGGTAATCACGGCTTTCGCCAATGTCATCATCTCCCTCATCCGCAAGACCATACCAATGCGCATCCGCATCATCGTGCAGCTCGTCGTGGTGGCGGCACTGGTTACCATCGTCAACCAAGTGCTCGGCGCTTTCGCCTACGATGTAAGCGTGGAACTAAGCGTCTACGTCGGACTGATTATCACCAATTGTATCCTGATGGGTCGCTTGGAGGCTTTCGCCATGATGAACAAGCCCTGGCCATCATTCCTCGACGGAATAGGCAACGGTCTCGGCTATGCCGCCATCCTTGTCATAGTGGGAGCTTTTCGCGAGTTCTTCGGCAGGGGTTCGCTCCTCGGTTTCCAAATCATCCCACAGGGAGCTTATGACTTCGGTTATATCAACAACGGCATGATGAACATGTCGTGCACGGCCCTCATTCTCATCGGCTGCATCATCTGGGTCAACAGGGCTTTCTTTGTTAAAGACGAAAAGAAGTAAATAAGAATAAGAAATGGAACACGCTATAGCATTACTCTGCAGGTCTATATTCGTAGACAACATGATTTTCGCTTACTTCCTCGGTATGTGCTCATACCTGGCAGTGAGCAAGAATGTCAAGACCTCTCTCGGATTGGGTCTTGCCGTGACTTTCGTGCTCGTGATAACCGAGCCTATCAACTATCTCTTGCAGGTTTACGTACTTGGCCCCGACTGTTTGGTCAAAGGCGTTGACCTCAGCTATCTGAGCTTCATCCTCTTCATAGCCATAATCGCTGGAATAGTGCAGCTCGTGGAAATGGCCGTGGAGAAGTTTTCGCCATCGCTCTACGCGGCATTGGGCATATTCCTGCCGCTTATCGCAGTCAACTGCGCCATCATGGGCGCGTCGCTCTTCATGCAACAGCGCATCAAGCTCCCCATGGACAACGCGCAGGCTATCTCAAACATTGGCGACAGCATAGCTTACGCCATAGGCAGCGGATTGGGATGGACGCTCGCCATCGTCATGTTCGGAGCCATACGCGAGAAGATGGAATACAGCGACATTCCTAAGCCTCTCCAAGGCATGGGAATCGCCTTCATAACCGTAGGCCTCATGGCCATGGCAATGATGTGCTTCAGTGGACTGAAATTCTGACGACCACGAAAGAAGAAACAACATAGAACAAACACAGAATAAAGAAAGAATTAGAATATGGGACAATTTATAGGCGTAAGCATAGCAGTGTTTCTCGTCATCATCCTACTTTTGGTGGCGATGCTGCTTATCGCTAAGAAATATCTCAGCCCGAGCGGAAAGGTGACCATCACCATCAACGGCGACAAGAAACTGGAAGTGGAGCAAGGCGGCTCGCTGCTCTCCACGCTCAACGAGAATGGCGTACACCTCTCATCCGCCTGTGGCGGAAAGGGCAGTTGCGGACAGTGCCGTCTGCAGGTCCTTGAAGGTGGTGGCGAGATTCTCGACACGGAGAAGGGACACTTCACGCGCAAGGAAATCAAAGACCATTGGAGGCTTGGATGCCAGACTAAGGTAAACGGCGACATGAGCGTCAAGGTGTCAGACTCCATCCTCAACGTCAAGGAATGGGAATGCACCGTCATTTCAAACAACAACGTATCAAGCTTCATCAAGGAGTTCAAGGTCGCATTGCCTCCTGGCGAGCACATGGACTTCATTCCTGGTTCGTATGCACAGATAGCAATACCAGCATACGACACAATCGACTACGACAAGGATTTCGACAAGTCGCTCATAGGCGAGGAATATATAGGGGCGTGGAAGAAGTTTAACATTTTCTCGCTCAAGGCCCACAACCCGGAGCCTACCATCCGCGCCTACTCCATGGCCAACTATCCAGCTGAGGGCGACATCATCACGCTGACTGTTCGTATAGCCTCAACGCCATTCTTGCCACGTCCGCAAGTAGGTTTTCAGGATGTTCCAACAGGCATTGGCTCAAGCTACATATTCTCCCTCAAGCCAGGTGACAAAGTGAAGATGAGCGGTCCTTTTGGCGACTTCCATCCTAAGTTTAACAGCAAACGCGAGATGATATGGATTGGAGGTGGAGCAGGAATGGCGCCCCTTCGCTCACAAATCATGTACATGACCAGGCAAATCCATTGCACTGACCGTGAGATGCACTTCTTCTATGGGGCGCGCTCTCTGTCAGAGGCGTTCTTCCTTGAAGACTTCTGGGAATTGGAGAAGGAATTCCCCAACTTCCACATGCACCTCTCTCTCGACCGTCCTGACCCGAAGGCCGATGCAGCAGGCGTGAAATACTATGCAGGCTTCGCCGTCAACTGCGTGCGCGACACATACCTTAAAGACCATGACGCTCCAGAAGACTGCGAATATTACCTGTGCGGACCACCAATGCTCATCAAGACCGTGACGACTTATCTCGACAGTCTTGGAGTAGAGCCTGAAAGCATAATGTACGATAATTTCGGATAAAGGCATTGAATCCAAGAACAATAAGATTATCATTATATCGAAAAGCCGCAAGGGAGTTTGTTTCCTTGCGGCTTCTTTTATGGCTTGCTACTTCTGTCATAAAGTCGCGTTCACGCCACAAATCAGACTCACGCCCCATGCGGCGCCCCATATATTACAATAAATATCCTAATCGTTTTACCATATATTCCGAAAAAATGCGTAAGTTTGCAAAACAAATAAATTGACCCACGCCAATGGCAAACAATAGCAAAAGCACGACTACCATAAATCCAAGACTAAAAAAAGCATTTAAATGTATCGGCATCGCGATAGTGACACTTGCGGCCTTGTTTATCGTCTTGTCGCTCCTGCTATATTTTCCACCTTTCCAGAACTGGGCGGTTTCAAAGGCCGCTGCCATCGCCTCGGAGAAGACAGGCATGCGCATCAGCGTGGGCAACGTGAGGCTATCGTTTCCTCTCGACCTTGCCCTCAACGATGTTCGCGCCTTTGAGCCAAACGACTCCTTGAAGGGCAAGACCGACACGGTGGCCATTGTCTCGCGAGCCGTGGCAAGCGTGCAGCTATTGCCGCTTCTACACAAGCAAGTGATGGTGGATGAACTGTCGCTGCGCGACATGCAGGTCAACACCACTCATTTCATCAGCGACGTGCGCATCAGCGGAAAGGTTGGCGAACTGAATGTCAAGGCTCATGGCATCGACTTGTCGAAAGAGCACGTGAGGGTGAACCGCGCCATCCTGAACGACGCCGACCTGCTTGTCGAACTATCCGACACGGCGAAGAAAGACACCGCTAAACAAAATTTCTGGAAGATAAACCTCGATGACCTCCGCATACGCAACACCGCTTTCGCCCTCCGCACCCCTGGCGACACCATCTCCGTGGCATTGCTCATGAACAAGGGACTGGCCAAAGGTGTGTTCATGGACCTCTTTAAGAACCTATACTCCGTGGCACACATAGACTGGGCAGGCGGATGGCTTCACTACGACAAGCAACCGACAGCGAAGGCCAAGAGCGGGTTCGACCCGAACCACATAGCCATGGCTGGCCTTCAGCTAAAGGCCGACTCTTTCCTGTTTCTATCGCCAGCCCTGAAAGTCAATATCCTGTCGGCGGCATTCAAGGAAAAATGTGGCCTCAACGTGGATAGCCTCAACGGTAGGTTCTGCATGGACAGCACCAGCATAGACCTGCCCCGTCTCAGGCTGAAGACTCCTGTTTCCGAATTGTTGTTGGCCTTGCACATGGACATGAACGCCTTTTCTACCGACCTCCCGGCAGACAGCACCGGTTCTTTCTCAGCTATCGCCCATGGCTCCATAGGCTCCAGCGATTTTTTAGCACTAACCGCACCATATCTGCCAAACAAACTTGCCAGACTGTGGCCACGAGTGCCCTTGATACTTGACGGCAAGGTGGGCGGCAACCTCCACAGGCTGCATCTCAATAGGCTACACCTGTCAATGCCTGGCATAGTCAAGGCAAACGCAGAAGGGTTCATAGCCAACCTGACGAGCCCGACTACGCTAAGGACTGACATGAACGTGAGGGCGCACACCGGCAACTTGTCTTTTATCATCCCCATGCTGCCAAAGAGCGTCACGTCAAACATTAACATCCCACGGGGCATAGGCTTGAAGGGACACGTGAAAGTGGACGGCAAAAAAATCGCCGCAAGGTTCTCGGCCACGCAAGGCGGAGGCTCCATCACCGGACATGTGGCGATGGACATGAAAAGAATGGCTTACGATGCCAACCTCAAAGCCTCGCATCTGCCAATAGCGCATTTCATAAAGCACCAACCCATACACCCATTCTCCGGCACGA